>Ga0307470_10000058_pt1 | contig 80244 bp, 69 predicted proteins | sample atmos_gasesAM3C__FD_204565 | JGI IMG/M metagenome (GOLD analysis project Ga0307470, IMG submission 204565) | Hardwood forest soil microbial communities from Morgan-Monroe State Forest, Indiana, United States - atmos_gasesAM3C_05 | ecosystem: Environmental > Terrestrial > Soil > Temperate forest... | reverse complement strand
ACGGGTTAATGGTTCACTTTTTGGCAAGCGCCCAAGGCCCCCTCATCCGCCTCCGGCACCTTCTCCCCCACGCTGAAAAACGCGTGGGGGAGAAGACGCTCGACAAACACCCGCGTCCGTGATTTCACTTGGATGGAGAGAAGCCTGGCTCCCCCGGACGGCCCGCGGTATCCCCGGACATTGCATGGTCACGACGAAGACGCTTATGCTACACTATGTGCAAACTCCGTAATTCTGTGGTTCCGGTAACACTGCTTCGACCGAGGGCCTGTCCTCGGCGGCTACCGCATCTTTCAACTCGGAGGCGAGCGATGGCAATTCAACTGAAGATCAGCATCAACAAGAACCCGACGGTCACCTTCTCTCCCAACCCCCTGGCGGCAAGCACGCTGGACCAGATTTTCTGGGTGAACAACGACGACACCGACCCACACTGGCCCGGCCTGCAGAACGCGGATGGAAGCATCAACAAGACGTTCTTCATGGCGAACCAGATCGCGCCCGGCGGCGATACGTCGGCGATCTTCTCGCCGTCCACGGCTGCGTCGCTGCCCTACGCCTGCTCGCTCCATCAGAATGAGACCGGCGTCATCAACGTCACGTAACGGAACACTGTAGGAGGATGCAATGCGACAATTTCGATTGGTTGTGATGATGCTCCTTACCTCGGTTGCCGTCTACGGGCAGCAACCGAACTGCGCGCCAGGCCGCGATCTCCTGACGATCCCCGAGATCAAGGCCAAGAACGGGAAGCTGCAAGGCGTCGTGCTGCTCGCCGACGAGCAGCGCTCGCTCGCAAGCTCGGCCACCGGGGCTCCCTGCAATTTTCAGCAGCTTCGCTTTTTCGAGGGCTACAGCACGCAGGAAGCGATGACGCCGTGGCCGCACACGGGAGACATTCTTCCCGGTCCGACGCTGCGTGCCCGTGTGGGCGACTTCGTCGAGATCGCGTTTCTGAACCAAGTCAACACGAGCAACTTCCCCAACACACTCGACCAGGGAGAACAGGGAAAGACCGACGGCTGCGACTCGGCCTTTGCCACGCGGGTGAACAGTCCCGACAAGACGTCGCAGATCTATCCACGCAACGACAATTATCCGAACTGCCTGCACGGCTCGAGCACCGCGAATCTGCACTTCCACGGCACGCACGTAACGCCGAGCACGACGGGCGACAACGTGCTGCTGTTCATCCGGCCCGCACTTCGGAAAGGCAACACGGTCGAGCCCGACAATCAATTCGTGATGAAGCAGTTCGGTGAGGTCTTCCGCCAATGCGAAGCGCAAGGCTCGCCGCAGAAGTGGAGCCAGCTCCCCGCGGCCTGGACGGACCGGCAGAAAGAGCTGCTGCAGAAATACGACTCGACCGCGCCTTACAAGGGTGTCAACGGCGCGCTGCCGGCGAGCATGAAGCTGTGGCCGCGCAACGACGAGAAGATCAGCCAGGGAGCCTGGCCCCAGTATTCGATCGGCGCGTATCCGTACTGCTTCAAGGTGCCCGACTACGAATCCGGCCAGGTGAAGATGGGACAAGCGCCGGGCACGCACTGGTACCACGCGCACAAGCACGGCTCGACCGCGCTCAACGTCGGCAACGGCATGACCGGCGCGTTCATCATTGAAGGTCCCTATGACGACGCTCTGCATAGCTTCTACAAGGAAACGCCGTTGCACAAGCATTGGGGGCTCCACGAGCAGATTCTCGTCATCCAGCAATTGGAGTCGGCGCTCAATCTGCTGAGCCCGACGAACAGGGGCGGCCCGGCACCGCTGTCGGTCAACGGCCGTCTCAGTCCGATCGTCACCATGAAGCCGAACCAGGTGCAGCTCTGGCGCATCGTGAATACGTCGTCGCGCAACTTCGTGGAGTTCTCCAGCTTCACGCAACACGGCCAGGGCGGACAAACGGTGAGCTGGCGTCAGATCGCGCAGGATGGCGTGCAATTCTCCTATCCGAATTATCAGCGCGTCGGCACCGTCAACGCGAAATTCAATCTCGCCACCGGCAATCGCGCCGACCTCCTGGTGAAAGCGCCGGCGCGCGAAGGCGACTACGCGCTGCAGGTCGTGCAATCGGTGAGCGATCTTCCGAGTGGCACGGCGACGACGCTATTGACCGTGCGCGTCAAGGCGGACGGGAAACCAATCGATCCGCCGATGGACTTCATCGTTCATGAGCACGATTTCCCGAAATTACCCGCATTCCTCGCGGACATTACCGGCCCGATCTATTCGAAGCGCGATCTCGATTTCAATACCACTCCAAGCTCCGCTCGCACGGGGAAGGGGAAAATGCCGCTGCACGAGATCAACGACAAACTGTTCGACGGCCACGACGTCGATCAGACGATGTTCCTCAACTCCACGGAGGAGTGGACGATCAGCAATCGCACCATCAACATCGCCCATCCGTTCCACATCCACGTGAATCCGTTCCAGATCTTCGAGGTGTTCCAGCCGAACAGCACATCGGCGAAGGATCCCAAGAGCCAGTGCTATGCCGATCCGACGAAGCCGGCCACGTGGAAACCGTGCGAAAAGATCACGCCGCCGTATGTGTGGTGGGACGTGTTTGCGATTCCGACGGCGCGCCAGGACCCGCTGCCGAGCTCCGTCTGCACGGAAAAGGACAAGTGCCCCGCGGACATTCAGGAGTTCACGAGCTGTGACGGTGGCACGTGTACGGTGACGATCCCCGGCTACTTCAAAATGCGCAGCCGATTCGTCGACTTCACCGGCCAGTACGTTCTCCACTGCCACATCCTCGCGCACGAAGACCGCGGAATGATGGAGCTCGTGCAGGTGATCCCGCCGATCCCCAGCGGACTCGATCACCACTAGCGAAAAAGCGCCGGCCGGTCGTACTCTCACTGCAATCGTCGGCACCCTGTACCCCGTCGAGCGCCCTTCTCCCCCGCGGTTTCTTGCGGGGGAGAAGGTGCCGATAGGCGGATGAGACTTCACCTGCCGCGGCTCTGCGGCCCGCGGCAGACCACCGAGGACGAAGATCTCCGCCGCCCGACCCGGCCTGTCGGTTAAGGCGTATCGAGCGCGAACCTGCCGCCCACCCGACCCTCGGTACCGGCCAGAGCGTCCCCGGAAGGGACACATCTGTGGAGGCGAGAAGGTGAAACGGGCCCTGTCTTTGTGGCAAAACTACGGTTCTGGAAAACCACGTAGAGGCCGCACACCCCAACGGGATTGGAACCCGAGGATGAGACAGGACCCGCATCGATTTAGGTACCACCGAGTGTCGTCCCCATGCAAGGGTGAACACGTAGAGCAGGATCTTTTTCTGCCCATCGATGTACGTGGCGAATCCGGAGAAAGGAAGGATCACGTATGGATGTGTTTCATGAACGATGTGCAGGCATGGATGTTCACAAGGAGGTCATCTCCATCTGCGTCCTGATCGGACGGGGCAGCGGATACCAGAAGTTCAAATTCAAGTTCGGTACGTTTCACCATCATCTGTTGGAGATGAGGCAAAAGCTGGTGGAGCTGGGAGTCACCCACGTCCTGATGGAAAGCACGGGGGTGTACTGGATGCCGGTCTACGACGTGCTCGAAGGGTTCGTCGAGATCGTGGTGGGCAACGCCCAACACATCATGAACGTGCCGGGTCGCAAGACCGATGAATCAGACGCTGAGTGGCTGGCCAAACTGCTGCGCTACGGTCTGGTCAAACCGAGCTTCGTACCACCCCGGGAGTTCCGCGAGCTCAGACAGCTGACCCGCTACCGTCGAGCCGTGGTGCAGACGAGGGCGAGCGAGCAGAACCGGGTCGAAAAGCATCTCCAGATCGCTGGGGTCAAACTCTCCTCGGTGGCTTCGCACGTTTTCGGTGTTTCGGGAACGGACATGCTCAACCACATCGCCAAGGGCACCACGGATCCAGGGGAACTGGCCGGCCTGGCTCGCGGTCGTCTACGAAAAAAGATGCCGGAGCTCAGGGACGCCTTCGCCGGCTCGATCTCGGAGCACACGCAGAATCTGATCGCTCTTCAGATGGAGCAAATGAACCGGCTCGAGTGCACGATCGCGCAAGCCGAGTTGAAAATCGAAAAGAAGGTCGAACCGTATGCCGAAATCCTCGCTCGGATCGATGGCATGCCGGGCATCGACCTTCGGACCGCCATCGACGTCCTGGCCGAGACCGGCATCGACATGTCTGTCTGGGAGACCCATCGCCAGTTCGCTGCGATGTCTGGACTGTGTCCCGGCAACTACATCAGCGCCGGCAAACGTCTGAAGAATCGCTCTCGTCAGGGCAACCCTTACCTCAAGTCGATCATGGTGCAGGCGGCCAGTTCGGCCATCAACGTGGATGGCTCCTACTACCAGGCCAAGTACAAGTGGCTCAAGCAGCGTCGGGGTCACAAACGCGCCGTCGTGGCCATCGGCCACGCCATGCTCGTGGCCATCTACCACATGATCAAGAAAGGAGAGTCGTACAAGGAGCTCGGCGCAAAATCCGTGAGCGATCACGAGCACGGACGCAAGAAAGACAATCTGGTCAAGCAACTCCAGAAGCTCGGCTACTCGGTTTCCCTGACCCAAACCGCGTAGACCGACGCCACATCTGAGCCAAGCGTCAATCCGAGAGGCGCTCGATGCTCGTTTCACGTTCAAACTTGAACGTACGGTCGGTGTGTGCCTTCGCCGACCCCCCATCCAAAAACGATCTTCAGAGCAGGGGGCGGCGCTCGCGCTGAAGTTGCGATTCCACTTGGATCAGGTCTGGAGGCCGGTTCGCTCGCTTCACTCGAGCAGCATCTCCCGTTGCCAGCGCGTCCGCGCTCGTTGCTCGATCAGTCTCTCCGGCCGATACGCGTTCTCCGCGCCGCCCGCGCCGTTGCCGAGCGCGTCCCCGGTCAGCGATGGCACGAGGTGATAGCGCCCGCTGGCCTCGTCGTAGTCGAGGACGATCAACTGGTCGTAGCTCAGGTGAACGGGCTTTGTCCCGAATCGGACTTCGCGCGAGCACTCCAGTCCCGCCAGAGTAGCCCGGCAAGTGCCCGGCCTCTTGGGAGTGAGACGGACCGCACGAATCGACGGGTCATACAACAGCCGGAGCCAGGCGCTCGACAGATAGTCGGCCTCGGTGGCGAGATAGTGGGACGTGTTTCCGCTGCGAAGGACGATGGCCGTCCCCGGGCGAAAGGCCGGAACACAATCGAGAATGGACGAGAGCTCGCGTTGATGGCGGCGCCATGTCGAAAGAAAGAGATCCTGCCGCTCCAGGCCGCCCCACACTCCAAAGCCGACGAAGATCGCCAGCGCCGCGAGAACGGCGAAGCGTGCGCGCGGCCATCGTCCCGCCGCCCATCCCGCGCCGATGGCGATCGCCAGCGACACCCAGATGCGGGACACCAGGTGCGTTCGGTTGTGTACATCCGCCATGGTCAGGCTGGCGTAGAGGCCGTTGAAGACCAGAGCCATGAGAGCGAACAACGCCACCAGGAGCAACGGTTTGTCCGATTCGTTCTGCTCCGCCGGACGTGCCCCGGCGCGGACGAGGAACGCCGCGGCCCCGCAGAGCGCCAGCAGCGCCTGCACCGGCATCGGAATGATCATGGGAGGCCGCACTCCGATGAGAGGCCGTGAGAAGACCCAACGCCAGGGCTTGAAGTTCTCGAGATACAGACGAGCGATGCGAGCCGACAATTGCCGCAACGGCAGTTGCTGAATCGCGGCGGCGGCGTAGCTGGTGGGATCGCGGAGGAAGAACCACTCACGAATCATCGCCGGAAGCGTTGCGGCGGCGCATAAGGCGAGCAGCAGCACCACGCGACGCCGCGAAACGGGAACCAGAAACAGGAGAACCGGAACGAATGGCATCAGGATGAAGGCCACGTCGACCGTCCATACGCTGATCTCCAGCGAGATCACCGCGGCTATGAGCCAGAGCGCTCCCCCTCGGCTTGCGTAGCGCAGCCCCGATCCGATGGCCAGCAGAGCGGTGATGATCGCCAGGTGGTAGCCGAGGGGGGTCAGGCTGTCGGTCAGGTAATCGCTGGTGGCGGTGAGCGTGAGCGCGATCGCCGCGAATCGCATGAACGGCCGCCTCGGCAGCAGAATGCTCACCAGCCAGCCGGCGAGGAGAGCTTCCAGGACCCAGAAGACTCCATGCAGAAGTTGCAGCGTCAGGATCGGCCGCGGAGTCCCAAGCGCGAGCCAGTAGGGAAGCAGGTAGAGGCGGCGCATCGGCGTCCCGAACGACTGGACCAGCGCCGCCGGAAGATTGCCGCGGCGCCCGAAGACAACGCTGAAATGCAGCGTGTCGTCCTGCCAGAATCCGCGGAGCGGCGCCAAGAGGCCCCACACCAGCACGGTCAGCAGGGTGAAGAGGGCAGCGTCCGGTAAGGCGCTCGCCGGCCCAGCCGGCAGCGTTGGTTGCCCAAAGCGCTGCCACCCGTTGCGCGCCCAACTTCTGCCGCGCAGGCTCCTCGGACTTCCCTCCGCCACCTTGCTTCGTAAGGTAACACGAACACGAAGTAACTGGTCGCAACACTGCGGGGAGGCGGGGGAAGCGAAAAGGCTGATCCGCAGATGACGCAGATGGACGCAGATGGAGGACGATTTCATCTGCGTTTTCTCCGCGTCCATCTGCGGATGGACACCGTGTGCATTTTCCCGACCTCCGAAACCTCGGCCTGGCGGGTGATGCCGACTCCGCCCGGCTCGAGGTCACCGTCACCGCCGGACGCGTCATCGCCTATGCCAGCGTCAACGACAACCGCACCGGCGACGGCACGTACATCGAAGCGCCGAAAGGACAGTGAAGGCGGAGAAGGGCCGTGCGTGTCGTTTCCTCGAATCCTCCGGGAATGCGCTGTACACCGCGAGATTTGCGTTGTGCAGCGCAGTGCGCACCCTCCCGTGTCGCAACGCGACCAACCCTGTGTCGCAATGCGATATCTACCGTGTGGTAACGCGACCACCCGCGTGCCGCAACGCGACAACCGCGGTCGCGATGCGATCACCACCCTGTCGCAACGAAACCGCCCCGTGTCGCAATGCGACAACCACTGCGTCGCACTGAGGCCCGCCCGCGCCGCAATGCGACACCACCCGCGCCGCAATGCGACACCACCCGCGCCGCAATGCGACACCACCCGCGCCGCAATGCGACACGCCCGCGCCGCAATGCGACACGCCCGCGCCGCAATGCGACACCGCCCGCGCCGCAATGCGACACCACCCGCGCCGCAATGCGACACCACCCGCGCCGCAATGCGACACCACCCGCGCCGCAATGCGACACCACCCGCGTCGCAATGCGACACCGCCCGCGCCGCAATGCGACACCGCCGCGCCGCAATGCGACGCCACCCGCGCCGCAATGCGACGCCACCCGCGCCGCAATGCGACACCACCCGCGTCGCAATGCGACACCGCCCGCGCCGCAAGGCGACCCCCCGCGTCGCAAGGCTCCACCCTCGGTGCGCACGTGTGCGCTCATGGCATGCGATGTTACAAATCGGTGTCTGCTCGCATTGCCACTTGACATCCCGACTCAACCGACCTATACTATTGGCACAAAGTCGAAGATCGTAAGGTCTCCGGCTTTGGCGGCTGTCGGCGGTACGGGCGTGCTGGAAAAGCACATCAGACCTGTACCGGCGCGGGAGTTGAGTTATCTCCTCCTGCCGCGGGCTCTTGAGGTGTGTACACACCTCAGGAAAACATCAACCGGAAGTATCGGCGCGTCGCCGAGACTTCCAGCCGGTGGCCGCTCGCACTTGTCGACGAGTCGTGACGTCACCTCCGGCCTGACAGCTCGCGTATGGAGGTTGTGTCATGAGTAATACCACCCCTGTTTCATCAACCCCGGATCCGGCCAAACTGACCCCCGAAGCAGTCATCGCGCAATTGCGCACCATCCAGTCGCAGATCGATGACGTCGCGCCGTTGTCGAAGCAGCAGAGCAAGCTGCTCAAACAGCGTGTCCGGAGACAGCCGAAGCCCATCGTCGAGGCATCGATCAACGTGATCGGCGTGCTCGACAACGTATCGCAGGCCATCGGACAGCCGCTCGACGAGGTCCGTCAGATGCAGGACGACTCGCTCCGCTGGGACGCCGTGGCCGACGAGGCCCGCGCGTTCTTGAAGAACATCGAGGGAGCAAACCTCATTCGCCATCAACGGCTCGCGCTCATCGGGATGCAGGCGTACCAGATCGGGACACAGCTCGCGAAGGACCCTGACAAGGCGGTGCTCGTGGCGCACGTGGAGGAGGTCAAACGGCTGAAAGGCGTCTCGCGTCGCAAGAAGACGAAGCAAGCCCCTCAGACGCCGTCGCCTGCACCGGCGTCACCTGCACCGGCGTCGCCTGCACCGGCTCCGGCACTGGCCCACGAAACGTCCACCGAACCCAAAGCGTAGAGAAAGGATAAGGAGGTAGTGAACCCGGGCGCGCTCAAGTCGCGCCCGGGTTCCATGACGGTCATGAAGAACGACAACGCATCCGAACGTGCCGCCGCGCTCGTGAATGAAGCCCTCGACGTGTTGCAGCGCGCCGAACAGGCCCCCGGCGTGAAACTGGCGACGGGTGAAGTTCGTTTCGGGGATGCGGTTTGAACTCACTGCTCACTTCGTCGCGAATGGGTCAAGGGTGTCAACCTGGAAGGCAGTGAAGTCACGAACGTTGCGCGTCACAACCACCAGATGGTGCACGATGGCAGTGGCGGCGATCAGCGCATCCTCGAATAGATGGTCAGGTCGCCGGTGCATGAGTTTTGCGCAGGCCCGGAAGACGCGGGCATCGACCGGAATGACGTTCCATGTTTGCGCCACCTGTTCGATCCAGTTCTCGATTTCGGAAGCCTTCTCCTGGTCGCGTTCACGAGTGATTTCGACACCTGCCTGCAGCTCGCCTAACGTGACCGCAGAGAGATGAAGGTTCTCGTCCGCCGTTCCCTCGAGCCACGCCACCACGGCGCCGTGAGGCCGCGGCTTGCGCAATTCGGACACAACATTCGTATCGAGAAGGTACAAGATCGCTCACTCGAACGCAGGAGGCTCTCGCCGGCGCCGTGCCCGGCGCGGAGTCACGGGAACCTCCGCTCGCGGTGCGGCAGCGAGTAACAAGTCCTTCAGCCGCGGGCGTGTGGCCTCTTCCAGTTGACGCCAGTGATCGACGCGGATGAGGACCGCCATCTCCTCTCCGCGCCGAGTCACGATCTGCGGGCCTCTGGTGAGGCTCGCATCGAGCAATTCACTGAACCGTGCCTTGGCGTCCTGCACCGGCCAACGTTTCGTGTCTCTCTTTCGAGTCACCCAATCGTCTCCTGAGCTAGTCATCTGACTAGTCAGTACTCATCATAGCTCGACGCGAATGGGAACGTCGAGTCATCGTCCAATTACGGCACGCTGGACGGTATTATGGGGTCGGAGCTCGAAGCAATCGCCCGCGGCACAAGCGGACGAACTGCTGCGGGGCTGGGTCCAATGAGCAATACCGATTCATCCAGGCGCCGGCGCTTTGCGATCGCCCTGTCGTTTCCCGGCGAACGGCGCGAGTACGTCGAGCAGGTGGCGAACGCCTTGTTGCCCGCGTTCGGCGGCGAGCAGGGTAAGTCGCGCATCTTCTATGACGCCTGGCATGAGGGCCTGATCATCGGCTTTACCTCGAATCGGAAGCTCCAGAGCATCTACCTGACAGAATCCGACTTGATCGTTCCGTTCTTCTGTCAGGACTATCGCAAGAAGAAATGGTGCGAGGGTTCGTGGGGCCACACCTTCCGCTTTCGCCAAGCTCGGTGAACGCGGACATAACTCGTGTAGCGTCATTGACTTGCGTTAGCCACGCCGGGAGAACATTGACGCGCGCTGAGGATCGATTTCGAGCGTAAGTTGTTGCAAACGCGTCGCTTGTCCGCTGAGTCGATTCTTCGCGTGGACGGTCTTGTGAATTGTGCCCGAAGCTGTAAGTTATTCCGAGACCGATAATTGCGCGAGAATGATCCCGAACGACAGAAGAACGAAGGTGTGACCCCACTTGCTCTCCCCTGGATCGGCAGCTTCGAGATCGGTCACATGAGCGTCGGCACGGTCCAGATGATGCCCGACGACAAGCACCTTTTCGTTTCCGCGAAAGGCGCCGGCTACATCATCGACCTGAAGTCGCACACGCTGGTGGAGCAGATCGGCACCCACGTCGCCGGTGTGACCGAGGATGCGCCCAGGACGCTGTTCCTCGTCGATCACAACGGCACGAGCCTGGAAGCATTCGGCAGGACCGGCCGCCTCTGGAAAACCGACACGATCAGTTCCGGAGGATTCCGAGAACTAGCGCTCAACGACACGAGTATCGTCGGCGAAGCGCGGCACGCATCCGGATGGACTGCGTTCTCCGTGAAGCTGGCGACGGGCGAAGTTCGCTTCGGCGATGGGTTTTGAGGATCGAGACGGCCTGAGGGTCGGCAGAAGTGCATGATTGCGGCGCCGCCGGGAAGGTCCACCGAAGTGGGGTTAGAACAAGTGCTGCCAATCTAAAGTCTACAGTGCGACGCTGCTCTATCGCAGCGGCGACACCCATGAGCACACTTTAGACTTTAGATCATAGACAAGCTACGCTAGTTGAGCACAATGCGTCGTTGCCACGCTGCCGCTGGAATCCTCCGCGTAAGCACGGAATGTCGAAGGCGATCAAGCCAACGACGTCCGACCTTGGAGTAGCTGGCGACGCGCACGATCGATCGAAACAGTTCGGAATCGTCTACTGCTGATAACAACAGGTCAGGGGACCATGATCCATCAACGAATCTTGTGGTTAACGCGTGACATAGGCGTTCGCAGAGATCCCAGTCGTAGGGCCGTCCAATTGACGGAAGCTCGCGATCAGCAAGGTCCTGCAAACGGCGCGCTGGTTTGTCAGCGAGGGTCTCGTTCAGTTTTGTGGCTGCTCGAAGAATGCACGGGACAAGCTCCACGTTTGCTTCACGCAGGCCTAACAGTGCAACGAACGGGTGGAGATCCGCAGCCGCGGAACCAGCTGCTGCCGTCAGGCGGCAAAGCGACGGTACGATGGGGGTGAGTTGTGCCGGTCGAGAATACAGGAAATCGACTGCGAGTTCGAGCCAGTCCCCGGCTCGCGCACTCGCGAGCAACTGGCTCATTACAACTGGCTTAGCCAACAGCACTGCGAGCAGCGATTCACGCGTCGTAGACGACGCGTTCGCGAGGGGCGTGCGCGCTAGGACGTCTCTGATCATTGCCGCAGGCATCAGATCTAGCATAGGGCGCCGAACATCCACCTCGACTCCGCTTGTCAGCACGCCTGTGAGTACATCGGCCCATCTGTGCGGCGGGAACGTCTGCTCTTGATCGGCTGCTACACGCACTATGGCGTCGCCGCGCTCGCCAAGTGCTGCCCACAGTTCAACGCTTCGGCTGCGCTTCGAGCTCAAACGAAGCGCTTCCACGACAACTTCATTCGGAGTTGTGCTCAAATCGCGAGCGGTGACGATAGCCACGGCAGCGCGCGAGATCGCACTACTACCGCGAGATTGGATTAGTCGCTCTGCGAGTTGCAGTAATATGAATGGCCGTTCTCTGTAGGAGTCCTGGACAAGTCGCGCAAGAATCTTTCGGCCTGGCGCAAACGCCTCTAGAACCTGATCCTGCGTCGTTAGCTTCTCCAACAGGTAGCCGGGACCTGCCGAAAGCAAACGTTTTTTAGGATCCAACAGTGCAGTCTTAAGCTGCCGCGCGTCCAAAGGGGCAGGAAACCTGTCTGCGGTTAGCTTCAACGCCGCGCTTACAGTTGCAATATCGACGTTGGCCGCCTGGGCTAGAGCCATCACCTCCGCCACGTCGCGAATGCTGGTTCGGTCACGAACGACATCGGACGCAAGAGCGCGGAGGAGATGGTTTGGCCTTAGCAGGGATAGTTGATCCTTGATGATCGCCAACCAAGAATACGGTTCTGTTCGCGTCGCTACCGCCAGCAAGGCATCATTCCTCTGACGGCGAGCCAGAGATTCCGGAACGACAAGTAGATCGCGAGCCGTGCCAGCATATGCAAGCGAGAGTGCCCCGGTGCAAAATGAAAAAGCGCGCCGAAGCCAAGTAGGATGTATTTGCCACAGCGCCAATACTACAGCGTCGAAATCGCTCGCCGCTGCAGATGGCACAAGAACGGTGCGATCGCGGCTTGAATATAGGGCAGCAATCATCGCGCAGGCGCGATCGTCGATCACGACTTCTCCTGCTGAGGGCGACACTGAGTCGACCCATAGAACTTGTGTATATGCTTCCAGTGACTCACCTAGCGTCGGTCGCCGGAAATAGCGAAGAAACATCTCGAGGTGGCGCACCTGGCGAACGTCTCGTAATCTCAGCAATAACGTGTGAGTCCACACGCAGCCGGGACGCGGCATTTCGTCCGCGTACCATGTTCGCGCGATCGCGTAGTAGGAGTTGTCTAACGGAAATCCGGTGAGATAGCTTTCAAACCCAGGAACAATTGCCGGTCCTGAAAGGTCAGTGGCGATCTGGAGGCGCCGTGCAGCAAGGGTTGGCAGATCGAGCGACCCAGCCAGGAGGTGGTGTCCGCGATCATAACCGTGCAGTGTCTGGTGCACGGCTATGTTCTTGGCGTTAGCAAACACGGCGGCTATTCTCAATCAGCCATCTGACTGGTAGCGTTATGTCGTGAGAGGTCGAGCCATCTGGCGTGACAACGCTGATTTTCGCAGAGGCTGACTCGAGCGTTTGTTGTAGCCTCTCGACCTCCTCCCGTGCCTCAAGCGCCACACCCTGCGCACTAATCCCGTAAACCTGAAAATTGTTGCGGCCAAATCGCGACGTTGCGAACTGCCAAAGCAGCGGCGTTCGCTTTAGCAGCCACTCCTCGGGCGTATAGCCCGCTGACGCTACCAAGTCCCATGCGGATATAACCACAACGAGCGACCGCAGCGGAGCGCGTGCGTCATGTAGCAGAAATTGTATCAACTCGACGAGTTGCACCTGCGTTGGCGAACTTGACGCATCCCAAACATCAGCATCATTCGCGTCCGTCGCCGCGGGGCCGAACGCCGCTTCGAACGCCGCATCCGTTTCTGTGATCGTAACAGGCTCGACGAGAGCGTCGGGGTTTAGGAACACCAAAGCTGCTGAGGCACTTCGAGCGGTAGCGTCGTAGTCTGTAGACCAAGAGCGGAACTGCCACTGGTTCGTGAAGATCTCGCCTGCCAGATCGGGGAAAATAAGCGTGGAGGGCGGAGCTTCCGGTGACGTGCGTATTGGTATGACTACGCGACTACTGCTGTTGGACAGTGTTCGTCCAACTGGTTCGAATCTCAGCCACGAGCTCCTGATACGCTCAACGTGTTCCCTGTTGTCGGCTAAATGATCGACTGATAACGACCCGGACACGTCGCCGGTTTCCGCGACATGCCAGAGCGCGGCCAAGAACGTTGTTTTTCCGGCGGACGGAAGCCCAATCACCAATAATGTGGTCGGGTCAGCCATGGTTCCTCGCTGTCAAAAGATAGCGGTCATAGCAATCTTCTAGTTCCTCGACGTGGGCCACGTAATGTGGTGCATGCTTTGATGTTGTCGAAGATGTGGCCCAGTGCTGGAACAGGTCGCCGAGATCGTCAACGGATTGGTGGTTCTCATGGATAGGTCGGGCCGCGATTCTCGCGACGCGGAATTCGCGACAAGTTGGACTGAATGTGCGTGCTAGGTGCTCTTCAAAGTTCGCTATGAAGCGATTATCTGTTTGTGAGGTCGTCGTGCCGACCAAGTCAAACTTCGACAGCAGAACATCGATCGCTGACGTTGCTCCGATCATCCCCGCCTCATGTAAGCTTCGCAGTAGCGTCGACGCGCTCTGAGAAGCCTCAAAGCGAAGCGTTCTGTCGATGAGCCTTGCGGAATCGATCAGTAGCAGAAGATGGTCAGCGCGGGTTAGAACTTTCAGCCGGCGTGCCTCTGGCAACGAATCTTTTGCCGCTTGGAAGTCCTCGCCGGAAATGTCGGTAAATAGGATCTCGAATTGCGTTTGTTCGGACGGCCGCGCGAGTCGCAAGTGCAGATACGCGGTTTGTTCGCTTCGCCGTGTGCGATCCGTGTCGGGAGCCGACCGGCCAGATGCTATTCGCGACGCGTGACACCTGCGCTCGAACCCGACGAGCGTCAATGAACCAGCAAAACAGAAGCCTCCGAACATGCCGCGCTGGAATCGTTCATAGATGCTCGTCAGAAGTGTAGTTTTTCCGGCGCCAACGTCACCCGCCACCGCGATGACGCGTGTGGGTGCGCCGCCAGCCACGACATTCGCTTCCCGGCCAACGAGTTCCTCGCCACGATGTAGTGGTATCTCGTTGGGGGTGACGGACTCATCTTCAGTCTCTTCTATGTCCATTATCATTTCACCCCTGCTGCGGCGATCAGAAGTCGCTCCGTATAGGCTTGGTAAGCGAGTTGTTCCGCCCCCCAAGTGACGCTGCCGTCGAACCGCAACACATTGCCGAAGTCGCACTTGCCGCTATTAGAAGTGGCAATGGCCTCATGGATGGGACAGAGGTCCGCGGATACATGAGGTGGCAGGCGATCCGTGAAGCGGGCGCGGCTCTCCACGTTCATCGCGGCTAGTGCGTGAGTTATCGAAGTGGCCTTGACACCTTTTCGGCCGAGTGCCTCGGTCAGGACGCGAAGCATCATCGCCCGAATAGCCACGGGAGGAACTCGAAAACGTGTGATGTCGGCCATGTCGGCTGCTACAACCAACGGCGCCGCGTCTCCGAACGACTTGAGATTCTTGCCTGTGAGCAGGTCATGATTCCCAAACGCATACCACATCATCTCGGACCGCTCAAACAACGTGGCCACTGACCTACTGGTTGCATCGTCTATTGTGGCAACGCCGTCAGCAAGGGACTGTATCGCTGCCGAGATGTCCTTTAGCGCTTGTGAGGCATCTTGGGCCGCGGCTTCTTCCTTGACGTATTCATTCACAGCCTTGTTGACTGATATCACCGGCAGTGGACGCCCCACGGTTACCACGCGGCGAACATCTCTTCCGCGTTGAACGAGATATTTTTCTGATCTCGGGACGAGGTCGGGCACGACTGGAGGGTTGCGAAAATCTGCGGCATTGCCTGAGATGATGGCCAACGCAGTAACGTCGGCAACGTCACTTTCATCCTCTAGGACGAGCATTGCCGCACTGGCTGCCACAATTTGCAGCTCGTAGTCATTATTGTGCATGGGAAATGCAGCGTCGCTCTGCTGCAGGGCGGTTTCTAGCCGATCGCGTACTGCTCCATCACGAGGTGTCAGTCTGTAGCTAAGACGCACCGTGTCTAGTGTAGTGCGCGCGTCGAGAGACTCCTTGAATATTTCAGTCGCGGCCCAGCGCTGTGTTACGACTTCCGAAGTCAGTTCCGGCCGAGCCAACCGCAGCCAATCTGCAAAATCACGAAGCATGATCTCTCCTGCCGTTTTCGGTTGCCTCGAATGGGTTATCAGTTGGAACGCCTCCGCGTTGCTCTTCAACGAGGCGCCAAAGATCCTTTAGGATGCCTCGCTCGGCCGCGCGACGGAAAAGCCGGGGGAACAGAACCTCCTCTGGCAAGTTCTTATCCTCATCCGTTATCAGATCGAGTCGCTGCGCCAAGGCGACACGCCTGTGATACGGGAGGGAGTAGAACGTGTAGATCAAACGCCTTTCTGGATCCACGGCGATGGCCTCCTCGTGGGCTGCTGCTGGAACTGGTACGGATGAAGGTTTGGCTGCTAGCGGAATTCCGCTAATAGTCTCCGGCGCCGACCATGATGGCAGCGGCAATTCTAAGCGACGTGACTCTTCGTTCGGTTGGACCTGATCAGCCACAAATCGCATTACGGAGTCATTCCAGACTCTGGCGAACACGTCCACCCGGAGCGACCGTTCGTTTCCAGTTCCTAGAACTTCAAGAACTAAATAGTTGTAGCGCGGAAGCCAGTTAGGTTCGCGCCGGTTCGGATGAGCAGCGCCGGCCGTGACACGGACGGAATCGTCAAGGCGCTTGACCTTGAACTTGTGTTTGTGACCGAACAACTGCACACGTGCTCGCGCAGCGAGCATGTCGTCGACCTGCTCACCATCGAGGAGCCAGTCCGGTGGGTGATGGCATAACGTGAGATACGTGACACCATCCGCATTTGGACAAGTCGCTTGGAACAGCCCGAGCACCAGGCGATTGGCTCCGTCATCGTCGTCCGAATCTGAGATCAAGGTCGAGTTCATCCCGCGCACTCGGAGCAGCGAGGTATCGTTCATTTGAATCGACTGCTCCCAAAATGGCATCTCGGGTGTGACGGCACATTGATACTTCAGCGCGAAATCGTTGTATTGAGCAAGAGGTGCTAACAACGCTGGTCCGGCTGCTGGGCTGAGCGTAAAGTACCGCTTGACTGCTGCGTCGAGCGTCGTGCGATCCGAGTGCCGAACGAGCTTGTGAACGTCTGCGATTAGTGGATCGCTGTTGATGATCGAGCGGTCGACATCGTGGTTGCCTGGAACGACAAACACCTGTTCTCGCGGTACTTTCAGAGAAGAGCAGAGGCGCTCCAGCCACGCATCAGCCATCTCATACTCGACGCGTTTACCGCCGTATGCTACGTCGCCCGTAAGTACGATCGCGGTCGGTGATCCGACTCGTGCGATCAGTTCTGCGGTGTCCCGCTCGATCTCATTCCTAAGGTCAGCATCCAAGTCGTAAACATCACCAGAGTCTTTCTTGCTAAAATGGATGTCAGAAAGATGGAGAAGTCGAAGGGGCTGAAGGCCGGTGCCGGTCACGGGTAAATTCTACTGGAATTGAGGTTTACCTGCCCAGAGAAGTGGGACAAGGTGACGAACGTTCAAGCTCCATGGCGTCGGTACGCCGATCGACGCAACGACATTGGCTAGAGTTAGCTGGGAACTGAGGCGCGTCCCCGCGGTGCGCGTGCGGTGGAGACCGGGCACGAAGTGCCATGGTCGAGGCTCCTCGGATGGACGCATCGGCAGATGTCCGAGGCCATCGAGGCGGGGGAGGCGAGTTGTGGACGACGCCGCTCGGGAAGTGGTTTCCGCGGGCGGAGATGATGGCCAAGGCGCTGGAGATCTGGCCGCTGCACATTATCGAAGAGGCGCTCGGAGACTATGCGGACGGCATCCTGCCGCGGGCGATCCGGAGCGCGGAGCTGCGCGTCCGGCCGCCACGGCATCACATCGACATGCTGGAGTATCGGGCAGAGCAACAGGAGACCACCGTCAGCGGGGTGCTGGAGCGGGAGCTGGACGGCATCGCCAGCGCGAACATCGAGGAGCTGTCGGCGGCGATTCCGGGGTTCGCCGAGGCGATGGCGTGGCCGGGTGGGGGTTGCTGAGCTGCTGCGTTGCTGGGTTTCTGGGGTTTCGCGGTTTCGCGGTCTCGGGGTTGCGGGGTCTCGCAGTCCGGGATTCAAAAAGGCTTATCCGCAGATGACGCAGATAGAACGCAGATGGGGGACGGTTTTATCTGCGTACATCTGCGTCATCTGCGGATAAGCCTCGGTGCTGTCGTCTCGCTGGCCGCGCCTGGCTGCGCAGTCTTACCGGCCCGCGCACCGGTCCCGAGAGCGCGCAGAGCGATCTGGACGAAGCGTGGGAGATCGCCGAGCGCGGGCCGATGCCGTTGTTCCTGGCCGACATCCATCTGTATCGCGCGCGGCTTTTCTTCGATGAAGCAAAGTACCCCTGGCAATCCCCGCAACACGACCTCGCCGAGGCCCGTCGCCTGATTTTCAAACACGGCTACCTGCGCCGGAAGGAAGAGCTCGAAGACGCCGAGGCCGCCTTGAAGCATCTCGGGGCACCCACGCAATGAGCGCACAGACGCAAGCATCTTCATCAGCTACCGGCGTGGATTCCATCAATGTGTCGCCGATGCATGGACACAGACCGCCAAGCCGTCGAGACTCATTTCTTCGTGAAGGCCGAGCGCGGCAAGATGCCGGGAGGAACGTGCTCGGTAACAAGAAGCTGCCTCGACCCTACCGCAGCACGCGATTCGCCCACATGCACAGATATCGTGCAGTGTTCCTCGGCGCGAGCCACAGCGACCGCATCAACGACGCATCGGCTTCAGCCCCCCACTTGTTGATGTAAAACACGACCGGCCCATGTGGGCCCGGCCTGATGATCTCTTTTTTCGCCGCTTCAGCTTCCAGAACTTCCGTCCACGTCCTTACCGACTGAACGGCCACTCCATCCAACCATTGGTCGGGAGTCGGGCTGGTGTCTTCGATCTCACTGCGCTGAAGCGCCGGATAGCCGCCCGGTTGTTTGAAGAAATTTCGATTGGCGACATAGTCCTCGGCATACGTCTCATACCCCGCGTGACGCCAGTCGCCAGTGAGCGGCATGTTGATGAAGTTTGCCGCGTGCATTGGCTGGCAGAGGTCTGTGAGGTAGTGCAACGTCAGGCCGAGGTAGATGCACGCCTGGCGCTTGTCTGCATCATTTCGGTATCGCGCAACACTGCCATTGAACGTCTCGGCGCCCTTACTTCTGGCGTTGTGCGGGTACCATTCCGGCGGCCGCGGAAAACTGTGTCCGCTGCGGGGATCGAAGAAATGGTAGTAGTACATCGCCCAAATAGGATGCGTCGGCTTCCAGTCATCCCACTCGTCGGCTCCTTTCAAGCCTTCGCGAATGGCCTTGGCATTGCCCGCTTGCCAGACGCTATGGACGAAGGTCGCTTCTCGCGTCGGATTCTGCATGTTTCCGAGGAGATGGACGGCCAGCTCGACGATGCGGAAATGCGTGTATTCGTCCCACAGCGTGTCGGAGCCGGCATGCATGCGAGGCGCCGGACCACAACAACAGGAGCGATGTTCTTCGGTGCCTTCAATGGGAGCGGGCTCGAATGCAAAGAGCTCCGTCTCACCGACCCGCTCGGCATTCACCCCTAATTCCGCTCCAGCGCCCGGAGGCGCGGACAAATGCCGGTCCGCGCCGAGGCTCCGAAACCCGAAGAGCCGCGGGTCGGAGCTTTGAACCAATTGAAACGTTTCGGGCGTGCCGAAGTCCGCCGACAACCGAATGGACCCGTCTCGGATTGAAAGGTACTCGCTCCCTTCATGCAATCGCAGCCCGAATCGATCGGGATCGACCATGACCAGCCGGAACGTCGCCGAGGCGTCCGCGCCGGCGAGAAGCCTCACCGTGCTGTCGCCGTGACGTTGCACGCTCACCGTGCGTTGATCGCCGGTCCTCAACGTGACTGCGAACTCGCGTGGAATCTGAGGGACGTCCTCGTTCGACGGAGTGGTCATCGCGGTCCTCCAATGTGGGCGTCGGGATTGAATGATGGGGTTGCCTGCAGAAGTATATCGCTCAAAATGAAGTTGGACCCCAACTCCGCCATCTTCCTGCAGCCACGGCCGCATGTCAGCATTTCGCAGGCGACGAGGCTCCTCGGGTGGACGCGTCGCCCGATGTCCGAGGCTATCGAGGTGGGGGAGGTCGAGCTGTGGACGACGCCGCTGGAGAAGTGGTTTCCGCGGGCGGAGATGATGGGCAAGGGGTGCCGCCCTGCTACAGTAAGGCAATGGCGAAAGTTACGAGCAAGTTTCAAGTGAGTATTCCCAAGGCGCTTGCCGAGCAACTGCACATTCGTCCCGGCGATGACATTGAATGGCGGATCACCGGCGGCGAGCTTCGGATTGTGCACGCGGATGCGAGCCGTCCGCTTTCTCGAGAACGTCGTCTCGAGCTCTTCGATCTGGCGAGCCAAAGACAGGCTGCGAGAAACAAGCTCCACAGGCCCAAACGGCCGTCATCGCCCAGAGGATGGACCCGGGACGACCTATACGATCGTGGCCACTCTCGTTGACACGAACGTTCTCGTTTGGTTTGACGCTCATATGTGGGCCTACGCCGAAGTCAACGGATTGCGCGAGCTTCTCTCCGAGGACTTTCAACACGGCCGCTTCTACGGCACCGTTCGCGCCGTTGATCCGTTTCAGTAGAGGCGGCGAAGAGCCGGTCCGACTGCAAGCGAGGAAGGAGCGGGAGCTGGAGCGCGCACATCGAGGAGCTGTCGGCGGCGCTGCCGGGGTTCGCCGAGGCGATGGCTTGGCCGGGTGAGGGTTGCTGAGCTGCTGCGTTGCTGGGTTTTGCGGTCTCGGGGTTGCGCGGTCTCGCGGTCCGAAATTGGTCTAAGCCGTGGCCGGGTGGAGATGAAGAGCCTTATCCGCAGATGACGCAGATGGAGGACGGTTTTATCTGCGTACATCTGCGTCATCTGCGGATAAGCCTCGGCGCTGTCGTCTCGCTGGCTGCGCCTGGTTTCGCAGTCTCACCGGCCCGCGCACCGGCCCCGAGCGCCTCGGGAATGCACCCACACCATGAGCGCGCTGCGAACGAACCATGAGCGCCAGGGCTTCGTTTCTCCCTCTCATTAAGGTTTATCCTGATGCGCATCGATTCATGAAAAGCACGTCTCTGGTCTCGCTGCTCGAAGATACCGAGCTTGTTCTCGAGGAAGTCTTTCGGCACACGCCGGTCGGAGTCATGCTGTCCGACCTGCACGGCACAATCATCGATCTCAACGACGCCCTGTGCTCGATGGTCGGCTATGCGCGCACGGAGCTGATCGGACGGAATCTGACAGACATCAGTCATCCGGACGATCTCGCCGACATCAACGAGCGCACGGACAGCTTGCGCGATGGACGCAGCGGCCCCTACGTCGTGAATCGCCGCTACATTGCGCGCAATGGAGACATCGTTCACGCGAAGGTCTCTGTCTCGGTCATCTTCTCGAAGACCGGAGAGCCTGTCTGCGGCATCGGTTTCGTCGAGTGCATCACCGAACGGGTGGCCATGGAGACGGCCCTGCGCCAAAGCGAGCTTCGCTACCGGCGTGTGATCGAGGACCAGACGGACATGATCGTGCGCTGTCTGCCGGACGGCACGCGAACGTTCGTCAACCAGGCATACTGCCGCTACAACGGCACGACCGCCGACCAGCTCATCGGCTCGTCGTTCTTCCCGCTGATCCCCGAGCAGGATCGGGAGCGCGTGCGCGAGAAGTACGCTTCGTTCAGTCCCGAAACTCCGGTCCTGACGGAACAGCATTGGGCGATTGCGCCGGGCGGCGCGTTGCGATGGCACGAATGGACGGATCGCGCCTTCTTCGACGAGAGAGGAACGCTCATCGAGATCCAGGCCGTTGGCCGCGATCTGACGGAGCAGCACGAGGCGCAGCAGAGGCTCATCCAGAGCGAGGAGCGCTACCGCAGTCTCTTCAACACTCTTCCGATCGCGGCGTGGGAAAACGACTGGGTGGGAATCATGGCCGACCTCCGCGCGCGAGGGATCGGCAGCGCCGGCGCGCTGCAAGCGGCCCTTCGCGAAGATCCGCGGCGTTTCTATGAGATCGGGAGCCACGTCAGGATCGTTGGCGTAAACCAGGCCGCGCTCGAAATGGCCGGCGTCGAGAACCACGAGCAATTCCACAAATGGCTGCTCACCGCATGGACGCTTGAATCGGGGTTGCGCTACGGACTGGCGCTTGCGCCCGTTGTTTTCGGGGACCGCAAGATCATCACGGACGAATACACCATGGTCCGTTCGAACGGAGAGCCGCTGGACGTGCTCTTCCGTGTGGCGCGCTCGCAGCGATGGGGTGAGGATTGGATGATGTATCCCGTGGCCGTCGACATCTCGGACCGGAAACGCATCGAGCGCGAGCTCGTGCACCGGGTCGAGATCAGCGCGCGCGCCGAAGAAGCGGCGCATTTCGGAAGCTGGGAGTGGAATCCGGCCGAGGACGTGGTCTACGGATCGGTCGAGTTCTGGCGCATGCTCGATGGCCATGACCAGGGCGGGCCACGCTACCGCACCATGAAAGAGTGCCTTGCGCGGACGCATCCCGACGAACGGGAGGCGGCGTGGGAGACGTGGCTCGCGCTGCGAGACCCATCCAGTGAGGCGAAACCTACGGTGGTCGAGAACGAGTATCGGCTCGTGCGCGCCGACGGATCGATCTCGATTGCCCGCAGCCAGACCTTTCTTCACTACGCGGCCGACCGCACGCTGACTCGGGCGGTGGGAATCCTGCGCGACATCACGGATTTGAAACGCGCCGAGGAAGAAGGAGCGCGGCATCGCGACCAGCTCGAGCGCGCCGACAAAATGATTTCACTCGGAATCCTGGTCTCCGGCATCGTGCACGAGATCAACAACCCGAATCACGCCATCGGCCTGAACGTGCCGCTTCTACGCGATGCCTGGCGCGATGCCGCGTCGCTGCTCGACGGGCTCGGTGCCACCGATGAGAACCTGCGCATCGGCGGTATGCCCTGGAAGGAAGCGCGGACAGAGATGGAGGCGATGATCGACGACATCCAGCACGCCTCGGAGCGCATTCGCAACATCGTCACCGAGCTGCGCAACTTCACTCTCGATCATGATCCGGGCGAGCGGCGGAGAGTCTCCCTCAACGCCGTGGTGGCCCGCTCGCTGCGTCTGCTGGGCAAGCACATCGCCAAAGCGACGAAGGGCTTCACGCTGGCGCTGGCGGAGCACGAGCCGTTCGTCACAGCGAACTCCTCGCGCCTCGAGCAGGTGGTGGTCAATCTCGTGCTGAATGCCTGTCAGGCATTACAGAACGACGAGCAGGCGATCCGCATCGAGACCGGCACCGATGGAGAACGCGCGTTCATCCGTGTGCGCGACGAAGGGCGCGGCATCGCCTCCGCGGATCTGGCGAACATCCGCACGCCTTTCTTCACCACCAAGCGTGCTGAAGGAGGCACGGGCCTCGGCCTGGCGGTCTCCGACCGCATCGCCGGGGAGCAGGGTGGTCAGCTGACGTTTCAGTCCGCGGTGGGAGAAGGCACGGCGGCCACGCTGTGGCTGCCGCTGGCAAGCGGATGAGCGGACGCGAGGCCATCACCATTCTCGTCGTCGACGACGACGAAGCCGTCCTCAATGCCGTGCGCCGCGCGCTCCGTGCGGAAGGCTTCGAGAACGTGCTGATGTGCCGCGATCCGCGCGATGTGCAGCCGCTGCTCGATGCGGAGCCGGTCTCGCTGATTCTCCTCGACCTGATGATGCCGCACATCAGCGGGCGCGAGCTGCTCGAGCGTATCGCCGCAACGCATCCGGAGATCCCCGTCGTGGTCGTGACGGCCGAACACGAGATCCGTACCGCGGTGGATTGCATGAAGACAGGCGCATACGACTACCTGCTCAAGCCTGTTGCCGGGCCGGAGCTCGCCGCCGTGATCGCGCGCGCTCTCGAACATCGCGAGCTGCGCGAGGAGAACGCGCGGCTGCGCTCGAAGCTCCTGCTGCGGGAGCTCACCCGGCCCGAACAATTCGATGAAATCATCACCGTCGACCCGGCGATGCTGGCATTGTTCGCGTATCTGGAAGTGATCGCCGGGGGGGCGAATCCGGTGCTCATCAGCGGTGAGACCGGCACAGGAAAGGAGCTCTTCGCGCGCGCGATCCACAATGTCAGCGGCCGGCGAGGACCGTTCGTGGCCGTCAATGTTGCCGGCCTCGACGACACGATGTTCGCGGACACGCTGTTTGGCCACAAGCCGGGGTCGTTCACGGGCGCGACCGGAACGCGCAAGGGAATGATCGAGACGGCCGGTCGAGGGACGTTGTTTCTCGACGAGATCGGCGACCTGTCCGAGGCGTCCCAGGTGAAGATGCTGCGCGTGCTGCAGGAGCGCGAGTATCACGCCCTCGGCGATGACAAGCCGAAGCCGCTCGAAGCGCGCGTGGTCGCCGCGACGCACCAGGATCCCGCGAAGCTGCGGCGCGATCTCTACTTCCGCCTGCGCGCGTATCATGTGCGCATCCCGCCATTGCGTGAGCGCGCGGGCGATCTGCCGGCGCTGATCCATCACTTCGTCCGCGAGGCCGCGCACGATCTCGGCCGCAAGCCGCCGGTCGTACCGGAGCGCCTTTATCGACTGCTCTCGCGCTACGAATTTCCCGGCAACGTACGCGAGTTGCGCGCGATGGTGTTCGATGCCGTGGCGCGACATACGGGCGGGCCGCTGCCCGTCGAGCCGTTTCTCGAATCGACCGGCACGCTCGACGTCGACGAGCAGGAGAACGGTGGAGCGAACGAGGTCGCGCATGGCGCGGTCATTACTGAGGCCGCCTGGGGCGAGTTCGAACGGCGCAACCTTCTCAACGCCCTCGAGCGCGCGAACTGGAAGATTGCCGGCAAGGGTGGCGCGGCGGAGCTGCTGGGAATCAAACCGTCGACGCTGGAATCGAGGATGAAGTCGTTCGCGATCGTGCGGCCTTAATCTCGTGAGAATTCACGAATCTTCGTGAGTCCGGCCACCTTCCAATAACCGCGACTCCCACCTCAAGCACCTTCTCGTCAACGAGTTACGTGCGTGACATCGCCTGGCGCTCCGCTTGCGCAAGGGTGTCCCGCGACATGAACATCGATCCACGCTATTCCGAGATGCTTGCGGCGCAACGGTCGCTCGCGGGCGATTCCTACGATCTGATTACGGGCCTGCCCAATCGCCGGCAGATGCTGCGGAGTCTCGCCGAGGCCGTCGTTCGCGCGCGGAGGCAGGACGAACCTCTGGCACTCCTTCTTGTCGATGTCGATGCCTTCCGTATCGTGAACGCCGCGGCGGGGCAGTCCGCCGGCGACGCGCTCCTCGCCGCCGCGGCAGAGCGACTGATGGCCTGCGCGGGCTCGCATCTCGTCGCGCGCACCGGCGACAACGAGTTCACGATTCTCGCGGCCGGCGAGCCGCCCGAGTCGATCGTCGACGTAGCCGCGAGCGTGCTGGCCGTGTTTCATGAGCCGTTCAACATCGGCGGACGCGACCTTCATGTCACCGCCAGCGTCGGCATCAGCGATCTCGCGCGGGACGGCGAAGGCCCGGACTTCCTGCTGCGCGCCGCCGCGGCGGCGTTGCACCGCGCGAAGGAGCTCGGCGGCAATCAGCGGCAGTATTCTTCGAGCACGCTGACGCTCGGGGAATTCGAGCGCCTGCATGTCGAGCATCGCGTGCGCAACGCGATTGCCAGCGGTGAGTTTTCGCTGGTGTATCAGCCCCAGGTGCGCCTCAGCGACGGCGCGCTCGTCGGGCTCGAGGCACTCCTGCGCTGGACCCGCAACGGCCAGACCCTTCCGGCTTCCGCATTCATCCGTGCCCTCGAGTACAGCCCGGTCATCATCGACCTTGGCGAGTGGGTCATCGGCGAGGCCTGCCGCCAGATCACCGAGTGGCGTGGCATGAGAGTGGACGTGCCACGGGTGGCTGTGAACGTCGGCGCGCGTCACTTCCAGCAGCCATATCTCACCGAGGCGATTCGCGAACGCCTGGAGAAGAGCGGCATCGAAGGCTCCGCGCTCGAGCTGGAGATCACCGAGACCGCGGCGATGCATGACGCCACGGCTGCCGCTCGCACGATCGATGCGCTGCGCGCGCTCGGCCTGGAGATCACCATCGACGACTTCGGCACAGGCTACTCGTCCCTCGCGTATCTCACACGCTTCGCCATCACTGGCCTGAAGATCGATCGCGCATTCGTCGCCGACGTGCCTGCTTCGCGATCCGCGACCGCGATCGTGAACGCGATCGTCGCCACCGCGCATGCGCTCGACCTCCGCGTCGTCGCCGAAGGCGTGGAGACGCGCGAGCAGGCCGAGTTTCTGGCCGCGTCGCACTGCGACATGGGCCAGGGCTACCTCTTCGCACGACCAATCCCGGCCAAAGACATCCCCGCACACCTGAACGAACGAAAGGAGACGATTTGATGAGTCGCAAGAAGATTCTGCTCGTGGACGATTCGAGCACCATTCTCATGATGGAGAAGTTCATTCTCCGCAATGACCCCTACGTTCTGATCACCGCTGCGAATGGTGAGGAAGCCGTGCGGAGAGCGGTGTCGGACCAACCCGATCTGATTCTGCTCGATGTGGTCATGCCGGGGATGAACGGCTTCGAAGCGTGCCGTCTGATTCGCGAGAACGACGCCTCGAAGCACATCCCGATCATCATGGTCACCACACGCGGCGAGGCCACAAACGTCGAGACCGGGTGGCTGAGCGGCTGCGCGGACTACGTGACCAAGCCCATCAACGCCATCGAGTTGCTGGCCAAGGTCCGCAGCCTTCTCTTTGAAGCGGTGGATGAGCCGGCGGAGGTGTCCGAATGACCACCAGCCGTTCGTACATCTCCAACGCACGCGAGGAACAGCAGCAGTACATCAACGGTCTCCTGCGCGAGAACGAGAAGCTGCGGGCCGCGGCGGCGATCGCCGAGGAGCAGCATCGGGCCGCGACGGGTGAACTGGACCGGCTGCGGGCGCGATTTGACGAGATCGCGGTCGAGAACCAGCGCTTCGCCGAGCAGTACCAGTCGATCGAAGAGCAGAGCAACGCCCTCGCCAATCTCTATGTCGCCTCTTACCAGCTGCACGCGAGCGTCGATCGGGGCACCGTGCTCAACGCCATCCAGGAGATCGTCATCAACTTGATCGGCTCGGAACAGCTGGCCATCTACGAGATCAACGAGGGCGCGGAGTTCGAGCTGTCGGCCTCATTCGGCCTGGACTCCTGGCCGCTCCTGAAAATTGTCGGCGGCGGGAACGCGGTCGACAAGCTCGGCGAGGGCCACATCTTCGCTGATCCCTCGCAGCGCCAGCCGCTGTCCGCTTGCGTCCGGCTGCAGATCGAGAACCGCGTCGTCGGCGCGATCCTCGTGTTCCGCCTCCTCGAGCACAAGACTGCGCTGCAGCCGATCGACTTCGAGCTCATCGACCTGCTCGGAGTGCACGCGTCGGTTGCTCTCTACTGCGCATCGCTTCACGCGCGGCCGTGGTGAAGCGATGAACATCATGGCCATGCCGGTGGAGGAAGCGCCGGAGATCGTGTACGTGCACCCGGGACAGATCTATGTCGCCTCGCAGAGCGCGCTCGTGTCGACGATTCTCGGATCGTGCGTTGCGGTCTGTCTCTGGGATCCGCTCGCGCGCGTCGGCGGCATGAATCACTTCCTCCTGCCGGCAGGCAAAGGCTCGCGTTACGGAGCAGAGGCGATGCCGGAACTGATCGATGCCATGGCCGCCAGGGGCGCGCTGGTGGCGCGAATGGTGGCAAAGATCTTCGGTGGTGCGTGCGTGCTCAACGCCTTCGCCGGTGCGCGGAAGGCCATCGGAACGCAAAACGCCGAGGTGGCGATTCGGTTTCTTGCGGCGCACTCGATTCCTGTTCGCGCGGATCAAACCGGCGGACGCCGCGGACGCAAGCTCCTCTTTCACACCGGAACCGGCCAGGCGTACGTGAAGGAAATCTGAAATGAAACTAAAGAGAGGTATTCAATGCTGAGCAACTGGAAAATCGGGAAACGGCTCACGGCCGCATTCACCGTTGCAATCATTCTCATCGTCGTCGTCGCCGCCGCTGGCTTCTGGGGACTCTCGCAGATGGTCTCCACCGTCGGCGTGATTCTCAATCGGGACGCAAAGCTGATGGAGCACGCGTCTGACCTCGACACGCAAACACTCAATCTGCGGCGTTACGAAAAGGACGTCTTCCTCAATGTCGGCGACCGCCAGAAGGTCGCGGATTACACCGCGAAGTGGAAAACCGCGCACGCCGCGGCGGTGGAAGACCTCGACAAGGTGCAGAAGCTCAGCGGCGCCGAGGACTCCGCATCCATCGAGTCGATGCGCAAGGACTTTGCGACCTACACCGCGGGCTTCGAGAAAGTGCTGGCCGGCATCGAGGGCGGCAGGATTCTTACGGCTGCCGCCGCGAACCAGGCCATCTTCGAGTCCAAAGACGAGATTCACGCGCTCGAGGCGAGCTCCAAGGAGATCGCCGTGAAAAACGTGGAGCGGATGCACTTGAATGGGCAGACGGTGCTCGACGCCGAGGCGCGGACGCGCTCCACGATGTGGGCGGTCTGCATCGTGGGAATCATCATCGTCTTCGTGATGACCGTGCTGATCACGCGAAGCATCACCACGCCGATCCTGGAAGTGGTGGAGCTGGCGAAGAAGCTCGCCGAGGGACAGAACGACTTCGACGTTCCGGCGCGAGGGAACGACGAGACGGGAATGCTGCTCACGGCGATGAAGAAGATGGTGGATTCCAACGGCGAGATGATCGCCGCCGCCACCGGCATCGCCTCCGGCGATCTTCGCGTCCGCGTCACCCCGCGCTCCGACCGCGACGCCCTCGGACGGGCGCTGTCGAACATGATCGACAAGATCACCGAGATCATCACGGATGTGCGCTCCGGCGCCTCGGCGCTGACAGTGGCGTCGACGCAGGTCTCCGCGAGCGCGCAGTCGCTGTCGCAGGGCACGAGCCAGCAGGCCGCCTCGGTCGAGGAAACGACGTCGAGCCTGCAGGAGATGAGCGCGTCGATCACGCAAAACGCGGAGAACAGCGGGCAGATGGAGTCGATCGCTGTGAAGGGCTCGGCCGACGCCGATCAGAGTGCGCAGGCGGTCAACCAGTCGGTCGATGCCATGACGCGCATCGCCGAGAAGATCTCGATTATCGAGGAGATCGCATACCAGACGAATCTCCTCGCGCTCAATGCGGCGATCGAAGCGGCGCGGGCCGGTGAGCACGGACGCGGATTCGCGGTCGTGGCCACCGAGGTGCGCAAGCTCGCCGAGCGCAGTCAGGCCGCCGCGAAGGACATCGGCGGACTGGCAAAATCGAGCGTCGATGTCGCGCTGCGTTCCGGACGTCTGCTCACCGAGCTCGTGCCGACGATCCGCCGTACCGCCGAGCTCGTGCGCGAAGTCGCCGCAGCGTCGAACGAACAGTCGGCCGGAGTGGTGCAGATCAACAAGGCCATGGCACTGGTCGATCAAGTAACGCAGCGTAATGCATCAGCCTCCGAGGAACTCGCTTCGACGGCGGAAGAGATGGCCTCGCAGTCCGAGGCGCTGCAGCAGACGATCTCGTTTTTCCGCACGCATGGCGCGGCGCCGGCCGTGGCGCGCAAGGCTGAGCCGCGCGCCGTGGTGCAGCGGTTCCCCGGCACGCTCGTCGCGGCCGAGCCGGGCGGCGTCTCGCCGGCCGCAGTCGCCGATTACACGCACTTCTAGGAGCCGGCCATGAATCAGTACCTGACCTTCTATGTGGGTGGCGAAGAGTACGCCGTCACGATTGTGAAGGTGACCGAGATCATCGAATGTGTCTCGCTCACCTACGTGCCGGGCACGCCGCCGTGGATTCGCGGCGTGCTCAATCTCCGCGGCGCGGTCGTTCCAGTAGTCGATCTTGCGGTGAAGTTCGGACTGCCGGCGACGACGCTCACGCGCCGCACGTGCGTGGTGATGGTCGAGATCGACCTCGAGCACGACGGTGAGCGGATGGTCCTGGGCATGATGGCCGACTCCGTGCACCAGGTCATTGAGCTCGCCCCGGATCAGATCCAGCCGCCGCCGTCGTTCGGGCCGAAGGTTCGCGTCGACTGCATTTCCGGGATGGGCATCAGCGCCGAAGCGCTGATCGTGCTGCTCGACATCGATCGCGTTCTGTCGTCGGCCGAGATCCTCACAGCGAGTGTCGCCGAAGGGGCCGTCGCAGCCGCGAGCTGAGTGATGGAGATCACGGATCGTCAGTGCGCGCCTTCAGCGCATGATTTGATCCAACCTCCACTCGGGCGACGAGGTTGGGGTCACCGAGGTTCGAGCTCCGGGACGAAAGATCCGCTCAGTAGTCCGTGGCGGGGTTGAAACGTTTTGTGGGAAATGTCGCCGGCACGGCCGGTGGATCGATCAGGGGATTGGAGCGGCCTGCCTGATTTGGGTCGAACACGACAAAACCGGTTCCCGGAGCTCCGTTTGGGAAAGAGTAATCGTCCGCAGGATAGCCCGGGTTCTTGAACCCGGGACTCTTCACCACGCTTTGCATATCCTCGCCGCTATGCTGCCAGGCCGAGAAGCTGTAGAGCGTCCATTTGGCCTGAGCTGCCGGGCCGAAGCATGGATTGGTCTGTGAAACCGGATCGGGTTGGGTGTGAAAAGCCTGCGAATCGTTGGCGAAGCCACCATCGGTACGCCAATAGATGTCGCTGTTCCATTGCTGCCAATCCGCGAACGGGAATCCACTACTGTACGTACAGCCGCTCTGGAGGTAGAAGGGAGGCGATGCGGAAGCGCTACGGTCGAAGTAGAACATGTTGTTGGAGAGCACAAACATCGTGATCGGGCTTGTGAACACGCCATAGGGGTAAGCATTGCCGACGTTCAGCATCGACGTACGTCCAAATGCAAAGATGTTGTTCTTGATCGTGCTCGCCTCGTTGGGATTCTGGGGAGAGCCTGCGAAATTCATCGGACTGCCGGAGACGCGGTATACGAGGTTGTTCTCGACGTCCACCAGTCCCGTCGATGTGTCGATGTAGATGCCGTCGCCGCCATAACCATCCTCATCCATCGAGGAGGCATCGCTGACGTCGTGGACTTTGTTGTTGAGGATCTTGTTGCCGGGCGGCGAGGCGCCCTGCTGGTTTCGGGCCTGGATGTAGAGGGATCCGTCATCGTTCATGATGCCTTGCAGCAGATCATGGACATGATTGAAAGAAATGATGTTGTCGTGCGCATGGGGCTTGAATCCGGAACAGAAGCAGATGCCAATCGCGGCGCGATAGCCATCGTAGACGTCGTTATGAGTGTAGATGTTGTCGTGTGCATCGCCCTGCGTGATGCCGTAGGAACCAGGGAATACTCGTCCGTAGCCCTCCACTACGTTGTTCGCGACGGTCGTGAATTGCGGGAGATTGGCATCCGTGTCCGAAAGACGGCCCTCCACCCCAACCCGAATGCCCGCCGAGCCCACGTCATAAAACGCGCTATTCTCAACGACATTGTCAGACGTGACAGCGCTCGCGCTGGGGGAGACGCACCAGGATGGCGATTGCGAGTCGACGCAGGAAACAAAATCCAGGCCTGCGCCAGAGGTGTGCGCCACGGTCCCGGACTCGAATGTAATGTGTTGGGAGTTTTGGAAGGACACAGCGGCCGTTACGTCTCCCAACTTCAGGTCGGGATCCTCCCCCGCCGCGGGCACGGTATAGTTGTCATGCTCGAACGTCAACCCTTGAAACGTCACATATTGAAGGTTGGATGCCACCAGGAGTTGCGGGATCTGAGGAATGACCACGGTATCGCTATTGGGATTCTCGCCGGGGTTTGCCAGATAGGTGAGGGTCCAGGGCGTAACAGAGCGATCGAGAAACCACTGGCCTGGTTGCGTGAGCTGGTCTTGAACGTTCTCTACGAGGTACCGATGTTGGGGAATGAAACCGAGGGCCTGATAAAAGGCCGGGTTGATGACGGTGGGCCCGGTCAGGTAAACGATATGTTTCGTGGTGTCAACGCAATTGATCCGCAACCTGGCAGCTTGGAATTTCTCGAAGACCAGCAGTTCGATATCACCTGCCAATAGCGGATTCGAGGCGGCTTCGTTGCAGGGGTTTCCCGCTTGCGGCGCAAGGTTCTTCCATGTGTTGACGATGGGATCTGCCGGGTTGTATTCGAAGCGGTCGAAGCACTCCCAGCCGCTATTGGCCACATAGATCGGGCAGTTTGGATCAGGAGCTGCCGCGGGTGGCCCCGGTGAGCTCAGGTAGACCGTGCTGACGATCCGGAGGTAAGTACCCAAGGCTCCGCCGAGGCGCGGTCGCAGCCGGCGTACACCGTTATAGTAGAGCTGCTCAAAGTATCGGGTCGAGGTGGGCAGAGAGGCCTTCCACATATTGCCGCTCACGTTGGCCCAGTTCTGAATGCGCACGCCGCCGCTGAGCACCGGCGATTCCCCCGGATAGTTCTCATAGACGATCCTCGTGCTCGTCGTGCCTGAATCAGCCGCGGTGAGCTCCTCGGTGACCGGAAGGAAGTACGTCCCGGCGCGGAACTGAACCTTCACCTGGCCCAGGGCGGATTTATCGAGCGACTGGACTTGCGCACGCGCATGCTCGAAAGTCGCGAACGGACCATCAGTGCTCGACGAATTCGGAGCCGGAAGCTTGCCGCTCCAGGAATCCTTGCCGTTCTGCGCAACGTAGAAGGTGACCGAAGGGGGCGATGGAGGAGTCACGGCTCGGCGGCGTCCGCTCAACGAAGCGGCATGGCCTTGATCCACTGCGATGGCGGCCGGGCGCCCGTGCTGCGGATCCTCGGCCGCACCTGCGTGAATCAGCGGCACCCAGGCAAAAAGTACGGCCAGCAGAGCTCTGCGAAGTGTTCGTCCCTTGACCTCTACTTCATCATCGACGCTCGCTGTGTTCATCTCACGCAGTCGCATGGGCGCCTCTCGATGGACATCTCCACCGCGACAATCGCCGAGTCGCAGGGTCTTCTACTGACTCGTTGATTCTATTTCCCGCTTCCACACCAGTCAAAACCCCTTCGGAACACTGGTGCCGACGAAGGAGAAAAACGAAGGTGCGACCTCCAAGGTTCGTTGTCCCAGCGCGCACATGGAGGAGCTGTCGGCCGCGTTGCCGGGGTTCGCCGAGGCGATGGCGTGGCCGGCCGGTTGATGGAAAGGCTTGTCCGCAGATGACGCAGATAAAACGCAGATGGAAGACGGTTTTATCTGCGTACATCTGCGTCATCTGCGGATCGTCTTCGGCGCTGGCTTCTCGCTGGCCACCCTGAGGAGCTGACCCCCCGACCGGACGGAGCGGAGGCGCGACTTGACCCCAACCGACACGTGACATTCGCTACACGTCGGAATGAACACGACAGAGATGGATGGATTTGGACGGTCGAATCGGGTATGGTCATTTCGATACAAGAGCTTGAATTGGAACACTTTTCGACGCTGAAGAAAGGATTTCGACGAGCCCCCTGCGCAACCGGCTGGAGCGATGGGGACGCGCTGTCCTGCAGGCGGGGAAGAACCCGCTCACTCTCGGAGAGATCATCCGTCTTCACGGAGTGCTGATCGAGGATACGCGGTTCGTGCATGCGGGATTGCGGCGCGATGGCGTCTTTCTCGGCGAGCGCGATCACACTGGCGATCCGCTGCCCGAATTCATCGGCGCGCGCGCGGCGGACCTCGATGACTTGATGGCGGGCCTGCTCGAGGCCAACGACCGTATGCGCGACGACGGCGTCGATCCTGTACTGCAGGAGGCCGCCACCGCATTCGGATTCGTCTATGTGCACCCGTTCCAGGACGGCAATGGGCGCCTGCATCGTTGCCTGATCCATCACGTCCTGGCCGAGCGCAAGTTCACACCGCCGGGCATGGTCTTCCCGGTCTCGTCCGTGATGCTCGATAGGATCGACGATTACAAGTCCATACTGCAGACGCACTCAGGCCCGCTGATGCCGTTCATCCAGTGGCGGCCGACGCCAGAGCGCAACGTCGAAGTCCTTAACGACACAGCCGATTTATATCGATACTTCGACTGCACAGAGGTCGCGGAGTTCCTCTATGGCTTCGTCCGGCGCACGGTTGAGAGTGATCTTCCTCGCGAGATTGACTATCTCAGCCGTCAAGACCAAGCCGTCCGGCGAATCATGGACGCCGTGGAGATGCCTGATCGGATCGCGGAGAATCTTGTGATGTTCATCCGGCAGAACCAGGGCAAGCTGTCGAAGAAACGCCGCGAAGACGAATTCAGCGAGCTGCGCGACGACGAGGTGAGCCTGATCGAGCGCGTTGTCTCGGACAGCTTCGCAGGGTTCGATTAAGCTCGCCTCTCTGGCGTCATCCAACCTAATCGCCGGAAACGTCCGCAACCCAATCGCCTTCAAACCAGCCGCCCATCTACCATAACGTAGAGGTGTATGATCAGTGACGGGTAACCTCCGTAATAACTGACCTACGATGGACGTCGCGGGACTGTTCCATGGCAGTCTTCCACTCATCGAGCGTGTCGCTCGAAGTGTCTGCCGGCGCCGTGGGGTCATGGATAGCGACGCCGAGGATTTTGCGTCCGCGGCGCGACTGGCCCTCCTCGAAAACGATTACGCCATTCTGCGCAGTTACGAAGGCCGCGCGTCGCTGGAGGGCTATCTCGCCGTCGTCTTCGAGCGGTTGCTGATGGATCAACGCGCACATGCCCTGGGTAAGTGGCATCCATCGCGGACGGCCGAGCACATGGGACCGGCGGCGGTTCTGCTGGAGAAACTGGTAGTGCGCGACCGCCGCACGATCGAGGAAGCACTGCCGATCGTTCGCGGTCTCGACGCCTCGCTCACGCGCGACGATCTCGAGTCGATGCTGGCGCGGCTTCCGGATCGCCATCCCCGTCCGCGACCGGTATCGATCGACGACGTCGTACCGGAACGGACACCGGCGGCGTCCGACCACGCCGACGCCCGCGCGCTCGAAAACGAAGCGCGCAGACTGGCCACCACGGCCGGCGTGATCATCAGGCGGGCGCTGGCCCGCTTTTCTCTCGAAGACCGCATGCTCATTCGCTTCCACTATGGCGCCGGCATGAGCATCGCCGACATCTCGCGAATGATGCGGCTCCCACAGCGCCCGCTGTATCGCCGCATCGAGGCGTTGCTCCGTCAACTTCGGCAGGCGCTGGAGAGCGCCGGCGTCGACAACCGCTCCGCGGCCGGCCTCATCGGCGCTGTCGCAGAAGAGATGAATTTCGGATTGGAGGACGACGACATGGAAAACACCTCCGCTCGTCCGTCACAGGTCGCGCAGATGCCAGCGGCCGGCGAGGATTCGCCATGAACGCGGCTACGAACATGTCGCAATGCCCCGATCCGGAAACTCTGGCCGCATTTGTCGAGGGAAAGCTGAAACGATCGGAGATGGCGGCGCTGCTCGCGCATCTGGAGCAATGCCGGGAATGTATGCGAGCCCTTCAATCAGTGAATGACGTTCAGCCTGCGGCGGCGCCCCATCGCCGGGCCTTCCTCGCGGCGGCCGCGGTGATTGCCATCGCGCTGCTGGCGGTTCCCGCGCTCCGGTATGCGAGGCGCGAGCCGATGGCGCGGTTGGCCGCGCTCGTTCCGGCGGGAAACAGAAGCGTCGAGCCTCGCCTCGCCGGCGGATTCGCCTGGGCCCCGTATCGCGGACCGGCGCGCCTGGAAGGGGAAGCCGTCGACTCCAGCCGCATGAAGCTCATCGGTATGGCCGGCGATCTCGTCGAGAAGGCGGATCGCGCGAAGTCGCCGGAGACGGAGCACGATGCCGGCGTCGGACTGCTGTTGATCGAGAAGCCGCTCGACAGCGTCACGCGCCTGCATCGGGCCGCGGCGAGCGCTCCGGACGAGCCCAGGAATTGGATCGACCTCTCGGCCGCTCTCTACGCCGCCGCACTGCAGTTGAATCGCCCCTCGCTCTATCCGCAGGCACTCGATGCCGCGGATCGCGCGCTGCATCTCAACCCGGACGCCAGCGAAGCGCTCTTCAACCGCGCGCTGATCATCGAGCGGCTCGGGCTCACCGAACAGGCGCGCGCGGCCTGGCAGCGCTATCTCCAGATCGACCCTTCGTCGTCATGGGCCGGAGAAGCACGGCAGCATCTGGCGAAGTTGCCGTTGACGACGAGCGAATCGCTCTTCAACCGCGATCGCCCGCGGCTGGAACAAGCCGCGGAGAGAGGCGACACGGGGACGGTGACCACGCTTGTCGCCCGCTATCCCCAACAGGCGCGCACGTGGAGTGAGTTCGAATACCTGGCGCGCTGGGCCGGCGCAACGCAACGGGGTGACGCTGCCGAGGCTGCGCGCGCGCTGTCGGTGCCCCGCGCCCTCGGCGAGGCGCTGGCCGCGTTCTCCGGCGAGTCACTCCCGCGCGATGCCGTCCGATCCGTCGATGCCGGCAACGCATCTGCCCGCGCCGCCATCGCCGAGGGTCACGTCCTCTACCATCGCGGGCGGGTCGCCTACAGCAGGCAGAAACCCACGGAAGCGGAAGCGGATCTGCGAGCGGCCGCGGCGCGCTTCACCTCCGCCGGCGATCCGATGGCCTACGTCGCGCGTTACTACGCGGCCAACACGCGCTTCGATCAGAACGATGTGGCCGGCGCGCGCTCCGAGCTGCTGGCACTCCTCGCCGAATCGGATGCTCATCCTCCGTACGCCGCCCTCGGCGCGCACATTCGATGGGAGCTCGCGCTCTGTTCGATGTTCGATGGCGATTGGTCGGGTGCGTTGCCTTTGCTCACCGCTTCGCGCGCGACGTTCGATCGGCTCGGGGAGCGCAACTATCTCGGCTTCGTCGACGGGCTCCTGGCCACCACGCTCCTCTCCCTCGGACGCAGCGACGAGAGCTGGGCCGCGCGCATCCGCGCATTCGAAACGCTGTCTCAGGAAGGGCATGGTGACCGGCTGGCCGTGAGCGTGGGAGCGGCGGCGCGGATGGAGATGCGCGCCGGACGGCTCGACGCAGCGCGTGCGCTGCTCGCCATCGAGGAGCCGATCGACCGCCAGACCGGCAATCAGTCGCTGGTGGCGAATCTCTTCGTGCGCCGCGCCGTGCTCAGCACGGCGCTCGGCGACGGGGAAGCGTCATCGCATGCGCGGGAGGCCCGAGCCATTGCCGCACGCCTGACCGATCCGCGCATGCGCGCCGCCGCCGAGGCAGACGCCGATTTCGCCGCTGGGGCCACAACGCTGCACGACGATCCCCGCGGCGCCAGAGAAACGCTGTCGCGAGCGATCGATTTCTATCGATCCAGCACGCGCGCCGTCTTCCTGCCGGAGTGCTACCTCCTTCGCGCACGTGCCGCGTCGCAGCTCGGGGCGCCGAACGACGCACTGCGCGATCTCGACAGCGGCATCGAAGTGATGGAAGCACATCGCGTCGAAGTAGCCGGCGCGGTCACCGGGACAGGCGTGCTCGATGCCGGACCGGCGCTGCTGCAGGAAGCCGTTCGACTGCGCCTCGACTCGGGTGATGTCGATGGCGCCTTCGCCGCGGCGGAACGAATGCACGGGGAGCTGACCGACTCGCCGCGCGTGATCACGATTTCGGAGTTGCAACAGCGGCTGGCTGGGAGCGATGCGGCGGTGGTCGCATTCGCGGTGCTGCCGCACGAACTGGTGGCCTTCTCTGTCACCGCCTCGGCACGCAGCGTCGCACGGACCCCGATGGCGCAAGGGCTCGACAAACTCGCCGATCGTGCGCTTCAGGGCGACGCTGTCGCGTCGCGAACGCTGTACGAGTTGCTCATCCATCCGTCGCGGCAAACGATTGCCGGCGCGCGGTCGCTGATCATCATCGCGCCGCCGCCGCTCGACACCGTTCCCTTCGCCGCTCTCCTCGATCCCACCAGCGAGCGTTTCGTAGCGCAGACGTGGGCCGTCGCGATGGCCCCGAGCGCGAGCGCGCTGCAAAAAATGACGCCGACGGAGGCGGCAAAATCGGCGCTCGTCGTCGCCCTTGCCTCGAACGATCGCACGCTGCCCGAGAGCGGCAGCGAAGTCGCCGATGTCCGTACGCTCTACGCGAATGGCGTGGAAATGTCCGGCGCCGAGGTCACCTTTCCGGCCTTCGCCTCAGCCGCTGAGCGCGCCGATGTCGTCCACATCGCCAGCCACACCTCGCTGAATGGACCGGCTGATGAATTCGCACTCAACTTCGCCGGTCAGCGCGTGTCGTGGCGAATGATCGCGAATCTGCACCTTCGTCCGTCGGCCGCGGTGCTGCTGGCGTCGTGCGACTCGCTGCGCCGGCTTCATATCCCTGAATCACGCAGCCTCAGCCTCGGCGGCGGTTTCCTCGCAGCCGGAGCCGCGGATGTCGTCGGAACCCTGACGCCGATTCAGGACAGCGACGCAAGAGAACTGTTCCTCGACATCCACCGCCGGATGGCGCACGGCGCCGGTACAGGCGAAGCCGTTCGCGAGATGCAGCTCGCGGCAATCGCCACAGAAGCAGCCAACCACCGGCCGGGCGCCTGGCGCTCGGTCGCATTACTCACAAAACGAATTCCACAGTTCGAGAATCAAAGGAGATAGACATGGAACCACTATGGGTGAGCTTCATCGGGATCTGCACGCACATTTGGGAAGACCAGCCAAACGCGGATCCGCATCCGGTATGGGGACATCGCATCGTCATGGTCAATGCCAGTAACCCCGACACGATCAACAACAACCCAAATCTCAATCATTATGGGATCAAGCCGCATTTCGCCCGGCTGCAGATCTTCAATGAGGACATCGTCAGCATCCAGGGGCCCGCGGCCTTTTACCCCTTTAATGATACGATGCTGCTCGATCTCAATGGCGTCACGGTGCAGGTCGTCAACAACGGTCTGAGCACGCTGGCGAAAGAGGCGCGCTGCATGCCCCAGCTCGAAGCACCGGCGCTCTTCGGACCGCCCATCACGGGCATCGCCCCCGGACCGGCGGTCACAATGGGATTGAGCGCCCTGGCATCGTGCTATTTCGACTTTTCATTCGGTCATGTTTTGGGAACGATCGTCGACAGAGCTCCAGCAGATGACAGGCCCGCCGAATGTGGCGTGATCCTGTATAAAACTGACACGATCGGCGATCCGCAGATTCTCATCACCCCGTTTGAGGGCGGATCTCCGACGCTCGTGACCTTGCGAAACAGCAAACGCGATCAGCAGGGCGACCAACCCCACATCGGCATGCTTCTTATGAATCTCCCAAAGGGCCAGGATGACAACGAAATGGACTTTCTGCTTCACTACCTCGCTGCAAACAAGATCCCCGAGAACCCGCCCTTGATCTTCCCACCTGTTACTTGCCAAAAGAACCCGTTCAGCTATGGCCTGTTCCAACGTATGCCGGTACCTACCGCATTCGACTTAAGCGCAGGTTGCTCGGCGTCGAATCTGCCCTAACTCGGAAAACGGAAGCACCTCGGCCGTCACTACCCGGCATAAGGAGGTGCTTCCAATGACGAGCACATCATCGACGCTGACTGTCCCACAGGAGCTCATCGAACTTTGCTGTCTGTCGTACTGCGACGACGACGCCGACCTCGGCGAAACGATCGCACAACAGGAAGCGGCAATCGCCGCCGACATCAATTCCGGACTCAAGGACGCCGGGATGACCGGCTGGTCGATCGCCTGGGGTCCCGTTCTCTCGTCCGACATCGAGCGGACGTTCATGATGTACCTCGCCACGGACGGCGCCGGCGACTACGCCGTCGTCGTTCGCGGCACCGATCCGAAATCTCTCCTCGGCTGGTTCATCGACCTCGACGTCACACTCGTAACGGCGCCGTTCGGCAGCAACGTCAAGATCGCCCGAGGAGTGGTCGACGCCATCAAGGTTCTCGGGGGCCTGACGAACGGGTCGTCACAGACGGTCGCACAATTTCTCAATGCACAGAGCGGCGTGCAGAACGTCTATGTCACGGGCCACAGTTTTGGCGGCACACTGGCTACTGCCTTCGCGCCGCTGCTCGTGGCGCAGGGCGTTGCGAACGTGCAGGTGACGACGTTCGCCGGAACCACCGCGGGCGACGCGGCTTTCGCAGCATTCTTCAATACCGCGTTCCCTGGCGCGGCAAGCTATGCCAACACGCTCGACATCATCCCCGACGCCTGGTCCGCACTGCCGAACATTCCACAGAACTATGCGAATGTCAGCGGTCCGGCCTGCCCGGCCGCGGTCACAGACTTGATCGACATCTTCGCGCCGCTCCTCTCCGCGTACACGGCCGCCGGCACGCTGCAATCGCTCGCGGGCTCACTGCAACTTGCCAGTGACTGGTTCAAAGAGGTTGGGGCGCAGCACTATCACTGGTATTACGCCCAGCTCCTCGGCGCTCCTGTGCTTTCCAAGGACGAGCTGGAAATCGTAACGTTCGTCAAATCGCGCGCCGCGTAACGCGAGAAACGGAAAAGCATTCCCACTCGTCCGTCATTGTGATTCGGCACCATAACGGTGACTACAAGAGAAAAGAGGAACAACCAATGACCGCAACCGCAAAGGTTCTCACCCACGAAGTAGCCGAAGTTGAACGCCGCCCCGATCTGAATGGGCTCATCATGAAGGTCCCTGGACGGGATCCGCTATACCTGATCCTGGACGGCTACAAATGCCACATCCCCAACATGACGACTCTCACCAACCTGTTCGTTCCAAACCCCACCATCACACCCGATGCCGGTCTCAATGAAATCACCACCGGCAATCCGATCACCAATGGCGCGGTTCTGGCCCGGGCGATCGGAACGGCGGGGGTCTATCTGATCAGCGCCCCTCCCGCTCCCCCCAACGCCACAATTTGCAAGATGGGCATCGTGAGTACGCATATTTTCGAGCGTTACCAGTTCAACTCTGCGAAAATAGTCGAGGTGCCGCTTGTGGTACTGGAAGGGATCCCCACCGGCCCGAACGTGGCTCCCCCGACGGCGTGATCTCCGCTACCCCGCCGCCGCGCATCGGCGCGGCGGCGGCTTCTCAACTGGCAGCCGAGGTGTTGCGACTCCGGACGGGAAAGGCTATACTGATAGCGCTCATCGATATCAGCACCATGTCCCGAACGATCATCGCTTGCTGGGCATTGCTCTTCGTATGCGCGGCGGTTCCGCAGGCAGACGCTTCGCAAGAGATACGCAGGCCGCTGGGCGTCTACGCAAAGGTCGACGTCGAGGCCGCGATCCAAGGCTATCCCGGTTCTGTCACACCGTCGCCGGCACAGTTGCACTCCTACCTTCGTGCGCTCTACGCGGACCTGTTGGCAAACCCTGCGATCTCGGGGATCACCGTGGGAATGCACTGGGACAACATCCAGCTATCCGAGACGATGTTTGATTGGAGTTACCTGGACGACGCCTTCGGTATCGCCATTGCGGCTCGGAAACCTGTCCAGCTCATCATTACGCCCGGCTTCGATACGCCGCTATGGCTGTTGGCGAAAATCCCCTCCTGTGATGGACTCTTTAACAATGGAAGCGCTTCGGCCGATTGCGGTTCAGTGACCTTTGAGGGATTCCCGCAGGAGCAACACTCCGACAACAACGTGCTTCCTCTGCCCTGGAACAGCGTCTATAAAGGGGCATGGCAGAATCTCCTCACACAGCTCAATGCCAGATACTCCGCCAATCCCGCGTTCGTCAGCATCGCCGTGGCCGGGCCGACCGGCCCGTCGGATGAGATGATCCTCCCTACCACTGCCAACGACGCGTCCCTCCAACCGTCAGGTCTGTTGGTCGACGATACGTGGGCCGCCCTGATCAAGCATTCCTTTCCGGACAACAGCAGTTACCAGGGCTCGGATCAGGTGTTCGTCGATGAGTGGAAACAGGTCATTGACGCGTATGAGAGGATTTTTTCAGGGGTGACCCTTTCCGTAAGTCCTGACGCGGGGAATGACCTGCCCACGTTCGGCAAGAAGGTTACGCCGCATCCCGACAACGCACTTTACGTCAACGACTGCGCGGCCAGCATCGCCAGCAATATAGGCATCATGTCCTGCGAAGCGAAAACGGAGATCCTGTCGTATTTCGTCGCGGTGACCGGTCCTAATGGAAAGGTAACCCGAGTTGGTGGAATGACGGCCTCGAGCCCCGATACGCTCGCCGCAGGCGATATTGGTATCGCCGGTGTGAAGCTGCTGACGTTGTTTTCGCCGCCGCTTTCTACTCCGTTTCTCGGCGGAGCCGAATTCGATCATCCAGTCTCGGGCTCGAACAACTTTCAGGACGAAGGATGTCCGAGTTATCCGACCGTGTGCGCGGGCCTTACCGTCGAGGAGGCCGCCTACCATGTGCTGACCGTCTTTTTCAATGGGACGCAGGTCGCGGCATCCTACGGCGGAACGCCGGGCAATGCGCACATGCACTATCTGGAGGTCCCTTACGTGGACGTTCAATATGCGGACACGCATCCAACCCCGGCTGTACCGAGCTCCATCATCGGCAACATGTCGCTCCAGGATCTGCTGAACAAGGCCAGCCACGACCTGACCGTGATCAACGCCACGCGCCGGCGCGCCGCTAGACACTGAGGATCGTCCACCCTCGATCCGGCTCTCGGCCTACTGCTCCGGTCCGATCTGCGAATACTCGCCCGGCGCGCGCGCCCTGCGTTCTCGATTGAGATCTGTACGCGGGAGAGCATCTCCGGGTACGGCTTCCGCAGTCTGACTTTTGCGAACACTCAGGGGACCAGTCTCGCGGAAAACGACAAGAAAGCCGCCCCGTCTGGATGACGTGAGCGGCCGGAGGTAGTTACATTGGTAGGCGCTGCCAGTGCTGCTCGTGGGAATCCTGTTCGTCGCGTCCGACCAGACCATCATGTATGGGCAACCGAGCTCGCGGCTGGGCCGCGCGACTATCGTGCTGACGACGCTCTTCATGTTCGGAGCCGTCGCGGCAAGAAACTGCTCGCGCCCACTGAAGGGGTGATGTTCAGCACGGCTTCGCCTCGAGGGGGTTAAATGCGAATAACACGACTTCGCTTCGATGCTCTTTTGAGCCGTCCGAAACCACGGTCTCCGAAGAACGAAGGTGTGACCCCCTGATTCGCCCCAAGGGGTGAATTTACTGGGCCGCGTTCGTAGTCCCCGGCAAAGCGTTGTGAGCCGCGGAAACGGAGACCTTCGCGCAGTTTGCGTGGAGCCAGCGCGCCAGCGCCGGCGAGCGCGATGCGATGCGCAGACTCCTAGCCCTTCATAACGCCAGCAACGCATCGATCGCCGTCAGCAGGCGGTCGTCGGTAATCTTCTTCCGGCATGGCTTATGGTCGAAGCGGCTCTTACGTAGACCCTTAACAATGTCGTGGCGATCGTCACAGAAGTCGAAGAGGCAAGCGCGCGTCTCGGGGTGATAATCGATCTGCCACCGCTCATCGCTGCGCACCAGTTCAGCCAGCACGAGGAAGAGAATGGCCTTCGAGAACTCCATCCCCGCCTCCGCGGCGTACTCGCGGACACCGGTGGCAGAGACGGCGAAGACGTGCTTGTTCGAATCGATCGATGAGGCGAAGAGGTCGTAGTACATCTTCCGTTTCTCCCTGCCCCCGATCATGCAGGCGGTGATGCACGAGACGCGATCGACGTTCAATCGTGTCGGCGCGTCTTTGAAGGGCTGGTCGATTCGCTCCAGCATCAGCACCGGCGGATTGAAACGGTGGCGCCCGAGCTTCGTTAGTACTGCGCCGGACGGCAGCGGCAAATAGTCGACCTGAAATTGGTAGTAGTTCTGCGCGGCGTTAGCCTGCTCGACGAGTTGCGGAAGAAATCCGGACTTGGCATCGACATCGATGAGCGCTACTTTCAACTTCCTCGGCCGTGACTTCGCAGTCCGAGTTTTCGCGACGTTGACCGTCTGGGCGGCGACCTCCACCAACGGAGTTGCCGGTACGGCGGCCGGAAAGACTTCAATCGATGGATCGGAAGCATAGAGCACTGGGATTCCCCAATCGAACGACTGACTCTCCTCAGCGAACTGCATTGCTCGCCGACCGCGAGTCATGGCGTCGATAAGAGGTGCCCCCTTCGCGAGGGCTTTGTAGATCTTCGATGAGAGATGATGAGCGCTGACATCGGGGATCGAGAACTGGGTGGCCACGACAGCCGGCACGCCGAGTTCCACCAGTGCAGCAGCAATGGAGCTACGCGCCGGGTCGGTCTCTGCGCTCGTGCGGCCACTCTCGCAGGCATTCAGGAAGACGAGACGCGTGTCGTTCTGATGCTGCATCACCATCGTGGCGAACTGGCGCGCCGTGAGACGAAAGCTTTTTCCGTCTGCGCTGTCGAAACGCAGATAGCCGGACTGCGTGCGAGCGTCGAAGCGGGCGTGGCCGAAAAAATGAAGGATGTGGAACTTGTTTGCGACAAGGAAGTCCTCTAGTTCTGTGTAGGTGGCACCCTGCATCGGTTTGATCTCGACGGCGTCCTTCAGATCCTGATCGAACACGTTCCGGATCCAACGGACCTCCTCATCGGGCGTGGTGTGTCTGTCGCCACTGCGAACACCGAGGAGGAGGGCGAGCTTGATTTTTCCTTCTATCGCTCGCGGCTTGCGGCGCGGAATGATGGTGTAGATGCCGCGGGAGATGGGATGAAACTCCTGGCAGAGGAATGAGTTCGCCTTGTCGTCGAACATATACTCCCAAGGCCAGCCGGCCAGGATGTCATCCTCAAGAAAAAGCTCCATCGGAAGCAGTCCGCTTTCGCGTCCACCGCGTGCCGTGTCGAGGACACGCCGAACGTCCCCCGTGATGATGAAATCAAACAGCTTGCCGCCGAGGAGTTCCAGATCGCGGTTATCGAAGGGCGGTGCACCCGCTTCGATGAACACACGCAGCGCGGAAGTCAGTTCAGTGAGCCCCTCGACATTTGACGATTTCACCGCGACGCGCTCCACTGCACGGCTGCCCTCGAACTCTGCTAGCGTGACTAATGCTTCGTCTGGCTTGAAGGAGCCGAGGACGTATAGATGAAAACTGCTCATTTAAAGAGACCAAACAGCTTCTGGAGGATGTTCTCGGACGTCGGCGTTTTCTTTAGCACGATTCGGGTCGACTTTTTGCCGGCTTTCCTCGTGTGCTCAAACTCGATGTCGGTCTGAAGGACAAGGATGATGCCAGCGAGGACAAGAGCCGTCGTAACCGGTTCGATCAAGGTCTTGCGCTGCTTCAGCGCCGCCTCAAGTTTAGGCGCTAGTTCCGGGTTGCTGGCAATCTCCAGCGCCACACCACGGAACAGCACCATCTCCTTTCCCGTCGCGACCGTCTCAAGCTTCACAGCCATCGGGAGTACGCTCGCCAACTCGGCTCGAAATGCTTCCTCGTGGCCCATGAACTCCTCGATAGCGGCCTCTTTAGCGAACAGTCCCTTCGTCATGACCTTCAAAGCGTGATCAATTTCGTCGTCGGTGGCCAAAGCCAGCTGAGTTATCAGGCTCATGTGCAGTCTCCTCCCCCATAGGAGTGACGGCCGCTCCCATTTCCCTACCCATGCATGGCAAACCGAGGAAAGCGTCGCCGTGGGGCTTGCGGCCGAATCTCACTCTCACTGACCAGAAGTCGTCAATTTTGAGAGAGCTGTGGGCTTTCTGGCGATTGGAATCGTCGGTTTGAGGGGAGGTACGAGGCGCGCGGTTGCATATTCACAGACCCCCACTCTTCCGCCGGAGGACGGCGGAAAGAAGCCGCCGGTTCTTGCAAGCCGAGCGGCGTGAGTGGGAGACGTTTTGGTAGGCGCTAGCGGACTCGAACCGCTGACCCCCACCGTGTGAACTAGAGACCCCGTCCGTGGACATCCTAGGATATCCGTAGATTCAGTAGTTTACGAGCATCCCGGGACATCCCGGGATGTCCTAGGATGGCCGTAGGTGGACCCTGCGAACACTTGTCGAACACTAGACGATTTTGGAATCTGGAGCCTTGAGGGATGCCGCTCGCCCGTGCGTTTCGCGACGCGGGACGAAGAAGAAGAGGTATGATCCTAGGTATATATACCTAGGATCACCAGATACACGCGGTATTGGGTCTCGAAGGAACGATTGCACTCATGAGAGTTCGACGAGCGGCGATTTGCTGCGTCGCGCTAGGTATATATACCTAGCGCGATGCGGTATACTTTTGAGTGATGGCCACACGGCTTCAGATCGCAAAGCGCGACATCCTTGCTGAGTTCGACAAGCAGCAATTGCGCTCTCTTTCGTCTAGGCAGATCGCCGAAATCCTTCGCGAGCGACGGGATTTCTGGCGACTCGCCCAGAGTACCACCACGGCTGACTTCATTCGATTCTTGAGTTCGAACGGACTGCAGGAGGTCCGCCTTGAGTCCCAAGCGTATGCGCCCGTGGTGCGGTTCATCTGGCGAGCGGCCAGTCCGTACGAAGTTGCGCTCTCAATCAAGCCGGGATCGTACCTCTCGCATGGCACCGCGATCTTTCTACAGAACCTGACAAACGAGCTTCCACGCACGATCTACGTGAACCAGGAGCAGTCACCCAAGCCCGCCCCGCGAGGGATCTTGACGCAGGAGGGGATTGATCGTGCCTTTCGTAACCAGCAACGAATCTCGAATCTCGCGTACACCTATGACGATTTTCAGATCGTCGTCATCGCAGGCAAGAATACCGGCCAGCTAGAGGTGGGACAACTTGACGGGCCGGCTGGCGAAAGGCTCGCTGTGACGAAGCTGGAGCGGACGCTCATCGATAGCACGGTGAGGCCGGCGTATGCCGGCGGCGTCTTTCATGTCCTAGAGGCCTTCGCTGCTGCGAAATCAGTCCTCTCGGTGAATGTCCTGCTCGCAACGCTGAAGCGTCTCGAGTACGCGTACCCCTACCATCAGGCGATTGGGTTCTACATGCAACGCGCCGGGTACGAAGAGAGTCGCTGGCGTCGACTGAAGGATCTAGGGCTGAAGTACAACTTCTACTTGGCGCATGGCCTGCGCGATCCGGAGTACGACGCTGAGTGGCGGTTATTCTTCCCCAAGGGGCTGTAGCTTCGCCGCCTCCGCGACCACGAAATCGAAGTAGTCGTCAAACGAGAGGAGTTGCTGCCCAACTGCCTGCTCCACCTTGGGCCAATCGGCGCGATGAAACTCCCGGTGCGACGCAATTTGGCCGATGAGCGACAGGGGCACCTCTTTCGCCGCGAAGATGTCGCGTACGAGCTGCTGATTTTCTGGTGCCGCGAGTGACACATCACACTCGCGGATCACGAGAGCGATATCGTAGAAGTCGCGTGCACGCGGGTGATGGTGCGTGTTGAGCTCGTACTCCGGCATTTGCTGGCAGATCGCCCGCACCTTCTCGATCGCGATCATCTCGGGCGTGTAGACGTAGATGATGAAGTTATCCAGCTCGACCTCTCGCTTCGGCTCGCAATACTCGAAGCGACTGAGGTCGATCGTGAAGACGCGCATCTGGGCCGGCCCGATCACGAGTGACTGGCGACGGAGCGCACTGATGTCACGGTGTAGCCGATCGAACAGCTCTCGAGTAGTGAGTTTGAACTCTGCGCGATATCCACCCCACCTGGTTGGCCGAGCGGCATTCGCGACGGCTGGCCGAGGCCCGAAGGTGTCGTCGAAGACCACGTATCCCGCCGAGTCGAAGCGTGTATGCAGCGCGCGAAAGATCCGCTCGCGCGCTTCATCCAGATCGGGGAAGTCGGCTTCGATCGAGAAGTCAAGATCGAGCGATGTGCGCGTGCCGATGCCGTACACCAGGTTCAACGCATTTCCGCCCTTGAGCACCACGCGATCCAGCAGATAGTCATCTGCGAACATCGCCGTGATCGCGATTCGGCGAATCGATGCTAGATCCATAGCCAGGCATGGTAGCCCGCCTCGGTTGCGCACGTCCTCGGATGACGGCAGGCCATCGATCCCTCACCATCGCCGGAGTGAATCTGTGAAATGGTGATACACGCCATGTTCTCCTGTCCTGAGTGCCTCGAAGAATCGTCCGATCGGATCAGCCCATTCGACATACCTCCGCGTCCAAGCCATGTACTCCCGCATCGAATCGGTGGGCGATTCGACATTCGTGAATGCCCCTTCGATTGCGACTAGAAAGGCCAGTCGCTCTTGCTGTTCTTTCCAAGCGTTGAATACTGCCTGGAAGCTATCGCAGCGCTCGCGAAAAATCTGCTGCTGGCGCTGCTCCTCAGCACGATCGCGAGCACGCTGCTCCTCCTTAAGTCGGTCCGGCCGCGCAACCTCAAGCGCAACCCGAACAAGAGAAATGATGACCTCATTGAGTTGCTCCTCGATTGGATGCTCGGGACGATCCTTGACGCGTTCGCGCGTGCCACGGTACTCGACGACGAACCGCAGTCTGCCCGTGAGGTAATTTCGGCTCGCCAGATCGGATGCTGTGTGCCCGACTTTCGTCGGACGCTCATCCATCCATAGCCCGACTTCTTCCCCGAGTACGGTCACGGTAGTGCGGTGCCAGGAATCTTGCTTCCCAACGCGAAAGCCTCGTTCGTCGAGTGCTTGTACCAGCGCTTGCCAGAGGCGCAACGCGCGCGGACGTAACGCCTCGCTCACGCGGATCGCGAGCGTATCAGCGTGCACATCCTGACCGCTGAACATGTCTTTCGTGGCGCGGACGAGCGGGTGATATCTGCGGGTTACGTCGGGCACTGAGATCTTGTTCGCTGGGTCACGCTCACGCGCGATCCATTCGAGCAACTCCGGCGGCGGCACGTGTTCGGAACCAGATTCTGAGATTGCGAATCTGACGTTCTCCTCGCCGACCGCCGGCGGCAATTGTGGGCGTTCGGGTGCCTTACCCACGGCCAGTTGCTGCCAATACCCGCGTTCCGGCCGCGGGATGTTGTATCGAGCGCACACTTTTGCCAGGCCGACATCGGAAATCCCGAATTCCTTCGCGAGGTGCCGGATGGGCTTGGACCAGACAAGATCGAACAGTTCTTCCCGGCTTAACAAACGTTCGGTCATCTCGCCTCCTCCATTTGTGTTCAGAATCAATAGTTTACGCTGGCTAATGGTGGCTGCGTCGAAAAGGACATCCGCCCGCACCGGGGCGTCATGTAGATAGTTTTTCTGCTGGCGGAGGGTAGGAAAGCCAAGGTATGCGAAAATGTAGAAGTTGTGGCGGAGATCAATACGTCCATGCCCGGTGTGATCTCCAGAGCTGCTGCGGAACCCACCGAGAAGCGGAGAACCTACCATCGGATTGTGGGGTTCAGCGGTTGCGCAGCTCCTCTCGCACGTAAGATATTCATGCGCTGAGACTTATCGTCGCGCGGACTCTTCTGTGTGAACTAGAGGCCCCGTCCCGGGACATCCCCAGGATATCCGTAGATTCAGTAGTTTACGAGCGTCCCGCGACATCCCGGGATAGCCTAGGATGGCCGCAGGCGGACCCTGCGAACACCTCGCGAACACTACGCGATTTTGGAAACACGGCTAACCGACCGTCCTTTCGCGCTCGCCGCTGACGTGAAGGTTGCGGCGGTCCGCTGGAGAAACATCGTGGTCTGGCAGGTGCGCGCGATCTGTGAGCGAGGTGCTGGGGCGAAGAGCAACCCGAATCGAGTACGCGAACGGAGCCCCGGCTCCATCTGGACCCATCTCAACACGCAACGGCGGCTATCCAGAGGTTCTCCTCTGCGGCGATTAGCCGATAGCGCCCCGTTACAACTTTCCATCCAACTAGGGCACTACAGCCGGATCGGTGTCAGTCGACTGATGACAACCCTGCGTCGCAACCCAAGATTTTGCGGCCAGGTTCAGGCCGCGCCGTGGAGAATAGTCAGGACGTTCTTCAACACGTCGTCAGCGCGGGCAGCGTCCGCGCCTTTCAGGATGACCGAACCGACGTCGTGGTGACCACCTCCGCCGTGAAGCCTGAAGATGCGGCCGATGTCAAGCGTCTGGGGCGGGCGCCACGGATTGGCGTTTGCGGTCACTTTTAACCTCCGGCCATCGTGAAGGATCCCAAGGGAGTAAGCCGCGTCGCGAAACAGGAAAAAGGGGACCATGCGGTCGCTGAAAGGGCCGCCTTCATCAAGAGTGTAGGTGACGGTATTCACGTCGAGCCTCGACACCTTTCGCATCCGCTCGACGCCCGCGGCGTAGCTTGCCACTGCCGTCGCCGCAGTCTCAGAAAAAGGTGACAGTCGCGCGACATCGGCGACGTCGAGGTCGGCTAGTGCGTACACGAGAGCGGTGTGGTACTCGTAGGTTTCGCAGACCCGCAGGCTCAAGGCGAGTTGACGCGCCGGCGAGAGGTTGATGACGGCATCCTCCGGCGTTGGATAAGAAGCGCTGTCGATCATGTCCGCCCAGGCCGCTGTGCGCTGAAGATGAGCAGGGACGTCGTAGTCGGATGTTGAAAGTGTGCGCAGGATCAGGCCTGCACACGACTTCGCATCGGGATCCCATTGAACGAAGGGCGACATCCGCCGCTCGTATTCCTCACGCCAAGACGCGTGACGGAATGGATCTCCGTGATGATCCCACCAGTAGGTTGCGCTCGGGTGGTAGAGAAAGTCAACCACGCTGGCGTTTTCGGGCAGGGCCTGGTCGAGCCACTCGCTGGCTTCGCTGTAGTCGATTGGGACAATGTCGGGGCGCGCGGCGTCATGCAGCTCGCGAAGGAACCCGAGTACGAGCGCACCGGACGTCACGCCGTCGAAGCACCCCTTGTGGATGTAGACGGGCATTGTGGTTGTCAATGGAACGGTCCGATCTCAGTCCGGATCAGGAGAAGGCTCTGCGGTCTAGGCTGGCTTGCACCCGAGCGGCTGAAGCACTTCCTTGTAGAAGAGCGTGCGCAGGATGCCCTCAATCTCCTTGTATTGCTTGAATGCACCGGTTGCGTCGTACTTGTCCTCGTACGAAGTGGTGTTCTTCTCCCGAACACGATTTGAAAGATACACCCAAATCGTCACTCCAGCGGCTACCAACCAGACCAGTTCCTGGCTGAGAAGCAGGGGCGCATGCATGTCGATGCTTGGCGTCGTCAAGGAAAATACGACGCTCGCCGTGGCGCCTGCTAGGCAAACCACGAGGAGGGGGAGGAGATAGTAGATTCCCCGGCAGGCGTACGACCGTTTGAAAGAAAACAAATAGTAGGTGTGGTGTGGGTGGGTTTCGTCCGCCCACTTGTTGAAATAGGTGAACCATGCCTCATTCGCATCCACCTGCGACATTCCGCAATGCTCAACCGCATAGGTGCTGGGGTAGTAGTGGCGGAAGAAACGCGACTTGAGCCCCTTTCCGGTGGCGAGATGGTCGACGGAGAAGAGGAACCAGAATCCGATGGAACTGACTGTGAACGTGACTCCGAACTTGGTCAGGATCTTTCCAACCAGCTCCATTTTAGCGCCGAAGGCCTGAAGGACCTCATCTGGCAGGTAGAGAACGACGAAGAAGACGCTCACAGTGACGAGCAAGCCGATGACCTTGAGCATCTCGGCCCTCGTGACAGACTCTCTTGTCTTTGCCATAATTTCTCTCCTCCAGGTTTCCGTGGGCTTCGATTGTCGCGTCAATGGCGCCCTGACATCGTCGGCGGACGATCGGATAGGTCTCTTCCGAAGAGCGGCCGCGCGCGGTTTGTGGCGAGGAAACACGCGCATGACGGTCACCTCGCCTTGGATGACGCCGCGGACTGCTCCTCGCTGGCTGGCGTTGCCCAAGGGTTGTACGCGCCGTTTTTCAACGCGTTCGTCCGCAGAGCCTGAACGATATATCGATCGCGCATCTTTTTGAACTTCGCGGCGTGGACTCCGCCTGCAAGCTCCTCTGACCGCGCCTCGGCTGCGTCAGAGAGCCGCTGCCAGACCGGCGCGGAGTAGCGCGGTAATAGGGACGTCGCGAATTTCTCGACGATCTGCAGCGTGTTGAGAAACTCCGCGGGGGTCATGACACGAAGGGGATCCGCGTCGAGCAAGCCAAGCGACACCTTGACGCCCAGTTCATTCAAGGTGCCGGGGTTGTACTCACGTGTGAGGATGAAATCCTCGCTGTCGAAGGCTGCCAGCAGTTTTTTCTGCAGGTCATCAGCATCTTTCTGGAAGCCCCAGTCTGCGTACTGTCCAATGAGTGCGAAGCGGCCGGCGATGTCCGTCTCGGGCGTAGCGTCGCGCTGTGTATCGAGCGTCTTGCGAATGTCTTCGGCGTCGATGTCGATCAACCACAGATTCGGTTTCACGAGCTCCACAAGGATTCCTGGCTTCGACTGGCCAGCCGCAATGATTTTGCCGAATCCCCGTAGGTCCAGGTCGGCCACGCACACCGCATCGTGACGCGCGTCGTCGCAAAACCATGCGGCCTTCTTCGCGATCAGCGCGCCATCGCCGTCACGAACCTGAATCCATTCCGCGCCGCCGAAGTGATTCGTAATCGCACCGATTCGTACCTCCTCCCGAACGATCGTTCCAGGAGTGGTCTCGACGAGAACGCGCATGCGGCCTTCGAACGCTTCGATCTCCGCGAGCTTGCCGCTCGAAAAAGTGACGTGCTGACCGGTCGACGTGAGGGTCGGATGCTCGTCGTCGAATGCCCAGAAATGAATCTCGTCGCCGTCGCGCCTGAGAATCAGCCGGCCGTCAGGAAGCGTAATGCGTCCTTCCTTCAGCCAGCGCGCCCTGCGCGCCTCCTTGTCACTGCCGAGAAGCACGCCGCCGTGCACGTCAACCGGCTGGATGTGAAACGTGGGAGGGGCAATGCCTCCGTCGGATGCCATCGGCTCTTCCTTGCTCTCCGGGTCGAGTGTGCTGGCGACGACCGTTCCGTTCGCACAAGTCGCAATGTCGGCGGCAACTCGATCGATCCATTTCGCGAAGAATGGCTTGTCCGATTCGTGATACACCCAGGTGTCGTTCTCTTTTTTCAGACCGGCAGCCTTGAAGTCACGTGCTCTGCGGGTGATGTAGTACTCCGTCACGCAAAGCAGCGTCGCTACGTCCCCGGTACTGACGTGAAGTCCCAACGTCCACGGATTCGCAGACCACCTCTTCTCGGCCTCGACATAGACCGCGTTTTTTGCGCGAATACCGGAGGTCCATGTCGGCACGGCGCTGTTCGCGACCAGTTTCTTTTGCTGGTCGATGCTCTTTTGAAACGCAGGTGAGGGTTTTAGGTCATTCTCGGAAGCCCACTTGGCGAAGCTCTGCATCAGCGCAACTTTGCGCAGCTGCAGCAGATCCGTAGAACCGGTACCGTCGTTTGCGGCGCGCTGTAGCCTCTGCGCGACGACTTTGGGCGCGCTGCACCATGTACCGCTGGGAAACTCCTCCAGCCGTCCGTTCCGAAGCAACATCGGTTCCGATCGCGCGACGATCGCCTCACCTTCGAAGCGCACCTTGTGCGCCGTCGGGTCGACCAGCACTCGCTGTGAACCGCTGGTCCAGTACAGACGACACCACCGATCCTTCGCCTCCGTCTCGTATTCGGTCAGGTCTGAGCGATCGAGCCGGGCGAGCGAAACCGGCGCAGCTGCAGAGCGCGCGCCCGTGAACACGTTCATCCCGAGGGATGCAGACTTGAACGCGACATCCCCCTTCCAGAGAATGTCGCCAATCGGAGAGTGGTCAATGTCGCCGGCTGTGACCACCTCGTTGTAGTCTGCTTCCGAAGGAGCGTTTCCCGTGCCGAAATGCAACTTGTCAGACGGTATGGACAGCAGACCTTCGGACGACGCCTGGAGAAACCGTTTCGTCGGATTGATGCTGAGATAGAAGGACTGGATCTTCTTCCGAACGACCTTGTCCCATACCTCCGCAAAAAGAGAACTCGGCGCGAAAGGGAGAATGTAACTGACGGCAGCGTCTCCAGCTGGTGTGATGCAGTACTGAGCTCCGCATACGTCGAGCGTTCCGCCGCTCAACTGCCCAGCTGGGCCGACCGGAAACAGCTTGCCTCCGTCGAGAAACACCATTCCCCCCTTCGGCAGCACGCGCTCACGCATGGCCGTGATTACGCCGGCAGCTTCCGCGGGCTCCAACGTTTGCGTGGCTACAAGTCCGTCGGCGATGCCTTCTACATATTGATAGTCGACTTTCACCGGATGATCCGCCAATGGCTCCTGTCCCGGAAGATATCCGGCGGTCAATTTAGCCAACACTGTCGGTGTTTCGGGTGCCGGGTTGGCGGCCGGATTGCGCACTGCTGCGATCCTCCGGCGATTGCGCGAGCCCGCGGGAACGCCCGGCAGCCGCGACGCGGCCAGCTCCCGCGCGCTTGCGCCGCCATTGCGAATGCGGCCGACGTCGAACTTGCTCGTGAGCATCGTTCCGTTGTTCACGAGATCGGACGCAATACTGTCGGCAGCCGAAGCGCGGGTTGCTCCGCCGCCACCCGAGGGCGGCTGGGGCTCCAATGGCACCCGTGCGGGCTCGGGAGGCGTGTCCGGCGGCCGATCGCCCCGCATTCGTGACTCGATCGCATCATAGAGCGCCAGTTCGTCCTCACCGTGCCCCAGTTTCTTCGCCCTTACGCGGCTCTGCGCGACGAAAAGCTCATAAGAGGCCGGATCCGCTGCCGTGTATTGGGCACTCCTGATCCCGGCGCCATCGAGAACCACGCCGCCCGTCGAGCCCGTAAAGACGACGTTCTCCGGGCGCAGTTTGTCCATCAACTTCAGAAGGATCTCGGGCGCGGGATGCCCATAGCGATTCTCAGGATTGACCGTAATGATCGCGCTCTTCGGGTTCAGAGCGAAGATCGGCTCAATGTCGTGGTACCGCGAGCCGTGGTGCGGCACGACGAAGGCGTCGATCTCTTTAACGCCTCGCTTCTGCAGCGCCGCGACGACGCGCTCGATTGCGACGCTTTCGGCATCGTCGAAATCGAGAATTGTGTACTTCCCTTCAAGCGTAATCTTCGTCACGACCGCTGCGCCGTGCACCCCGGCCGCCATGTTGCGTCGATAAGGGACGTTCTCGACGAACACCGCGTCCGTTGACGCGGAGACGGGTTCGAAAGCATTCTTCGATCTGGCGGAGGCATACGTGACTTCTATCGCAGGATTGTCCTTGAGCACTGTCCTAAAGATTGAATGGAGCGGCTGCGCCACTCCGTCGTCAATGAACCGGACGGACTTGAAACGCGGCTGCGTTTTCGCTTCGTCCTTGAAGAAGAGGTTCGCGTTCTGGAACAGTGCCCGAATGCCACCCATGTGATCGGAATGCGGATGCGAACAACTGACGACCAGCCGTTCGACGCGCAGTTCAGCGAGCCGGTCAAGCAAAGGCTTCCCGTCCAGAATGATCTCTGTCCCAGAAGCATCTTTTCCGAAATCGATGATGTACGCCGTCTGCTTTGCGGCATCGACGGCAACGCTCGCCTGACCGGGCCGCTGCAGCGGTAGATAGGTTAGTTGCTGGCTCCGGGCGGGCACCGGAACCAGGTTCAGAGCTAGCGCGAAAACCCAAAACAGCCACGAGCCGAAGCGGTCACGCATCGTTGACTCCCTTGCTGAACCTGTGGTCGATTTCTGAAAACATCTACGCCGTTACTTGAGGAGTGACGCAAACGCCGAAATCCCTACCCTTCCTGCTGCGTCGATTGCTAGAAAACTGGTCTGAAGCAACGACTGAGGTAAGATGTACCGAATGGGGCCGGAAATCATGTCGACATCCGTTCGTCGGCCCTGGGGCGCCGAACGCGACCATCGGCTCTCACTCAGAAACGGCGGGACACACCTGCGAATTGTGAGGTTCAGCGGTTCCGTTGGCCGTGAGCAGCGTAAATCCTTGATGCTGTGCCACTTGCTGGCATATCGGACTCTTCTGTGTGAACTAGAGGCCCCGTCCGTGGATATCCTAGGATGTCCGTGGTTTCAGTGGTTTACGAGCGTCCCAGGACGTCCCGGGATGTCCTAGGATGGCCGTAGTTGGACCCTGCGAACACTCCGCGAACACTTGCCTCCTCTTTCGGGGCGCTCGGTTTTGACACCGTTATTTGCGATAAACCTTCGCGCCGACTAATGGTTCGCAACCCTCGGCCCGTTATCGGGGGTAGGGAAATCTTTCCGAATGTCACTCCTAAATAGCAGGTCATGCGGCGCCGTTCCTCGCGGACCATCGCCGCAGCGAAACTGCGAGAGGAGCGTACGTTCATGGGTCAGCACCGCGCCAGATTGTGGGGTTTCACCCGGCTCGTGAGACGCACAATAAAGCAGTTCGCCGTGGCGGCCGCCGCGTTGTTGTGCGCGTGCAGTACAGTCCGCACTACCGTCAGCACTCCCGTCATCCTCGACCCGGAGTTCCACCCGATCAATCGCGGGTGGGGCAGCCCCGTGTGGCAGGACGAGTTCAATGGCACGAGCCTCGACGCGACAAAATGGGTGGTCGCCCGATTTTGCGGCGGGTACAACCAAGAGCGCCAGTGCTACACTGACCGTCCCGACAACCTTAGCGTGGGCGGCGGCTCCCTCACGATCACCGCTTGGCGCCAGTTGCCCGAAGAAGATGATGATGAACGCGCCCTGAGGTGCGATGGCGACGACATTTCCGTGGCCCCCAACGAGGTCGGCATCGTCACCTGTCCGGCCTCGGACCCGCTAAAGCCCGACTACGACTATTCGTCCGCGCGCATCCACACGAACGTGCCGGGTTCCCCGCACGCTTGGACTTACGGACGCATCGAGATTCGCGCGAGAATGCCGTACGGGCAAGGGACTTGGCCGGCATTCTGGATGCTACCGCTACCGCCCGCGGATCCCTGGCCTCAGTCGGGCGAAATCGACATCCTCGAAACGGTCAACCTTCACATCTTTAGCCCCGCCGATTTCAAGCCGACCGACTTCGTGCAGTCCAACGTCCATCTCTGCAGCGACGACCCCTCTTACCCGATCGATCCCAACGCCTCGACCAGCGCGCAGACACTCTGCCAATCGTGGGGCAGTGGCTACCACAAGGTCCATCAGCCCCTATCGCTCCAGTTGGGAAACTTTGTCGGAACGACCCCTGATCTCACTCGTAGTTTCCACACCTATGCGGTGGAATGGACAGACGTCGACATGCGCTTCTTCGTCGACGATCAGTTCCTCGGCCAGGTGATGCACGGGCCGGACTCCCAGAACCATGCGCCGTTCCAGCACCCATTCTATCTCATCATTAATCTCGCGATAGGGGGCGCAATGCCGGGCGCGCCCAACCCGGCTCTGTGGGCGTTATTTCACCGCGCACTGCTCAGTCTCGATTGGGTCCGCATCTATGCCTGCGGCGGCGATCCGACGGCGAAAAACTGCGCCTATTGAAGCCGAATCGAGGAGCGCGCAACCCAGGGGACGGCGAGACGACCTACCGTAATGCAGGACTCCAGCGACGGCGGGCGCAGGCTGTTTATAGTTTCAGTACTGCCTCGTACGTGCGTACGAGCATTCAGTTCCTCGCTGCGAACTACGATTGGACTGCCGATCACTTCTACGGGAGCGCATACTACGGCGGGTACTACAGCCAATTCGCGCAGCGCGCTCTCGGCATTGCTACCGGGCTCCTCGACCAGCGCACGTACGCTAGCACGCCACTCCCTCCGCCGCGTCACCGCGCCGTCGCCCACTAAACTGGAATGATCCCGCCTTTGCCCCCTGCAACAGCCCCAACGGTTGCGTGACGACCACAGGGAGTGAGACGCTCGTCATCCCCGCGCCAGACGAACACTGCACCGACAGCGACGGCGGCAGAAACCCGGCCGTCCGCGGCACGACCAGCGTCGGTCCGTACCAGTTCACGGACCACTGCGATGGGTACGCGCATCACGTCGAATACTTCTGCACCACGAGTGGCGTTCTCCTCAGCGAAACACGCGACGATGCTCGATGTACAGTCGCACATCCATGACGGCGTGCTCGTAGCATGTCGTCGGCTGTCGGATCTCCACACTTTCGCGTGAGAGACTCGGAGAGGCGTCGATGATTCTCAAACCGTTCTGCTCGCCGTCGCGAGATTGCAGCGACCTTTGGGTTATGAGGGGTTATTTGCGGTAACCGAGCCGCAACGATTTCGCCTAACCACCACACCGTCAGTGGTTTCGCTCAACAGCTTTGGTACTGGTTCGGCGTGGATTGGGCTCGGTTGTAGCACACGATGAGCACACTGGTTCGTCGGATCTTGCTCGGAGTACTGGCGGAGTATCGAACCGCCGTGTTCGCTAGAAATAGCATGACGGATCGAGCCTAACCGTTTCTCCTGCGGCTTCCAATCCAAGTTGAACGAATAAATTCGCATGTTGTTCACGGACAGCGGGCAGATCTGAAACGGCTATACTGCCTTCCATTCCATGCCAAAAGGTTTCTCTCTGGCGTTGGCGTGCCTGCTTCTGCTCGGCATCGCTCCGGATGCATTCGGGTGGGGAAAGGAGGCGCATCAGATCATTGGCGCAATCGCCGACCGGCGGCTCTCGCCGGCGGCAAGACTGAACGTGTCGAGGCTCCTCGGCGGCGAGACGCTGCAAGACGTTGCCGACTGGGCCAACACTAAGCGAGCGCCGGAACACCCGGGCCGATGGCACTACGTCGACATTCCGTCCCAGGCCAGCCGTTATGTGCCGGCGGTTCATTGTCCGGATGATGATTGCCTCGTCGCGCGGATCCCGTCGTTCGTCGCCGTGTTGCGAGACCCGGCGCGATCTCCCAGTGACCGGGCGAACGCGCTAAAGTTCCTCGTCAACCTGATCGGCGACCTGCACTCGCCGTTGAATTGCGTGCTCGACCGCGACCGCAGCGGCAACGAGATCATGATTGACTTCTTCGGCCAGCAGGCGACACAGCGCATGATCTGGAACTCGCTGCTGATCCAACACATGGGACTTTCTCCTGCGAAGTATGCGGTGTTGGTCGACCCTCGCCCTTCGGACTGGGACGTCCCGCTGGACGTTACATTCGCGCAGGTGGCTATAGAGTCGCACGATGTCTTCCTCAAGACGCGCTTCAGTCGGGACATTCGCGCCGCGGACTATTACAGCGTGCTGCTCCCTCGGGTAGAGCGCCAGTTAAGACTGGCCGGAATTCGCCTCGCGGCCCTGTTGAACGGAGTTCTGGGCGGAGCCTTGATTCCGCTGCAGGTTCCCGCTCTTTCGTCGCAGACCTCTTCCGCGGAACCGCCGGTCGTCGAGCCGTCGCGGTCGGTGGCGCTGCAGGTTCCGCCTCCTTCAACGCTCCAAATCTCTTCCGCGAAACCACCGGTCGTCGAGCCGTCGCGACCGGCGCCCTGGCAGAACACGGCTTGGCCTGCCACGGCCGCAACCGCTTTGCTCTCGGTGTTGCGAGCTCTGGGCGGGGTGGTCGTCACATACATGGCGGGCGTCGGGGCGATTCTTCTGCTCGCGCACCGCCGTGGCAGCAGCATCGTCGCGCGAAGCCGCCTTCAACACGCCGCGCTCGCTCCGCTGCGCCTCCAACCGGCCATGGCTCGTCGGGTACTGTTCATCGGCTATGCGCGACGGATCATGAGACGTCCCGACGTGGCAAAGGCCGCCGAGGATTACTTCGGAGTTCCGGCGCTTCTGGACGAGAGCAAGACAGTCTTTCCCGATTGGGAGGGGATGGCGCTTCATGCCGCGATCGCCAGCCAGGTCGCGTCGCAACGACCGCTGTTCGTGATCGGCGCGGGAGGGGCAGGGAAAAGTACGCTGCTCGCTCGGCTTGCGTATCTCGGTACGAAGGGCAACCTTCCCGGCTCGCTTCGCGGCTACATCCCGGTGCTGGTGTCATCCGCTCACTATTCAGGCGACCTCGTAGCCGCCATCGGCACCGCGTTGCGCGACAGCGCCTCCGTCGGCATTGGAAACGAGCGTGGCACCGTCATTGACCTCCTCCAGTCAGGCTCGTTTCTCATTCTGTTCGACGGCCTATCCGAAGTGTTCGGCGACCAGAAGGAAACGTTTCGCGAAGTGGTGAGGACTGCGAGTTCCGCAAACTTATCCAACTGCAGGTTCGTGATGACGTCGCGATACATGTACGGCGACGTCGCTGACGCTCATGTCATTCGCCTGCAGCCGCTCGACGCGACGACCATCGAGACGATTCTGAAGGACTTGAATGTGACCGACACGCATCGGAACCGCGTACGGCGGCAGATCGCTACATTCGGCGGACGGACCATCGAGCCGCTGCTCTTCACCATGATGATGGAGGCAAGCAGCGAGGAGGAGGCGCGGACGCGCAGCCAGGTCTACGAGCACTACTTTCGGAAGTTGTTGAAGATTCCGCTCGATGACTCGACTCCGAACGACCCCTGGCTGGCCTGGCGCGATGCGCTCGAGAGTATTGCCGCCCGATTCGTACTGCCGGACGGCCGGCGGGGCACAGGGTTGACGCACGAACAGTTGGTTGATTACGTGTGCGGCAAACGGGATGGCGGCAAGGAAGAGGAGGATCTGCCGGCCCGCCTGCGCAGGCTTTACGGAGTGAACACCGGAGAAGCGGTCGATCTGCTAAAAACGCTGGGAGCCGCGCGACTCCTCGTTCGCGAGCGGCGCTGGCGTTTCGCACACGACACATTCGAAGAATACTTCCTTGCCAGCTATGTGCTCGCTCGCGTCGCGGAAACCGACACCTGGTCTGCGCCGCAATCGTGGGCCGGCTCGGATAGCGCACGGGCGTTGGTGAACGTTGCGCTCTTCTTGGATGAGATGGCCGACGACGACGTCCGCGGCCGTCTGCTGGCGGCAGCCATTCCCGCCGAATGGCATCGGATGATCAGGCCGAGCGCGAAGGACGAGGTCCAGACGGTCTTCACCGTGACGTTCGAGGCCTTTGCATCCGATATCGCAGACCTCACGCTGCCCGCCGATGGCTTTCACACCGTAAACGACCTCATCGCGCAACTGCATCATGTTCTGGGCAATCGCGTGCGCCCTTACTACTACGGCGCAGATTGGGCGTTGCGGGACGCCGCGACAGGCAAAACGATCCAGACGGCCCGCATGCTCGCAGGCGTGCCGCCAGGGCGACGGCTCGCAGACTCTCGAACGCTGCCCGAAATAGGCATTTGGCCAGGAGTCCGTCTGGAAATATTCAAGCCATAGCCGCGCCGACTACGCCTACGCCATTGGCCTCCATGATGTCGATCAGGGTGAAGATGGTCGATAGCGGGTCAAAGGATTTTGGTGTAGGAATGCTCACACGGTTCTCCCTGATGCCGGCGGTATGGCTCCCGAAAAGTTGCCGCTCGAGACTCATCCTAGGAGTGCCCCGAACAGGAATTTTCCCTACCTGTTGAGCGCGCCATTGCGTTCGAAGGTAGACTCGACCCGATCAGCGGGCTTCGAAAGGAGTTGCGTGTATGGCCAAGCCGCCGACGGAAACGTTCTTCGCCGTGACTGGATCGCAGCGGCCGTACATCTACGACCTCCCCCAGGTCCTGTCACTTCCTCAAGGTTTCGAGTTCAGGTTCCGATATCGCCATCAGTGGATCGACGGTCAGCTATGGGACCGGATTCGAAATCGACCCGAGTCCTTTGAAGGCCAGGATCTCCTCCTCCTCTTCCACTCGCAAGAGGAGAAACGAATCGTTCCCCTTCGTCGCGCCTCGATCGTTCGAATCGAAGAACTCGGAGCGCTCGTATTCATCCGGTTTCGTTTGGGTGAGTTCGTCAAAAGTACCCTCCTCGATCTGCGTGCATTTGGGCGCGAAGCCGCCGCTCAGCGCAAGCAGCAGAGTGCGAGTTGGATGGACGCAGTGGTTCAACTCGGCGGCAGTACCACGCAGGGCTTTGGACAATTCAATCTCGCGGAGTCCCTCCCGGAGGGGTGGTACTTTCGCATCGCCGCAGAGTCGAATCTGCAATGGTCTAACGATTACGTTGAAGCGTGGGGCGGACTCGCTACGATGTTGCAAGACGAGGCGAATCTTTCAGGCGTGCCGCTCTTTTACCTTCTCGGCTTTGAGGATGAGCATCGCAAGCTGATCACACCATCCGTTGTTAGAAACCGCTTCCGACCTTCGGCGGCGGTGACGGGATACCGCCTTGTCGAGCGAGCGCGCTATCGGCTTCGTCTCCTCACTTGGAACGGCTCGTATCCTAAGGCAGCTGCGATGAGAGTTAACTCGCACGTTGATCCCTCGATCCTCTCCTTGGAGGGAGCAGCCGATCTCGTCCTCGGACGATACGACATCCTCGAATACACCTTTCTGGGCAACAAAGCGGGATACGCGGAACTCGGAATCGCGGCTGAACCGATCGAGCCGATCGGCGAGAAGACGGAACCGGACGCACAACCGGAACCGACAGGCTTCCTCGGTCGGCTTGTTGCGTCTTTCGGATGGTGCATCGAGCGTAACCTCGTCATACCGAAACAGCAAGCGAAGCCAACTGACCAGTGGAAGACGTGGCCTGCAATTTATCTCGCTCGCATTCCGATAAAGATGCGCGCGAGCATCCCACGGGCGCTGCTGACATTCCTCCTCGCGATCGGCGGCATCGCTCTCTATCTGGGTGCGCCGCGGCTCTTCCCGACGACCAAAGCGGGAGAGCCACTGAACACGATCGCGTCGGGCCTGCAGGCGCTCGGACTGCTGATTGCCTTCATCTGCGTGAGCGGGATTACCGAGAAGCTCATCAAGGTTCGTGAGCACGTGATCAAGCTTGGCGAAAAGCCAAAGCTTCCGGCACCATAGGTAACATGAGCGTGATGACGCGACGAGAACTACTCAGCGCGGCGAACGAGATTCGCCGCGAGGTTGAGCCGCACTTTCAACCCGATACTGCAGCGCAAGGTTTCAGCGGATCAACACCGAGCACCGGACACTGCGCAGCCGTCTCCGTGCTCGTGCAAGCACGGCTGGGCGGCGACTTCGTCAGCGCCATCGTGGAAAACGGCAGCCACTGGTTCAATCGTTTCCAGACCGCAGACGGAGCGATCGATATCGACGTAACCGCCGACCAATTCGACCGCGAAGCGGTGGTCGCCGCCACAGCCGGACAACTCTATGATGGCACTCGGGTTAGAACACATGGCGAGCTGAACGTTGAGACCTTGCAGCGCGCTGTTCAACTTGCGCGTCGCTCAGCTATGCATGAAGTTGCCGCTCACCTTCAGGGAGTTCTCGATGCGCGAACGGTTGCGGTCGCCTCGTAGCCAACCGGCTCTAAACTTGGTGAAATACCCTTCCAAGTAGGGCGAGGCCGGACAACCAAAGTAGGCTCGCGCGTGCTCGTCGCGGCAGGGTGTCGTTAGGGACGTGCGCGCGTTCACGCCCCCCGACCTACCGCTACTTCCTTGTTGGTATCGCGCTTGATGCGCTCGTGCTCCGTGGTCGCCGGATGCTTCTTCGCGTAGTCGTCCGTGACGAAGCGACCGGTTTTCGAACTGCGGTTAGTGTCGATGATCGGGAAACTCTTTGCTGCCATCCGTGTCTCTCCTTCGGCAATTACGGGTTGTGAGGCAGTGGCTCTTGATGCGTGCGCGTTGAGCAACGCGCCGAAGCCGAACATCCACCTTGACCGGGATCGCAACCCTTAAGCAGCGCGCGCCGATCTGGAGAACGTGGTGAGTCGCCGATAGATCTGGAAGCGGGAAAGTTCGAGGGCTGTCGCCAGTGTGCCGATGTCCTGATCGAGGTAGTAGCGTTCGACGACGATGCGCTGGCTGACCGGGTCCGCATGGCGTAGCGTGCTCCAGAGAAAGAGTCGGTATTCGGCATCTGCCTGTGCGTTGGCAGCCATCGGAGAAGGCTGTTCGTCGAGAACGGTCAGATCGTCCGCGACCCATTCGGCGTCTGCCGGGCCGTTGCGGAAGACATGATTGATATGCTTTGCCGCGTTGTAGGCGACGCCGCCTACGTACTGCTTGGCAGAGCATTGCTTCGGGTCAAATGCGACGCGTGCCGGATCGAGGAGGTATTGGTACGTCTCCTGGACTGTCTCGTCGAGCAGGTCTAGGGGGAGCCGGCAGTTGCGGCGTTTGGCGATGTTCCTGATGTAGGGACCGAATCGGCTCACGATCATCGCGGCGGCGTCCCCATCGCCGGCCTGCATGCGCTTGAGGAGTTCCTCGTCTGTCGCGAGGGTTCGAGGGATGGAGTCATAGGGTTTGGCTCTCCTGGTGAACTACAAGTTCCTTCGGTTGCACGTGCCACGGTGGCGAGCGCTTCGCGGAAGGCCTTGCAGTACCAGGTGGCATGGCGGAGTAACCGCACCCTGCAACTGCCCTCTTACCTTGCTAGTGTACTGCTGCTGTGCCGCGAGTGCGCGGCCACCGGCGATTTCTCATCCCTGTTGCTCTTCTTCCAGCGAGGTTGCCGGCGCCAGCCGGTCCAGCACCTTCAGCCCGATATTCAAGAACGGGCTCCAGCGGTGTTGTCGTTGGAACTCGTAGAACTCGGTCACCTTTCCCTCGGCGTTGAGTTCGGCGTCGGCGAGCGCAAAGAGAAGCATGTCGACGATGTACGAGGCCCGATCGTTGGTAGCTTCGAGAAGGGCAGCATAGAAGAGCTTGAAGAACGGATGCGCTTTGTTGATTTCAACCACTTTTTGGTACCCATTGCCGAATGAGGGACGATAGAAGACGCCTCCTTCTGACTCGAAGAAGTCGATCGCATACGCTTTCCTGGCCACCTCCTCGGCAATTGCTGCAGCGACCTCGTCTTCAGCCTTGCCCGTTGCTGCACTCCGGCGAAGGATGGTTGCGGCGAGTTGCGCCCGTGCTTCGGGGCGCCTACTTTCGGGTACGGTCCGCGTGCCCATCGCGTCGGCCGCTTCGGCGGCAGCATCGGTTGCGGGCGTCGGACGTGTTGGGTCGTTGCGTTTCTCCGCTGCCCGCCGCTCTTGCTCGGCATGCCGGGCAGTGCGTTGCTCGCGTTCTTCCTGCCTGAGCGCCTTGTCGATCTCTGCTGCTGCAAGTACCCGCCAGAAGTCCTCGATCGGACGCAGGTTCTGCTTGTCATGTCCGATGCCGAAGGCTTCGTCCATCTCTGGCGAGAAACTGGCTTCGACGGCCCAGTGGTAGGCATAGGACTGCAGGAGTGGCCAGTCACCCAGCCCCCGCGCCTCGTCGCGTGCGCTTCGCGGAAACGCGTCGAACGTATCGATTTCGCGTCCTGCGCGTACGAAGGAAATCCCGCGGCGGGGTTTCCGGAATTCGAAGCGCTTGTACTCGTCCGTGCCGCGGAAGCGTTTTTCGCCTTGCACGAAGCCGTAGGGAAACCGTGCAATCCGAATTGTCACCACTCCTACCTTCGCATGGGGGTCGCGTTGCGCCGTAGCCTGTGCTGCTTTGTTCTGTAGGAGTTCGAGGTGCCGTGCTCCGGTCTCTGGCTCGACGAAGAACTTGAGCGGGAACGTCCGTTCGTATGTTTTCGCCGCACCCCCGGCTTCCGGCGCTTTGTACAGTAGGGCGTCGCGTGTGAGAAATAGCGGGTCTACTTTCTGCACGCGCACGTCTTCCACGACGATCTCAAACTTGTCCAACAGCCCGCGGTACACGACGCCGAAGTCTTCGAGCAGGAGTTCCTTCAGCGCATTGCCTTGCGTGTGGGTGAGGCGGTCTGGCTTCACCCAGAGCACGACGGTCCCGGACTCGAGTTTCCAGCGAAGCTTGTCGAGGTACTTCGTGACAAAGCCGGGAAGCTCAGTAGGAGTCGCTTTCTCGATATTTACGTCAGCAAATTCTGATAAGGCGGAGACGTCGAGAAATGCCCGAAACCAGGGTTTTCCTCGCGTCCGACTGTAGACCTCGACGCGTGTCGTCTGGTTGAGGCTGCTGTTGGGAAGGCCGAACCCGAACTTCCCAATGCCTTGGGGATTGCGCGAATGCGTACCTCCGCCCCAGGTGAGCGCGTACTGCAGCATCCTCGGGAGCATGCCGGGTCCGTCGTCAATGAACGCGACCGCGCGGACAGCATCCCGCCGTTTCCCCTTCTCCCGTTGCTGCTCTTCCACGCGGTCGAATGTGACGTGAACCTTTGTTGCTCCCGCCTCGTAGGCGTTGTCGACGATCTCTCGCGCGGCTCTCGCGGTGTTCTTGTAACCGCTGTGCCGTTGGCTTTCGATCGCCTGCCGGCCGGACATCACCGGGAATTTGTAGTCGGCAGGCAGGCGGGCAAGGTAGCGTTTTTGGCGCTCGATTTCATCGAGTAGGCTTTCGTCCACGAGCGCATTTGACCGCATAATTATTTGCTCCAATCGGGCAGTTATCCCGCGCTGGACGGGTCCACCCACTCTGCTAGTGTCCTGGAAGGCCGGCGCCTGTGCGGCTGGAATTACGCGTGCCACTCGAAGCGAGGCGTGGCAACGGCCTCCTCGTCGAACCGCGGGACGCGTGCGCCGTGCTGCACAGGATAGGCGAGCGTGTGCGTGGCGACGGCGTCGAGGATGCCCGGCGTGTTGATGCGCGAGGAGAGCCAGCGTTTCCGCCAGAAGGTTGAGATCATGCGTGACCGATCCATGAAATGGTCGTGGGGCACGAGGTACCGTGGTCGCGTTGTGAGCCCAAGGAGGACGTCGCCGGCGTTCGCCGCTAGTTTCACCGCGTACACGAGTCGCGGCATACCATGTCGGAGAATGGCGTCTGCCGGAAGGCCGGTCTGTTCCAGCGCTTCGCGAAGCTTGCGCATGAGGGGGTTGACTCCCTCGCCGAAGATGCTGTTCACGCGACGGCCCTCGATGCGCCGGGAAAGGAGCACGTTGATCTCGCTGATCGTGCTGCTGCTGAAATGGAACGATCCATACCCTTGGCTATGGCCAAGTTCTTCGTACCGGACGACGTCACCCGCAGTTCCGCCGATTGCCTCGCAGGGAATCTTGAGTCGGTTGTACTGGCTCGACCCGCTGGCATAGAGACTTGTCGTAAAGAGCGCGACGAGTCGTGGGTGGCGCCTCACCGCGGTTCCCTTCATGGATGAAGCGATGATGCTCGACTGGTCCTCGTAGCGCTGCCCGTAACGATGCACGACCTCTGGACTCGTGAGGAGCATGCAGACTAGTTTCCCGCCCAAGACATGGTTGTATGGCGCAACCGCGCCGCAGACCGTCAAGTCCATCATGTCGATACCGACATGAACCGATTTGATGCGCCGGATGAGTTGGCGTACCGCATCGCGAACGTCGCTCTTGCCCAGCGCCTCCCGCACCTCGTCAGTCGTTCGCATCGGATGCCCCCGCAGCGAGCGTCGGATGCTCAGCAAGGCGGCGAGGTGATCGGCACGCTTGCTCCGAAAGAGTGAGCTGGTTGCTGCCGCCCGCCAATCGCTCGAGTTTTTCAGGCTCGCGACGGTTGGGTACCGGTGGTGCTGCGCACGTGCGCGTGCTGCTTCCTTCCGAAGCCGATCAATGGATGCGAGCGAGGGTGTCTGTAGTTCAGCCCGTGTCACTAGCTTGTCGCGGACGAGGTCGGCGATATAGATGTCCATAATGAGCGGATCGAGAGCGTCCAGAAGGCGCTTCATTGTTTTGGCTCTGGGCTTCGCCTGCAGTGATTCCAGGAATGTCGTCGGATGCCATCCAATCCAGCGGTCCCGCAGATCCTGCTGGACGACCGAACTGCCGAGGCTAGCGATCCCGATGACCGGATGGTTCGGTGCCGCCGCATCACGCACGAGGATGAGCATCGAGCGCCCGGGCACCGACTTGTGCGCGGTTGACCACGTGAACCGAAAGTATCGCCAGATGTCGCGCAGGACAAGACCGGTGTGGGAACAGACCTCCTCGCCTGTGATGAACTGGAGGTACGGCTGGATCGCCTGAGCGAGGACGCCATCGCGCTCCTGCACTGATTCGGCGATCAGGCTTGATGCGAGCTTGTCGCGGAGGTCGCGACCGTCACGCATGACGGAGAAGATCGAATGCCATCCCATACTCGTCTGCCGACGGCGTTCCATCTGATCAATGAAGTCGCGCACGCTTGGATCGCGTAGTTTTGCATCGCGCTCCTGCAAGTGCACGCTTCGCACGCGCTCTTTTGATGGTCCAGTGCCTTGTTCGGGTGCGCGGAGAAAGACTTCGTTTCGCGTAACGCGGACCCTCCATCCCTGGCCGATGAGGTCGAGCAGGACGTGCGTGGCAACTCTTGCTTGAAGCTCGTCGGTGGTCTTCACGCCGGACGGTGTCGCGTGTAGTTCTTTGCGGAGTTGATGAAGTCGTTCCCGCCGCCGAGACTCGTCATCGGTGGCAAGCCGCTTTGCGGCACGGGTGAAGCTCTCACCCGGACTTGGTGCAATCGGTACCCACTCGTTCATGCTAGGAAGGCCGCCAAGGCGTTGCTCCACGATTCGCGCAGCCGACGTGCGACGTGCTTCTCCGCATTGCTCCGCACGGAAGCTTCGGCTCGTGCAGCTGCGAAGAGAAGCAGGTCGAGATGACGTTTGACCGTTCGAGTGTGCTCATTCTCGCACCGCTGCACCGGCTCATAGACTCGGTTGAAGAAGGGATGCTCCTCGTTGACGATCACGAGAATCTCACCTGCGGAGATTATCGGCTGAAAGAACGCCAAATCCTCCAAGACGCGAAGCTCTATGCGGTAGGCCCGGCCGTTCCCGGTGACCGATTCGTCGCGCTTGGTCAGCGCGACCTTGCGAGGCGGCTCCATCGCGAAGTCTCGACGCTGCGCGTGATTCGCTGGGTGCGATTCCCTGACCCGGCATGAGGCGAACGTCGTGCGAACAATCGCGTTGAGTTGGTGTGCGATCGCCTCCATGTCCGGGGTAAGCGTGCGGAGCAGATGTTCGGTGGGGTGGATTCCCTGCTTCGTATGGGTGACGCCGAAGAGTTCGTCCAACTCCGCTGGGAACTCAACTTCGCATCGCCACCAATCGTCGTAGTTTTCTTTGCGCTTCTTTCCCATGAAGTGCCAACCGGTATCGATTTCCCGTCCGCTGCGCACGATCGAGATGCCTGGGTTCTTCGATATTCCTACAGCGCGCTTTTCGGCTACCGATAGCCTCTCCCATTCCGCAATGGGGAGGAGCGAGAAGGTGACATGGACAGTGCCTGGCGCTGCGCGCATCTCAAACTGCAATGTGGTTCCGAACTGTTGGGCGCCGGTCAGGTTCTGGCCGTGAAGAAAGAGAGGATCGACAGCCTCGACCGATCGGCCGTTGACGCGGACGACGCGTCCTGCCCAGAGGTGGTGGCGAAAGATGCGTCCGATCGCGGATCGCAGCCGCAGCTCAAGCCGCTCGACGTCCTCGCAGTCAAGGCGATCGCACCGTGACCATGTCACCACGGTTCCTGACGGAGTCGTTCGTGACCAGTCGCTGCGCATTGGCTCGGGAACGCACTTCATCGCGCCGGACGCGATATCACCGACATCGAGGTAGGTCGAGAACGCGCTGGCTCCGCGCCAACTTGTCACCTCAACGCGACGCGCTTGGCTCACCGAGCTGTTCGGGAGGCCCATGCCGTACCTGCCGATGCCACTGCGCGAGTTGAATCGCGTCGAGCCGCCGAACTGCAGTGCGATGCGCAGCGTAGCCGCATCCATCCCGCAACCGTCGTCGGTGACGCGAATCGTGATTCCCTCATTGCCTGTCGCGATGCTGATATCGACGGCGCGCGCGTTCGCTTCGAACGAGTTATCGATCAGTTCCGCAAGCGCTGCGGCCGTGCCGCGGTAACCCGCGTCGCGAATCGCCTCGATGAATTGTGGAAGGACAACCAGTTCCGCCGATTCCATGAGCTTCTTGTACCGTAGGTTTGGTCGGTCGTGCAGTCTTTTCACGCCGAAGTCGTGCGCTTCGAATCTTGTCCGGGAAAGACGTAGGCGCGCCGGAAGCCAGGAACGATCGTTTCCATCCGGTCTACGACGGTGCCAGCGAAGTCGATGAGTTCTTAGTGGAGCCAGCCATCGACCATTCGTGTCGTCGTTGGCGGCCGAAAATTGGAGTGCGCGCACAAGGTACTCCGGCAGGCGAACAGCGCACGCAGCGAGAGGAGCGGCGCTGGCTCTCCTTCGCTGGAAAAAGTAACCGACGTTACTTTCACTCCCGTGTGATCTCCACCTTGAGGTGTTCGCGCGTCACGGTGCCGTATGAAGCTGACCGTTGCCGTACGCCTTGCCGGTTTGTGTGCGGGTACTCTCGTGCCGCTGCTGTCAGCCGCACCCGTGCTTCCTTCAGGTTCTCCCCGTGCGCGGTGACGCCGTTGAACTCTTCGATGAAGCCGGTGCTCCCACCTCCCTCCTCGAAAAAGATCGCGGTTAGGACGGCGTGGCCTTGTGCGACCGGAAGCGTGGGGGCTGCTTTTTGTGGCCGGCTCGCGCTTGATCGTCGGGAAGTGCTCCTCCAGAAAGCTGATGAGTTCGCGCATTCTCGCGCTGTCATCGGCGGAGAGCGCTGCTTGCGGTTTGCCCAGTATCCACCCGACGTTCTCGCCTACTGCAAGGATGATCTGCGCGACCGTCTCGAATTTGGCTTGCAGCATGCACGCCGCTAAGGACCCGGCTCAAGGTCTCCGGGGTCACACCCGCCTCCTCGGCGATGGAGCACTGCGTGCGGCGTGTGAGGTCTACCGCGTGTCGCAGACGTTTGCGCCAGTCCCTCATTGGTCGCGCTCACGGCTGAGCACTTCGTTCGCGACCCTGACGAACGTTTCAGCGATCGTGTTGCGCAGTTCGTTGAACACGCACTCGATGATCTCGTTCTGGATGTCGAGGCTGCGCCACTGTGCATCCATGCCCCACTCCGGGTATTCGACCACTTCGGTGAGCAGGCAAGCCTCCTCCATCGAATCGGTCTGGTACCAGTCCTCGGCGAACTTCTCGCCGAGTTCCGTCGTGACCACAGCAACGAAGTGCAGTGGAGGTTCGCTCATGTGGTCGTGATGTCAATGAACAGGCGTTCGCGGGTGACGGTGCCGTACGAGGCCATCCGTTGCCGTACGCCCTCGTGGTTGTCCTGGAGGTACTTCCGGGCCGCTGCCGTCAGTCGCGATCGCGCTTCCTTCAGATTCCTCCCGTGCGCTGAGACGCCGAGCAACTCTTCGACGAAGCCGGTGACGCCGCCTTCCTCGTCGAAGAAGATCGCGGTGAGGACAGCGCGCGCGAACCCGTCGTCAAGCATTTCCTTCGCCTGCTGCATCGCGACGCTCGGGGTCGTTCTCTTCGGCGCGTTGGTCTTCGAGTGCGATGAGGGAGACGGCGAGGTCAAATGCGTAGGGTTGGAGTTCGCGCTCCATCATGGTTACGTACGCGTCGTACAGGGCGGTGTAGTGGCCGCGGAACCGTTCGTCTTTCTCGATGATTTCGTCGAAGAAGCGATCGAAGGAGCGAATGAGGGCCAGGACGTGGGGGACGTCGTCGTTGTGGTAGTACGAGGGTACCTCCTCGTACTCGGTGTGGGGGTGCGTTCGGTTCAAGGGCGGCATCTTGTCGTTACTCATCGGGGTCTCCGTGCGGCGTCTCCAGTTCGGGGATGCCATGTTCCCCAAGGTGCGCTTTGGGCTGGTGTCGATTGCTGCACTCATCGCAGAGCTCTCGGCCGGCGACGCCGGAGACCCGGCCGCAGAATCGGCAGAAGGCCGTGGTGTTGTCGTCCTCACGCGTCATGAAGTACGGGTACCGGAGCGCGTCACAAAACCCCGGAATGGCCTCCTCCACCTCGTCCAGGTTGACGCTGCTGACAAGGTCGAGGAGTTGGCGTTCCAGAATGTCGCTCGCATTCAATCGTCCGCGGACCGTGCCACGCTCCTGCTCGGCGAGGTAGTGCAAGAGCCGGATTTGGTAGAGGGGAAGCCACGCCTCGATGTACTGCACACGGTTGAGCGCCGGGATAACCCCCACGCGTTGATGACCGAGCGCCGCATCGATCATGCGTGGGGTCCAGCGCTGCAGCATCAGGTGCGCGACATCCTCCCAGCGAAAACCGCCGTCGTGTGGCGTCACGTCCCCATCGGCGATTGCGGTCGCGAGGCTCTCCTCGCTGTAGCGCGTGAGTCGGAAGACTTCGGCTCGCGAGTAGCGCTGCTTGCGCTTAGCGAAGAGCTCGATGATGCGTTCGCGATCGGTTTGGGCGGTGGGCGTCTTGGTGCGTTGCATAGACGCTTTGTTACCTTAGGTTCGCCGGCTTCTCGTAATGGTTTCTTACCCCTTTTTCCGTAGGGGTTTTCTCGCGCTGGTAAAACGCCGCGCGCACGGAGCATCGTGGGAAAAGCGTGCGGGAGACGGGTAAAACGCCTACTGGATCTCGCGGAGCTCTGCGGTGCTGAACAGTTCCGCGTCTGGCCGTGCAGCGCGAATCGCGGGCGCATGGGTCTCCCGATCCTGCTGCACCGTGAAGACAAAGATGGCACGACCGCCCAGGTCGCGTAACTTCGCTGCGTTCGCACCGACGTCCGACCGACCGGTTTCAATCTCGATAAAGACTCGCTCGTCGCTGCGGATCGCGAGTAGATCAACCGTCTTCCCACCGCCAATCGGATGCTCCTCAGTGACGGCGTAACCGCGTTTCTCCAGGTTGCGCCTAACGATGTGCTTCCAGTACTCGTGCTCTGGTCCGCCGTGCCTGGATCGTGGGAGGGTGATGCCGGCGCGCTCGAGGAGCTCGCGCGCTCGATCGGTAGGCGTGAGGATCTTAACTTGTCCCGTCGGTGTGCTGACCGGGTGGAAGCTCGCGAGTCCTTTCATGATGACGCTGTCCTTGATGGCGTTCCCGGTCTTCGCGTTCCAACTGAGACGCTCGTACCGCTGAGTGATCGTGCTGATGGGGTGTTGCGCGACATCGTGCAGAAGCGCTTCCTCGCGCTCCGTAGGCGGTGCATGCACTGCTCTTGTTTCGCCTAACGGGAGCTTCGCGCGCTCCCAGGCTCGGTGTACTTCGTCGTCGGTGACGTGCTGGTTCTTGATCGGTTGCGCCGGAAACGTGAAGTGGATCGGGCTGTAGAACCGGACGGGCAATCGTGCGATGCCATGCCCGATCTCGAGCTTCGGAAGCCACTCGGGTTTGATCTGCAGGAGTTGGCTCGCGAAGTGGACGTCCTTGGGATAGTCGCAGCGGAGAATCAGCTTGAAGCCGGTGTTGGCGATGAGGCTTTCGCTGACGTCAGCCTGCTGTGTCGCGGCGATGATGGCTTCGCCGTACTCGCGCACTTCTCGCGCTAAGCGTGCCGGTACGCTGACTTCGCCTAACCGCTCACGGGGGAAGACGTTGTGTCCTTCGTCGAACACGAGGACGTGCTGGAGCTCTTCTCGTCGCGCGTTGCTGTTCTTGCGCAAGAGCAAGATGGCGTGAAGGAAGAAGAGGCAGAAGAAGCGCTTCTGATCGTCGCCAAAGCCGTGGAGTTCGAAGACCACGCTGCGCCGAAGTAGGTCTTCTACGGGCATGCTGTTCGTAGCGTTTAGCGCGCGGCCGAAGGCTCCCTTCGTGAGTTCTTCCACGCTCCTCGTTGCGCTCTCCAGCCAGCCGTAGCGTCGGCTCCCTGCTCTGGTTGCGTCTAACTCACGCTCAAGGAGCTGGTGTGCGTGCGCGAGCGTCACGTCCTTGCCGTGCTGTTCGCATGCTTGGAGCAATGCCTCCTTGAGGACGTTCCTTGCGCCTTGCATGAGAAGGTAGGCGGTGCTGATCGTGTCGGTGAGCGCTTCGGCCCACTCTTCAAACTCGACACCGGGTGGTGGGATGAGGGCGTTGATCGCGAGAGGGCCGGTATTGCGTCCAACAGTGAAGACGATAAGTTCATCGCTGTAGGCAGCGCGCAGGAGGCAGCGATAGTTGCGCTTGAAGTCGAAGATCATGAACGGCACACGTGCCGCGAGCAGTTGCACGAGGAGACCGAGGAGCAACGTCGACTTGCCCGTGCCTGTTGGGCCGAGCATGAAGAGGTGCCGGAGGAGCTCATTGCGTCCAACGCGAAACGGGTAGGGTGGGATGCCGGGATAGCTTACGAGGCCAATCGTGAACTCGCCCTCACCGATGAGCCAGGGTGGTGGGGCGTCGAGGACGAGCTTTTCGTCGCCGATCATCATGCCGAGGCGTTTGATCGCGAGGATGGTGACGAGCTCGTCGATCTCGCGCTTGCGCTCAACATCTGCGGTCTGGTATTCGATCCAGAGCCGCGCGATGGTGCCGGGGTAGAGTGGTTTGAGCCGGCGAAAGAGTTCCTGGATCATCATGCTGCGCGTGTCGGCCATCGCTCACCGGAACTCACCTAAGCGTCGATCGCGCTGCTTGAGCTGCAAGAGTTCTTTCTCAACGAGTCGCGCTTCTGCTTTGAGTGCTTGCGTGTCGTGCCAGCACGAGCGTTGCTCCTCAGACAGTTCACGGACGAGCGCGCGAAACTCGCGCTGTAAGCCGAGCCGTTCGCGCAACGTTGAGGGATCCTCGGACACCCCATCATGCAGAGGCTCGATGCGCAGTTGATCGGCGCGTACATGCGCGAGCAGTTCGTGAATCGCATGGCGCGTCGTGAGATTGATCGCTATGCGCGTGATGATTTCCAACTCGATGCGTCGCAGTTGGTCCTTGAGCACTGCCTGTCGGTCGCCGGTGAGTGCTGCCGCGATGATGTCGATGTCCTCGGTCACGAGGGCACCTGCCACATCCTAGTAGTCGGATCGAAGAGGGTTTCGTACGCAAACCGCACCCGTGACGCACTCGCAGTGCGCTCATGCTCCACGAACCACCAGTGCCGAACTCCTGGACTCGTGATGACCCGCTTGATCAGCGCCTCGTCGCCCTGTACGCGCAAGAGGAACGCCTCAGCGCTCGGGTACGCCTCTATCGTCGGACACAGGCCGGCAAAGTGATCGCGCAACTCCTGCGAGTTGTCGGTGAGGAGAAAGAGTTCGATCGTGTGCTCGTGCAGTGGCGCGTACCGGACCACGTGCTGCAGGACGAGCCCGTACCGATTCAGGTAGTCAAAGGCGCGACGCACGTACGCTTTCCCGTTGTGTGGCCACCGGCGCGTGTACCGCGTGAAGTACGACCAGACCCGTGGTCCGAGCCGCTCATGGATCGCATGCCAGAGTTCCGTCATATTCGCTGGCGCCTGCAAGAGCTCGACGGCCACCGGCAAGAGAAACGGCTCCTCGCGTAGTGCACTCGTGATGGGTACCCGCGGGATGGGTGATGCGATCGTGTCCCGCACGACGGGTCGTCCCGCGTGATCCAATGCGTGCTCGAGTGGGGCGAGGTCTTGCCAGCCATCGCTGGTGGTGATGCTGGTGATGCCTGCGCCTTGTGGCACTAAGTGGAGGTGCTCCGTCGGCATGAGGCAGTGCAGGTAGAGCGTGTACTGTCCCGGACTATCAATAGTCCAAGCACGCTCGACGGCGTACGGATACAGGAACCACGATTGTTCTGCATTCCGAATGAAGAGGTGCACGTGTGCCAGGCCAAAGCCGGCGAACGCGATGCGTGGGTAATACGTGACGTGCTTGCGCAAGCGTTGCATCCACCGGTAGACCGCGCGTCTGCTGCCGATGCGCCGGCTGAGGTGTTCTAACCCGATGGCCTCACGCGTGTGGTGGACCCGGTTTAAGAGCCGCAACGCACGAACATCATGTGTCATCACCATGCAGGGGTAGGAGTTCGCATCGGTTATTTATGAGGGACGTGTCAGTTGTCACCACTCCAGCGGCATGCGTACCTCAAATACCCACTTCTCTCTAGCTCGGGATTATGACCAACCACCTCCAACCCAAACTCGGGCGGCTCGCCGCCCATCGACAACGACGAATGTCATACGCGGAAGATGCACGCTCGTGCGCACAGCCCGGCAAACTCTTCAGCATTGACGCCATCATTGCAGCGGCACGCGCCGATGCAGTGGAGGAACGACGTTCCTTCCGGGAAGACTTCGGCACGGACCTGCCGGCGCATCTGGACTACGCGCTCCAGACCGAAGATGACGCGTGGGAACGCCTCGAAGGCGGCATCGTGCTGTTTGCACAGGCCGACGCTACTCCTGGCGAGATCGCGACGTACGCCGGCAACGTCCGCGCTTACCTCACGCATCAACTCGACCTCCTCGCGACCGAAGCCGAGATGGTCTACAGCTGCCTCACCGAGCACTACGTACACGAGGTCGATGCCCTCAGCGTCCGCCTCGCAGGGGTGAACCTATGAACGCCCTGCAGACCATCCACGAGCGCTACGTCGCGCTCTTCGGCGATCACGACACCGCGGCGGTTCGCGGCAACGAGGGGCAGCCCACCACCCCGCAGTTCTCACGGGCTGCTCCTCACTCTTGCTTGGAGGTGCGGCAATGATTCCGCGCGACCAAATCATCGAGGGCGACAGCATCACGCTCCTCGCTGACCTCCCTGATGCAAGCGTGACCGCGATGATCACAGACCCACCGTACCCCAACGGCATGAACCTCTTCACCGAGGAGATCGCCGAGGGGCTCGCGATGCTCTACCTGGCAACGAAGAAGGTCACCGGGCACATCGTGTTCTTCTGGCGCGCAAGCGACGTCCCACGACCACCACCAGGATGGTACGAGATCGCACGACACCTCTGGCACAAACCGGACAGCAACAGTCGCGTCCCGTACGAAGCCATCGTGGTCTGGAGCAGGGAGCGCAAGAACGAGCGGTGCCGCTTTTGGAGCGTCCCGCTCCTGAGCCTCCGGAGCCTGGGCGACTGGAAGCCACACCCAACGCAAAAGCCCGTGCAACTTCTCCGGTACCTCATCGAGGACTACACGAAGGAAGGCGACACGGTCTTCGACCCGTTCGTCGGCAGCGGCACGACGGCCATTGCTTGCCAGCAGCTCAAGCGCCACTTCATCGCCGTTGAACGCAACGCGGAGTACGTCGCGATCGCACGAGAACGACTGCAGCTGCGTGAGCAGCGAGCGGAAGAACGCCGACAGCGCACCGAGCAGGAGGAAGTCGAACGCGAAGAGACGCGCCGACCCTTGAGCGAAGTACGCGAAGACCAGCGACAAGCACCCAAGCAGGCGAAGCCATCAGTGATGTCGAAGCAGCGACCCAAGCGCTAGGCTTCCGCCTAACGAACTTCCTCTTTTTTCTTCTTCCGCCTAACGAGAGTTACCTCTTCGACTTCGTCCAACACTCTCTTGCGGCTCCCTCCGCCCAACGCGTGACTAGCCTCGGCGGGCGGCCAAAAGCGAAAACTCTAAATAGCGGCGCATACCTCCTTTTCATCGGAGAAAATCGCTGCGGGTGCGACTTCGAAAAAACCTTCAGCCTGGGCGGGAGGCGTTGAGTATTTGGTAGAACGCTCACCGGCACACCACCAAAACCACCGCCTCGGGCGGGGGGACGTTGCGCCTTTGGTGCGACGCTGCGGGTGTCGGTTACCCAGGGTCCAGGTGGCACGCGCCGCTTTTCTCCCCAAACAGTTTTGGAGGGTATCGGCATGGGATTGGACATTCATCACTACGGGGCGAAGTACGAGCGCGCACTCGCGCAGGTGCGCAACGGCGACCTGAGTTCGCGCAACAAGGAACTGATCCTCGCGTACCACGACGCCTGCCTTCGCCAGCAGGCCTGTGGTCGCGTGCGCCTCATCCGGGTGCTCGGCGTGCTTGTTCGGCACGCCCGCGCGCTCGGCAAGGACTTCGACACCGCGAGCAAGGAGGACTTGCAGCGTCTGGTGACCGGGATGCTGACGGCCGGCTACACGGCCGAGACGATGGGCTCGTACAAGGGCGTGCTCAAGCGCTTCTACACGTGGTTGGACAATCCCGATGACTTCGGTCCTAAGGCGAGCGCCCCTCCCATCGTGCGCTGGATCACGGCGCACGTGCGTGAGCGGGACAAACACCGCCTCGAGCGGCACGAGTTGCTCTTGCCTGCCGAGATCTTGCGCGTCCTGGCCATCTGTCACAACCCGCGCGATCAGGCATTGGTGAGTATGCTCTGGGAGACCGGCGGACGCATCGCTGAGATCGGCAACCTCGAAGTGCGTCACGCCACACCCGGCACACACGGTTTCACGCTCGACCTGAACGGGAAGACCGGTCGACGCAGCATTCTCGTTATCAGCAGCGCGCCACATCTCGCGACGTGGTTAAACAATCATCCGTTCCGGCACGACGCCACCGCCCCGTTGTGGGTGCACTACCAGTACGCAGACCAGCCACGCCACATCGGCTACCAGACCATCCGCAAACTCCTGCACCTCCACTTTCGCCGCGCCGGCATCACGAAGCGCATCTACCCGCACCTCTTCCGGCACAGCAGGGCGACCTACGTCCTCGCCAGTGGCCTCATGACCGAGGCGCAGGCAAAGGCGTACTTCGGCTGGACGCCGAGCACCGACATGCTCAGCACGTACGCGCACCTTTTGGCGAGCGACGCGAATGACGCGATCCTGCGCGAGAACCACCTCGCGCCGACAACCCTCGCACTAGCCGACAGCAACACCCCCCGGGCGTGCGCTGCATGCAACACCCTCAACCAGCCGGATGCCGCGTTCTGCACGACATGCACGAGGGTGCTCGACGAACGACGAGCCATCCTTGCAGGTGAGCGCGATGCGGCGCGCGAGGATCTCCTGCGAGAACTCTGCACCTTGATCGTCGAGCGTGGGCTTGCGGACGACGTCGCGCGACTCGTGCATCGCGCCGGGTTAGAGAGAGGACTGCAGACCCTCGCACACGACGACCGGCCAACTCCGAGATACTCCTGACCACTGCCTTGCGCCTAACCAGCAGTTTTTCGCACAACGCACTCTTCAGATGTTCGTGACATCGCACGCGGCAGCTGCTGCGAGAATTGCGGTGCGCTGCTCCTCGTAGTGCTGGATGAGGCAACTCCGCACCATTTCTTGCTCCATGCGCAAGAGATCTTCTTGACAGCCGAGGTACGAGCGGACGCGCAGCGCGTACACGTGGAGTGCCGCTTCGGTGACCTGACTGCGTGCCAGGGTTTTTAACCCGACTCCCAGGCGCTCCCACAGACTGATCTCTGCTTCGAGCGACCGCCGGAGATGGTGTGGGAGGGGTTCGCCGAACGTATCAGCGAACTCGCGTGCCTCGTCGCGCACCAGGGGCAGCACGCGCGTGACGATGGGTTCGACGAGGTACACGTTGTCAGCGGCAGCGCGTTGCGCATCGTGCACATGCGCTGCACGTGCGCCGCGGGCCTGGGCGAATTGGGACAGCTTGTCGGTGATGAAGTACGCCATGCCCTGACGTGTGGCGTGCCCGTTTCTTCAGTTGCGCGTGCCACTCCAGGCCTTGCCCGGCGCACCCGCTCCTTGCGTCTAACTAAACTAACAGGGAGGACACCTGCATCGTCCGCAATCCATGCTGTGAAACAAAACCACGATGCCCCGAGAAACAAAAGCGATCAAGTGAAACGAGACCTGTGAAACAAACCTAAACTATTGAGGGGGTTGTATTTGCCGCGGACCGCTCCCCCTCGCGCGTCCTTGCGGGGCGCGACTTATTTCGTCTAACTGTAGATCCTCAGCCTTGCGCTCAACACCCTGATCGTGATGGCACTTACGCTCGTTTCACTGTTGTGCTTCACGTCGTTTTTTTTCACGGTTCATTTCCCCCCTTTTTTCCACTTTTCATCCCGCCCGCAGGCGGGTTCCCACCTTTCCCGGCCCGCAGGCCGGGCATTCAATCGCCCCGCGAATAGCGGGGACATTCATTCGTCTGTCCCTTGGGACACCAATCCCGTTAGCCCCGCGAAACATCGGCACCCCGTCCGTCCAACAAGGAGGACACAGCACCCGCTCGAAGAACCCAAAGAGCAACACCCCCCAGCAACCAAGCAGGAGAACCCCCTCATGCGCACCTACACACCAGCACTCCTCCTCTTCACACTCCTCACCACCGCGTGCCTCGGCACCGCCCGCATCACCACCGGCAACACGAACACGATCGCCGACAACACCCACCTCGACGGCATCCCGTTCTACCCCAAACGCGCCGTCTGCCGACAAGACACCATCTGGCTCGAGCCCCTCTACGCACTCACCCGCGAAGACACCTACCGCAAACAACCACCACCCCTCAAGCCAACCGATCCCCTCCCCGCATCGACAACAACGACCATCAAGCAAACAAAGATCGCCCGCCGCGCAGAACTCACCACCAAACCATGCCCACAAGCCGCGCCACGCGACCTGTGCGCTATCACCGCACTCGAACGACTCGACAAACTCCAAAAAGCGCTAGCGGACGCGCAACCCACGATGGACCCTATGAAACTCAAGGCCATCAACGACGCCTGGACAGAGATCAACGTCACCAGCAGCCTCCTCGTCACCGACGTCGAGCAACGCAACGTCGTCCTCGCGAGCAACACCCGCACCAGCGACTTCTTCACCGACTACACCCGGCCCTACTACTTCAACACGCGCATGCCCTGGCTCGGCAGCAGCACCGCCAACGCCAGCCTCGACAAAGACGGCAGCCTCACCAACGGGACAGCAACAGCCGACAACCAAACAGCACAAGCAATCCTCAACGTCCTCCCCATCAGCGCCGTCCTCAGCAAAGCACTCGGCCTCGCCAGCACCGCCGCCACCGGCACCACGAGCGGCACCACCCCCACGGCAGCAACCCCCACGCCCGGGTTCCTGATCAACGTGCCACCAGCACCGCCTTCACCGGCCATGCCGGAGAGCATCACGCTCACGATCGAGACGCGTTTCGTCCAACACACCCTCACCGCCATCACCGAGCAGCACCGCAGTCCCTGTGGCCCGCTCCCGGGCGACGGCCCCCTCACGCCCCTCTACCTCGACGAGCTCCGCACGAAGGCTTACCAGTACCATGTTGACCAACTCGCCACGCCACCACCAGCGGACAAGCCCAAACCGGACGACACGAAGAAGGACGCCAAGAAAGACGCGGGCACGCCCTAACCGCTGGTGCACACCTTTGCGTTCAACATTGTCCGCCGGGGCAGGTCGCCTCACATTGTGTCGAACACCGCCGCCGGCAGCGCATTGCGTCGAACACACGCGGACTCCGTCCACTCGCAACGCTCGGCCGATTGCGTCTAACACCGAGCCAACCATCT
>Ga0307470_10000057_pt1 | contig 80448 bp, 88 predicted proteins | sample atmos_gasesAM3C__FD_204565 | JGI IMG/M metagenome (GOLD analysis project Ga0307470, IMG submission 204565) | Hardwood forest soil microbial communities from Morgan-Monroe State Forest, Indiana, United States - atmos_gasesAM3C_05 | ecosystem: Environmental > Terrestrial > Soil > Temperate forest... | reverse complement strand
GCCCGGGCGGAGCCGCGGGATGATCACCCGGACCTCCATGCCACTTGTAGGAACAGAAACTGGTTTCCCACCACCAACCACCGCCCTCCTGGATCCAGACCCACTGGCAACAGCGATACGACCAGCGACCGCCATCCATTAATGCTGGCGTCAACAAAAACGCATGCTTTTCGCCACTCAGCGTGACTCCGTCGCCAACGATCACGCAATCGTCGTTGATTGCCTTCGCGACCGTTAGCACTTTGAAGTTGCTCGTCGACAAATCGCAGAGCGTGTTCAGGTCGAACATCTCGCCGTTTGTGTAGAGGAAGGCGTGTTCGGCGTTGTCGCTCGTGGTGGACGAACCGACGATCATGCCGGCCGTGTTGAAATTCTGCTGGCTGGCGGTGCTCGTGGTTCCGCCCAGCGTTCCGAGATCGGTAACCGTGTAACTTAATTGCGCCTCAGTTCGCGTAACGCAGAAGAGGAAGCAGATGAAGGCGAGAGGGAGTGCGATTTTTAGTCTCATAGGGCAATGAGGATTGCTCGAAGCAATCGGCGAATAGTTGGGTTGACGGAACTCCCGGTTTATCGGGAAGCGCCGAACCGAACAAGCTCTATCTTGCCCAGCCTAACGAGTTGATCAGGGCTTCGCCTTGGTGGCGGCCGATGGCTCGAGGCGGAAAATCGTTTCGCCTTCCTTCATCAGGTCGAGCCGGTCGCGGGCGATCGTTTCCAGATAAACCGGATCGGTCTTCAGCAGGTTTACTTCGCGCGTCTGGCGAGCGAGAAGAATTTTCTGTTCGTTCACCTGGCTCTGCAGGTTGTCGATTTCGCTCTGGCTTTGCGCGCGCTTTTTGTAGAGCGGCAGAAACAAACTTACGATGACCAGCACGACCGCGGCCGTGAGAAGCACGCGGAGAACGCTGTTGAGACGCTGCCAGACTGTGGCCTCACGCCTCGCGCGAAAATCGCCATAGCCCGATTCTTCCACTACCGCATTTTACCGCCGTAAACTGCGTTGTCACCAAGTTCCTCGGCGATCCGCAGCAGCTGATTGTATTTGGCCACGCGATCCGTCCGGCAAAGCGATCCAGTCTTGATTTGGCCCGCATTGGTCGCCACCGCGATGTCGGCGATCGTCGTGTCTTCCGTCTCGCCCGAGCGATGACTAATCACGGCCGTGTAATTATTCTTCGTCGCGAGATCGATTGCGGCCAGCGTTTCCGTCAGAGTGCCGATCTGGTTCACTTTGATCAAAATCGAGTTGGCGACGCTTTCGAGAATTCCTTTCCGCAGGAATTCGACGTTCGTCACAAACAGATCGTCGCCAACGAGCTGGATCTTTTTCCCGAGGCGCGCCGTCAATTTTCGCCAGCCGTCCCAATCATTCTCCGCGCAGCCGTCCTCGATTGAAATGATCGGGAAGCGTTTCGACAAAATCTCGTAATAATCGACCAGCTCCTCCGCGGTCCGCTTCGAGCCGTCGGATTTTTTGAAGACGTACGCTTTCTGTTCCTTGTCGAAAAATTCCGACGCAGCCGGATCGAGCGCAACGAAAATCTGTTCGCCGAATTTGTAGCCGGCTTTTTCCACGGCGAGTCCGATGCAATCGAGCGCGTCTTCCGCTGAGTTAAGCTTCGGCGCGAATCCACCCTCATCGCCGACCGCCGTCGACAGGCCGCGGTCGTGAAGCACGCCTTTCAGCGCGTGAAAAACTTCGGCGCCATAACGAAGCGCTTCCGGAAACGACGGCGCGCCTTTCGGCATGATCATGAATTCCTGAAAATCGATCGGGGCGTCGGAATGAGCGCCGCCATTCAGGATGTTCATCATTGGGACAGGAAGCGTCACCGCGGAATTGCCGCCGAGATATCGGAAAAGCGAAACCTTCGAGGCCGCCGCGGCGGCGTGCGCGGTCGCGAGCGAAACGCCAAGAAGCGCATTCGCGCCGAGGTTTCTCTTGTTCGAAGTGCCGTCGAGTTCGATCAACTTCTCATCGATCTTCCTCTGCTCGAGCGCGTCCCAACCTGCGATCGCGGGCGCGATTGTTTCCGCGACGCTTCGAACTGCCTTGGTGACGCCTTTTCCGCCGTAACGTTTCTTGTCGCCGTCGCGCAATTCCCACGCTTCGTGTTCTCCAGTGCTTGCGCCACTCGGAACTGCCGCGCGTCCCATCGCGCCGCTGTCGAGATGGACATCGACTTCCACAGTCGGGTTCCCACGCGAATCCAAAATCTCGCGCGCATTGATTCTGGCGATGCTGGTCGGCGACATACCGTCAGGATTACAACAGCTTGTCCCAACCTGCGCAAATTTGTTTTGCGTGCTTTCCCATTGGCAAACCAGCGCAGGCGCGGATAGTCTCGATCACATGAGATTCCGGATCTCAATGGGAGCGATGACATGGCTGGCCTGCGGCACGATCGCGTTCGCCGCCTCACCGGCGCCGCTTTCGCAGGATCAGCTCGCCAAAGCGATCAAGACCGATGCGCTCACGATTCCGACGCCGGGCGAACTTTTTGCCGCGCTCGAAAAACCGGGCAAACCGGATTGGGCCGGACAATATCGCACGCCTATTCCGATGACGTATCGGAACCGCGCTCAGATCGCGCTGAATCTCGGCGGGTTGATCGCGGACGGTTTTATCGCCGTCGAAGCGCAGGACAGTCAGCAGGTCAAAAATATCGGCACCGACATTATCAAGCTCGCGAAAGCGCTCGGGGTAAGCGAGAACGTGCTGAGCCGCGGCAACAGCATCAATGAGTTTGCCGAGAGCAGCGAATGGGACGCGCTTCATGAGGAGCTCGAGGCGACCCAGAACGAAGTGAAGGCCTCGATGCAATCGCATCAGGATCAGGACCTCGTGATTTTAGTCAGCCTCGGCGGCTGGATCCGCGGCACGCAGGCCGTGAGCGCGTCGGTCATCAAGAATTACGATGAGCAGAGCGCCAAGGTCTTGCGGCAGCCGGCGGTCGTCAGCTTCATCCATTCAAAGATCAACGACATCAGCATGGAGTTGCGGAGCGAGCCGCTCGTGAAAAGCGTGAACGAACAACTGGCCAACATCGAGAAACTGGTGGCGTTCCAGTCGGGCAAGGGACCGACGCTGGATGAAGTGAAGAAACTCAATGAGGCCGTCAGCAAGTTGATGGACGAAATTCAGCGCAAGGAGGACGCGAAATGAAGTGGCGCGCTTTGCTTCTTGCCGGCGTGGCCGTTCTCTCAACGGCTTTGGCGTGGGCGGAAACGGACGAAGAAGTCGAAGCTCACAAACAGGTGCTCGATCTCACCGGAGCGTTTACGAATGACGGTTTCAAATTGCGCGACGGTCATTGGGCGGGACAAATCAAACCGAAGGATCGCGCGCTCATCGCAGTGAATCTTTATTCCGGAAACCAGTATTGGTTTTCCGCCGCGGCCGCGAACGATAAGGCGAAGAAAATCGCGGTCGATGTTTACGACGAGAGCGGCAAACCGATGACGACTGAAACCTATGCGGAAGGCGAACGGGCTTCGGCTGGTTTTTCGCCGACGACCAGCGGCCAATATTTCGTGGCCGTGAGTCTGGTGGAAGGCGAGCCGTCGACGGTCTGCCTCGTCTACTCTTATAAATAGAGTGGCCCGCCAGTTGCTTAAACTCGCCGCGTGAACTTGTCTCGATTGCTCCCCGCTCTTGCGCTTCTCGGACTTATTTTCTCCGGCTGTTCCGCCACGAACAAACCGGCGGCGACGACGACTTCGACCGCTAAACGCGACGCGAAACTCTTCGTCGTGTCCGTCGATTCCACGGGGTTTTTCCGCCACGGTCCGCAGGCGGGTCGCGATCCTGACAGCAGGCTTTCGAAGGAGACGGTCGTTAAGCTGATTCGGCCGTCGTTCGGTTACAGCAAGGTCGAGATCGCTGCGACCGGCGAGCAGGGTTACGTCTCGAGTGAAGACATTCGGCCCGCGTCATCGAACCTGATCGCGTCCGTTTCCGCTCCAAAAGTCGATCCGCTCGCGACTCCGTCCACGACACCCGCTGTCGAACAATTCAATCTGAATTCCGACGATCCGCGCCTCGTTCCGCCGCCGGAAGATTTGCCGCCGGCCGAGCTGCCCGCTCCCGCGCCCGAGCAATAAATCGGCGTTGCCGCCGGCGCGAAGGCACATCAATCTTCCGATGCGTGAGCGCATCTGTACAGGTCTTTTACGAAGGCAATGTCCAGGGCGTTGGCTTTCGGTGGTCGGTCAGAAACGTCGCGAAAGGCTTTGATGTAACCGGCTTCGTCCGCAATCTGCGCGACGGGCGAGTGGAATTGCAGGCGGCCGGCGACGAACAGGAAGTGCGCGATTTTCTGGAAGCGATCCTCCAAAGCGAACTGCGCGCTCATATCAAAAAGCACACCGAATCGCCTTTGCCCAATCCTTCGGCTTTTCGCGGTTTCGAAATCCGGCATGAGTGACTTGCCGCGCCGTAGCGAAGCGAAGGCGGGACTCGCCGTCGCGCTCAACGGCGTCACGAAAATTTTTCCGATCCCGTTCCAGCGACGGTCGATCGTCGCCGTGCGCGATCTCAATCTCGAAGTTGCCGCCGGCCAAATCTACGGATTGCTCGGGCCGAATGGCTCGGGAAAAAGCACGACGTTGAAGATCATTCTGGGCCTCGTCACTCCAACGCGCGGTCAGGCCAGGATTTTTGGACGAGACAGCGACCGCGTTGCCAGTCGCGAATCGGTCGGCTTCCTGCCGGAGAGTCCCTACTTCTACAAATTTCTGACGGGCGAAGAGACGCTCCGCTTTTACGGAAAACTTTGCGGATTGCACGGGGCGACCTTGCGGACGCGGGCGGATGAGATGCTGGAGCTGGTCGGCCTAACGAGTGCACGAACGCGTCGACTTGGCGGTTATTCCAAAGGAATGCTGCAACGGATCGGACTGGCCCAGGCCTTGATCCAGGAGCCTGCCCTCCTTGTGCTCGACGAACCGACCGCCGGCGTCGATCCTGCAGGTGCGCGCGAAATTCGCGACCTGATTCTCGCACTGAAAGCGCGCGGGATCACCGTCCTGCTCTCTTCGCATCTGCTCGGACAAGTGCAGGAAATCTGCGATCGCGTCGGGATTCTCGCGAATGGTGTTCTGGTTCGCGAAGGACCGCTCGGCGAACTCTTGGGCATCGAAAAGCAGACGCAGTTCGTGATCGAGAATGCGTCGCCGCAGCTGCTCGAGGAAATCGAAAATCTGGCGACTCGTTCCGGCGCGCGCGTCATCGAGCGCGGTCCGCCGCGCTCGTCGCTCGAGCAGCTCTTCCTCGAGGCAACGGAAAAGTCCGACAAAAACGCCGATGAATAATCGCACTCATCGCGTCTTTTCGCTGCGCCGGCTGACCGCAATCATCGGCAACACATTCACGGGCCTGACGCGCCTGAAAATTTTCTACGTCCTGCTGTTGTTCGCGCTCCTCCTGATCGGCAGCTCGGTGTTCATGGCGCAGATGACGTTTCAACAGGAGTTCCAGGTCCTGAAAGACATCGCGCTCGGCGCGATGAGCCTCTTCACTTCGCTTCTCGCCATCATCGCAACTGCTCGGCTCCTGCCGCAGGAAATGGAGGACCGCACCGCTTATACAGTCCTCGCGAAGCCCGTCTCACGCTTTGAATATCTCGCCGGAAAACTGTTTGGCGTTCTGCTGCTTCTCGGCCTCAGTCTCATCGCGATGAGCGCGCTTTTCTTTCTCGTGCTTACCCTGCGGGAACAAAGCGTTCTCAGCGAAACCGCGCGGCAAATGAGCAACGCGCCGCCGGAACAAAGCGCGGAAGCATTGCGCCTGGTTCGCGCCTCCGCCTTCAATCCAAATCTGTTTTCCGGACTAGCGGTAATTTACGCCAAGGGATGTCTGCTCGCGGCGCTCACTCTGTTTGTCTCGACGTTCGCCACCAGCACGATCTTCACCACCATTGTCATGGCGTTCGTTTATTTCATCGGTCACGTCCAGCCGATCGCGCGCGAGTACTGGATGCAAACGAACAGCGCCGGCTGGCTCACGAAAAGTTTTCTCGCCGTGGTCGCGCTCCTTTTTCCCGACCTGCAATCGTTTAATCTTACCGACGACGTCGTCGCCGGGAACGCCGTCCCGCTCGCACTTCTCTTGCAAACTCTCGCGATGGGTTTGTTCTACACCGCATTCTATCTCGCCCTCGCGTGGGCCGCTTTTTTTCGGAAAGAATTATGAGCCGCGCGCTGATCGTCGTTCTGTCTCTTCTGCTTTTCGGTGCCGCTCGCGCGCCCCTGGAGCATGAGCTAACGGAAACGCATCGGCGTCTGCATTTCCGCGCCGTCGATTTCAATCTCGATTTGCGGGAACAACTCGGCCAGCTCGGATTCGTCGCGGCCTTGAGCGGATTTCGTTCGCTCGTGGCAGACGCCGTTTTCATTCAGGCCCACGTGGCCTGGGAACGAACGGAATGGGGCCGCGTTCTCTTCTTGTTTCGCCAGGTCACGACGTTGCAGCCGCGCGCAATTTTATTTTGGGACATGGCCGCGTGGCACATGGCCTGGAACGCGAGCACGGCCGCAATGAACGATCCGCGTCAGCCGCGACAGGCGCTTAGGGTAAAAGCGGCCCGCGAATATTTTGCGCTTGGCAAAGATTTCCTCGAACGCGGGATCAAAAATAATCCGGACCGCCCCGAACTCTACGAAGCGCTGGCCCGGCTTTATCGCGACAAATACGAAGACCACGCGCGCGCTTCGGAATATTTCGCCAGGGCCGCTGGCCTTCCCGGCGGCCACAGTTACGCGGAGCGCTTCGCCGCTTACGAATTGGCCCAGTGTCCCGGACGCGAGCGCGAAGCCTACGCGCAACTGCGAGCGCTCTACGATCGCGGCGAGCAGGAGCGGCTGCCGACGTTGCTCCGTCGCCTTAAGGAGCTCGAAATTAAGTTGGACATTCCGCCAGTTCAGCGGATACCCGACTAAGGGCGGCGAAGCCGCTTTCGTTGTCATGCGCATCGCCATTCTTAGCGACCTCCACGCGAATCTCGAAGCGACCGACGCCGTCCTGGCCGACGCGCGCGAACGCGAGTGCACGCAGTTCGTCTGCCTCGGCGACGTAGTCGGTTACAACGCCAACCCGCACGACTGTGTCGAGATCGTCCAGAAACTGGAATGCCCGGTCGTGAAAGGGAACCACGACGAACAGGCGTCGCTCGAAGAATCCTCCCGCGATTTTAATCCGCTCGCCGAAATGGCGATCAATTGGACGCGCGAGCAATTGACCGATGCCGATAAGGATTGGCTGCGAGGTCTCCCGTTCACCCGCCAGGTCCGCGACTTCACCATCGTCCATGCCACGCTCGATACGCCGGAGCGCTGGGATTACGTCTTCAACACCCTCGACGCAGTGCCCAGTTTCACCTATCAACACACCACGGTTTGTTTCTTCGGCCACACCCATGTAGCGGGCGCGTTCGTTCGCGACGACGGAGTCAAACGTGTGAAGGTCGATCAACTGATGATCGAGCCGGAGAAAAAATATTTCATCAATACCGGCAGTGTCGGTCAGCCGCGAGACGGTGATTGGCGCGCGGCTTATTGCATTTTCCACACCGACAAGAACGTCGTCGAACAGCGGCGCGTGAAGTACGACGTCGCGACGGCGATGGACAAGATCATCAAGGCCGGTTTGCCGCGCCTGCTCGCGGAGCGCTTGAAACTTGGCCGCTGACACCAAATCCATTCTCGTCATCAAGCCGAGCTCGCTCGGTGACATCGTCCACACGCTGCCGGCGGTGGCGGCAATTCGCGACGCCCATCGGGACGCCCAGATCACCTGGGTGATCAATCCGGAGTGGGCCACCCTGCTGCGCGGCAATTCCGACGTGAACCACGTCCACATTTTTCCGCGCGGCGACTTCGCCGCGCTCAACGCGCCCCGCGCTTTCTGGCCCTGGATCAAAAAGACGCGATCGCTGCGCCCAGATGTCGCCCTCGATTTTCAGGGATTGTTGCGCAGCGCGCTGATCGGAAAAATAAGCGGCGCGCGAGAACTCTGGGGAATGAGCGATGGACGCGAAGGCTCGCGCTTTTTTTACAAGCGGACGGCGAAAGTGGATCGCCGCGCACACGCCGTCGATCGCTATTTGAAACTCGCGGAGGCTTTCGGCGCGCCGATCAACGAGCTGCGGTTTCCCTTGCCCAGCGGCGATCCATTGCCGCGCTTCGATCCGTTCCCGCCCTTCGTTCTCCTTCATCCTTTCGCCCGCGGGAATCGCAAATCGTTGCGCAGTTCCATCGTGGAAAAATTCTGCGAAGAGTTCGATCCCATCCGGGTCGTCATTGTCGGAAGGTCGTCGCGCAAAATCGCCGTGCCGGAAAATTGCGTGAACCTGTTGAACCAGACCACGCTGCTTCAGCTCATCTGGCTCATTCGCGCCGCGCGTTTCGTGATTAGCGTCGACAGCGGCCCGATGCACATCGCCGCCGCCGTCACCTCGCAATTGGTTTCAATCCACACCTGGAGCGACCCGCGGCGCGTCGGTCCCTACAACGCGGAGGCCTGGGTTTGGAAAAACGGCCAGCTCCTCCGCGCCGGCGAAATCACCGCCGCGACGAAACTGAAACGCGGCCGCGCCTTTCGGGCGAACGATATCCAGGCGATCGTCGATCTCGTCGGCGAGATCCCCGAGGCGACGAAAGTTTAGCCGCGGCGATTCAGGACTGCCTGGGCGAGAAGCAGGTCGCGCGGATAAGTGATCTTCACGTTCCACTCCTCGTTAGGCAGGAGAACAACTTTCGCGCCGACATGTTCGACGGCGGAAACTTCATCGGTCACCGCCAGCTTGTCCGCGGCGATCGCGGCGTAGGCTTGCTTCAGCAAATCGCGCGCAAAAATCTGCGGCGTCTGCATCGCAAAAAGATTCTCACGCGAGACACCGCCCGTGACGACGCGGTTTTCATCGGCACGTTTGAGGGTGTTCGTGATCGGTTCGGCCAGCGCCGCGCCGCCATGCACGCGCGCCAATTCAAACACGCGTTCGATCTGCTCGGGCGCGACCAAAGGCCGGGCCGCATCGTGAACCGCGACGTGGCTCGCGCGTTCGCTCACCTGCTCCAATCCGGCACGAACCGAATCGTGGCGTTGTTCGCCACCCGCGATGACGCTCCGGACTTTCTTGAACGCATGTTGCCTAACAAGTTCTTCGAATTCCGCGACTCGCTCGGCGCGCGCCACCAAAATGATTTCATCGACCGACTTCGTCCGCTCGAACGCGTCAATCGTGTGCGCGAGAACCGGCCGTTCCCCGAGCAGCGCCAGCAACTTGTCGAATCCCATTCGCTGGCTGCTGCCCGCAGCGACGATGATGACGCTTAACATCTCACGCCAGCTGCTTTTGCACTTCCGCGCTTAGCGTTTTTCCATCCGCGCGTCCGGCAACTTTGGCTTGGAGCGCTTTCATCACCGCGCCCATCTGCGCCTTCGAGGTCGCGCCTACTTCTGCGATCGTTTCGCGAACCAGCGCCGACATTTCTTCCGCGCTCAGTCCTTTCGGCAAATAAGCATTCAGGATTTCCAACTCTTCCCTTTCCTTCGCCGCGAGCTCGGGCCGCCCGCCCTTTTCGAAACTCTCGATCGAATCCTGGCGCTGCTTGACCTGCTTTCGAATTACTTGCGTCGCAGCAGCATCGTCCAAGCTCGCGTCGGCTTTCTCGATCGCCGCGTATTTCAAGGCTGACTTCAAACCGCGCAGGACGTTCAGCTTGATGGCGTTTTTCGCGCGCATCGCGTCTTTGAGATCGGAATCGATCTGCTCCTGGATTGTCATTCGTTAGGCCTCCCGTAATTTTTCGACACAAGCATGGACGGACGCCGGATCACTCACGCTGATCACCGGCGCATCTTTCTGGATTCTCCGCAAAAGAGCCGCGAGCACTTCGCCCGGCCCGAGCTCGATGAAAAAATCGCAGCCGCGATCGAGCAGGCTCTGCATGCAATCTGTCCAGCGGACGGTGCTCGTGACCTGATCCTGCAGCGCGGTCCGAATTTCCGGTAACGTCTCGACCGCGGCGCCGGTGACGTTGCTCATCACTGCGAAACGCGGCATCTGCAAAGTCGCGGCGAGCAATGGCTCCTCGAGCTTTTCGTAGGCGCTGTTCATCAGACGCGAGTGATAGGCGCCGGCGACGTTGAGCAGAGTCGCCCGGCGGATGCCGTGTTCTTTGGCAAGACTGACCGCGAGCTCGACTTTCGCGCTCTCGCCGGAAATCACAATCTGTCCCGGCGCGTTCAGATTCGCGACGTCGACGTCCGTGTCGGCCGCAAGCTGGCGCACCGCGTTCTCATCCGCGCCGATCATCGCCGCCATCGCGCCGGCGGTTTCCGCGCAAGCCGTGTCCATCAAACGTCCGCGCGTCTCGACGAGTTTCAGACCGGTTGCGAAATCGAATGTCCCCGCCGCCGCGTGCGCCGTCCATTCGCCTAACGACAAGCCGGCCGCAGCTTCGATCGGAAATTCTCCGGCCGCGCTTCGCAACGCCGCCAGGCATGCGAGCCCATGAACGTAAAGCGCCGGCTGGCAATTCGAAGTCTTGGTCAATTCTTCGAGCGGCCCGCTCCACGCGATCTCGCTCAAACGCCGTCCAAGAATTTGGTCCGCCTCTTGAAATAAATCTCCCGCGACCGGATGATGCGCGGCCAGTTCGCGTCCCATTCCCACGGTTTGCGCGCCCTGGCCAGCGAACAGTAGCGCGATCTTTTTTGCCATGCTAAGTTAGTAGTTTCCCCCCGGCCTCTGCGCAACTCGCGTGATTAAACTTGCATTTTTGTAATGCAATTAAAATACTTTGGTATGCAGAAATACGCACGCAAAGCAGCGCTTGCGATCATCGCGCTGCTCGTCGCATTGCCGTTGGCAACGGCCAATGCCAGATGGCTTGAAAAGAAAGAACCGAATCTCCCATTCGGTGTCTACGTTCAAGGTCTCAATGGTTCAGTCGTGTTGTCTCTGACGATGGACAAAAGTGGACACGTCACAGGCACGAACGTGCTGCGAAGCAGCGGCCATCCCGCTTTGGATGAGCTCGCGCGCAACGCGGCCATGCAGTGGCGGCTGAGCCCTGATTCGGTCCTGCCGACGGACATCTCCAAAGGCCGGGTCGAGTTGGTATCGTTCAAAACCCAAACTCGGGTGAAGAGTCTCCTTCCCGGGGATCGCCCGTATTGGGTGCAGTTGAGGTAGGTTAGTTAGCCGCGGGTCGTTCGCCAAACGATCTCGCGAGGTCTGGCGGCGGAAGCCCCATCCGCCGCCCGGGGTTGGTGGTCGCGCCCATCGGCGCGAAAAGTTTTGCGCTTGCGCCGCGTCCGCCTCTCGCCAGCATAAACCGAGGCTGGCCATGGCATTTTCCACGCGCGAAATCGAATCTCCCGATCCGGTGACACGTGTCGCCGCCGCCGACGCTGCGATGCGCGAAAATCTCGGCGATATCGGCGAAAAGATGGTGCTCAACATGGGACCGTCGCATCCCGCCACCCATGGAGTGTTGCGGCTCGTCCTGGAACTCGACGGCGAAGTCATCACGAAAGCGATTCCCGACGTCGGTTACTTGCATCGGGGCGACGAAAAAATCGCCGAGAACATGCAATACAACCAGTTTGTTCCCTACACCGACCGGCTCGATTATCTCGCGCCGCTCGCGAACAACGTCGCTTACGCTCTTGCCGTCGAAAAATTGATGGGCTGGGAATTGCCGCCGCGCGGCAAAGCGATCCGCGTCATTTGTTGTGAAACGGCACGCATTTCGTCGCACCTCCTCGGTCTCGGCGCGATGGCGCTGGATCTCGGCGCGATGACGGCGTTTCTCTACACGTTCACCGAGCGCGAAAAACTTTATAACCTGTTCGAGCTGCTGACCGGCGCCCGCTTCACCACTTCCTACACGCGCGTCGGCGGCCAAATCCGCGATCTGCCGGAGACATTCATTCCGGCTCTCGAAAAATTTCTCGACGATTTCATTCCGCAATTGGACGAAGTCGACAAGCTCCTGACGCGGAACCGAATTTTCGTCGATCGCACCAGGGACATCGGTGTCATTTCGCGGGATCGCGCCGTCGCTTACGCGCTCTCCGGGCCGAACCTGCGCGGGTGCGGCATCGAACACGATCTGCGCCGCAAGCATCCGTATCTCGATTACGAGAAATACGATTTCGATGTCGTCGTCGGGTCGGCGGGCGATTGTTATGATCGCTACCTGGTCCGCGTCGAAGAAATGCGGCAGAGCACGCGCATCCTGCGACAGGTAATCGAGAAACTGCCGGCCGGGGCGATCAACGTAGTCGATTGGAAGAACATGACGCCGCCAAAATCGCGCGTGATGACCAAGATGGAGGAATTGATCCATCACTTCATTGTCGTGACGGAAGGGCTCGACGCGCCGCCGGGCGAAATTTATTTCGGCGCTGAGAACCCGAAAGGCGAACTTGGTTTTTACATCAACAGCAAAGGCGGCGGCGTTCCGCACCGGCTAAAAATTCGCGCGCCCTCATTTGTGAATCTCAGCATCCTGCCCGAGCTTTTGCCCGGCTGTACGCTCAGCGACGTCGTGGCCGTGCTGGGCAGTCTGGACTTCGTGATGGGCGAATGCGACAGATGAATTGGAGACCAGTGACTCATTCCCAGAGAAATTTTGGCCGGCTTGTTCGCGCGCTCGGGTTCGCCGTCGTGCTCGCGTTCGCGGCTTGCAATTCCTCGAAGACAATCACGAAAGCCAACGTCGACGAAGTCGTTGATGGAATGTCCAAGAAGCAGGTGGAATCGATCCTCGGTCCGCCCACAACGATCGACACCAAGGATTTCGTTCTCCTGAAAAAAACCACTTACGTTTACGTGCAGGGCAAGGAAACGGCCACGATAGTTTTCAAAGACGACAAGGTGCAGTCGAAGGCGAGCACGTTGTCTGAATAACTGAGCGCGTTGTTTGCCGTGGAACCGACGAACAAACGCATTTCCGCCGAACTGGAGCGCAAAATGGATGACGCCATCGCGCGTTATCCGGTCGATCACAAACGAAGCGCGGCGATGCCGCTCCTCCATCTCTGGCAGGAAGAGTTCGGGTTCATCAGCGATGAAGGCGTGCGCTGGATCGCAGCGAAACTCGATCTGCAACCCATCAACATCCTCGAGCTGGTCACATTTTATCCGATGTATCGCCAGGCGCCCGCGGGAAAAACGCACATTCGCGTCTGCCGCACGCTGAGCTGCGCGATGGCCGGCAGTTATCAGGTGATGGAACAAGCGTGCGCGGCGGCCGGAATTGTTCGCCGTCACGACGACAACGGAGTGCACACGCCGATCTCGGTGAGCAGCGACAGCAACTACAGCATCGAGTTCGTCGAATGCCTCGCCAGTTGCGGCACCGCGCCGGTTTGCATGGTCCAGGACGAACTCATCGAGAACGTCCAACCACAAAACGTGGCCGCTCTTCTCACTAATAACCAATCTCCGATCACCAATGACCAAACCCCCCACCCGCTCGAGCACCGTCTCATTTTCAAAAACATCGGACGTGTGGACTACACGCTCGACATTGACTGCTACCTGCGACACGGCGGCTACGAGCAGTTGAAAAAGGCAATCACGATGTCGCGCACCGAAATCGTGAACGAAGTGAAGACCTCGGGCTTGCGCGGCCGCGGCGGCGCCGGTTTTCCGTGCGGCGTGAAGTGGAGCTTCATCAAACAGGACGAAAAGAAACCGGTCTACCTGATCTGCAACGCCGACGAATCGGAGCCGGGCACGTTCAAGGACCGCTACATCATTCACCAGGATCCGCACCAGTTGATCGAGGGGATCCTGATCTCGTGTTTCGCGCTCGGCGCGAAGACCGCTTACATCTATATTCGCGGCGAGTTCGCTGAAGGCGCGAAGATCCTCGAGCGCGCCATCGAAGAAGCGCGCGAGAAAAATTTCCTCGGACGCGACATGCTCGGCACCGGATTCGACGTCGAGATTTACGTGCACCGCGGCGCCGGCGCCTACATTTGCGGTGAAGAAACCGGGCTGATCGAATCGCTCGAAGGCAAGCGCGCGTATCCGCGGATCAAGCCTCCCTATTTCCCCGCCGTGCTCGGCCTCTACATGTGCCCGACGATCGTGAACAACGTCGAAACGCTTTGCCACGTGAAGCACATCATCGAGATGGGCGGCGGCCAATACGCGAGCCTCGGCCGGCCGAACAACACCGGCACCCGCATCGTTTGCGTGAGCGGCGACGTACAGCGTCCCGGTTATTTCGAAATCGAAGTCGGCGCCGTGACGATGGGCCAGCTTATCTACGACATGGCGGGCGGGCCACGTTACGGACGACAAATCAAAGCCGTTATCCCGGGCGGAAGCTCCGCGAAAGTTTTGCGCGGCGACGAACGTTTCAAACTCAAATTGAAACAGCCCGACGGTTCGATGGCCGACCAGGAAGTTTCGCTCTTCGACATCCCGATGGATTTCGATTCGCTCGCCGCCGCCGGATCGATGGCCGGTTCCGGCGGCGTCATCGTCCTCGACGATTCGCGCGACATGGTCTGGACGCTGAACAACATCAACGAATTTTACGCGCACGAGAGCTGCGGCCAGTGCACGCCCTGCCGCGAAGGCTCGCTCTGGATGAAGAAAATCACCGACCGCATGCTGCTTGGCGGCGGCGTGATCCAGGATCCGGACACGTTAAAGAATGTGGCGGACAATATTGCCGGGCGAACCATCTGCGCGTTCGGCGAAGCGTGTGCGTGGCCGACGCAAAGCTTCGTGGAAAAATTCCGCGACGAATTCATGTCGCGCGCTCAGAAACCGGTCCCGCCGCCGATGCCGCCGGAATACACGCCCGAAGAACTCATCGATCACGACCGCGTCGCGACCATGCCGTTAAAACGCAACCCGGGCCACGAAGAGACAGCGACTGCGGGAACTATTTGAGATGAGCAATCAAGTTTCAGCTCCACCGCAAATGGTCAACGTCCAGATCAACGGCGTCTGGCACGAGTTTCCGAAAGGGACGCGCTTGATCGAGGCCTGCGAACAGGCGGGCAGTTACGTGCCGCGGTATTGCTATCACAAAAAACTCAGTTCGCCGGGCAATTGCCGAATGTGCCTGATCGAAATGGGGCTGCCGAAAATGGGGCCAGATCGCAAACCGGAATTGGGCGCGGATGGAAAACCAATCATCAACTGGATGCCGCGCCCGCAAATTTCCTGCGCGCAGGACGTGAGCGATGGCATGGGCATCCGCACCGATTCGCCGCTGGCGCAGGAATGCCGGAAAGGCGTGATGGAATTTCTTCTCATCAATCATCCGCTCGATTGCCCGATCTGCGATCAGGCGGGCGAATGCCGGCTCCAGGAATTCAGCGTCGAGTACGGCCGCGCCGATTCGCGTTTCCTTGAAAACAAAGTCAAGAAGCCGAAGAACGTCGAGCTCGGCCCGCGCGTGACGCTCGATGACGAGCGGTGCATTCTTTGTTCGCGCTGCATCCGGTTTTGTCAGGAGATCGCGCACGACGATGTGCTCGGCTTCGTCGATCGCGGAAGCCATAGCGTCCTCACCGCGCATCCGGGCAAGCGGCTCGAAAATAATTATTCGCTCAACACCGTCGACATTTGTCCGGTCGGCGCGCTGACCTCGTCCGACTTCCGTTTCCAAATGCGCGTCTGGTTTCTCAAGGAAACGAAAAGTTTCTGCACGAGTTGCGCGACGGGTTGCAACACGCTTATCGGCACGCGCGAAGACGTCATCTATCGCCAGACACCGCGCGAAAACAACGACGTCAATTCAAGTTGGATGTGCGATTACGGCCGGCTGAATTTCGATTATCTCCAATCGGAGAAGCGCCTGCTCCAGCCCGAAATTCTTTCCGGCGACAAACTGATCGCGTCGGATTGGAACACGGCGATCGCGCATGCTGCGGCACAACTGAAACATTTCACCGGTTGGGAAATCGCGATCATCGCCTCAGGCCGGATGACGAATGAAGAGCTGTGGCTCACCCGGCAGTTCGCGACGATTGTTGGTACCGAGCTGATCGACATTGTTCCCAGGACCGGACCATCGGACGACATTCTGCTGAGCGCCGATCGCAATCCGAACACGAACGGCGCACGGGTCCTCGGCGTAACGAATTATCCCGGCGCGCGGTTGCGCGACATTGTCGATGGTGTGGCGTCAGGTCGCGTTCGCGCCTTGATCGCACTCGGCGAAGACGCGACCGAGATCGGACTAACGCCGATACAATTGAGCGCGTTGCCCGCGTTCGTGGTGATGAGCCTGCTCGAGAACGAATCGACAAAGGCCGCGACGGCCCTGCTGCCTTCTTTCGGTTTCGCCGAAAAACGCGGCTCCATGATCAACGGCAAAGGCCGGCTCCAACGATTGAATCGCGCCGTTCGCGGTCCAGGCCAGGCGCGCGATGATTGGGAAATCCTGCGCGATTTGATCCAGGCCTATTCCGGTCGCAACGGCATTTACACGATCGAAGATGTTTTCAAACAGATGAGCGAATCGGTTCAGCCTTTCGCCGGGTTGAGCCTGAGCAAGATCGGCGATCTCGGCGTGCAAGTTTTGGAAACGCAATCGGCCGCGTACTAAATGGACTACGCGTTTCTTTTTTCATCGCTGATCAAGATCGTTGCTTTGCTTGCGGTCGTGCTCGGCATTATGAATTACGCGGTCTACGCCGAACGACGGATCAGCGCGTTGATCCAGGATCGGCTCGGTCCGAATCGCGTCGGGCCCTTCGGTTTATTCCAACCGATCGCGGACGCCGCAAAATTTCTTTTGAAAGAGGATTTCACGCCGGCACACGTCAACACGTTTTACTACTGGCTCGCGCCGTGTCTCGCGATGATCCCGGCGATCACCACGCTCGCCGTCGTTCCCTTCGGCAGCACGCTCTTCGGTTTTCCGATGGTCATTGCCGACATCAACGTCGGCGTCCTGTTCGTTTTCGCGATCGCGTCGTTAGGCGTTTACGGAATCGTCATCGCTGGCTGGTCGTCGAACTCGAAGTATCCGTTTCTCGGCGGGGTGCGCTCGAGCTCCCAGATGATTTCGTACGAACTGTCGTTAGGCCTCGCCGTTGTGCCGGTCTTCATGTTGATCGGCCAACTCCGGCTGACCGAAATCGTCCGCTACCAGATCGAGCACGGCTGGCTCATCGCGCCGTTCGTCGGCGATTGGGGCAATCTCCACAAATGGCTCCTCACTATTCCGATGTTCATTTCGTTCGTTGTCTTCATGATCGCCATGTTCGCCGAGACGAACCGGCTGCCGTTCGATTTGCCCGAGGCGGAAACGGAACTCGTCGGCGGTTATCACACCGAATACGGCTCGATGAAGTTCGGCCTCTTTTTTCTCGGCGAATACGTCGCCATGATCACCGGCAGCGCGATCATCGTGACGCTCTTCCTCGGCGGCTGGCATTTTCCCTGGGTGCCTGATGGTTCTCACGGTTGGGGCTGGGGATTGCTCAACATCTTCATCTTTTTCTCCAAGGTCGCGGCGCTGCTTTTCCTTTTTATCTGGGTGCGCTGGACCTTGCCCCGCTTCCGCTACGATCAACTGATGCGGCTCGGCTGGGTTTTCTTTTTCGAAATCGCGCTCGTGAACATTTTCCTCATGGCGATCCTCCTCGCTTACTTCCCCACCTAATCTTCCTCTACCTCTTCCGCTTCCTCTCATGTCTTTCCATCACGAAAAGCTAATCGTTTACCGGCGCGCTCTCGAGTTCGCCGGTTGGTCCCAAGTTCTTATCGACTCGCTTACCAAGAAGACGTCAACCCGGGATCAATTGGAACGCGCCGGCGACAGTATTGCCCTTAATATTGCGGAAGGTAACGGCAAGTTCTCGATGAAGGATCGTGCGCGGTTCTTTCAGATAGCACATGGTTCTGCCTTGGAATGTGCAGCCTGCTTGGATCTGTTCGTGGCCAGGCAATGCTGCGAAGCAGACGAAATCGCCAAAGGCAAACTCATCCTCGAAGAAATCGTTAGAATGTTGTTTGCGATGCTGGACAAGCTCGGTTGTCGGATTGCCGACGATGCGCCGAAATTCGGAGAGCGGGCAGAGGAAGAGGAAGATTAGAAATGGCCATCACCGTCCGACGCCCAAAGCTAAATTTCCGCGAGCGGATTTATCTGCCGGCGATCCTCAGCGGCATGGTTATCACGTTCCGCCATTTAAAGAACATGCTCCTGGGCCGGACGAAAGTGACCATGCAGTACCCGGAAGAAAAATGGGACAGCAACCTGCCGGAACATTATCGCGGAGCGCCGGCGTTAGTGAAGGACGAGACCGGGCGCGTCCGCTGCGTCGCGTGCCAGCTTTGCGAATTCATCTGCCCGCCGCGGGCGATCAAGATCGTTCCCGGTGAATTTTCGCCTAACGACAAGTTCGCCAAGGTCGAAAAGTTTCCGCGCGAATTCGACATCGACATGATCCGCTGCATTTACTGCGGCATGTGCGAGGAGGTTTGCCCCGAGCAGGCGATCTACCTGCGAAAAGATTACGCGATCACCGGCTTCACCCGCGCCGACATGGTCCATAACAAGGAGAAGCTGCTCGAAATCGGCGGCGTCATGCATGGCGTTGTGCTGAAGTGGAACGAGAAGAAATGAATCCGTTTCTCTTTTGGTTCTTCGCTTTCCTGATGCTCGTTTTCGGCGCCGCCCTCGTGCTCAACCGGAACCCGATCGCGAGCGCGTTGAGCCTGGTGATTTGTTTCATGGGATTGTCGGCGCTTTTCATGTCGCTCGACGCCTTTTTCATCGGGATCATCCAGGTCCTCGTTTACGCCGGCGCGGTGATGGTGCTTTTCCTCTTCATCATCATGCTGCTCGATCTGCGCGCGGAACAATTACGGAAGATCAACTACGTGGCGGTGACGGGCGGAAGCGCAGTCGCCCTCGTTTTTTTCCTTCAAATTTATTTGGTGGTGCGGCAACTGAGCGCCGCGCAACAGCCGTTTCCCGCGTTGACGGCAAAAACGGACGACGTCCACAACATCGGCGCGCTCCTGTTCACGAATTTCAATCTGCCGTTTCAAATCATCGGGGTGCTGGTCCTGGTCGCGACGATCGGGGTCGTCGTGTTGAGCAAACGGGAGCTTCGTTAAACCATGGTAACGCTCGGCCATTATCTCATCGTCAGCGGGATGCTTTTCACGATCGGGTTTGCCGGCGTGCTGTTGCGGCGAAACATCATCATCATTTTCATGTCGCTCGAGCTGATGTTGAACGCGGCGAACCTGTCGCTGGTCGCGTTCTCACGCTTTCGCGTCACCGACGGATTGCCGAACTACAACGCCCAGGTCTTCGTCTTCTTCATTATCACGGTGGCGGCGGCGGAAGTGGCGGTCGGCCTTGCGATCATTGTGGCGCTGTATCGCGCCCGGCAAACGACCCACGTGGAAGACATCAATGCGTTGAAATTCTGAGCCATGCTTTCGAGCGAATTATTGCCCTGGTATATTTTGCTTCTGCCGCTTTTCGCGGCGGCTCTGATTGTCCTGCTCACGAAATCGCGGCCGGGCCTTAGCAGCGCCATTTCCGTGCTCGCCGTGCTGGCGAGCTTCGCGATGAGCTGCGTGGTTTTTGCGACGCCGAAAATTCAGTCGCCAGAGCTAACGTGGATCGATCTCAAACCGGTTTTCTACGTGCCGCTCGGGTTCGTCCTCGACGATCTCGCGAAAACGATGCTGCTCCTCGTCACCGGCGTCGGCGCCTTGATCCATATTTATTCGCTCGGCTACATGCGAGACGATCCAGGCAAATCGCGCTACTTCGCGTCGCTCTCGTTCTTCATGTTCTCGATGCTCGGCATCGTCGTCGCGAACAATTTCGTGATGATGTTCATCTTCTGGGAACTGGTGGGCGTAAGCAGTTATTTGCTCATCGGCCATTGGTTCGAGCGCGATTCCGCGGCGGAGGCAGCAAAGAAAGCGTTCCTGACAAATCGCATCGGCGATTTCGGATTCATGCTCGGGATTCTGATGGCGTGGGTCGCCACCGGCTCGGTTGTTTTCAGCGAAATGAACCACGAGCTCACGCGGATCACGAGTTACCCTGGGTTCCTCGAGGTTTCAACGCTCTTGATTTTCTGCGGCGCGGTCGGCAAATCCGCGCAGTTCCCGCTCCACGTCTGGTTACCCGACGCGATGGAGGGACCGACGCCGATCTCGGCGTTGATCCACGCCGCGACGATGGTGGCGGCGGGCGTTTACATGCTCGTTCGAATCGGCTTCCTCATTGAATCCTCACCGGAAGCGCTCGTGATCATTTCCTGGATCGGTACGATCACCGCGGTAATGGCCGCGCTCATCGCGACGCAGCAAAACGACATTAAACGCATCCTCGCCTACTCGACCCTTTCCCAGCTCGGTTACATGATCATGGCGGTTGGCCTCGCCTCGGGACAAGCGGCGATGTTCCATCTTTTCACGCACGCTTTTTTCAAGGCGCTCCTTTTTCTCGGCGCCGGCTCGATCATCGTGATGCTTCATCACGAGCAAAACATTTGGAAAATGGGCGGACTGGCGGGAAGGCTCGGGATCACGTTTCTCACTTTTCTCGTGGGAACATTCGCGCTCATCGGCCTGCCGCCGTTCAGCGGGTTCTTCAGCAAGGACGCGATTCTTGTGCTCGCCTACGAAAAGGATCGCGCCATTTTTTGGCTGGCGCTTTCGACCGCATTCCTGACCGCGTTTTACATGCTGCGTCTGGTCGTCGTGGTTTTCTTTGGCAAACCGCGAAGCGATCGCGCCCGCGCCGGTTTCGAAGCGCCATGGGTAATGATCGGCCCGCTCATTCTGCTCGCGATCCCCGCGTTCGGATCTGGATTCAGTTTCGTCGCGCGAATGTTTGTCGAGTTGCCGGCTGAAAAAGAAACAGGCTGGCTCGTGCCCGCGCTGGCTCTCGGCGCAGCGCTCTCCGGCGCTATTCTGGCGATCTTTCTATATCGGCAACGTGAGTCCGATCCGATCAATCTCGCGCCGTTCCGGCAGCGCTTTTATTTCGACGAACTTTATTCGTTCCTGATTCGCGCCACTCAAGAATTGCTCGCAAAACTGAGCGCGTTTCTCGATCGCTGGGTGCTCGACGGCGCGGCCATTCGCGGCGCCAGCACGACGACGTGGGGAATCGGTTCGCTTCTTCGCCTTCTTCAGGTCGGAAATCTTCAGGCTTACGGGTTTCTGTTCGGTCTCGGCATCGTGGGCCTCATCTACTTCACCGTGTTCCGATGATTCTGCTCTTCGCCGTTCTATTTCCGATAGCGGCCGCGCTCGCGATCCTGCTCGGCGCGCCGGCGCGGCGCACGGCGCTCTGGTCGGCCGGCATAATCCTCAGCACGACCTTGTTCATGTGGCTGGGATTCGAAGGCAACGCGCGCGGCGCTTATGAAATGGTGACGTCGGTTCCGGTCAGTGACGATTGGAACATCAATTTCACGCTCGGCATCGATGGCTTGAGCCTGATGATGTTGTTGCTGACCGCGCTCGTGACTTTCGCCGCCGTCTGGTTCACCGGCGAAATCGCGCAACATCGAAACGCGTTTTACGCCTGCCTCCTTTTTATCGCCGCCGGCGCGATGGGCGCCTTTGCGTCGCTCGATTTGTTTTTCTTCTACGCTTTTCACGAGCTCGCGCTGATTCCGACGTTCCTGCTCATCGGAATTTGGGGCAGCGGCAATCGCCAGGTCGCCGCCTGGAAAATCACGATCTATCTCGCGACCGGCAGTTTCATTTTGTTACTCGGCTTGATCATGCTGTATCGCGCCGTGCCGGAAACCGCGCGCAGTTTTGATCTTCGCGTCCTGCAAAAATCGGCGATCCTGATTCCCGCCAAGGCGCAGGGAAACATTTTCCTGATGCTGTTGTTCGGATTCGGAATTTTGGTTTCGCTCTTCCCGTTCCACACCTGGGCACCGGAAGCGTACGCCTCCGCGCCTGCGCCTGCGGCGATGTTGCATGCGGGCGTCCTGAAAAAATTCGGGCTCTACGGTTTGCTGCGGCTGGCCTTGCCGCTTCTCCCCGCGGGGGCGCAACAATACAACACGCTCCTGATTTACCTGCTGCTCGGGAACATCATCTACGTCGGCCTCGTGACGATCGCGCAGAAGCGCCTCGATTGGATGCTCGGTTACTCAAGCGTAATGCACATGGGCTACATCTTTCTCGGCATCGCGAGCGGCACGCTTGTCGGAACAAGCGGCGCGGCCGTCCTGATTTTCGCGCACGGAATTTCCATCGCGTTGCTCTTTGCGCTCGCGGGAGAAGTTCGACAACGAACCGGCACCCTGGTCCTCGAAGATCTGGGCGGGCTCGGCAAACTGATGCCGCTTGCCGGATTCGCTTTTGGCCTGGCTGCATTCGCGTCGATCGGTCTGCCCGGCTTCTCGAATTTCGCCGGTGAAGTGATGGTGCTCTTCGGCACATTCCGCAACGGCGCGAATCCGGAACGGTTCACTATTTACCAGGTTGCGACGCTCCTCGGTCTCTGGGGCGTAGTCATCTCGGCCGTCTACATGCTCCGCGCTTACCGCGCCGTTTTCATGGGATCGCAGGGCGAATCGCTCGGCGCGGTGACCGATCTTCGCCAAAGTCTCCGCGTCCCGATCGGGCTATTGGTCGCGATCACAATCTGGTTCGGGTTCTTCCCGCAAACCTTCGTGAAGCTGGTCACGCCCACCTTCAAACCCTATTTCACCGCGAAGCAATGACGATCGTCGCGCCCAGTCTCGAAATCGCGGTGCTCGTCCTGGGCGTGCTCGTGCTTCTTTTTGAAACGTTCGCCGACCAGATCGACAAACGGACCTTTGCCTACACGGCGATGCTCGGTCTCGCGACGGTCTTCATCGCCAGTTTTTTCCTGACGCCTCAAGCAACGGAAGTGGCCGACACCGGGTTCTGGAGTTTTTACACCGCCGATCCGCTCGCGATTTTTTTCAAACGGTTCTCACTCGTCACCACCATCCTCGTTTTGGCGATGATGATCGATTACGCGCCGGTCGTGCGCGATTCGACTCACGCCGCTTCGTCTCAGGCCGGGCTCGGTGAATTTTTCGCCCTGCCGGTTTTCACCTGCGCCGGCTTGATGTGGATGGCGTCCGCCATCGACTTCGTGATGATCTTCGTTTCGCTGGAATTGGTCACGATGTCGTTCTACGTCCTGGTCGCGTTCATGCGGCGGAACGCGTTCAGTCTCGAAGCGGGCGTGAAATATTTGATCCTCAGCGCGCTCTCGACCGGTTTCCTCGTCTACGGCATTACCTGGATTTTTGGAGTGACGGGTGAAACAAATCTCGCGCGCGTTTCGGCAGCGCTCGCTGCCCCTGGCGTAGAGAGCGGGCCGGCGCTCTTCGCCATGTTGCTGGTGCTGGTCGCACTTGGTTTCAAGATCGCTGCGGTCCCGTTTCAAATCTGGGTGCCGGATGTTTACCAGGGAGCGCCGACTCCAGTAACAGCGTTCCTTTCCGTTGGCTCAAAGGCTGCCGGCTTCGTCGTGTTGTTGCGCGTTCTCCAGCCGTTTCTGATCATGCCGCAGATCGAGCGGCTTTTGATTCTGGTGGCCGCGGCTACGCTCATCTACGGTAATCTCGCCGCGTTGCCGCAAACCAACCTCAAGCGCCTTCTCGCTTATTCGAGTATCGCGCACGCGGGTTATCTACTGATCGGCGTAGTGTGTCTCGCCGGTGAAGCAGTTACGTTTTACCTGGTCGCTTATCTCCTCATGACGCTGCTCAGCTTTGCCGTGCTCGTCGTCGTTTCCAAACAAACTGGCGACAACATCGAAGACTTCAACGGCCTGGCGAAGCGTTCTCCCTTTCTCGCGTTCGCGATGTTGATGGCGATGGCGTCGCTTGCCGGCATTCCGTTCACCGCCGGTTTCCTCGGCAAATTCTACATCTTCAACGCCGCCGTCGCGCACCATCAGACCACGCTGATCGTGATCGGCGTCGTCACCGTCGCGTGCGGCTTTTATTATTACTTCAAAGTTGTCCGTGCCATGTATTGGGAAGCGCCGAGCGCGGATGAGGTCGTTCCGGTCAGCGGCCTGTCGCGGTTGACGATGACTGTCATGATCGCCGCCATCGTGTTCTTCGGAATTTTTCCGGGACCGATTGTGAATGCCTTGCGATCGACACCAGTGCTCGGCTCCACGCGCTGAGATGATCCCTTAGCTCGACGCGCATCAAAAAAGTCTTCGCGTGAGACTTTTTTCAAAATTCACAAATAAATATCTTGCGTGTTGTCTGCGACTCGGTAAATGAGCGCGCTTCCAAACCGCTATTCCCCCAATCCCACCCCAAGAGCTTTCACTCCTCCACTCTGACCCTACTCAATGAAAAAACTCCTCACTTTGCTCCTCCTAACCTTCGCTATCCGGGCATTCGCCGACTCGCAAACTGCGCACATCTATGGCGATGAAGCGACTCATTTCAACATTGATGATGACAACTACGACATCACGCTTACGTATACCGCCACAGCAGGCACTCCTGATGGCACCTATCATGTCTCGCTCAAATATGACAACGGTCCAACGACGCCCTTTGACGAGATTATCGTTACGAATGGCGTTTGTAATCCCTCATCGCGCGTTTTCTTTCCCGATCCGGCAGGCGGCCACGCGGGACGCGTTTTCTACATTGGCGCGGGAAACCACGTTTGGCAGGCTCTAGGACCGGATGTTGTAACCGCAGAGACAGCAAACCTTGCCGTCAGCTGGGTACCTTGGTCGCCCAGCGTCGTTAAGCAATCTGTGCATGGCCATATGGCGGTCAGCATCGGTCTACCGGCTCCGCCAGCCGGGACCAATTTGAAATGCGACGACGAACGAGTGGGGGGCGATCAAGGAAGTTGTCCGAATTGTCATGGAATGGCGCGATACAGCATTCATTCCATGCTCGTTAGTTTGAACATCCAGGACACGCCGTTGCGTTATTCCCCTCCGTATGGGCCCAGCGTTGGATTTACCGTTACCTACAATCAGCGAGAGACCCAACAACCCAGCAGTTTCACCTACTCAAATCTGGGACCGAAGTGGACGCTCGGTTGGCTATCTTATGTGACCGATGATCCCACCAGGCAGCTGCCTGTTACAGACGTCTACATGTCAGGCGGTGGCGCAGAGCCATTCGCTTTTGATTCGGCTTCGCAGACTTTTAAGGCCGACCCTCAAAGCCATGCTGTCCTCGTCAAGACTGGCACTGCGAGCTATGAACGCCGAATGCCGGACGGTTCAAAGCAAGTTTACGGATTGAGCGATAGTGCGGCTTCCTATCCCCGCAGGATTTTCATGACCCAGATGATCGACGCCGCGGGCAACACTCTCACGATTGGCTATGACACAAGCTTTCGCGTGACCAGCATTACCGACGCCCTCCTTCAAACAACGACGATTGCCTACGAACTCACGGCGGATCCGCTGCAAATTACGAAGGTTACCGACCCGTTCGGCCGATTCGCCACTTTCGAATACACGAACGGTCAACTAACAAAGATTACGGACGAAATCGGGATTCAGTCACAGTTCACCTACGTGACGGGAACGGACACGATTAGCTCGCTGATTACCCCTTACGGAACCACAACCTTTCTCTCCGGCCAGAGCGGAACAAATCGCTGGATCGAGGCGACCGATCCGTTGGGTGGCAAAGAGCGTGTCGAATATCGCGACAATGCGCCTGGAGTTAGCGGGAGCGACCCAGTCGCCCCCGCTGCGGCAGGCATAACGAATGCAGGACTCGATGTCGCAAACACATTTTATTGGGACAAGAAGGCGATGCTGGTCGCGCCGGGAGATTATACGAAGGCGCAGGTCACGCATTGGCTCTACAACGCCGACGGAACCGTCTCCGGGATCGCTTCGAGCAAGAAGCAGCCGCTCGAAAATCGCGTTTGGTTTACTTATCTTGGGCAACCGGACTATCTGCATGCGGGACCGAGTGCGAACCCTTCGCAGGTCGCGCGAGTGCTGGCGGATGGCAGCACCCAGCTCTCCCAGTATGAATACAACGGTTCGGGCAGAACGACGAAATCCACCGATCCGGTTGGTCGGGTTATGGCTTATGTCTACGACACGAACCAGATCGACCTCATCGAAACGCGGCAGCGGACCGGCACCAACAACGAGCTGCTCCGGAGATTCACCTACAATTCGCTTCACGAACCGCTCACGGAGACAGACGCGGCTGGTCAGACGACGACAAACACCTACAACGGGCAGGGCCAGATTCTGACGCGCCAGAACGCAAAGAACGAGACGACTACCTATGCCTACGGTGATGGCACCACGGGCAAACCGGTGGGCTATCTGACGTCGATCACCAGCCCGCAGTTTAATGGCAACTCGGCCGTCACCACGTTTACTTACGACACGTCCAATCGCGTTCGGACGGTGACCGACACGGACGGATATGCGGTTACCACGGATTACGACAACCTGGACCGCAAGACGACGGTCACCTATCCCGACACCACTTACGAAGAGTTTCATTACACCGATAACACGACAGGAGTGATGCAGCTCGATGTGACGGCCAGTCGTGACCGGCGGGGTCTCTGGACTTATCGGCATTACGACGCGAACCAGCACATGGATTCGATCAAAGATCCGGAGAATCGGACCACTCTCTACGGCTGGTGCACCTGCGGGGCGCTCACCAGCATCACGGACCCGAAGAACCAGACCACAACCTTTAATCGCGATATCCAGAGTCGGGTTTACCAAAAAGTATTCCAGGACAACACGACCATCGATTATCTTTACGAAGGCCAGACGGCGCCGAACACTGCCGGAGCGACCAGCCGCCTCAAATCGTCGACCGATGCCAAGAGCCAGCGAACAAATTATTCCTATTTCACCGACGACAATCTCCAGCAGGTCAGCTACACAAATACATCTGGGCAAACCTTGAGCCCGCCGACGCCGTCTGTCAGTTACACCTACGATCCGAATTATAACCGGGTCGCCACGATGACGGATGGCACCGGAACGACGATCTACGGCTATAACCCGATCACAGTTCCACCGGCTCTCGGCGCAGGGCAACTTGCGTCGATCGACGGCCCCTTGGCGAACGATACGGTCACGTTTGGCTACGACGAGCTTGGCCGGACGACCAACCGTTCCATCAATGGCACGGACAACGCTGACACCGTCGGTTTCGACAGTCTCGGCCGAATGAATTCCGAAACGAACAACCTGGGCAATTTTGGTTACGCCTACGTCGGTGTTACGAACCGGCTCCAAACCGTGAATTACCCGAATGGTCAGACGACGAGTTACACCTACTTGCCAAACAGCGGTGATAAGCAATTGCAGACACTGCAAAACTTTCGGCCGAACACGAGTAATCTCTCGAAGTTCGATTATGTCTACGACAAGCAGCACATGATTACGCAGTGGACGAAGCAGAATGATGCGGCCACGGCGCAACCGCTTTACTTTACTTACGATGGAGCAGACCAGTTGACCGTTTGGAAAAACAATACAGTCCCGTCGCTCCATGGAGGCTATAACCACCAGCTTACTTACGATCCGGCCGGGAACCGCCAGACGGATATTTACGATTCTTTCCCCGGCGGCGGTTGGGATCCTACGGAAACGCGCAAGGACGAAAGCTTTAATTCCGTGAACGAGCTGACCGCTGTGGCCGGAGCCGACCCGACCCCGCCGCCGGACCCAGGGCCGATCCATTATGAAGATGGCGAACCGCCACCACCGCCGCCAGCCGACACCTACGCTTATGATCTGAACGGAAACACGACGGCGCGAGTGTACTGGCGTGGAGGTGGAAACACGTTCGAATGGGACGCGGCGAACCGTCTGACTGCGATCAATTACACCGGCAACGATAACCGGACCGAACTTACGTACGACGGCTTGAGCCATTGCAAGAAGATCGTGGAGAAAACGGGCACCACCGTAAACAGCACGAAACAGTTTGTCTGGGTGGGCAATCGGATTGCTGAGGAACGCGATGGGAACAACGTCGTTACGCGCCGCTATTTTGGCTTAGGTGAGCAGCGGATCGGCGGCACCGACGCCGGCCCTTATTATTACGCCAAAGATCATCTCGGCAGCATCCGAGAGTTGACCGATATAGTCGGAGCAGTTCGCGCTCGCTACGATTACGATCCCTTTGGCAACACGACCAAAGTCTCGGGTGATCTGAACTTGGATTTCGGTTACACCGGCCACTACCGCCATGCTGCGAGCAATCTCTATCTCGCGATGTATCGCGCTTACGACCCGACAATTGGGCGATGGATCAACCGAGATCCGATTGCCGAATTTGGCGGCATAAATCTTTACGGATACGTCGGGAACAACCCCATAGTCGGCATCGATCTATCAGGTTTACGTTCTAAAGATAACTATTCGACCGAACCCGAAGCCGAGCTTGCAGGTGCGATGGCCGATTTTAATGCCTCGTGGGGAGATATTATCGAATACGGCGGCTGGGTGTGCAAAGCAGAATGCGGAGAATGCGGAGGAAGCAAACCGTATTATTTTACCGGACCTACAAAAGGACACCCCGGGCCGCCGCCGGCATGGAGCAGTGCTCCCAAAGACGCTCAAACCTGGTCCGACTGGACGGAATGGGAGAAATGCCAAGGAAACGACAAGGTTGTTGGCGCACACTATACCCATCCGAACGGGAGTTTGATTCCGACTCACGATAAAAAGGTCTGCGACAGTATGAATGGTGGTGGCGGAATAAGCATAACCGTAACCGCTCGTCGCAGAAACATGTCGACGCCGGGTGTGGATCGATATGTTCCGCGCTGATCAGTAAAAGATAAGTATGAGTCTATGCAATACCCTCTCAAACTAGCGGTTATTATCTTCACCACTCTCCTTCTCGTAATTCCTGCGACCCGACCCGCTGAGGATCGCAATTATGTCGAAGTGTCACTCATTTCCCTGATTGCTAATCCTGAAAAATTCGATGGCGAGTACGTTCTGATCAAGGGTGTCGCCTATTTGGATCACCACTACTCTCTCTATGCTGTTTACTTGACGCGGGAGGACAAACGCGCCGCAAACGATAAAAATGCCATCTACCTAATCCTCGCGCCTTCACTCGGGAAAGTGGATCAACTAAATGACAAATACGTTATGACTCGCGGACTATTTAGCGCGCGAGACAAGGGCCAATCTGGATCGTTCAGCGGCTCGTTGGCCGAGGTGGATCTCATCCGCAGCATAAAGTTAGACATTAAGTAGGGGCCAGGGGAGAATTACGAGGGGCTCGAGAGGAAAAGAAGAAGGTCAGTCTTACTCCTGATTTCACAAATCCCGTCTGGGACTATCCGGTTGGCGAGTGACATGAAGTGCTTCGTCTACAAAATTACCATAGGGGTTTTAGCAATAGGAATTCTCGTATTCTGGACGTACTCACTAGCTAAAGTCGATCGCACGAAGCTGGCATTATCCGACTCGGTTAGCGTTGTTGTGAAGCGTTATACCGACGCCCTTCGTGGCGAGTATATAAGTCGCTCTGATCCGGGAAATGTGCTGCCAATGCCTAAGAAGTTTTCCAACTGGCTTGAATTCCTTAATCGCAAACAGAGCACTCTGGAGGAATAACCAGTTACCAGAAAGGCAGAGAGGGGAAGAGGCTGCGAAGCTTTGTGTGTGTCCGATAAGGGCTCTCAATCCGGCAACATCGCGAGCGAAAGCAAGTCGCCGTAGGACGCGGCGGCGGTCCGATTTTCGACGCCGAGCCTGGCAAACAGTTTCTGGAGATGTTTGCGCACCGTGCACACCCCGATGCCCATCAGCGCGGCGATTTGATCGTTCGATTTGCCGCGGCAAACCCAATAAAGCGCTTCCGCCTGGCGCGCGCTGAGCGATCGGCGCGGCGCGGGCAATGTTTCCAGGATCAGGCAGATCAATCCTTTCCGGTTCGTGCCGGCTTCAGTTACCCAGAGCCGGCGACCGTCGGCACCCAGACAGAATGGCGTGGCTTGCCCCGGTGAGAGAAATCTTTCCAGGAACGCGGCGGGCGTGAGCCCGAGCTCCTTGAGCCAGGACACAGCGCAGTGGCTTACGAACGAGATATTCCCGAGCCGAGTCACAATCATGACCGCGCGCGCCAGCTCTGGGGTTGAACGTTTTTCCTTCCGGGGCTAACAGGGGTTTCGGCTATCCGTTTACACTGTCGAGGGCGAAGAAGTCACCGGAAAATTGCTTCTCAAGACCCGGGAAAATTCGTGAATCGGCGATTCGCCGGAGTCGATCGCATCATTTGGCGGGGCATCTCCACGCGTTCTCACCCAAGGAAACGAGGAGCCTGCAGACCGAGCCGAGTGGTATTCTCTTTTCAGCTACTTTCCGGTTAGCGCCGTTCCCGGGATACTCAGAACCGTGATCCCCCTGGCTTCCCCCGATAAGCGCGCCCGAGGAATTGCTCGCCCGCTCGTGCCGGACGTCGCACCGCTGGATCGAAACGTAACTACCGCTGGCATAATCGCCGCGTCGGTTTTCAGAAGCGTGGTGGCGCCATTCGGAACTGCCGCAGCGCGATCCAGAAGCGTTTCTTCTGGGGAAAGAACCGCGTCTGTACGGTCCAGAAAAGCTTCGGTTCCATTCAGCGGCGAACCATTTCTGCTCAGGATTGCGACGTTTCTGTTCAGAGACGGCCCGTTTCGCTTCAAAAACGCGGTAATTCTTCGCAACGGCGTCTCATTTCTCTTCGGAGTCGTCACGATTCGATCCAACAGCGTCGCGTTTCGATTCTATGCCGCGTCGTCCCACGAGGGGACATCCCCTGTTTCCGCCTTCTTCGCCCCGGAACAATTCAATCCAAAACCCACGGAGGTAACCAAAAAATGGCTTACGCCAAAGCAGTTGTAGACTTCTCCAAGTATCCGGATGGCGGCCTGGCCGCCACGCCATGTATGAAGTGCAAAGCTGCACGGGCGATCCCAACACGGAAGCGAACTGGAGCTACCGCGGCTCATTCAGCGGAGGCCGGGCCGAGCTGGACGGGTTCACTCCCGGGACGGTCATTTGGGGCCGCGTCCGGAAGATCGGCAAAGGAGGAGAAGTCGGCGGCTGGAGCGACCCCGCGCAAATCCGCGTGGGCTGATTTCACGGCCTAGCGAGTGAAGAGCGGGGTAGTAATTCCCGCCCGTTTGTGCTGCACACAACAGGCGCGAATAGAGGGCGTGGGCGGCGCCGTGTGGCGGTACCCTGGGTCGAGGTTAGTGCCGCGCTTAGCTAATCGCTCAGCTCAACGTTCCAGTAGGCGAGATCGACGAAGTGTCGCCAGCTCTCATGATGCTGCGAGCTGAAGGTCACGTGAACAAACGGTCGCCATTTCGGCCGCTTCAGCTTGCGGATCAATGTCATGTGCGCCTCGTGTGGGAGACGATTTCCCTTTCGCGTGTTACAGGCGATGCACGAGCAGACGACATTTTCCCAGGTCGTCAGGCCACCGCGATCCCGCGGCAGGACGTGATCGAGGTTCAGATCCGTGCGCTCAAAAACGTGTCCGCAATACTGGCAAGTGTTTTTGTCCCGCTCGAAAACGTTATGCCGGGTGAATTTTACTTCCTTCTTCGGCAGCCGATCGAACAGCAGGAGCACGATCACGCGCGGCACCCGGATCTTCCATGAAATCGTGGTGACCACTTCATGGTCCGGCGCCGTCGCCGAAACATCGCGCCAACTGTCGAAGTCGTGCGTGAGAAAGTTGTTTGCCGGATCGGACGAAACGACCTGGGCGTGACCTTGGTAAAGGAGAGTGAATGCGCGGCGTGCCGAGCAAATGTTGACCGCCTGCCAGAGGCGGTTGAGCACCAGGACCTGACTATTGAGGAGCGTCTGCACGTTTTGCGTAAATTGCGGCGACGGTATCACCCGGCATTTTTTCTGTCAACGAGCGCCCCGTAACGCCGGCCAGGCGATGTCACTTCCGCAGGCGGAGCAACGCTTCGATCATTTCCGGACTCCGGATCCGCATCTCGCGCCGATGCAAGACCGCCACTTTCGCCAGCACCCGGGATCCCGCCGTAGTCAGGCTAACGAAAACCTGGCGCCGATCGACAGTTCCATGCGCCCGGCGAACGAACCGAAGCGCCTCAAGTTTGTCTACGAGGCCCACTGCGGTGTGATGCTTGACCTGCAGGCGTTCGCTTAGATCGCTAATGGTTAGTCCCGCTTCAGTGGAGAATGCTTTCAAGGCGAGAAGCGCTTCATATTGCTCGGGCGTCAGGTTGGCTTCGGCGGCCAGGGCCCGTTTGCTGAAACGGAGAAACTTTCGCAGAGCATAGCGGAAAGCTGCGAGGGCGGCGTAATCGTCGTCGTGCAGGTGAGAGGTCACGCGACCTACAATTACCGAAGTGTAATTTTTATGTATAGCCAAAAAAAGTCCGGTGCTAAGAAATTGCGAACAATATATCGGCCATCGATATTTTGGCATACGCGTTGCTTCATCTCCGGAACATGAAAATGAATCTCAGATCGCGTCGAACCGGCTTTACCCTGGTCGAAATCATGATTGTCGTGGCCATCATCGCATTGCTGGCGGCCATCGCGGTGCCCGGCTTCCTTCGCGCCCGCAAACGCTCGCAGGCCAGCCGGATCATCAACGATCTTCGACTGATCGACTCTGCCGTCGACCAATACGCGATCGAAACCAGCAAGAAGAGCGGTGACCCCGTGGCCATTACCGATTGGACGAACTATCTCAAGAAGGACACGGTTCTTTATTCATCGGGCAAGGACATCCTTGGCGCGGATTACGGCCCGCAGACGGTCGACACGCTTCCGCAAGTCCCATCCACAAGCAAGACCGCCCTTTCCGACGTGACCGACGCGTCCTTCTGGTCTCCGTATAATTAAGACGACCGCTCCCTCAATTCCGTGAAACGCCGAAGGCAAGCGAAAGCCTGCCTTCGACGTTTTTGCCGGTGGCGCTAACGACGGCGATCTTTGGGTTTCACGAAATCGCCTGGCGCCCGCTTCACGTCGTCGGGCGTGGCGCCGGCGGAATTGCCCAGACCCTCTTCGTCCGCGGGCAAAAATGATTTGAACCGACTCTTGTCGATCGCTTTCATGAATGCTTCGTGGGGCGAGACCGCGCCTTTCTCGAGCAGGGCGTAGGTCGCGTCATCCATGAATTGCATTCCCTGCCCTTTTCCGGCCACGATCACATCCTGTAATTTCTGAGTCGCACCTTCGCGAATGATGGCGGACACTGCCGGGCTTGCGATCAGGATTTCGTTCACCGCCAGGCGTCCCGATCCGTCGGCTTTCTTCAGGAGTAACTGCGCGAGCACACCGCGCAGCGAATTCGCCAGCATCGTCCGCGCTTGCGCCTGTTTGTTCGCGGGAAAGACGTCGACCATGCGGTCGATCGTTTTCCGGGCGTTGTTCGTGTGGAGTGTTCCGAACACGAGCAGCCCGGTCTCGGCCGCGGTGAGCGCCAGCGAGATCGTTTCCAGGTCGCGCATTTCCCCGACGAGCACAATGTCCGCGTCTTGCCGAAGCGCCGCCTTCAATCCGTCCGGAAACGAAATGCAATCCACCGGCACTTCACGCTGGGTAATGATGCTGCGCTTGTTGACGTGCACGAACTCGATCGGTTCTTCAACGGTCACGATGTGCCGCGAAAAGTTCTCGTTAATGTAATCGATCAACGCCGCCAGGGTCGTCGATTTTCCCGAACCAGTCGGCCCGGTGACGAGAACCAGGCCCCCGCGCAAGTGTCCGAATTTTTTTACCACGGCCGGGATGCCGAGCTGATCCAGCGTCGCGATTTTGGTGGGGATCAAACGAAAGACGGCGCCGTAGCCGTTGGCCTGCTTGAGGAAATTGCAGCGGAACCGCGACCGTTCATCCATCTCGTAGGCGAAATCGAGGTCGCCGCGTTCTTCGAAAAGCTCCCAGCTTTGCGCACCGCAAATCTCGCTCAACATTCCGGCTGCCTCATCGCGCGTGACCGGTTCGTCACGGATCGGCATGACATCACCGTGGCGGCGCATTTTCGGCGGTTGCCCTTCGCCAATGTGCAGGTCGGATCCGTTCTGCTCGACGATGACAGAAAGGAATTGATCGATGTACGCCATAGCTAAACGCGAGTGGCCTTTTGTTCCATCCGCGCATTGGCTTCTTCAGCGCTAATCAATCCGCGGTCGCGGAGCGCGGTCAACGCGTCGTCCATCAATTGCATTCCCTGCTTTTTGCCGGTCTGGATGATGCCCGGCAGCATGTAGGTTTTCGCTTCGCGAATGACGTTGGCGACCGCGGGCGTGTTCGTCAGCGTTTCCAGCGCCAGCACACGGCCTTTGCCGTCAGCGCGTGGGACCAGTTGCTGGCTGATAATTCCGCGGAGCGATTCGCTCACCATGATTCGGATTTGTTCCTGTTGATCGACGGGAAAAACATCGAGAAGCCGGTCGAGGGTCCGCGATGCATTTCCAGTGTGAAGCGTTCCTAAAACCAGATGGCCGGTCTCCGCCGCGGTGATGGCGAGCGAGATCGTTTCCAAATCGCGCATCTCCCCGACCATGATTACGTCTGGATCTTCACGAAGCGCGCCGCGAAGTGCCGCGCTGAACGAGCGCGTGTGGGTGTGCACTTCGCGCTGGGTGATGTGACAGCCTTTTGGTTCGAAAATGTACTCGATCGGGTCCTCCAATGTGATGATGTGCTCGCGTCGCTCGATGTTCACCTGCTCGACGAGAGCAGCGAGCGTCGTCGATTTACCGCTGCCGACAGACCCAGTCACGAGGATCAAACCGTTCTGGTAACGCGTGAGCAGCTTCAAGCTCTCCGGCAACCCGAGGTCATCCATGGTCCGCACCTGGGTGTTGATGATTCGAAACACCAGGTCGATCCCGAGCCGCTGGCGGACGACGCTGGTGCGAAAACGACCGAATGAGTTCGCGTAGGCAAAGTCCGCGTCGCCGCGTTCGTTGAGCTGAATCTTCTGCGCGTTGGTCAGAAATTTTTCAGCGAGTTCCGCGGTTTCGTCGCTGGTCAGCTTCGGCGCGTCCGGCCAGATCGGTTGGAGAATCCCGTGGACCCGCCAGATCGGCGGAGCGCTGACGCCAAGATGAATGTCGGACGCTCCGGCCTCTTGCCCGACCGCCAGATATTCGTCGACGTGCCCGAATTTTGTCACGCCGCGTCGCGCCGTTTCAGGCGCGCGCCGATGAGGACAGCCGCGCCGCTGATTATCGGATTCGCGAAATGCAGCCACATCGGCGTAACCGCGAGGCTCATGGCGTCGAACATTCCCACTTCGCCCGCCCGCGTATTCGGCGCATCGGGGTTAATCCGGCGGACCGCCGAGAAGCATTGAATCAGCGCAAGCACAAAAACGATAAGCGCGAACACCTGGCAAGTGCGCCAGCTGTTGCTGATCGCCGCGCACAGGTAACCCGAGAACATCGAAACGACGAAACCAATCACAAGCGTGAGAGCGATCCACAGCATCGAGACCTCGTAACTGTCGGCCTGGAAAACGCGCTCCACGCCCAGCACGAAATAGAGGCAGGTAAAAATCGCCATGAAGATAACGAACATGGCGATGTAACTGACGATGATCGCGACAATAGACTTAAGCATTGGAGTGGTTGGTTAACAGTCGCGCGAGAATAGCGACCCGATCGCGGGAGAAGCGACTCAAAATTTCATCCAAGGCAGCGAATCGAGATCGACGTTGCCGCCGGTCAGCACAATGCCGACGCGCTTCGCGCGGCAATCCACTTTCTCCTCGAGGAGTGCGCCGTAGGGAATCGCTCCGGACGGTTCGACTACAATCTTCATTGTCTCCCAAATCGCGCGCATCGCGGCAACGATTCCTTCATCGCTGACCGTAACGACGTCGTCCACGTAGCGCTCGATCAGCGCAAAGTTCGGCGCGCCGAGATCGGTCCGAAGCCCGTCCGCGATGGTATTTTTCTGTTCCTGATGAACGAGCCGATGCTCGTGGAACGATTGCGCGGCATCGTCCGCGCCCGCAGGCTCCGTCGCGATGACCTTGATGCCTGGCCGCAAACTTTTTGCCGCAACCGCTGTGCCGGAAAGGACGCCGCCGCCGCCAACCGGACAAAGAATCAGATCGAGATCGGGCACGTCCTCCAGCAATTCGATCGCGAGGGTTCCCTGCCCCGCCATCACGTTTTCGTTTTCGAACGGATGAATCATCGTCGCGCCCGTCTCCGCGATCACGCGCGCACACGCTTCCTCGCGCGCGCGCTGATTCGGTTCGCAGAAAACAATCCGGCCACCGTAACCTTCGACGGCGCGCACTTTCACCTTCGACGAATTCGACGGCATCACGATGTGGGCTGCGATGCCGCGCAGTTGCGCCGCGCGGGAAAGGGCGGCGGCGTGGTTTCCGGACGAATGCGTAGCCACGCCGCGCCGCGCCGTTTCGTCATCCAACGCAAAAACGGCGTTCGTCGCACCGCGCGCTTTGAACGCGCCAACCTTCTGGAAGTTTTCGCATTTGAAGAACAACGACGCGCCGCTAGCCGTATCAAGCCGCTCGCTCGTTAGAACCGGCGTGCGATGGATGTAAGGACGAATCCGATCGTGCGCCTGCCGGATAGCGTCGAGGTCGAGGGACATGGTCAAACGTCGGGACGCGTTTCCTTTCCAAAAAGATTGCCGACCGTCATGCGCTGCGAGACCGGCTCCAGCGTCGCGATGAATTCGCGAAATCGTCGGGAGAACACCGGACCGCGCTCGATCAAATAATAATGGATGCCCGGCGTGGCGACATAGTGCTGCAAGAGTTCACTCCAACCTTCCCAGAGCTGGGCATCGAGTAATCCGTAAACGTAATGGTAATGAATCGTCTCGAGCGCCTTCATGAATTGATACGCCGCATGAAAGAAACGCGCCTGATCTTCCGCGGACAAGGCCTTGAGATCTTCCAGCCCCGTGCGCCAGATGCGGGCCAGCTCGGCGTTTTCCATGAACGGTTTCGTCACATCGCGCAAAGCGGTCGCCGCGGCATCTTGCGCAGCGACTTTGGCGACGCGCGTGCTGCCGCGCAATTGCACTGCCAGATACAACACCGAGACCACCACGGCGACCGAGCCGATCAGCTGCGACACGGCGCTAATGGCTTCCCAATTCATCGTGCGTCAGCCTAAAGGAGTGACTCCCGGTTTTCACTCGCTAAATTAACTTCGGACGATGGAACCTTACGCGAAGCCCAGAGAAAAGAAGATCGGAACCAACCGGCCCAAGATCACGCATTTGCCGAGTGACTTGGAGACCCGCACCCGGCAACAGCGCCAGGCCGAGAAGCAAGCCGTGGCCGCAGAACGACGCGCGATTAAGAAATCAGCTCGGAGACATTTGAAGCAGGAGCTGTTGAAAGAATTAGGCGACACGCCCTAAACTCCTCATTTTTCGCTCGGGATGGCGGAAATTCTGCGCGCTGTCGGCTCACATCCTGCTCTCTTCAGGCCCCACTATGAAGAGCTCTTCCCAAACTCAAATTGCCTCAGAAACCATCATCGATAGTCGCCGACTAATCACCGGCCTAAGGCACGCCCTCGATGTGAATTATGCGCGGGTCCTGAGCAACGCGAGAGAGCAATGGGAGCGCTACTTCGAAGGCAACGACCCAAGCGACGCCTGCGTGCATGTGCGTATCACTTCCGGCAAACCGTCCGCGGGCGTGATCAAAAAGCCGGCTTCGTCGCTGCTTTACGCCACGCGCCGACTGACCGCGTAGTTCATTGCGCGCGGTTGTATTTTTTCAATAATTCGCGCACCCGATCGTGAGGGAGCGCTTCCACGCGATGATCGTCGCGGCCAATCATGCTCTGATTGTCGACCAGCGCGTTTACCACGGCTTCTTCGGTCGCCTGGACAACGGCATCGAAGATCGGATCGAGCCGGTCGTTCGGGATAGTTTCAACGGAACGAGTGAGTTTGTCCGGATTCGACGCTTCGGTATTCGCAGTCGAAAACGCGAGGAATAGATCGCCGGAACCGTTTCCGGAAACGGTTCCTGTTCTCGCAAGCCCTAGCGAAACGCGGCGGGCGAGCCGTTTCAATTGATGGGGCAAGAGCGGCGCATCAGTTGCGACCACCGCAATGCAGGAACCATTTTCCTTCGGATAAACTGAGCCAGGAATTTCCTTCCCCACAGGTACGCCGGCGATTGTGAGGTGATTGCGCCGGCCGAAATTTGCCTGAAGCAGAACGCCGACGGTAAACGTTCGCGGTGCCGCGTCCTTCTTTTCTTTCATTTCGATCTTGCGCGACGCCGTTCCGGTTCCGCCCTTGAACTCATAGCAAACCATTCCCGTTCCGCCGCCGACGCTGCCCTCGTCGATCGCGCCGCCGTGCGCGGTGTTGAGCGCGTTGAAGACGTGTTCGGGCTTCACGTGAAACCCATTCACGTCGTTCAGCCAGCCGTCCCAGGTTTCGGCGACGACTGGCAAGCTCCAATAAAAACCGCCGGGATCCGCGCCGCCTTTCTTCACTCGCCAGTCGATGATCGCGTCGCGCACGACACCGACACTGTGGGTGTTAGTAATTGCGATTGGCCCTTCGAGGAATCCGCCTTCCTCGATCCACGCGGTGCCGGTCATCTCGCCGTTTCCATTTAGACTGAACGCGGCGGCGTAAACCGGATCGTCCGTTTTTCCGCGAGGCAGAATCGCCGTCACGCCGGTCCGGACTGGCCCTTTGCCAACTTCGAGTTTTCCGTCGCCGCTGAGGAGAGTAGTGTAACCGACTTCGACGCCGGCGACGTCCGTGATCGCATTCAATTCGCCGGGCGTGCCGTCAAAAGGAATGCCGAGGGCCCGCGCGCGGACGTGCTGCGCTGGCGGCGCGGACGTTTGCGGTTCGCGAGCGAGAACGAGCGGCGTGAAGAGGATGGCGGTCGCGAGAGCGAAGAAACGTGGCGAATTGGTTGTCATGCGAAGGGAAAAACGTCGAATCCGCCTACGCTGAAAGCTTCGGCGTGGCAAGCGCCCACCTGTCGCGCCGTAGCGAATGCGAAGGCGGAACGTCCAACCCCGAATGCAGAGCGATTCCGTTTTCTGTTTTCGCGCGCGATTGAAGCAGATTAGATTCACGGCGTGAGCTATCAGGTTTTTGCGCGGAAATACCGTCCGCAGACGTTCGACGATCTTGTGGGACAGGCCCACGTGACTCGGACGCTGAAGAATGCGGTCGAACAGAATCGCCTCGCCCACGCCTATCTTTTCGTCGGCCCGCGCGGGATTGGGAAGACCTCGACGGCGCGCATTTTGGCGAAGGCGCTCAACTGTGTGCACGGGCCGACTGTCACGCCCTGCGGCGTTTGCGACAGCTGCAAGGAAATCGCCGGCGGCAACAGTCTCGACGTGCTCGAGATCGACGGTGCGAGCAACAACGGCGTCGAACAAGTGCGCGAGCTGCGGGACAACGTCCGTTACGCGCCGAGCAAGGGAAAATTCAAGATCTACATCATCGACGAAGTGCACATGCTCACCTCGGCCGCGTTCAACGCGCTCCTCAAGACGCTCGAGGAACCGCCGGCCCATGTGAAGTTCATCTTCGCCACCACCGAGCCGCAGAAAGTTTTGCCGACAATCCTGAGCCGCTGCCAGCGCTTCGATCTCCATCGGATTCCCGCGAACCTGATCGCGCAGCATCTGCAATTCATTGCCGGGAAGGAAACGATCACGCTCGATCCCGCCGCCGCGCATGCCATCGCGAAAGGCGCCGATGGTGGTTTGCGCGATGCGGAATCGATGCTCGATCAGCTGGTCGCATTTTGCGGCGACAAGATCGAGGAGCCGGATGTGTTGAATGTTTTCGGGTTTACGAGCGAACAAACCGTGGCGCAATTCACCGAAAAGATTCTGCGCGGCGACACGTCGGGCGCGCTGGAGCTGCTCCACGCCGAGGCCGACAACGGCAAGGACATGATGAAGCTCATGTCCGATCTGATTTCGTACTTGCGCGATTTGCTCGTCGGCAAAGTGAAACCGGAAGCGCTGGCGGAGGATCTCAATCCCGATCTCCAAAAATCGCTCGAGACGCAGGCGGAATTGATCGAAACCGATCGGCTCCTGGAATTGATCGATCAATTCGCCGCCGCCGAAGGCCGAATGAAATGGGCGCCGAACAAACGGCTTCATTTCGAGGTCGCGGTGATCAAAGCGATCCAGACGTTGAATCAGGTGACGCTCAATGAAGTGATCGAAAATCTCGCAGCGTTGCGCGACGGGAAATCTGTAGCGGGTATCGCTGATCGCGGCCCGCGGGAATCGAAAAAGAAGATCGAGAAAAGCGACACGGAGCCGGCGGCGGCGGCACCACCGGCCGGGATCACCGATCCCGGATACAACGAGGAGCGTCCATCGATCGATCCGGCCGAAGCGTGGACAAAAACCGTCGCGAAGGTTCGCGCCACCCGACGCCTGATCGCCGGCTGGGTCGAAGCAGGAACTGCGTTAGGCATTGAGGGTCGTTTCTTGGTCGTCGGTTTTCCGCCCGAACAGAAGACCGCGATGGAATCGCTTTCGATCCCAAAAACGCGCGATTACATCGACGCGGTTCTGAAAGAAGTGAGCGGCCAGGATTGGAAAACAAAGTTTGTAGTGAAGGAAGGGCTTCCGGTCGTCGCGCCCGCCGAGCCTGCCGCGCCGAAGAAGGCGGAAACACAGGCGACATTCAAAGACGATCCGCTGATCCGCGAAGCGCTGGAAATTTTCAAAGGCGAAATCAAGACCGTGAACGACTGACCTAGATATGAACATCAACAAGTTGATGAAGCAGGCCCAGAAGATGCAGGAGCAAATGGCCAAAACGCAGGCGGAACTCGAAGACAAAACCGTCGAGGTCCAGGCCGCGGGCGGCAAAGTCACGGTCGTCGCGAATGGTTCCGGTGACGTGATCTCGATCAAGATCGCGAAGGAGATCGTCGATCCGGAAGACGTGGAATTTCTCGAAGAAGCGGTGCTCAGCGGGGTGAAGCAGGCGATCGCGCAAGGAAAAGATCTCGCGCAAAGCGAGATGACAAAGATTACAGGCGGGCTCGGGCTGGGCAGTTTAGGGCTGTAGCTTGCGCTTGGTGGCGCTCGTAGATACAGAGGGAAGTTATTCCGAGCTGCTCCATTTTCTCGGCGAGCCGCGCGTAGTTTTCGCCGAGCTGCGCATGAGAATGCGCGTCGGACGCGGTCGTGAACCGAATTCCTTTCTCGGTCGCGAGCCGGATGATTTCATCGGAGGGATAAAGTTCGTTCACCGGTTTTCGCCAGCCGGCAGTCGATAGCTCGACGGCGAGACCGCGCGCGGCGATCAGGTCGAGCGTTTCGGAAACCAGATCGCGGATCGAACCCGTGGGGCGGTGGCCATGGATCTTGATCAGATCGAGATGCGACAAACAATCGACCAGGCCGCTCGAAGCGATCGCGCGAATGCGGCGAAAATAATCGGAGTAGAGATCGTCGATTTCGCGCCCGACAAATTGTTCGGCGCCGGCCGGCACGCTGTCGAACATCTGATCGGGGCTGTCGAGGTAATGGACGGAACCAAGAACGAAATCGAGGCGCTCCCAGTTTTTCTCTACCCAGGCTCGGCCGGCCGCGGACGTTTCGGGATCGTTATCCAATTCGATTCCGGCCCGGATTTTGACGTCGGGATTCGCAGCACGCAATTTTTCCAGCTCATCGAAATCAACGCCGGCGTGATAACGATCGTGATCGGTGAACGCGATGTCGCTCAAGCCTCGTTCGCGCGCGCTATCGATCCACGGCTGGAGCAACGCCTGTGTGTACGGCTGAACCCGATGGCCCTGCGGGTGGGAATGGTAGTCCGAGAATGGAGTAACGGAGTGGTGGAGTATTGGAGTGATGTCAGAACCCATTACTCCATTACTCCATTACTCCATTACTCCATTACTCCATAACTCCACTCCCCCATTCCCTCCCTACGGCGCCGTCATGAACTTCTGCCGGATGCGCAGCTCGGGGAATTGCGGGAAGAAAACTTCGCAGATGAAGACCTTGTTCGGAGACAGATCGCGCGTCGCGATGGTCGCGGGATAATCGATCTGCTCCGACGGATTGATGAGAATGGTCCCGGGTTTGTCGTCAAAGGCGTGGTTATCCGACCAAATGGTGAGAATGGCCTCGGTGGAATTGCGCAGATAAATCTCGAACCGTTGCTCGCTCGGAAAATCGAGGACGACCGCGCGCTTGGAAATATTTTTTAGCGTCAGATTCACCTGGAGCTGGCGCACTTCGGATAATTTCACCGGCTCAGGCGACAGCTTCAGTTCCAAAACAAGACCGCGGAGCCGCGCGTCTTTGTAATTTGGCGCGGGGTTCGATGACGAAAAAGGATGAAGCAGGCGACTGAACCAACCACGTTTTTCCGGCGACGCCGTCGGTTCCTGCGCGGAAAGACGAGCCGTCATCGTGAAAACCACGAGGGCGAAAGCAAGGGACCGGCTCATTAGCGGCTAATTAGCCCCGGAAGCTTTCGGGGTTGCAGAAATCCTGTCAAACCCTTTATCAATCGACCATGAAAGCCATCGTGCTCGCTGTTTTTCTTGCGCTGACGGCGACGCCATTCTGTGACGCGAAAACGCATTCGACGTTTCGCGCGCACGTCGAAGCGAACGCGAGCAACGGCCCCACGTTCTCGACGAAGCTGCGTCTCTTCGGCCGTGACGTGACGATCGAGAAGGTGCCGACGCTGTCTGAAAACGACGTGACCTCGCTGCGAATTGTGCGCGCGCCGGACGGAACGAACGGCGCGCTCTTTCAGTTGAACGAACATGGGCGGCTGGCGCTGGATTCGTTGAGCGTCGAGAAACGCGGCAGTTCGCTTTTTGTTTTCATCAATGGACGGCCGGCCGCCGAGCTCCAGATCGATCGACGCGTTTCCGACGGGAAGATTTACATCGCGTCGGGGCTGAGCGCGAACGACATCGAGCTGTTGAAGAAAGATTGGCCGGCGCGGAAGTAACATGCGAGCCGCCTTGCTCCTCAGCTTGCTCGCCCTCGCATCGAGCCGCGCCGAACCGCTGAATCTAGTTCTGCCGACGGACAACGACGCGCTGCTCCGGGGCGATGGCCCGGCGTTCTACCAATACATCGAGCGCGATTATCACGGCGAAAAATCGACGCCGTGGGAAGGAGGTCGTTACGGCTTCGTCCGGAATCCGGTCGAGACGTCCGCCGGGATTATCTACACGCGGTTACACGAAGGGATAGATATCAAACCGCTTCAGCGCGACGCCAGCGGCGAACCGCTCGACGCCGTGCGTGCGGTCGCGCCGGGTGTGGTCGTGCATGCGAGCCAGGTCGCCGGCTACTCGAACTACGGCCGGTATGTGGTGGTGGAGCATCGGTTTGACGGCTGCAAATACTACAGTCTTTACGGCCATCTCAGCTCGATTGCGGTCCACCCCGGCCAGCACGTGCAGCAACACGATCAGCTCGGCGTGATGGGCCACACGGGCGAGGGATTGAACCAGGCTCGCGCGCATGTGCACCTGGAATTGAACCTAATGTTGAGCCGCCATTTCGAGGAATGGCACGCGGCCTCTTTCAAGAACGATCCGAACCATCACGGCCTCTACAACGGATTGAATCTCGTCGGCATCGACATCGCGCGGCTCTATCTCGCGCTCCAAAAACGACCGGACCTGACGATCCCGGAATTTATCGCGGAAGAGGAGATGCTTTACCGCGTCCTGCTCCCGGCCTCGAAAAATTTCGATCTGCCGAAATTTTATCCGTGGATGGTCCGGGACAAATCGGACGGTGAGCCGGCCAGCTGGGAAGTTTCTTTCAATCACGCGGGTGTGCCGCTGAAAATTCAGCCGAACACGAAATCGGTTTCGGAACCGGAGTTATCTTACATGAAGCCGAGCGCCGTTGACGGCGGGACGCTGACGATGGAACGAATCGCCGGCCGCGGAGCGAACGCGCATCTGACGGATAAAGGCAAGCAGTTCATGCGGCTGTTGGTGTTTCCGGATTAAGAAAGAAGAAAACGCCGAACGCCCAACGTCCAACGCCCAATGTCGAAGGCAGAGGTTCTGCATTTCTGCTGATTGGACGTTCGGCGTTGGGCGTTCGGCGTTTTCTTCCTCTTCGACGGCTGCTTCCCACTCGAACGAGAATGTTCTATGCTTTGGAACAGGGCAGATGAGCAATTTTACCCGTCGCAAATTTCTGGGACTTGGCGCGCTGGCGTTGCCAGCAATGCTGGGCGCGGATTCGGCCGCGTTCGAAACGACGGCGTTGCGCGTGACGAAACTGCAGCAGGGCAGCGGCAACTGCCGCTTCGTTCACTTCACGGATTTCCATTACAAGGGCGACGCTGATTTCGCGGCGGACGTCGTGCGCAACATCAACGATCTCGCGCCGGACTTCGTCTGCTTCACCGGCGACCTGGTGGAAGAAGCGCGCTTTGCGCCGGAAGCCTTCGGATTTATTCGCCAGATCACCGCGCCGGTTTACGGCACTCCAGGGAACCACGATTTCCAAAGCGGCGTCGCGCGCGCCGATTTTATGAAAGCGTTCGGCGCGACCGGTGGCGCGTGGCTGGTCGACGACTCAGTGGTTCTCGCCGAACACAATCTGGAACTTGTCGGTTTCGGTCGCCGCGGCGTTCATGCATTCAAGGAACCACGCGCCGAGCGGCAAATTCTTCTGCTTCATTATCCGCAAGTGGCGAATGGCGTCGGCCGGCGATTCGATTTGATCCTCGCAGGTCATTCGCACGGCGGACAAGTCCGGCTCCCGCTATACGGTGCCGTGATTCTGCCGAAAGGCGTCGGCCATTATGAGCACGGCTTTTACGAAACGCCCGGCGGCCCGCTTTACGTCAATGCCGGGATCGGAACGTATCGCATTCCGTTTCGGTGGAATTGTCCGCCGGAACTGACGCTGATCACGATCTAGCTAGCACGACGTCGGCACGCGTTGCGCGAGCGCAACGGCATGCGGAATCGCACCGACGACGAAGCCGAGGCATTCGACCGCGCCGGAAGGTTTTCCCGGCAGTGCAACCACCAGCGCGCGCTCCACGATGGCCGCGAGACTCCGCGACAAGATCGCATTCGGCGTGATCGCCATCGACTCGCGGCGCATCGCTTCGCCAAAACCCGGAATCTCGACGCGCATGATGGCGCGAATCGCTTCCGGCGTTACATCGCGAACCGCCACACCGGTTCCGCCCGTCGCGAGAATCAGGCCGCATCCTTGATCCGAAAACGAACGGATCGTTTCCTGGATTCGCGCCGCTTCGTCCGGAACGATCGCTTCGCTCAGAACCTGCCAGCCGTATTTCTCCGCGGCTTCTTTTAAAGCCGGCCCTCCGAGATCCTCGTAATCGCCGGACGTCGCGCGATCGGAAACGGTAATAATGCCGACGGTGATTTGCATCTAAGTCTTCGTCTTCTTGATGAGCCGCACTTCGCCGATCACCATCTGTTTGTCGACGGCTTTGCACATGTCGTAGATCGTGAGCAGCGCAACGGATACGCCGGTGAGCGCTTCCATTTCGACGCCGGTCTGCGCGATGGTGCGCGCGGTGCAACTCACGGTCGCTCCGTCCTTCGACAACTCGATGTCGATCTTCACTTCGCTGAGCGGAATGGTGTGACAGAGCGGAATCAGGTGCGCAGTTCGTTTCGCCGCCTGGATGCCGGCCAGTCGCGCCGTGGCAATTACGTCGCCTTTCGCGACTTCGTTTCGGCGAATGAGCGCAATCGTTTCCTTCGCCAGCGTGATCCGTCCTTCCGCGATCGCGGTGCGCGTGCTCAACGGTTTCGCCGACACGTCAACCATTTGCGCGCGTCCGTCGGCCGCGATATGCGTGAGCCGTTTCACCCGCCGATCGCGACCATCATCCGGCCAGGCTGATAGTTTTCGCGGAAATCGTGCTGCTCCGGTTTGCGCTCGACGACGTCGAGGAAAAACTGCCGCAGCTCCGCGTCGCTCGCGCCGGCCCGCATCACTTTCATGATGTCGAATTCGAGATAACTGCCGAGACACGGCCGCAGTTTTCCATCGCAAGTAAGGCGGAGCTTGTTGCAACTCTCGCAGAAATGCAGGTTCGTCATCGCGCCGATGAAACCGATTCGCTGGTCGCGGCCGGCGATCTTGTAATACGTCGAAGGGCCGTTGGTGCGAAAAGTAGGTTCGGGAATCAGCGCCCCGAAATGCGCCTCGATATTTCGGCGCGCTTCGGCAATCGGCAGAAAATTGGTTTCATCGAGAACGTCGCTGTGACTCACCGGCATGAGTTCGATGAAGCGCAGGATCAGGTTCCGTTGCGCGGCGAATTCCACGAGCGGGATCAATTGATCTTCGTTGCGTCCACGCATCAGGACGCAATTCAGTTTGATCAAAGGAAACTGCGCTGAGATCGCGGCATCGATTCCGTTCAGAACTTGCGGCAGAAAATCGCGGCCGGTCGTTTGCGCGTACGCTTCGCGGTCCAGAGTATCGAGCGAAATGTTAGCGGAATTCACGTCCGCGTCGCGGAGTGCGGCCGCCATGGATTTGCCCGGCGCGGTTTCACGCGCGAGCAAAGTTCCATTGGTCGAGATGCCGATGTCGTTGATGCCGGGGATCGCTGGCAACTGCTGCACGAATCCCAGCACGTCGCGGCGCGTGAGCGGTTCGCCGCCGGTGATGCGCACTTTCGAAACGCCGAGCTCCGCCGCGACGCGAATAAGACGTAGTGTTTCCTCGTAAGTCAGCACGTCCTCGCGCGCGAGCCACTCCTGCAATTCGTGCGGCATGCAATACGTGCAACGCTCGTTGCAACGGTCCGTGATCGAAACGCGCAGATAGGAAATGCGGTGGCCGTATCGATCTTCCATTTTGCACCGCAACTTTACGGGCGTGTTACCATTCAATCAAGATGGTCCGATTGACTCAACCGACCGTCGTCGTATCTTTTTCAACATGAAGCGTCAAATTTTTTTGAGGGCGCTGACTCTCTGTCTTTCCGCCAGCGCGTTGTTTTTCGCCGGATGCGCCACTCCCGAACAGCGCATCTCCGATCATCCGGAAATTTTCCAGACCCTTTCGCCGCGCGATCAGGAATTGGTGAAGGTCGGCAAAATCCGTGAAGGCATGTCGATGGACGCGGTCTGGGTCGCGTGGGGAACGCCCGACCAGAAAGCGACCGGCGTAGCGCGCGGGCATCCGGTCGAGACCTGGATCTACAACGACTACTATTACGCGAACTCGTACTATCCTTATCCGTACGGCCCGTTCGGCTACGGCGGATATTTCGGAGGCGGCGTCACGTTTCACCGCCATGGCGGCCATCGCTTCGCCATTATCGGCGATCCGTTCTACGATCCGTTTTACTATTCCTACATTCCGCCTCGGGTCGCCTATCCGTCGAAGACCGTGACCTTCGAGGGCGGACGCGTGGTTTCCATCCAGGTCATGACGCAGCCGCGCTACTAAGCGCGGCCCGGCGAGCGGACTTGTTGTTCCCCGGCGGAAACGCCATCTTTGCGCGATGGCTTACGGATCCTTCCGCCAATTCATCGACGCACTCGATCAGGCTGGCGAACTGACTCGCGTTTCGGTCCCGGTCGAGACGGACCTAGTGATCAGCGAATGGGCGAATCGCGAAATGAAATCGCCCGTTGGCGGCAAGGCGCTCTGGTTCGAGCAGCCGACGATCGACGGACGACCATCGCAGTTTCCGGTGGCGATCAACACGATGGGTTCGCGGCGTCGGATTGCGCTGGCGTTGAAACTCGACAGCATCGACGATCTCGCGCAGGAAATTCAGCTGATCCTGAAAGCGAAACCGCCGACGGATTTGCGCGAAGGGTGGAGCCTCCTCAAACAGGGAATCAATTTGCTCCACGCCCGGCCGAAGCACGCGAAGGAGGGAGCGTGCCAGGAAGTGGTGCATCTGTTCGGAGAACGCCCACCGCCGAATGCCGAGGGGCTGACTCTGGCGGACCTGCCGATTCTGAAATGCTGGCCGAAAGACGGCGGGCGATTCATCACGCTACCAAACGTGCACACGCGCGATCCGGAAACGGGCGCGCGAAACGTCGGGATGTATCGGATGCAGGTCTATGACGACCTAACGACTGGAATGCATTGGCAAGTGCACAAGGTCGGGGCGCGGCATGGGAAGCGTTACTACGAACGCGGCGAGCGCATGCCGGTGGCGGTTTGTCTCGGAGGCGATCCGGCCTACACCTTCGCGGCGACGGCACCGTTGCCCGATGGACTGGATGAAATTCTTTTCGCCGGATTCATTCGAAAGAAATCCGTCGAGCTGGTGCCGTGCAAGACGATCGATCTGGAAGTGCCGGGCGATGTGGACTTCGTGCTGGAAGGTTATGTGCAGCCCGGCGAGTTGCGGCCGGAGGGACCGTTCGGCGATCACACGGGATTCTACACGGCGGTTGAGGACTACCCGGTCTTTCATCTCACCGCGATCACACATCGGCGCGATGCGATTTATCCCACCACCATCGTTGGCATTCCGCCGATGGAAGATTTTTACATTGGCGACGCGAGCGTCCGGATTTTTTTGCCGGTATTCAAAATGAATTTCCCGGAGCTGGTGGACATGACGCTGCCGCCCGAAGGCGTTTTTCATAACCTGGTGTTCGTCAGTATTCGGAAACAGTATCCGTATCAGGCGTTCAAGGTGATGCACGGCCTGTGGGGGATGGGCCAGATGATGTTCAGCAAATACATCGTGGTCGTGGATGAAGATTGCGACGTGCACAATACGAGCGAAGTCCTGTTCCGCCTCTGCGCCAATACCGATCCGGAACGCGATAGCACGATCATCCGCAACCCAAGTGATTCGCTGGATCACGCGCCGACCTCGCAGAATATCGGATCGCACATGGGATTCGACGCGACGCGCAAGTTGCCGGGCGAAAATTATCATCGCACCTGGCCGGAGCTGCTCAAGATGACCGACGAAGCGCAGGCGATCGTCGATGCGTTACGAAAGCGGTAGGGCGAGACTCCGCCGAGCGGACCGAGAAATACGCCAAACCTGCCGGCTCGACGGAGTCTCGCCCTACCAACTACGGCTTGCGAAAATAACCGCCGCCGACTTCGTCATCGACGAGCCCGCCGTGCGGCACGTGGCGCAAATTGTAAACGCGATGCGGCGGATACGGGCTCACGTAAAAGCCCGGCGTCTCGGTCGGCCGCGCGAATGGAAAACCGCCGCGCGGTGCAGGGCCATAACGGACGGCGTTCGCTTCATCGATCGATGCCCCAATGAGCGCGCCGGTATTGGCGCCGATCAGGGCGCCGACGGCGGCGCCTTCAGCTGGGTTGTGGTGCGATGCAAGGCCACCCAGGATCGCGCCGGTGGCCGCGCCCCAGCCCGCTCCCTGACCGGTCGCTGTTTCACACGAAGTAAATGCGACCGCGACGAAGAGCGCCACGGCAATAATCGGTAAGAGATTCTTCTTCATGATGTGTTGATGAAATTCGTTGAGAAAAATTGAGACGGGAATTCAGCGGCCCGCATTCAAGCAAAGTCGAAGAAGCTGGCCCGCGACGCGCCCGCTCTTTTGAATCTTGCTGAGCCTGTACTCCTTATCGAAAACGCGGAACCGATCTTTTTTCATGCGGCGCAGCAGGGTGTGATAGACCGAGGCCATGATTTCGGCAGCCACCATGGAGCGACGATCTTCCGGCGGCAGGAGCGCTGCTGCCCGCGAGAAAAATTTCTCCGCCCGATCGCTTTCGAATTCCATCAGGCGCACAAAAGCATCGTTGTGTTTGCGCTCGCGAAGAGCGCTCTCGGGATAATCGAACCGCGCCAGATCTTCCTGCGGTAAATAAATTCGGCCGCTGCTGAGATCCTTGCCGACATCGCGGATGATATTCGTCATCTGCAAGGCTAACCCCAGTTCCATCGCATAGTCGCGGCAGCCGGGGTTGCGATACCCAAAAATCTCGATGCTCACCAGTCCCACGGCGCTCGCGACGCGATGACAGTAGAGCCGCAGATCTTCGAACGTCTGATAACGCACGTTGCCCACATCCATCTCCACGCCATCGATGATTTCGTCGAGCATCGCGGGCGTGATGGCGTACTTCGCGTAAAGGCCGCGCACGTCCCCCGCGAGATCCGGCTCGCCAGGCGTGGACTCGCGAATCCATTTTCGCCAGGCCCGGAGATCGGCCGCTTTTTGTTGGAAGCTCGCTTCGGTCGAATCGGCGATGTCGTCGACGACGCGGCAGAACGCGTAGAAGATCGTGATGTCGTTCCGCCGTTCCCTTCCGAGCGCAACGAAGGCGAGAGCGAGGTTCGATTTACTGTCGCGCGTGATCTTGGCGGCGTTCACCTGCTAATACTGAATCTCGGATTGAATCCACGTCTCCTGGTTAATTCGCCGGGTCTCGCATTGGCGGAAAAGACAAACCCACGCCGCGAGCAGCCAGCCGGTCACGAGTCCGCGCAGGCAAACGTAAATTATTTTCCATGCGATCACGGCTACGGTGCGATCGGCAATCGCGGCGCGCACGATGGCGTCGAACGCGATCAGGAAAAAATAATGGATCGCCGCGATGAGCAGGAACCAGCCGAGCCGGAAGAGGTTCGTCCGGACAAATTCCTTGTGAGCCTGGAACGCGGCCCGCAGCGTCTCGTTATGCAGGACGAGTGAGACTTGCATCGAGCAAAACGCGATAATGAGCGCGACCATAATGAAGCGTTCGCCCGGCAAATAATCGAGCACGTCCGGCACGTTCATGAAATACGCCAGCAAGAGAGGCCCGCGGACGATGACCGTGCTCACCAGCACGACGATGCCAGCCCATTCGAGAACGTAACTGAATCGGCGCATGGCAAAGGTGAACAGTTCTTCTTCGCCGAAACTCAGGCCTTTTATCCACGCGAGGCAAACCGTGATCAAATAAACCTGGATGTAGACGCCGAAGAGGTATTCGAAAATGAACGCCACCGCATCGACCGTCGCTGACATTCGCAGGAGTTTCGCCGCGGGCTCGGCGGTCCCCCACTCCGGCAATCGCCAGAACGCGATCGGTTTTATCAACGTCGCGATCGCGCTGACCAGAACCACGAAATAGATCAAGTATCCCCAAACGCCGTAACGCTTCGCCAGGGCGCGGACGAGCGCGCCGTGCAAACCGCGCCAGTTGATGATCAGCAGCACCGCCGCGACGATCGAGAGCGGATAGGTCGTCGTCGCATTATCGAAAATCCCGGCGACGCCTTCCAGCGTGGGCAGCGGCACCTCGCGCCAGACTTCCACGAAGGCCGGCCATTCCCAGGTGCTGGGCGCTGTGACCTGACTGAAATCCAGGTCCGCCATGCCGTGGAGCGGCGTGAACGTCGCGAATTGAAAAAATGCGTAAGCGAACCCAAGAACCGCGAACGTCACCCAGATGCGTTTGAAGCGCAGGATACAACGCAGGCCGTCGCGCAACGCCAGCCGGATCGGATTAAAAAAAAGGACGATCAAATACCCGACGCAAAGTCCGAGCAGCGGATAGATGCGCGGAATGCTCGAGAGCATCAGCCTGGCCTAACGAATGATTCCCCAATGCCAGGTGAACGGCCAGTAAACGAAGAGCCCGCGCCCGACCAGGTTCGGTTCCGGCACCGGACCCCAATAGCGGCTATCGGAACTGTGCGCGCTGTTATCGCCCATCGCGAAATAACTGTGTTGCGGCACGGCAAAAGGCTTTGTCGGATCCAGGTAAGTTCCCTGCGCAGTGTACCCATGATAAGGCGGCTTCGCTGCCATCACGCGCTCGAATCCAAAGCCCTCGGCCACTCGACCGTTCTGGTAGAGACGCGGCGGCTGGATTTTCAAGGTGTCGCCGGGCAAACCGGCCAGGCGCTTAATGTAAAAGGAATGTTCGCCGGTCACGCGATCGGGCGGAATGTCCGGAATATTGTCAGTCCGGAACACGAAAACATCGCCCCGGTGCGGCCGGATAAAATTGTAGCTGAATTTGTCGACGAAAACCTGATCGCCGGTATCGACGGCGCCTCGCGCAATGACCTGGCCTTTCGTGTAGCGCATTTTTTTGTCCACTTTGAAATCCGAGAGCAGGGTGTCGGGCGAAGCGTAAACGAAACGAATCGGAGGCTGGTTCCGGAAGGAGATTTCGGAAAAGGTAAAAAAGAAAGCGACCTTCTTCGGCCTGACCTCCGTGATCTCATCGTCCTCTGCGGAGACGACGTTGATGTAGTTGCGGCCAAAGACGAAGAACTCCGCGACCTGGCGCAGGATGTTTGGCTTGGAACCGTCTGCCGGATAACTTTTCCAATACCAGCCGTCGGCGCGCTTCTCATACTGCGGTAGCTGATCGATGGGGATCTCCGCTTCGTTCGCAACGAACGCGCGATGCCCGATGATCCCGTTCAACGTCGGCTGCATCGAGCCGGTCGGGATTTTGAATGGCTGGAGGAAATAGGAACGAACGCCGATCGCCACGACGACTGCGACCAGAATCACTTCCACATTCTCGCGCCACGAAGCATCCTTGGGAGCGGGCAAGTGTTTCGTGTAGAGATCGTGGAGCCGATCTGTTTCCTCCTTCGCCTTCGCCTCGTTCCGATCCTTCAAGCTCTGGCGCAGCGCCTCGATCTGGAGGCGAAAATCCCCGATCGCGCTCTCGCTCATCACGTCCCGCCGATAGCGCAACAGTTTCTCCGCGTGCCGGACCATGAGATGCCCGTGCTTGACGTATTTCTTGGTGAACATGAGCTGGAAAAATTACTGCGCCTTGAGGACCTGAATGAAGGCTTCCTGGGGGATGTTGATCTTGCCGATGCTTTTCATGCGCTTTTTGCCTTCTTTTTGTTTCTCGAGCAGTTTGCGTTTGCGGGTAATATCGCCGCCGTAGCATTTCGCGGTTACGTTTTTTCGCAACGCGGAAACACTTTCCCGCGCAATAATTTTTCCGCCGATCGCCGCCTGGATCGCGACCTGGTAGAGCTGGCGCGGAATGACTTCCTTCAATTTTGCCGCCAGCATCCGGCCGCGGCTTTCGGCCCGGTCGCGATGGACGATCGTGGAAAATGCGTCGACCGGCTCGCCGTTCACAAGGAGGTCGAGCTTCACCAGTTTCGCGGCGCGATAACCAGAGTGTTCGTAATCCATCGAGCCGTAACCACGCGTGATGCTCTTAATCTTGTCGTTGAAGTCGACCAGGATTTCGTTGAGCGGCAGCTCGCAGTGGAGCATGACGCGGCGGGTGTCGAGCGATTCGGTGTGGTCCATGAGCCCGCGCTTTTCCAGGATGAGCTGAAGGATGTCGCCAATGTTTTCGTTCGGGCAAAGAACGTAGGCTTTCACGATCGGCTCGCGGATTTCGTCGATGACACTTGGGTCGGGCAGGTGGGCGGGATTATCGACGAGGATGATTTCGCCGCGGGTGGTGAGGATTTCGTAGATCACGCTCGGCGACGTCGCGATGATGTCCATGTCGTACTCGCGCCGGAGCCGTTCCTGAATGATCTCCATGTGGAGCAAACCGAGGAACCCGCAGCGGAAACCGAACCCGAGGGCGACGGAACTTTCCGGCTGATAAACGAAAGCGGAATCGTTCAGTCGGAGTTTGCCGATCGCGGTTTTGAGGTGCTCGAAGTCGGCGGTGTTGATCGGGTAGATGCCGCTGAACACCATCGGGTGAATTTCCTGAAAGCCCGGCAGCGGCTCGGTCGCGGAGTGGCGCGCGTCGGTAACCGTATCGCCGATTTTCAGTTCGGCCGTAGATTTGATGTTCGCGATGAAGTAGCCGACATCGCCCCCGCGTAACCGCGGTTGCGGATACATCTTGGGGGTGAACACACCCACTTCCTTGATCTCGTACCGCGCGTCGTTCCGCATCAGCTTGATCGCCTGCGCGTGCTCCATTTTGCCGGAAACGACGCGGACGTAACCGACGACGCCGCGATAAACGTCAAACACCGAATCGAAAACCAACGCACGCAGAACTTCGTCCTTCGGTTTCGCGGGCGCGGGAATGCGGGCCACGATCGCCTCCAGGATGTCGTCGATCCCGATCCCCATCTTCGCGCTCGCATCGATCGCTTCCTCGGCGGGGATCGCCAGGATTTCTTCGAGCTGCCGATGAACTGAGGGAACGTCGGCGTTTGGCAAATCGATCTTGTTGATCACCGGGACGATCGTCAGTCCCTGTTTGTGGGCGAGATGCACATTCGCCACCGTTTGCGCTTCGACGCCTTGGGCTGCGTCCACGATGAGCAGCGCGCCTTCGCACGCCGCTAGCGAACGCGAAACTTCATAGGCGAAATCGACGTGGCCCGGCGTGTCGAGCAGGTTCAACCGGTAGGTTTCCCCCGCCTTGCTGGTGTATTTCATCGTGACCGGATGGGCCTTGATGGTGATGCCGCGTTCGCGCTCGAGATCCATCGAATCGAGAAGCTGATCCTGTTTATCGCGTTCGTGGATCGTGCCGGTGCGCTCGAGCAATCGATCCGAGAGCGTCGTCTTCCCATGATCGATATGCGCGATGATGCAGAAATTTCGGGTCAGCTCGATCGACATAAAGCGGTGCACTATGGGGGCGCGCCCGGGACGGGTCAATGCGCGCAGCCTTTGCGCGCGCTCTTCCTCTTCCTCTACTCTTGCTCTCGGGAGACTCCTAATATCAAATCGCACCATGCCGAAGCTGACGATCCGCACCGAAGCCGGCGAATCGGTTTCCCACGATCTCGTCGAGGAGACTTACACGATTGGCCGATCGCCGGAGAATTCGATTCAACTCGATGACACTTCGGTCTCGGGCCGGCACGCGGAGCTGGCGGTAGTCGCGGAGAGTTGTTATCTCAAGGATCTCGGGTCGACGAATGGCACGCTCGTTAACGGGCAGGCTGTTACCGGAGTGCAATTGCGCGCCGGCGACCGGATCCGGTTCGGTAAAGTCGACGCTTCTTTTGAGTGCGACGTATCCGGCGGCGCCGAACCGTTGCCCGAGCGTGAGGAAGCCGCGACTCGCCCGGCCGATTCCAGTGCGCGCCCCGCGGATTTCGCAAACGCTTCGCCATTCCAAGGGCGGAAAACAAAAAAAAATCCGGCGCGCACCGCTGTCTATGCCGCCGTCGCTTTGGCGCTTCTCGCTTTCTTCGCCAGCCTGATCGCGCTCGCGTTCATGAAGCCGCCGGCGTTCTGACTTGGTTGACGCCCGGGTTTAGGCTCGACATTCCGGCGGCATCGAGCGCATTCTGGGGTCATACCCGAACCACCAAGCCATATGAAATCTGTTTCAAAAATCCTGGCCGGATCCCTGACGTGCGCGGCCTTTGTTCTGCCATACCCCACTGCGATCGCCGCAAGTTCAAAGGAAGCGAAAGTTACTCAAATCATCCACGAGGTGAAGCTTCTTCCGTCAGACGCGGCCGCGCGCGACGCTTCGTTGAACGACAGAGTTTCGGAAGATACAGGAGTGAAGACCGGCGGCGATTCGCGTTCGGAATTAACTTTCCCCGATCTCACGATCACTCGCCTCGGCGCGAACACGATGTTCAGTTTCAACAAATCCGGTCGGACGGCGAAGGTGGATAGCGGCTCGATTCTCCTGCGCGTTCCAAAGGATTCCGGCGGCGGAACGATCCGAAGCAGCGCTGTGACTGTCGCGATCACAGGAACGACGGTGATTTTCGAAGGAAGCCGCGGCGGCCGGAACAAACTCTACACCTTGGAAGGATCGGCCAAAGTCGCGCTGAAGAGTAAGCCGAGTGATTGGCGAAAAGTCCTCGGCGGCCAAATGCTCGACGTTCCACCGGGAGCAACGACTCTGCCGATGCCGGTCAACTTCGATGTAAACCAGTTGATGCGGACTAATCCACTCATCACAGATTTCAAGCCGCTTCCGAGCGCGCCGCTCATCATGGCGGTCTCGCAGCAACCGCCCCCACCGCCCCCACCGCCCTCTTACAGCGGCCCGAACATCTCTATCGGACCCAATATCGGACCGATAATCAATCCGTTCCCGCAGCATGGTCCGAAACATGATCCCACCCCTGGTCCGCGTCCCTCTAGGAATCCTCCGGGCAATAATCCGCCGGGGACGACCAAGCCACCAGGAAACACCAGGCCGCCAGGAACAACCAACCAGCCGCCTCCTACTCCCACACCGGGACCGATCCTGCGCAAAACTCCTACTCAAACCACGAAGCCCGTAACCACGCCGACACCTTCGCGTGTTAAGAAGAAACCTACGCCACCACCAGGGCCGAAGATTTACTGATTAACGCGTTTCTTGGGTAGCGGGCTCGCTGCTCGAAGCCGGAGTAGCGCTGGGCGAAGGAGCAGGCTTCGGCCGCTTGTTTAGTTCCATCGCAAACTGATTCTTGTTCTCGTGCCATTGGTAGAACGGATCATCAATCAAGGCTCCCCAAACCAGCCGACCGCCGTATCGCCAATTATCCAGAATAATGCCCTTGTAGAAGTTCTGGCCTTTGGCGGTCACCACAATCACATTGTGCTCGGCCGAGCTTCGTTCGAACGATTCCGCCCAGTGAAACTCAATGGTGTTCCAGTTCAGCACGCTCAATCGCCAGAGCAGCCGCTCAGCAAACTGAAAACACAAACCGCCTTTACGCTGGCCGGTGTTAACTAAAAAATTTTGCAGACCGGGCGGCCAGACGACCTTCCATTCCTTTTTTAAGTCGCGGCCTGTCGTATAGGCGACCTCCGCCACGCGACGAGCTTCTTCCGGATCAATTCCCGGCGCCAGCGACACAATTCGCGCTCGCAGAGCAGGGTCGTCCGGGCCCGTGGCGAATTCCGGGTCTTTTTTCCGCGCCTGCGCCACGGAAGAAAACGCCGCTAGCACCAGAACCAGAGCCGGCATGCGAAGCAAGGACATATGCGGGCATACCTTAACCGGCTCTGCGATACGTCAAGAGACTAAGCCGCTTTTTCGAGGTATTTTTGTCCGTGCCCGCCAATAGATGATCAGCCCCGCGCCGAGAAGCAACGCGGCGCCACCGCCAAGTTTCAACTCGTGCAGCCAAACTGAAGTTGTGCCCGGCGGTGGGAATAGCGCCACTACCATTGCAAAGAGCGTGATGCCAAACCCCGAGATGCCGGCCAGAAACGCGCCGGCTTTTCCGCCCGGAACGATCAACGTTCGGCGTTCGCGTTTCCAGCAATGAACTATGAAGCACACAAACAGGTAAAGATAAGGAACAAAGTAAATCAGCAGAGACATGTCGATGAGGATGAGGAACGCCGTCTCGACCGTCGTGCCTTTGCCGAGCACGGAAAGTAGTAGGAAGAACACCGCGATTATTCCCTGAACGAGGATGGCTACGTGAGGAGTCCGCCACCGTGGGTGAATCCGACTGAAAGCTTCCGGAAAATATCGATCCAGACCTACGACAAATGCTACTCGTGACGAGCCGACGAGCCATGCGCCGACCCCGCCGATTCGGGCTACCGTTAGCAATAGCGCGATCACGGCGGCTACCCACCAGCCATTCCGGCCGGCTCCATTAGCTATCGCTTGGAGCGGTCCGGCGACTACATTGATCTGGTCGCGCGGGACCAGCCAAAGCATAGAGCATGTTCCAATGATGTAGATCAAAGCTACGAAGGGCGCTGTCACGTAGATGGACCGCGGCAGATTGCGCCGCGCGTCCTGGATTTCGCTGGCCATCGTAGACGAAAGTTCGAGCCCGGCGAAAGCAAAGGCAATGGTAGCCCAAAGGTTGAGCATCGGCAGGTTTCCCAAATCCGGCTTCAACTCCGCGAGACTCACAGTGTTAGCCGGCACGCCTGTGGCAACGCGATAAACACCCAAAGCCACGAGAACTAACCCGGGCAGGAATACACTTAGCCCGCCGATATTTTGTAACCACTTACCGGTGCCCACTCCAACAACGTTGAGACCTACGGCGAGCACGAGGCCGATGACGGTGAACGGCAACACATAAGCCCAGTTATCGGCCAGTCCGCTCTCGCCTCTGCCGATAACAAAGGTAGCTGAAACTGCGGCGGCTAACAGAAGCGTAGGATAGTAGAGGACGTTATTAATCCAGTAACACCAGCCACAAACAAAGCCGTGAGCTTCGCCCAACTCCTTCCTTACCCAGGAGTAAATGCCTCCCTCGTCAGGCATATCCGCGGCGAGCTGAATCACCGCCAGCCCTTGCGGAATAAAGAACAGGAGAGCAGCGAGGATCCAGAGAGTGATTGAGCCGGGCCCAGCCTTAGCCGCGGTAGCTACCCAGGAAATGCCGAGGATCGCAACAAGGTTGAATAAGACGAGGTCGCGCAACCCGAGCCCGCGCTCCAGCAGCGATGAGCTATTCTCAGTCTTTCGTTTTGCTGGATGATTCATGAAATAAGCCTTAAGCCTATCCTAGCCGAGTGAAACGATCGAAGACCAGCGCGGGTTTGCTCATGTTCCGGAAGACGAGCGGAGGTCTCGAGGTCCTCCTGGTTCACCCGGGCGGTCCTTTCTTTCGAAACAAAGACAGCGGCGCGTGGACGATTCCCAAAGGTGAATGGATGGAAGATGAGGATCTGCTCACTCGGGCGCGATTGGAATTCCGGGAAGAGCTTGGCGTAGATCCGGCAGACTCGGTTTTCATCGAACTGGGCACAGTGAAACAAAAAGGCGGGAAAACGGTGCATGCCTGGGCATTTGAAGGAAATTTGCCGGCGAATTTTGTCGTCACGTCGAATACTTTTTCCATGGAATGGCCGCCGCGCTCCGGGCGAACGGCGGAGTTTCCGGAAATCGATCGCGCGGAATTTTTTGCGATCGAGGAGGCGAAGCACAAGATCAACTCGGCGCAGATCGAATTTCTCGATCGCCTGATCGAACGTCTCAACTCGCCATGATTCGACCGCTGCTCCTTTTCGCGCCTGGCGCCGGCGCGCCTTCGTCCCATCCATGGATGCAGGCATGGAAAGAACGGCTGCGCTCGCTCGGCGAAGTGGTGACGTTTGACTACGACTATATGCGAGAAGGACGGCGACGGCCGGATCCCCCGCCCTTGTTGATCGCCGCGCATCAAGCGGCGTTACAAAGCGCACGACAACCCGCCGAGCAACCCGTGATTCTTATCGGGAAAAGTATGGGCGGCCGCATCGGCTGTCATCTTTCGCTGAAAGAGAGCGTGAATGGCATCGTATGCCTCGGCTATCCGCTTTGTGGCGGTGGCGACCCGGGCAGACTGCGCGACAAAATCCTGCGCGAATTGCGAACGCCGATCTTATTTGTCCAGGGAACGCGCGACCCGCTTTGTCCGCTCGGTCTTCTCGAGAAAGTAAGAAGCGAAATGACAGCGGAAAATTCTCTCGAGGTTGTCGAGGGCGGCGATCATTCGCTAATTGTTTCGAAGAAACAGCTCAAAGCCGCGGGCGAAAACCAGGAGCAGGTAGACCAGCGGATCCTGGCAGCGATCGACAAGTTTGTTAAGCGAAGCTAACTCAAGGGCAGCCAGTTCCCGGCCTGCGGCAGCGGCTTCCCATCGGTTAGCTGAAGGTAAGTGTATTCGTTCAGCATCCGTTCGTAATCCGACAAGAGCTTCATGGCGTCGTTCGGTTTGAGCCGGTCGCCTTTGATCGCGGCGTCGACCTGCGTCTTGAGCAACCGCATAAGCTCGACCTTGTCCCATTGTGTCATCGCGAGCACCTCGCCAATCGTGCTTCCTTCGATGACTTCCTCGATATACCAACCCGACTCTTCGTCCGGATCGAGAAAGATATGCGCTTCGGTAACGCGACCAAACAAATTGTGCAGGTCGCCCATGATGTCCTGGTAAGCGCCGACCATGAACACACCTAAGTAATAAATCTCGCCGGGAATAATCCGATGAAGTGGAAGCGTGTAACGGACATCCTGGAGATCGATGAACTTCGAGACCTTCCCGTCCGAATCGCAGGTGATATCGACCAGCATGCCGTTGCGTTCCGGCGCGGTGGTTAGGCGATGGATCGGCATGATCGGGAACAACTGGCCGAGCGCCCAGTGATCGAGGAGCGATTGAAAAACGGAGAAGTTGCAGATGTATTGGTCGCCCAGCGACGTCTCGAGCTCCTTTATTTCATCCGGCACATAGCGCAGGCCGCGATGCATGTTCACGATCTGCTGCGCGAGCTGCCAGTAAACGCAATCGATCTTCGCTTTCGATTCGAGATCGAGCAGGCCAAGCGTGAAGGTCTGCTGCGCTTCTTCCTTGATCTGCTGGATGTCGTGCAAACTCTCGAGGCGATTCCCGCGTTTCAATCGCTGCTTCACATCGAGGATGTCGCGAACCAGCTTGTGATCTGTTTCGCTAACATCGACCTTCAGCTTCGGCGTGGATTTTTCGATGGAACTGAATGCTTCCACGACCAGCACTGAATGATGCGCGACAATCGCGCGGCCGCCTTCGTTCACGATCGCCGGATGCGCGACGCCTTCGGAATCGCACACGTCCATGATGTTCCAGACAACGTCGTTCGCGTATTCCTGGAGCGAATAATTCGCCGAGCTGTCGAAGTCGCTCCGTGAGCCATCGTAATCGACGCCGAGTCCGCCGCCGACGTCGAGATAACCGAGCTCGTGACCGAGTTTGGCCAGCTTCGCGTAATAGCGCGCGGCTTCGCGCACGGCTCGCTTGATCGTCGAAATGTCCGGCACCTGCGAGCCGACATGAAAATGAACCAGCTTGAAGCAGTGCCCGAGGCCGGCCGCTTTCAACATCTCGCTCGCCGCGACGAGGCTCGTTGTGTCCAATCCGAACTTCGCGTTCTCGCCGCCGCTCGGAGACCATTTGCCCGAGCCTTTGCTATAGAGACGAACGCGAATCCCGATCATCGGTTCGAGACCGACTTCTTTCGAAGCGCGGATCGCCTGCTCGAGCTCTTCGAGTTTTTCGACCACAATGATGACGCTCTTGCCGAGCTTGCGTCCGAGGAGCGCGATTCGAATAAACGCGCGATCCTTGTAGCCGTTGCAAATGATCAGGCTCTCCGGGTCCTTGTGCATGGCGAGCGCCGCCACCAGCTCCGGTTTGCTCCCCGCCTCCAAGCCAAAATGAAATTCCTGTCCGGCATCGACGATTTCTTCGATGACTTCGCGCAGCTGGTTCACCTTGATCGGGAACACGCCGCGGTAATGATTTTTGTAACCGAATTCCTCGATCGCCTTGCGGAAAACGTGGTTCACCGATTCGACCCGGTGCCGGAGCAAATCCTGGAAACGCAGCACGAGCGGAAATCCCAGGCCGCGCTCGCGCGCTTCATTGACGACTTCGAGAATATCGATCGCGCCGCCTTTTTCCTGGAGCGGACGCACTTCGGCATTGCCGGCGGCGTTAATTGAAAAGTAACCAGTTCCCCAACCATCCACGTTGTAGGTAGAGATGGCGGATTCGACGTCCCACTCGCTCTTCATTCTTGGTTGGGCGCGGCGTCCGCCGCAGTGCGCATAATCAATCAGCGCCGCGCACATGCAAGCACGATTACGAAGCAGCCACTCGCTTGTTTTTCCTCTTCCGCCCGATTACGGTTTGCGCGGATGAACAAGACGGTCATCGAAGTGCAAGTGCGCGCGGTGTTGCCGACCAGCGGCGGCTGCGCCGTGTTCCTCGGGAACAACGACAAGGTGTTTATCATTTACGTCGATCAGACCGTCGGCAGCGCGATCACCATGTTCATGCGCGACGTTTCGAAGGAGCGCCCGCTCACCCACGATTTGATGGGGCATTTGATGACGGCGCTCGGCGCGAAAGTGGAGCGCGTCATCATTAACGATCTGAAGAATGCGACCTATTACGCGCGGATGATCATCCGCGCCGAAAACGAATTGCAGCAGAAGAAAATCATCGAGCTCGATGGCCGGCCGAGCGATTGCATCGCAATGGCAACGCAGCAAAAAGCGCCGATGTACGTGAGCCAGGAAGTCTGGGACGAAGTCGACGACATGAGCGATGTCCTCCGGAAGATGGAAGAGGACGGGCTCAAGCCCGACGTCGAATCGGAATCCGAGTCCGAATCGACGGAAGAGGATTAAACTGTCACCCGAGCACTTCGCCGTAGCGCGCCTGCGCCAGGTCCGTGCAGCGCGCGAGGATCGCGGACGACGTGTCGAGCTCCATGATTTCGCCAACGAGCTTTTGACATTCGCTGTGGGAAAGACTTTGAACGGCGCGTTTCACGCGTGGAACCAGCGAAGCGCCGACACTCAGTTCGTCCATCCCCAATCCAAGGAGCAGCGGCGTGAGGGCGAGATCGCCAGCCATTTCACCGCAGACGCCGACCCAGATCTTGTGAGCGTGTGCGGCGTCCGCCACCATCTTCAATAACCGAACCACGGCCGGGTGCGTCGGCTCATACAAATGCGCGACGCGCTCGTTCGTGCGATCCACGGCGATCGCGTACTGGATCAAATCGTTCGTCCCGATGCTGAAGAAATCGATTTCGCGGGCGAGTCGCTCGGCGCACATCGCGGCGCTGGGAATCTCGATCATGGCGCCAACTTCAGTCTTCGGATCAAACGTGTGCCCTTCCTTGTGCAGTTCGGTTTTGCATTCGTGGAAAACGGCGAGCGCGCGGTTGAGCTCGTCGAGGCCTGAGATCATCGGGAACATCACTTTGACGTTTCCGATCGCGCTGGCGCGGATGATGGCGCGAAGCTGCGCTTTAAAAATATCAACGCGCTCGAGCGAGAACCGGATCGCGCGGTGGCCCAGAAACGGATTCAGCTCGTCATCGGCGTCGAGCGCGCCGGCGAGCTTGTCGCCGCCCAGATCGAACGTGCGGACAATCAGCGGATGCGGTTGGACCTGCTCCGCCACTTTGCGGTAAGTGGCGTACTGCTCCTCTTCACTCGGGAGCGTCGTGCGATTCAGATAAAGAAACTCCGTCCGATAAAGCCCGATGCCCTCGGCGCCATTGCGAGGAGCGGCCTCCACTTCATTCGGCAACTCGATGTTCGCCGAGAGCACAATGTGGCGGCCATCGCTCGTGGTGGATTTCGTTTCGCGCAGACCGGTGAGTTGCTCGGTGACGAGGGCGCGTTTGTGTTCGAGCTCACCGTAATGCCAGAGCGTATCCGGCGTGGGATCGAGAATGAGCAGGCCGTTGTAACCATCGAGCAAAACTTCGCGGCTGGTCTTGAGCTTTTCGCTCGCGTCGTGCAAACCAACCACCGCCGGGATATTTAGCGAACGCGCCATGATCGCGGTGTGCGACGTCCGACTGCCCAGGTCCGTGGCGAGGCCGAGCACGTACTGGCGATTCATCGTTGCCGTGTCCGATGGCGTGATGTTGTGCGCGAGCAAAATGTGGGGATGGGTCAGCCCGAGAAAATCCTTCGGCGCTTTTCCCTGGAGATTGCGAATGACGCGGCGGGTCACGTCCTGGATGTCGAGCGCGCGCTCGCGCAGATAAGGATCGTCGATTTCGCTGAGGGTGTTTGCGTAATGCGTCGCGACTTCCTGGAAAACGAACTCGACGTTGCAAAGATCCGTCTGGAGTTTGCGCAGCACTTCATCGATCAACGTCCGGTCTTCCACCACCAGGAGATGAGCGTCGAAGATTCCCGCGTCCTTCGCGCCGATTGATTGCGCGATCCGCTCCTGCATTTCGAGAATCTGCGAGCGTGTCTGGATGAGCGCGGTCTCGAACCGCCCGATCTCGCTCGGAATGTCCGCCGCGTCGATCGGATGTTTTACGACATCGTCGCGATCGTCTTCGACGACGTAGAGCGTGCCGCGGGCGACGCCGGGGGAAACGCCCACGCCTTGCAGGCGTGTTTCAAGTTTCGCGTTATCGCCGCTCATGGAGACAGAGTAGCGCGAATGTCAATCTTCGTTGAACTTTTGTCGGATCAACTCCTCGAGGTCTTCCATGACCTTGTCCGCGTCGGCGCCTTCGCAACAGATCTTCAATTTCGAACCCTGCCCGGCCGCCAGCATCATCAGACCCATGATGCTCTTGCCGTTGATCCGCTCACCTTCCTTTTCCACCCAGACCTCGGACCGATAACGGGTCGCGATGCGGACGAACATCGCCGCCGGTCGGGCGTGCAGACCGAGCCGGTTCACGATCGTGATTTCCTTCTCGATCTTCTGGCTCGGTCCGGTCGATCTGCGATTCAACAGGCCCATTACTCTTCCTTCGTCTCCATCACACTAAGCAATTTAGTATTAAACTCCGCCGCGCTGTTTCGTCCCAGACCTTTCAACTTTTGGTCCATCGCCGCAACTTCAACCAGCCGCGCGATGTCGCGCCCCGGGCGCACCGGGATCGTCACGTGCGGTATTTTCAACTTGAGGATTTCGTAAAATTCCTGGTCGAGCCCGATGCGATCGACCTCTTCCATCTCCTGCCAATCCTGCAGCGTTGTCACCATATCGAGCCGTTTCTCGACGCGAATGCTGCCGATTCCGAAAATGGACGCGACGTTGATAATGCCGATGCCGCGCACTTCCATGTGGTAACGCGTCATCTCCGGCGCCGTCGCCATCAGCTCGCGGCCTTCGAACGATTTGATCCTCGTCACGTCGTCCGACACGAGACTGTAACCGCGCTCGATCAAGCCCAGCACGCATTCGCTTTTGCCGACGCCGCTCGCGCCGCGAATCAGCACACCGACGCCCAGGATGTCGACCATGCTGCCGAATTCGGTGACGATCGGCGACAACTCCGCTTCCATCGCGATCGTGGCGGCGTTGATGAAACGCATTGTCACCATCGGCGTCCGGAAAACGGCGATCTGCATTTCTTCGGCGACGCCGAGCAGGTCCGGATCGAGATGCGCGCCGCGCGAAGCGACCAGGCACGGAATTTTTTCGGAACACAAACGACGGAAGCGCTGGATGCGTTGCCGTCGCGACAGACTTTCCAAATACGATTGCTCGGCCGCGCCGAGAACCTGGATTCGTTTCTCCGCGAAATAACTGTAGAACCCGGAGAGCGCCAGACCCGGACGGTTGATCGTCGGCTCACGGATCTTGCGATGAAATCCGACGCGCTTTCCCTGGAGCTTTAACTGCAATTTCTCGCCGTGAGCACGAAAGAAACTCTCGACGGTGACAACCGGAATGTTCTTCCGCAGATCGCTGCCGGAAGAAATGGCGGTTGAAGTCTTGTCGCCCATCGCTCTTCTCCTTTATCGCGGGAAGAAGCGGATTTCCACCGTGTCTTCTGTAGCCGTCGCCCTGTGGGCGACGCCGGACGAGTCAAATCTTCGCGCCATCCCCGGCGCTTCGCACAGCGAAGCGGCTACAGAAGAGTGAAGCAGCGGAGAGCTAATCGATTTTGATCAACTCGATATCGAAGACCAGCATGCCGGCCGGTCGGCCTGCTTTGCCTTTATAAGCCAGTTTTTCTGGAATCCAGAATCGGCGCTTTTCTCCCGCCACCATAAGCTGAAGTCCCTCAATCCAGCCGGGGATCATTTTATTGAGCGCGAAGGTACGCGGCGTTCCTCGAGCAACGGAGCTATCGAAGCTTTTCCCGTCTGTCGTCCATCCAGTGTAATGGACCGTGACAACGTCGGTTTTCGTCGGATGTGTCGTGCCTTTACCGGGCCGCAAAACTTTCGACGCGAGACCGGACGCAGTTTTCTCCGCGTCACTCGGCGGCGCTGCCACATCGTCGGGCGGTGGGATCTGCTTCGCTGAGAGCGCGAGAGTGGCACTCGCCAGAAAAGCGACCGCGACAATTCCCAATCCGATCCGCATTTTCAGTTCGCGGTCGGCTCGACAAGGCCGAAATCGCCGCTCTTTCGGCGATAGAGAACGTTCACGCGGGCGCTGCGGGCATTCAGGAAAACGAGGAACTGCCGGTGCGACATTTCGAGTTGGAGGACGGCTTCGTCGACGAACATTGGTTTGACCGGCAACCGTTCGGTTCTAACGACCGCGTGCTCATGATGATCGTCTTCCTCGACCGGCTCGGGATGCAACACGTGTTCTTCGAGGTGCTGCACGATATCTTTTCGCGGCCGATGTTTTCGCATCAGACGCGTCTTATATTTTCGCATCTGGCGCGCCACCTTGTCGGTCACGGCATCGATCGCGGCGTACATGTCATCGGTCTCTTCGCAGGCCTCGATGGTGATGTGATTCGAACAGACGAGGACGACTTCCGCGGAGTGCCGGTATTTTTCCACCTCGAGGATGACGTGGGCCTCGATGATTTTCGGGTAATCGAGATGCAGGCTCTCGATCTTGCGCGTGCAATAATCGTTGATCGCTTCCGTGACCTGCAAATGGCGGCCGGTGACTTTGACGTGCGGATGAGCGTTGGTGGAGATCACGGTTTTCCTTTCGCTTACATTTGAAAACGCTCGCCGAGATATAGCTGGCGGCTGATCGGATCGTTGATGAGGAAATCCTTGGTGCCTTCGCTTTCGACGCGGCCCTCGAAAATCAGATAGGCGCGATCCACGATGGAGAGCGTTTCGCGCACGTTATGGTCCGTAATTAGAATAGCGAGGCCGGACTTGCGCAGATTGACCACGATCTGTTGAACATCATAGACCGCGATGGGATCGACGCCACTAAATGGTTCGTCGAGCATGAGCAGGCTCGGCTGCGTCACGAGCGAGCGCGCGATGGTGAGCCGGCGTTTTTCGCCGCCGCTCAAAGTAATGGCGGTGTTCTTGGCGATTCGCTCGATCCCGAATTGATGAAGCAACTCATCGCAACGCTGCCGCCGCTCGTACTTGCTCAAGGGAAGCGTCTCTAAAATGGCGAGGATGTTTTGTTCCACCGTCATTTTACGAAAGATCGATTCTTCCTGCGGCAGGTAACCCATTCCGAGCCGCGCCCGCTTATACATCGGGTAGCGCGTCACATCTGTGCCGGAAAAAATGACGCGGCCGTTGTTTGGCCTAACGAGTCCAACGATCATGTAGAAACTGGTGGTCTTGCCAGCGCCGTTCGGTCCGAGCAGGCCGACGATCTCGCCCGCGCGCACCTTGATGTCGACGCCGTTCACGACCGCGCGGCCGCCGTAAATCTTCACCAGCTGCTCGGTCGAGAGAACATAATCCTCCGTCCCCGGCTTTGCGGACGGCGTCATCGTTGTTGGAATAGTAGCGGTCGACATCGTCACGGTTTCGGTGTCGCAGAGGGTTTCGGCGTCGTTGACGGCGTCGGCGTCGGCGTCATTTCGCTTTTCGGTGGCTGACGAATCTCCGTCCGGCTCGGGCCGGTCGTTTGGAGCTCGCCGTTATTGTTCAAAACCATCACTGTGTCCGGACTCGTCGCCACGTGCGTATTCAAACCCTGTTGCACGCGCGGGTTCCCCGTCAGCTCAAAGTTTCCGGTCTTCGCCAAATAAACCGCCCGGTCGGAACGGCCGAGCATCCGGCTCGGCGGCCCGCCCGCCGGATCTGGCCGGTCGCGGACGACACCAACATTTCCTTCCACCACAGCCTTATCGAGCCCGCCCTCCTGCTTGTTGTTCATGTAGATCGTGAGCTTGTCTCCCTGGATTTGAAAACGCGGATCGATCACGACAATGTGCCCGGTAAAGACACCATTCGATTTTGTCGAATCGAACACCGCTTTGTCCGCATAAATTTCGGTAACGATCTCCTGGGCCGGCGGCGTAGGCGAGGCGCCCGGTTTGGGCGGAGCCACACTTTTCTTTGGCGCAACTTTTGTATCCTTCGGCGTGGCTGACGGAGAACCTTCCGGTGTTAACCGGGACGAGAGCGAGGGCGGCGCGGAACCCTGGCCCCGCGCAATCCCACTCAGCGCCGCCAGAAATATCATTGCCCAAACCGCGAGAGATCTTCTCATTGCGGCTGCTGCTCACCCGGCGTCCGCGCTTTCCCCCGGACGATCATCTTCACGTTTCCTTCCAGCGTGCTCTGGCGTGTGAGCATTTCGAATTGCATCGAGTCTCCCGTAATTTCGAAATCGGATCGCTTCACCGTCGGGCGCGCGTTCGAGGTGAGCACCTGCGTTTTGATGTTGAACACGGCGGTGCTGACGGTGATGTCCAGATTCGGTGCCTGGGTTTCCGGGATGAACGTTGTGAATTTCACGTCCTGGAATTGAACGTTCTGTTCATCCAGGCGACGAGTCACGCCGGCCCGAAGCTTTCCGCGGAGCCGCCCTTCGTTATCGAATTCCGGCAGAATGAGCCCTTTCGCGTCATGACCTTCGGTGATCGGCACGTCCTTGATTCCCTCTTCAGGCCTCGGCCGGGTCTTTTTCGCTGGCGTTACCGTCGGCGTTGGTGTCGGCGTCTTTTTTCCGTCCGATTTCGACGACTTTTTCTCCGCGGCAAGCACGGCGCAACTGAGCGAAATCACGAGCGAAAAAGCGGCAAGGGCGCTGACGAATCCAGCACTCCCGCTACGAAACGGCAGCATGAATAGCTTTTAACATGCGAAGATGCTTCGGCAACTGCTTTAGCGGAATCTGATTCGGCCCGTCGGATAATGCGCGCGCCGGGTTGTCGTGCACTTCCATGAAAATGCCGTCGCAGCCGGCTGCCATCGCCGCGCGAGCCAGGACGGGCGCGAGCTCGCCGTCTCCGGAAGTTGCGTCGCCCGCGCCGCCAGGGCGTTGGACGGAATGGGTCGCGTCAAAAATGACGCGGTAACCGGCTTCGCGCATCCAGAAGAGCGAACGAAAATCCGCGACGAGATTATTGTAACCGAAAGTCGTCCCGCGCTCGGTGAACAAGAATTTGCTATTGCCGAAAGCGACCAGCTTCTCGGCAATATTCTTCACGTCCCACGGCGCGAGGAACTGACCTTTCTTCACGTTGATGACGCGACCGGTTTCCGCGGCGGCCTGGAGCAGATCGGTTTGCCGACAGAGAAACGCCGGGATTTGTAGGACATCGATAACATGGCCGGCGATCTCCGCTTCCGCCGGCGAATGCACATCGGTCGTGACGGGAATTTTTAGTTCCGCGCCAATCTCCGCCAAAATCTCGCAACCTTCCTCGACCCCGATCCCGCGATAGGAACGGACGGACGTTCTGTTCGCCTTGTCGTACGACGCCTTGAAGATGAACGGCACCGCTTCCGCCTTGCAAATCTCCGCGATTCTTTTCGCCATTCGCCAGACGAACTTCTCCGATTCGATAACGCAGGGACCGAGAATGAAAGCGGGCTTGCCGCCACCGATGGCGACCGAACCAACTTTGAGCGGCGAGCGTTTCATATCAGTTTGTTCCTCGCGCTCGTTATCATGTCATAAAGCGCAAAGGGCAAATAGAGGACGAAGTAAAAAATCAGCGCCAGCAGCTGCATCTGCAAAATGTAAACGGCGCGTTGATCCGAAAGAACATCGAGAAGCGATGCCGCGGCCGGTTTGTGCAGCAGGTAGCCGTAGTTTTCACCGGTGATCAGATCGACAGTGAACGCGAGGACGAAATACAACTCCGACCACGCGAAGACCCGGACAATGGAAATCCACTGCGGCCGGAATTTTTTCACTATCATCATGAACGCGATCGCCACGACGATGCCTGAGTGGGCGATGAAAAACGTGAGGAAGTGAATGTCGGGAAACGCATATTTCAGGTCCGGGGTGAGAATCGCCTGGAGCGTCCCGCCGATTCCCCAGAAGTAAGCGACTTCGAGCCAGCGTTCGCGGCCGGTGAGCAGCGCCACGATGATCGCGATCATGGACCAATCGCACAGCTGAAACGGCAGCGCTTTTTGCCAGGCTAATCCTTCCGTGGCCGCGAGATAAATTTCGAAGCCGACATAATTCAGCAGCAAGAGCAGCGCGAAGAACCGCCCGACGATGCGTTCGCTGCGCGGCCAGCGGGACTTGCGGACGAATGCCGCCAGAATAAAGGGCAGCGCGATCGTCAGCACGATGACGACGAGATGGGATAAGCCGAGCGGCTGAAAGAGATGTTCTTTTTCTCCCATCGCGAGATTCAAATTCGTGGACGCAAGTTTGTCCGGGGAAAATGCCAATGCAGCAAAATTCAAATAAACAGCGCATCTTTACGGCTCGCCGATACGTTTGCCACGTAATATCTATGTGCGATACATTTGCCCATGAAACGATCCTCCTGGAGCGCCCTGGGATTTGCTGTACTCTTGGCATTGCGGAGCGCCTCTGCCGCCGATTTCGTTGTCCTGAACACAAATGATAGCGGACCGGGATCGCTCCGTCAGGCAATCCTCGATGCAAATGCCGCGCCCGGCCCTGATCGTGTGCTCTTCAACATTCCCGGCAACGGTGTGCAGGTAATTTCTGTTTCAACCCAAACAGCCCTGCCGCCGATCACCGACCCACTTGTCATCGACGGCTATACTCAACCGGGTGCCAAGCCAAACGCCCTGACGGCAGGCGACAACGCGGTGATTCTAATCCAGCTAGATGGAATGGGAGTTTCCGCGAACGCGCCCCGCGCTGGGCTGACGATTCAGGCTTCGCAGTGCTTGATCCGTGGACTTTCGATCACCAATTTCAACCGAGATTACGATCCTAGTAATTTCTCGGTCGGAATTCAGATAAGCAGCGGGCTTGGCAATGCAGTCGAAGGTTGCTTCATCGGCATTGCTCCAGACGGCACGTCCGCTGTAGCCAATGTCGACGGCATTATCATTTCTGCGCCAAACACGACCATTGGTGGACTTACCCCCGACAAGCGAAATCTCATTTCCGGAAATTCGTCGGTCGGGATTTTGAGCCAAGCTGATGGCACAGCAATCATTGGAAATTACATCGGGACGAACGCGGCTGGAACCTTCCCGAGACGAAACGCCACTGGCGTTTCTTTCGTCGGAGCACACGCGACATCGATCCTCGGCGGAAGGTCGGCCGGCGCAGCCAATCTTATTTCCGGTAATGGGATCGGCGTAGGTCTCGGTGTCCTGGATGATGGCGGTCCAACGACTCCGGCCGGCGGCGTTCCGCCGGCCACAGGCGTGTTGGTGCAGGGAAATATCATCGGTCTCGCATCCGATGGTGTAACCGTGCGCGGTAATGGCGGAGGCGGCGTCGTGATTAGCGGATCCGGGAATTTGATCGGCGGCACGGCGGCTGGGTCCGGAAATATCATCACCGGAGCTTTCCTCGGCGGGGTGTCCGTTCGAAGCGGCAGTGGGAACTCATTTCTCTGCAACTCCATGTATTCGAATTCCGGCGTCGACATCTCCTTCGCCCGTTTCGGGGGAGTTGTTCCGAACGACCCTGGCGACCCAGACCTCGGACCGAATAATCTTCAGAATTTTCCCACGCTTAATTCGACGCAGATCTCGAACAATCAGGTGACCATCAAAGGCAGCCTCAATTCCACACCCAATGCGCAGTTCACCCTTCAATTTTTCGCGGAAACGCAGGACCTGCACGGCGTGCAGACGTTCATCGGCAGCACGACCGTAACGACGAACGCGAACGGCGATGCGCCTTTCACCGTCACGTTTGCAGTGCCGAGCTCGAACGTAGTCATCAATGCGACGGCCACGAATGCAAATGGCGACACCTCGGAGTTCTCTCTGAACGGGCCGCACTTCCAAAATATCTCCACTCGTGGGCGGGTCGAGACGGGCGAAAACGTAATGATCGCGGGCTTTATTCCCGGTAGCAGCGGGAAGGTAGCCATTCGGGCGCTTGGCCCAAGCTTACGCGGGTTCGGAATTAACGATGCGCTCGATGATCCCGCATTCGAGGTTTACCAAAACAACACCTTGATCGCGAGCAATGACAACTGGGCGGACGATCCGAATTCGGCCGCCGCCTTGCAAAAGGACGGCCTTGCCCCAGCCAACGCAGCGGAAGCGGCCCTCGATCCGATCACTGCCAACTCCGGACAATTTACTGTCGTGGTACACGGAAAGGAGAGCAGCACCGGCGTTGCCATCGTGGAAGTTTACGATCTCGGGGCAACCGTCTCTTCCACTCAATCGACCTTCGGTAACGTGAGCACGCGCGGTTTCGTGGGACCAGGCAACGACGTACTGATCGCTGGAATTATCATTGGCGGTGGTGGTTTGCCCGGACGCGTCCTCGCGCGCGCCATTGGTCCGTCATTGGCCAACTCGGGCGTCGCTCATCCGTTGCCAGATCCAACCTTGGAATTGCACGACGGAAATGGCGTGTTGATCGCTCAAAACGATAACTGGAGAGATAATCAGGCAGACCTCGAAGCGATTAATTGGGGTCCCCCGCTCGACGAAGCCGAATCGGTAATCGTAATGAGAGTCCCGCCCGGCGCCTACACCGCCATAGTACAAGGCAAGGGTGGCAATACCGGCGTTGCCTTGGCGGAATTCTACAACGTGCAGTAAGATCATCCGCGGAACGTTGTCCCGCTTCTCAACGAATCACCCAGAGATTGCACGGAATCGTGTCCGTGATCCAGGCGACGTGGGGCGGAAGACCATCCCCGCACGCAGCCGGATCCACCGGCACGACGAGCAAAGACGCGTCGATCGACTGAATGAAATCGAGCGCAGCGTAACCCGTGTTCCCGCGAATGCAGCGCGCTTCAATCGGCACGTCGTTCGGGCCGGCCGAGTCGATGAAGTTCTCCAGCGCGATTTCTTCTTCCTCCAGCGTGCGCGCTCCGGCGCTCCCCTCCTCCGGCGCATCCGTCCGCGCTTTCGCTCGGGCGGCATCGAAGGTCGTGTAAACGCGGATCACATAAAGCCGTTCGGATTTTTCCTGCGCCGCCAGGTGCAACGTCTTGAGCAAGGCGGCGCGGCCGTGCTCGGAATAATCAGCGAGAAAAACAATTCGGTTGAGCGGCTTCGGTTCGCGCTCCGGTTTGATGAAGAGAATGACGGAACAGCCGGCTTTCCGCACCAGCGTCCGCGCGACATTTCCGAGAAACGGCCGCAGCACGACTTCCTTTTCCAGCGCTCCCGCCACGAGCAAGTCGATCCCGTGAGCCTTCGCCGCGTCGACGATCGCCATCGCCGGATCTTCGCCGTGGTGATAATGAATCGCGGAGTCGGCCGGTAACGCGAGCTCGCCGAGTGCAGCCGCGAATTTCTTCGCAGTCTCATCGTCCCGCGCGCCGACGTAGATCAGGTGCAATTGCCGGCAAAGCCGGTCGCGCACGCGCTTGGCTTCCGCCAGCACCTGGCGGAAACGCGGCGAGAATGTGCTGGCAACAGCAACTGTCCGGTAAGGCGGCTCGCTCATTCGGCGAGGTATTGTGGGAGCGTTAGCCCTGCTCGGCAACTCGGCGGCGAAAAACTTCCGCAATTCGACGTTGGACGTTCGGCGCCTGCCGCGCCGTAGCTTGCGCAGGCGGGTTGGACGTTGAACGTTCCGCCAAATGATTCGCCGCGCCATTTATCCCGGCAGCTTCGATCCGGTCACCAACGGCCACCTCGACGTCATCGAGCGGGCCCGGAAACTTTTCGATGAAGTCATCGTGGCTGTCGCCCATAACGACCAGAAGCATCCGCTTTTTTCGCTGAGCGAACGCCTCGACCTGCTCAAGGGCGCGCTGGGAAAAATCACGAACGTCGAGATAGCGCCGCTCGACGGTTTGCTGGTCGATTTTGCGATCGAACGAAAAGCGACGGCCGTCATCCGCGGTCTGCGCGCCATTTCGGATTTCGAATTTGAATTCCAGATGGCGCTGATGAACCGGAAACTGGAAGCCACGGTGGAAACGATTTTCCTGATGCCGAAGGAGGAATACACCTATCTCAGCTCGCGGATCGTGAAAGAGATTGCGCGGCTCGGCGGTGACGTGACGGAATTCGTTCCGGCGCGAGTGGCGAAGGCGCTTAAAACCAAACTGGCAGAATGAAAGTCCATCTCCGCCAAATCCCAGCCGACGGCCTTCATCTCGAAGGCGAGGAAGATTGTCCGGTCCCAGAGTTGCAGGCGGAAGGCGTCGTCTGCACCGGGCCGTTACGATATGCGCTCGATCTCGGCGTCTCGGAAGGTTCGCTTTGGGTTACAGGCCATCTCGCGCAGCCGGTCGAACTAAAATGTGTGCGGTGTCTCGAACCGTTCCAGTTCGATATCGAGGTGCCGGCATTTTCGATTCACCATGAACTGACCGGGCCGGAAGTGATCGATCTCGCACCGTACGTGCGCGAAGATATTTTGCTGAATCTTCCCGCGCATCCGCATTGCGATCGCGAGGGCGGAAGGAAATGTCCCGCCGCCGCGGCCACGTCTTCCCCCGTCGAAACCGATGGAAAACGCAAACCCGATTGGAGCGCGCTGGATAAACTGAAGTTGTAGCGAGCGCCTTGTCTTTTCGGAAAGCCGTGCTTTCCTACTCCCCTTCTTATGGGAGTTCCCAAGCGTAAAACTTCGAAAATGCGACTGCGCACGCGCAAAGCGTCGCATCGCTGGCAGGCGCCGGTCTTGAACAAGTGCCCGCAATGCGGAAGCACGGTTCAGTCGCACACCGCCTGTGCTTCGTGCGGCTATTACAAGGGCCGGCAGGTCCTGAGCGTCGGCGCCTGATTTTTTCGTTTTGCATTCGCGGCCTGATCGCCGCAAAATCCCGGCTCCGATGAAGATCGCTCTGGATGCCATGGGTGGCGACTTCGGCCCGCCTAACATCGTCGGTGGCGCGGTCGCGGCCCTGAAAGAATATTCCTACATCGGAAAACTATTTCTCGTCGGCGACACGCCGCAGATCGAGGCCGAGTTGAAATACCACAAGTGCAACGATCGCCGCATCGAGATTGTTCACGCCACCCAGGTCGTCGACATGGCGGATCGCGCGGTGGACGCGGTCCGGCGAAAAAAAGATTCGTCCGTTAGTCGCGCCGTCGATCTGGTGAAAAAAGGCGACGCGGCGGCGATCGTGAGCGCTGGTCACACCGGCGCGGCGGTGGCGGCAACCCAGATTAAACTGCGCACTCTTCCCGGCGTCGATCGGCCCGGCATCGCGGCGGTCATTCCATCGGAGACGAATGTTTTTGTTTTAATCGATGCCGGGGCGAACAGCGATCCGCGGCCGGAACACATGCTGGACTACGCTATCATGGGCTCGGTCTATTCGCGCCATGTCCTCGGTTACAAAAGACCGTCGGTCGGTTTGATGTCGATCGGCGACGAAGATTCGAAGGGCAGCGATCTCACGAAGGAAGTTTTCAAGCTGCTCAAGCAAAGCGATCTGAATTTCCGCGGCAACATCGAAGGCCACGATCTGTTTGCCGATCCGGTCGAGGTCGTCGTCTGCGACGGATTTGTCGGCAACGTGATTTTGAAAACGTGCGAGTCGATCGGCGATGCGATTTTCAAATGGCTCAAGCACGAGCTGATGAAAACCAAAACGCGAATGGCGGGCGCGTATCTGGCGCGGAACGCGTTTCAGACGATCAAGAAAAAGGTGAACTACGAGGAATACGGCGGGATGCCGCTGCTCGGAGTGAATGGAATTTGCATCATCGCGCACGGGGCGAGCACGCCGAAAGCGATCAAGAACGCGCTACGGGCAGCGGCCGAATCGATTGAACACCAGGTGAACCCGCATATCGTCGAGGAAGTTCGGCGCCACCATGAAAAAACAACCTCGCTCGAGCCCGCGCTCCGGTAAATCAAACCGGACGGTCTCGATCGTTGGCACTGGCAGTTACACGCCAGAAAAACGGCTCACCAACGCGGACCTCACGCGCATGGTCGACACGAGCGACGAGTGGATCACGACGCGCACCGGCATCAAAGAACGACGCATCGCAGCGAAAGACGAGCAGACCAGCGATATGGCGGCGAAAGCTGCTTTGAAGGCGCTCGAGCAAGCGGAAGTATCACCGAAAGACGTCGACCTGATCCTCGTTGCGACCGCTACGCCCGACATGTTATTTCCGGCGACGGCCTGTTTCGTGCAAAAGAAGATCGGCGCCACGAACGCCGCCTGCCTCGATATTGCGGCAGCCTGCGCCGGGTTCCTCTTTGGAATTGAGATCGGGCAACAATTCATCACCTCGCACACGCACGAGACGGTGCTCGTTATTGGCGCGGAAAAACTGAGCTCGATAACGAACTGGACCGATCGCAATACCTGTGTGCTTTTCGGAGACGGCGCGGGCGCGGCGGTTCTCCAGCATCGCGGTCGCGCGCACGGGGTGATCAGTACCCACATCGGAAGCGACGGCGATTTCACCGACATTCTCTTCATGCCCGGCGGCGGCTCGCGTTGCCCGATCACGGCCGAAAACGCCCACATGAATTTGAACACGATCCACATGACGGGGAAGGACGTCTACAAACAGGCTGTCATCTCGATGTTGAGCGCGTCAAAAAAAGCGCTCGAAGCCGCCGGCCTAACGACAGACGACATCGCCTGCGTGATCCCGCACCAGGCGAATCTTCGCATCATCGAAGCGATCGCCGATCGGCTCAAGATCCCGCTCGATCGCTTTTATGTGAATCTCGACAAGTACGGGAACACATCGGCGGCCGCTGTCGCCATGGCGCTGGATGAAGCGAATCGCAGCGGCCGAATCAAACGCGGCGATTACGTTTTGATGGTCGTGTTCGGTGGCGGGCTCACGTGGGCCAGCACGGTGGTGGAATGGTAGCGAGCGATTGCAGAATTCAGATTGCCGATTGCAGATTGAACCGGCAGCCAATCTGAAATCTGCAATCTTCAATCTGCAATGCTGATAGAAACCCACGCGCATCTTGACTACCCGGATTTCGCGCCGGACTTCGATGACGTTCTCCGACGCGCGACCGAAGCGGGCGTGACGCGCATCATAACGATCGGCACGTCCATTGAGAGCAGCCGGCGTGCGGTCGCGTTGGCCGAAAAATATCCGAATGTTTACGCGGTCATCGGCGTGCACCCGACTTACGTCGAGGAATCAGGAGAAGACGTCATCACGCCACTGCGGGAATTAGCGGCCAATCCGCGCGTCGTCGCTCTCGGAGAAACGGGCCTCGATTATCATTCGTTGCCGAGCCTCGAATTGGCGAAGGAACGCAAGGACACTCAACTGTTGGTAAAAGCGCTCCAGACGTCGACGGAACAACAGCTCGAAGCAGAAATTCACGACGGCGCTTACAAATCGAAGCAGGCGAGTCTGTTTGAACAGCAGCTCGACCTCGCGGTCGAACTGGGACTGAACGTGGTGATTCATCAACGGGACGCGTGGCAGGATACGCTCGATATCCTGCAGCCTTACGCCGGCAAAGTGCGCGGCGTTTTCCATTGTTTCGGCGGATCGCTCGAACAGGCCAACGAGGTTCTCGCGCTCGATCACCTGGTTTCTTTCACCGGCATCGTGACTTTCAAGAACGGCGCGAATGTTCGCGAAGTCGCGACGCAGGTTCCGCTCTGGAAATTCATGGTGGAAACCGATTGCCCCTACCTGGCGCCGGTTCCATTTCGCGGCAAACGCTGCGAGCCGGCCCACACTCGCATCGTCGCGGAAACGATCGCCGCGGCGCGCGGCATCACGCTGAACGAAATTGCCGAGGCGACGACCGAGACGGCCGAAAAGTTTTTTCGATTCAAGCGATGACGCGGAGACTTCTTTTCATTGCGGCGGTCGCGCTCCTCGTTTCGTCCTGTGTCGCACCCGACACGCGCCATCGCATCGTCGTGAGCATTCCGGAACAACGCCTGGCCCTGCTCGACAATGGCGCGCTCATCGCGACGTATCCGGTGTCGACATCGAAGTTCGCGATCGGCGACGCGCCCGGAAGTCGCGGCACGCCACTGGGCGAACTGGAGATTGCGAAGAAGATCGGCGACGGCGCCACCCTCGGGACGGTTTTCAAGAATCGCAGACCGACCGGCGAAATTTTGGTTCCCGATGCGCCGGGCCGCGATCCGATCGTGAGTCGCATTCTTTGGCTGCGCGGTCTCGAAGCGCAAAACGCCAACGCCTACGGCCGCTACATTTACATTCATGGCACCGCCGAAGAACGGAACATCGGCAAACGCGCCAGTTATGGCTGCATCCGAATGCGTTCGCGCGATGTGATGCAGCTTTACGACATTGTCGGTTACGGCGCGAAAGTCACCATCCTCGATGCGCCACTCTCCGCCGCGGTGCCGATGGCGCCCGGCCCTGGAGCGACGAGCGCTGTGTCGTCCCAATAAATTGTAGCGCCGTCGCTACAACTCGATCACGGCAGCTTACCCAGCTGTTCGCGCGCGGACGTGCGCGAGAGCAACTGTAAGTCGGCATCGACCATGATCTGGACGAGTTCCTGGAACCGAACTTTCGGTTCCCAATCCAGCACCCGCTTTGCCTTCGAAGCATCGCCAATGAGCATGTCAACTTCCGCCGGCCGCTCGTAGCGATCGTCGTGTTTCACGAATTCCCTCCAGTCGAGATCGACCCGACCGAACGCAGCCTCGACAAACTCTCGCACGGTGTGCGTTTCGTTCGTCGCCAGCACGAAATCGTCGCCGGCCGCTTCCTGCACCATCCGCCACATGCCTTCGACGTACTCCGGCGCGTAACCCCAGTCGCGTTTCGCGTCGAGATTGCCCAGGAACAATTCCTTTTGCAGACCCAGCTTGATCGCCGCCACTGCTCGGGTGATCTTGCGCGTGACGAATGTCTCGCCGCGCCGCGGACTTTCGTGGTTAAACAAAATGCCGTTGCTCGCGGCGAGTCCGTAACTTTCGCGATAGTTCACCGTCGCCCAATACGCGAAGACCTTGGCCACGCCGTACGGACTTCGCGGCCAGAACGGCGTCGTCTCGATCTGCGGCACCTGCTGCACCTTGCCGAACATCTCGCTGCTCGAGGCCTGATAAAATTTTGACCGGATCCCGGTCTCACGAATCGCTTCCAGGATCCGAATCGTGCCGACGCCGGTGACGTCCGACGTGTATTCCGGAATATCGAAGCTCACTCGCACGTGGCTTTGCGCGCCGAGGTGATAAATCTCGTCCGGCTTCAATTCGTAAACGAGTTTCACCAGGTTCACCGAATCGGCGAGGTCGCCGTAATGAAGAAACAAGCGGACGCCGTTGATGTGCGGGTCGGCGTAGAGATGATCGATGCGCGACGTGTTGAACGTGCTCGCGCGCCGGATGATCCCGTGAACCTCGTAGCCTTTCCCGAGCAACAGGTCCGCGAGATAACTTCCGTCCTGCCCAGTAATTCCGGTGATGAGCGCGCGTTTCATTTCGTGGCAATCATCAATGATGCCAGCACCGCGCGCTGGGCCGCAATCAATTCTCCGATTCCTTTCCGCCCTAATGCAAGCATGCCTTCAAGTTCGTCGCTCGAAAATGTGGCTTCTTCGCCGGCTCCCTGCATCTCAACGAATTCCCCGTCTTCGGTTGCGACGAGATTAAAATCCACCGTCACGGCCTTGTCCTCCTCGTAATTCAGATCGACAACCGTCAGCCCATCGAGCACACCGGCGCTGACCGCTGCGACCAGTTTCCGGATCGGCGAGGACGCCACTTTCTTTTCGTCGGTCAATTTCCGGCAGGCCACGGCCACCGCGAGACTCGCTCCGGTGATCGCAGCCGTCCGCGTTCCGCCATCTGCCTGGAGAACATCGCAGTCGATCCACATGGTGCGCGGTCCGAGTTTTTCCAGATCGACGACGGCGCGAAGCGAGCGACCGATGAGCCGTTGAATCTCGGTGCTCCGTCCGTCGAGACGGCCCTTGGAGATGTCGCGCGGCTTTCGGGTGGTGGTCGAGTACGGCAACATCGAATACTCCGCCGTCAACCAACCGCCGGTAACGTTTTGTTCCTTCATCCAGCGCGGCACCGTCTCTTCTATCATCACGCCGCAAATCACCCGCGTATTGCCCATCGCCACCAGGACCGATCCGCTGGCGTGGGGCGCAATCCCGAGTTCGAAAGAAATCGGACGCAGTTGATCCGGCGCGCGGCCGTCGGTGCGTTGCATCCGGCAATTGTAGGGCAGGCGCTCCGCCTGCCAACCAAAACATGGCGGGGCGGTTCACGGAATCGTCCGCGGGCGATTGAGTCAGAACGAAAAATTATGCGAAAAAATATGTTTTCCCGGTTGACGGTCCGATTTGCCCGGCTACCTTGCTGACCCCGCCTGAAGCGGGACTCCCGTATCGCAAGACACGTGGGTTGGTTCTGGCCTGAATTTGGGACTGCAAATTGGAACTCAATTTTGTCCCGGTTTATCACGCCGTAGTTTCGTAACGCGAAACGAAGGCGGACATAGATCGGAAAACAGATTGAGTTTTTTTTGTGGGCTGAAAACAGGCGCAGGCCGCTGGTTCTTTGATATCTACATACAGGGTAGTAAATACAACTTTAAGAGCTGAGTCTGAAAACAATGCAGCCCCGATTTGGTCGGGGTTGCGGAGAGTTTCAGTTATCAAGTTTGAGCGTCGAGATCGGAAACGATTTTGGCGTTCTACAGATTGATCAAGCTACAAAGAGCGCATAATGGATGCCTTGGTGCCAATAGGCGATGAAGGACGTGGCTAACTGCGATAAGCCTCGGAGAGCGGTAAACACGCTGTGACCCGGGGATTTCCGAATGGGATAACCTGAGTGGGGTAACACCTGCTCGAGTTCCTGTGAATACATAGCAGGAACATCGCGACACCCGGTGAAGTGAAACATCTCAGTAACCGGAGGAACAGAAAGCGAAAGCGATT
>Ga0307470_10000056_pt1 | contig 80684 bp, 69 predicted proteins | sample atmos_gasesAM3C__FD_204565 | JGI IMG/M metagenome (GOLD analysis project Ga0307470, IMG submission 204565) | Hardwood forest soil microbial communities from Morgan-Monroe State Forest, Indiana, United States - atmos_gasesAM3C_05 | ecosystem: Environmental > Terrestrial > Soil > Temperate forest... | reverse complement strand
ACTCCCTTACACTCCCCCCATGCAAATCCTCGCGCGCGTCTTTCGCGGCGATCAGCTCGAGTCGTTCCACACCGGATCGATTGTGGTCGTCGACTCGCTCGGCCGGCTGCTCGCGTACGCGGGCGAACCGGCGCTGCAAACCTGCCTTCGATCCGCGGCGAAGCCGTTTCAGGCAATCCCCCTTCTCGAGTACGGCGGGATCGACGAATACGGGCTGTCGGGCGAGGAGCTGGCGCTGACCTGCGGATCACATGGCGGTGAGCCGCTGCACGTGGCCACGGCAGCAGCGCTGCTGCGCAAGGGAGAGTTCGACGAGACGGACCTTCTCTGCGGAGCGCACGTACCGTATGACGAGAAGGCGGCCGCCGATCTGCGCGCTGCCGGCGAAGAGCCGTCGCCCCTGCACAACAACTGTTCGGGCAAACACGCCGGCATGCTGCTGGCAACCCAAGTGATGGACGTCCCGGCGGCGCGGTACATCGACGCCGTCCATCCGCTGCAGGAGACGATGCGGGCCACGCTGGGCGATTTTGCGGACCTGGAGCCGGAGGAGATTCCGATCGCCGTCGATGGCTGCGGGGTGCCGGCGTTCTTCCTGTCGCTGCAGCGCACGGCATTCGCGTACGCACGTCTCATTGCCACCAGCGAGGGGGCGGGCGTGGCGGGAGCGCTGGAGCGTTATGCAGGAAGCGCGACGCAGATCGTCCAATCGATGACCGCCTTTCCGCAATACGTCGCCGGCGCTTGGAGCATGACCACGCCGCTGATGCAGGCCTTCAGCGGCGAGCTGCTGGCAAAGGAGGGGGCGGAAGGCCTCTACGCCATGGCCATGGCCCCGGCGCTCGTGGCGGCGTTGACCGGGCGGCTCCGCGTGGCTGATGATGTCGCGGTCGGCATCGCCCTGAAGATCCACGACGGTTCGATGGCGCGCGGCCGCAACCCCGTGATTCTAAAAACACTCGAGATCCTCGGCCTCGACATCACCGCACCGGAATTGCAACCGTTCCGAAAGCAGCCGGTCAGGAACGTGGTCGGCGCAGTCGTCGGCGAGGTCCGCGCGGAGTTTGATTTGGAGACGTTATGAAAGCAGAAGGCAGAAGGCAGAAGGCAGAAGTAAAGGCAGAAGTGATCGCGAAGGCAACGGCTAAGCCTGAAGTGACGAGGAGCGGAGCACTTCTGCCTTCTGCCTTCTGCCTTCTGCTTTTGACCTGCCTTCTGCTTTCGAACTGTCACACCGTCGGCATCTCGAAGACCAGCGGTGGCTACTCCGAGATCGCGGCGACCGTCGCCGCGGAGATGATCCTCGACAGCCAGCAGATCGTCGTCATCGACACCCGGCCGGTCGATGTCTATCGCGGCCCGGAGGGACATATCGCCGGCGCCATCAACGCTCCTTTCGACTCGATCGAGATGCACTTGCCCGAGCTGCTGCCGTATCAGAACCAGACCGTGCTCGTCTACGGCGAGACATCGACCGACGGTGCCGTGGCCGCACAACTCCTGAGCGTGGCCGGCTTCCATAACGTGGTGCACGTCAAGGGCGGCATCAAGGAATGGATTGAACGCGGCTATCGCACTGTTCATGCGCAGTGATTCTCAATCGGTCCGTTAGGAAATTGATGATGAAACGAGCTCTCCTGGCCACCGTCCTGGCCCTTCTCCCACTCTCTGCCTCGGCGCAGAAAGCGCCAACCCTCAGCGCAGCCCTGACCGACTTCGCGACGCGGTCATTGGCGAAATGCCCCGAAGAGAAGGTCACTGTCAGCCCCGTCGGGCAGGTCGGACCCACCGGCTTTACGATCTACACCCTGACTCAGGAATCCAGCGACTCGAGCTGCCAGCGCAAAACGTACATGTTCTACTCGCCGGCCACCAGACAGATCCTGATCGGGTCGATCTTCACCCTGCAGCCGGACGGCAGGCCGGTCACCGCGCGCATCGCCCAGGTCGCATCCGAAATGCTGAAAGAGCCGATGGTCGCTACCGTGGCTCCCTTCTCGCTGCCTGATGGCATTCACGCGGTCTCAATGGAGAAGGCGCAGTCCAAAGGCATCCCAGCCTTCTCGTACCACGGCTTTATCGATGCATCGAACAACTACCTGATCGTCGGCACGCGCGGCAATCTGAGCACCGATCCGGGCAAGACGATCATCGAGGCCATCGGTCTCGGCGGGGCCATGCACCGAGGCAATCCGAAGGCGAAGGTCCAGATCATCGAATTGTCCGACTTCGAATGCCCCACGTGCGCCAAAGCGCACAAGAAGGTCGAGCCGATCATTGCCAAGAACCTCGACAAGGTCGACTACTACCGCCTCGATCTGCCGCTGTTCGAGCACCACGAGTGGGCTCTCAACGCCGCCCTCGGCGCACGAGCTCTTTCGAAGGTGGCGCCCGGAAAGTATTGGGCGTACGGCAATTTCGTCTTCGAGAATCAGGAAACGATCGGCAAGGAGTCGTTCGACAAGGTTCTCCAGAATTTCTGCGAGGACAACGACGTGAACTGGAAAGCGGTGGAGAAGATCTACCACTCACCTGCCGAAAAGAAAGCGTTGGTCGATCAGGTCAGCCGCGCCTTCGATAACGGCGTCCTCTCCACCCCGACCTACATCATCAACGGCCAGATCCTCGGCTACGGCCCTGATGGAACGTTCACCATCGACGCAATCAAGAAGGCGCTCGGGGTGAAGTAACTGCGCTTCGCGCGTTGTCTGCGCTCCGCGCGTTGTCTGCGCTCCGCGCGTTGTCTGCGCTCCGCGCGTTGTCTGCGCCTTCGGCGCGTTGTCGGTTGGTTGTGGCAGCGTTCGAAGGTGCCGACCACGCGCGACGCGCAGACAACGCGCGAAAGCGCAGACAACGCGGCGAAGCCGCAGTTTCAAAACCCGATCGACACCTTCGCCGCGTAGCTCCTCACCTGTGCCTGCGTCGCCTCGACGACGAGTTTCGGCACGAACAGTGAGAGGCGGACGCCGACGGTGTAACGATTCACGTTGCTCTTGTCGGTCAGCGTGAACGCCTGCGTGTGCACGGTCGCGGGCACATCGCCCCGCGCGTCGACCCGCATGCGGCCGATGGCGGCGTACGGCATGATCGGACCGAAGCCTTTGCTGAGGAAGAGTTCCGCGCCGTAGGTTTTCTCGCGGAACACGTCGACGCCCGTGAGCGTCGAGTACGACAGCCGCAATGCAAGTTCCGGCTTCAGCACGCCGCCGCGCAGAAGCGGCGTGTCCAGCGAGCCACCCCACGTGCCGATGCCGCTGTTGGAGATCTTCGCGTACGTGCCCGAGATGGTGCCGAATTCGAAGCCCTTGGATGCGACGAGGCGCGGCACGCCGATGTATCCGTGCGTCGTGAAACTGCTGCCTGCCGGCACCGCGGCGCGCCAGTACGCGGAGCTCTCATCGACATTGACGACTGTCGCCGCCACTCCGACGTCGAATCCGAGGAAGCCGCTGGCGCGCGCCGGCTGCACGGGCGTGGCGAAGATGGCCTGGCCGACGATGCGCGAGAACTGGCTGAAGTTTGCCTGGGTGACCAGGTTCGGATCAAACTTTATGTCCTGGGCGCACAACGGCAACGCGGCGAAGAGAATCAGAAAAGCTGCGAGATGTAGTCGTTGCTCAACAAGAAACCGGAAGAGGTGAAGGCCACTCGATTGCCCACCCGCCGCAGCCACCCATCGCTCAAGCCTCGATCCATCCATTCGATTCCCTCCTCACCACAGAGTCGTACGACGTCGTCATAGTTTATCCCCGCGGCCTGGCGTAGCCCGAGGAAGATTGTCTCGCGGCGCACTTCGCCTTCGCCGAGGACCTCGGCGAACTCAGGCTCGCGTTCGCCGGCGATGTAGCGATGAATGTCGCGCGTGTTGGCGAAACGGCGGTCGCCGGCGAACGAATGTGCGCCGATGCCGAAGCCAAAGTACTCCTCGCGCCGCCAGTAGCGGAGATTGTGGCGGCACTCTTCGCCGGGAAGGGCGAAGTTGCTGATCTCGTACTGCGCGAAGCCGGCCTCGCCGAATCGATCGATCGCGGACGTGTAGAGCTCAGCCACGAGATCGTCGTCCGGCAGCGACACCCGTCCACCTTCGACCTGCCGCGCCAGCGCTGTTCCCTCCTCGAGGTCGAGCATGTAGAGCGACACGTGACCGGCCCCGGTGACGATGGCCGTCTCCAGCGTTTCCCGAAAACTCTCCTCGGACTGCCGCGGCAAACCGAGGATCAGATCGAGACTCGTGCGAATCCCCGAGGCCGCGGCGATGCGGATCGCTTCGAGCGCCTGCACGCGGCCGTGTACGCGCCCGAGAGGAAGGAGCTCTTCATCGTGGAACGACTGCACGCCAATGCTGAGGCGATTCACGCCCAGCGAACGCCAGAAGACTACCGCGTCATCGGTCACATCTTCCGGGTTTGCTTCGAGCGAAAACTCCGCACCGTCCTCGATCGCGAATCGATCGCGCAGGCAGTCCACGATGCCGACGAGGTTCTCGCGCGAGGTGCGCGACGGCGTCCCTCCGCCGAAAAAGATGCTGTCGACCGCCGTGCCGTCCGCCCGCGCGTCAACCTCGGCTATCAGCGCGTCGGTGTACTGATCCTGCAGGCGGATGTCCGTCGACACCGCGAACGGACAGTACGTGCAGTGAACGCGGCAGAAGGGGAGGTGGATGTAGAGGCCGATGGGCATGAGAGCGGAACGTCGCTGAGGCGGCGCACTTTACTGAATCCTTACAGGGTGACCGGACGTCCAAGATCCTGAATCCGTTCGAAGTCTCGGTCATCGCCCACGTCCGGCATTGCGGCCAGCATCTCTTTGAACGACAAGCCGGAATACTCCGTTCCGAGCGCACGGCGAAGAATCTGCCGATGTTCCTCCTCGGCCGAGTGCCCGTTGCGCGCCGCACGAAGCTTCAGCTCCTTCACAATTTCATCTTCGATATTTCGCACGATCAGTTTCGCCATGTTCGCTCTCAGCCCTGATAGCAATGATCCTACCTGATCACCGACGCGATTCAGACACCCTTCCGAGCCCCTGCATGCGCCCATCGCTATAATCCACCCCCGAATGTCCGAGGTCGAAACCCCCAACCCGCCCGCCCGCCGGCCGCGTCTGCTCTGGACGCTCCTCGGCGCGATGGTCGTCGTCAGTCTGGTGCCGCTGGTCGTTTCGCACTACTTCCTCATCCGCATCAACCGGGACTCGCTGGAGACGCTCGAGAAGAAGTACCTGACGCGCTCGGCAATCGGCGTGGCCACGGACATCCAGAACCTGCTGACGAACAACACGCAGCAACTGACGAAGATGGCCGGCAGCGTGCGGGCCATGAAACGCGCTCTTCCTCCCGGCACCGATCCGTTCCTCTACGCCGCGGAAAGCGGCTTCATCAAAGACTACATCACCCCGGACGGCGATCTCCTCGGCCTTCGCATCCTCCCCCGTGAGGGGAAGGGCGCGGAAGCCATGCCCGTGCAACTCGACGCGGCGGTCCGGCAGGAGCTCGACCTGGCCTTGCAGGCCGCGCTCAAAGGGCAGGTCTACACCGGCACGTTCCAGTTCGTCGCCGCGGCAAACCAGCCCGCCGTCATCATCGCCGTACCGCTCGTCGATAACGGCGCCGTCATCGGCACGGTCGAAGCGATCGTCAGCCTTCGCCGGATCAGCGAACGGATTCGCGAAGAAGGGAAAGGCGACGTCACGGCCTTTCTCGTCGACCGCAATGGCAAGGTTCTCCTCCACAGCGAGGCGGCTCTCGAGGTGCAGCATCCCGACTTCTCCTATCTGAAGATCGTGCAGGAATTCTCGAAGGCGCCGGTACACCTGACCATCCCGTACGACGACAACCGCGGCGGCGAGCAAGTGACGATGCTCGGCACGGTCGCGCCGGTGGGCCGTCCCGACTGGGGCGTGGTCGTGCAGAAACCGGAGAAGGTGGCCTATGCATCGGTGACGAAGATGGTGCGGGCCACGATCACATGGATCTCCATCGCCCTGGTCCTGGCCATTCTTGCCGCGAGCGTCTTCGCCTCCGGTATCGCCGGACCGGTCCGCGCCCTGGCGGAACGGACGCGCGAGATCGCCAATGGCAACTACCACCAGCGCATCGAGCTGAAGACGCACAACGAGATCGGCGAGCTGGCCGAGAACTTCAACTCGATGTCGGGAGCGATCGAGACCGCCATCGAGCAGCTCCGCAAGGCGGCGCATGAGAACCATCTCCTCTTCATCAACTCTGTGCGCATGCTGGCCGCGGCCATCGACGCCAAGGACCCGTACACCCGAGGCCATTCGGAACGCGTGGCGCGTTACTCGATCGGCATCGGAAAGAACCTCGGCCTCAGCGAACAGGAGATGCGCAACTTGCGCATCAGCGCCCTGCTGCACGATGTCGGCAAGATCGGCATCGACGACCGCATCCTGCGCAAGCCCGGCGCGCTGAGCGAGGACGAGTTCGAGGTGATGAAAGGACATCCCTCCAAGGGGGCGGCCATCATGAGCGGCGTGGCTCAGCTCATCGACATCATCCCGGGCATGAAATACCACCATGAGAAATGGGGCGGCGGCGGTTACCCCGACAGTCTCACCGGCGAAGAGATCCCCATGCAGGCGCGCATCGTGGCCATCGCCGACACGTTCGACGCCATGACCACGAACCGGCCGTACCAGAAGGCTATGGAGCTCAACTACGTCGTCGAGAAGATCAAGAGCTTTGCCGGTACACGCTTCGATCCCAGCGTGGTCGACGCATTCGCGAATGCGGTCAAACGAGGCGACATCACCATCGACGAACAAGTGCGGGGCGCCGCGTAGCGTGCCGTTTCGCGAGATCCTGCTCGATGTTCTGCAGTCGACTGGCGGAGCCATCGGCGCCGTCTTTCTCGATTCCGAGGGAGAGAGCGTCGAGGTCGTGTCAGCGCGGCCATTCGATACCGACGACCATGCCCTTCGCGTCATCGGCGCTTACGCCGGCATCTTCATCTCCAAGCTCCGGCGCATCACCGAATCGACGGACGGCGGTGGGGTGCGACGATACAAGATCGACTTCGACGCCTGCGGGATCTTCTGCTGCGATCTGAAGGATGGCTACTACCTGGTCCTCGTCGTCGATGCCGGTGCGGTAGAGGGGATCGTGTGGCAGCGGCTGGAACGGTGCAGGGATGTGTTGCTGGGAGAGATGTAGCTGCTACTGGCCTACCATCTGCACAGACTGAAAACGATGAATCGCCATCTCTCGATCATCCTTCTCGCCTTGGCTCTCGCCGCCGGGTGCAGCAGAAAAGCGCAACCTGTCGGAGCGCGGCCGCCGGCGAATGCGGATTTGCGGACGATCGACTCCGCGAACGTGCGGCCGGCACCGATCGACCCGCCGCCGATGCTGACGGATGAGGCGCCGCCGGTACGGCAGCTCAACGTCGTCGCACAGGCCGACGCCCCTCCGCCGCCGACGGCTCAGGATGAAGCGCTGCGCGCCTCACTGCCGTTCTCTCCCGCCATCGCCATGGACCCGGTCGACGGCAGCAAGATCTCCATCCGCGCCTCCATCCCGACGTTGGAGTACAAGAACAAGCTCTATTACTTCGCCACCGAGGAGCACAAGCGGACATTCCTGGCGAACCCCGAGCAGTACACGAAGGGCGTGTTTTCACATTTGTGAAGCGGGGGTCGGGGGTCGTAACGGACAGCCGAAAAAACCTTCCGCAGATAGACGCAGATTGAAGACAGTCTTATCTGCGTCCATCTGCGTCATCTGCGGATAGGTCTTTTCGTCAGCAAGGCCAAGCCATCGCCTCCGCGAACCCCGGCAACGCCGCCGACAGCTCCTCCATGTGCGCGCTGGCGATGCCGTCCAGCTCCCGCTCCAGAACGCCGCTGACGGTGGTCTCCTGCTGCTCCGCCCGATACTCCAGCATATCGATGTGATGCCGCGGCAGCCGGACGCGCAGCTCCGCGGTCCTGATCACCTGCGGCAGGATGCCGTCCGCCTCGTCCCCGAGGGCCTCTTCGATGACGTGCAACGGCCAGATCTCCAGCGCCTTGGCCATCATCTCCGCCCGCGGAAACCACTTCCCGAGCGGCGTCGTCCACAGCTCGACCTCCCCCACCTCGACAGCCTCGGACATCTGCCGATGCGTCCACCCGAGGAGTCTCGTCGCCTGGGAAATGCTGACATGTGGCCGTGGCTGTAGGAAGATGTGACGGATGCGGTCGATGAGGTCGGGTTCGAGCATGGTTGGGTGCTCCTTTGATATTGTGAATATGATATATCACGCCACGCGATTTGTCAAGTTGAAAGCGCGCCAATGGCAGTAACTCCAACGATCGGAGGACTGCTCGGCGAGCGTGTCCGTGAGCTCCGAAAAAAGCGTGGGTTGACGCAGGTAGAGTTCGCCGCTCTATGCGGCGTCCCTCAGAGCCGGATCAGCACCATCGAGAACGGATCGCGCGTCCCGAATGTGGAAACGGTACTCCGGCTTGCACACGCTCTCGGCTGTAAAGTGACGGCGCTGATGTCGGTCTTCGACAAAGGAGATCTCTCTTCGCTTATGCCGAAGTGAGTCGCCTGAGAACACCGCGGAGCGCCAGCTCTACTCCACGGACATAGTTCTATGTACGAATAACTCGGCGCTCTTGCTAACTGTTCAAGTGCGCGGCCTGAAGCACAGCCCTATCCACAAGTTACGAACTAGTGAAAAACGAAGGCCTGCCCCCCTCGTGGTTATCTCTTCAGAGCCGGGGACGTTGGGCGGCTTGGCTCGCTAATTCGCGACCCTTCCGTAATATACTTAACGTCCATCCAGAGCGTCGTAGGAGGCCTCCGTGCTTCGAGCCTATGAAGTTTTGCGCAGCCAAGCACCAGTCCGGAAAAGAGTGCATCTGGCTACGTTACGCGCCACGGGGCTTCTCCTGTCGATCATTGCGTTCGTATTTTCATGCGGTCCTACCGCGCCCAAGGGTGATGACTACTTGGGAAAATGGGAGGGCACCGTCGAGTCGCTCATCGGAAATGACGGTCAATGTCACCTCGACATTTCAGCAGTTGGTCAGAGCTACGTCATCAAGAGTGAGCGGCAGCGCATCGGTAACTGCGCGGCGTATGAAGGTATTTGGACACTTACTCCTGAAGGCAATCTGAAGGGTGGCCCACTTGGGAACATGCTCATCTCGTATGACAAGAAGACTGCCAGGGCGGTCGTCAGCGGTCTCGGCCCACTACGGTACCTGACACGACCAACTCAAGACCAGATGGACGTCGCGGCCTTTGAAGGTACATGGCGCATGCCATCGAAGAATGGAGAGGCCTTCCAACTCGAGGAACTCGGCGGCGGCCGGTTCACCTTTCACTCCGGAATGGCCAACCCGAATGGGGGCGTAGTTTGGGGAAACCGGTGGCCTGCGCAGCTGACGAACGGAGTGCTCACGGTGTCGTTTGCCGAGGGAAGCGCGAAGATCACGAAAGGTTCAGACAACACCTTGTTGTATGAAGAGTCACAGGGCTTCGTGGAAGGACCCGGTGGCACCACAGCAGCTCAGTACAAAGCTGAACGCATTCCATAGAGCCGCCCGACTCTGCGCTGCACCAGACTTGGAGCCGTAATTTGCTGCATCCCAAGGAAGGCACGCTAGGCTGCCTCTTGTTCGGGTCGGGAGGACTGGGATCAGGTCTTCTTCTGCTGGCGGTCAGGAGAACCTGTGAGTGCAAGTCGCGCTTCGGAAGCGCGCCGTCGTCCCCGTTGCCGTAGCGATGAGACTATCGCCCTATTCTTCGTCTGCGACTCGAAACCCGAGGATAGGCCGACGATGCCAGGGCGATGGTCTCGTGGATCTTCTTTGCCGTGTTCATTCTGGCGCTCCGGCGCGCCCCACCTATGTAATCGGCATCTTGATATATGCTGCCTCTTGCCTTCCTCAGCAATTGACGATCAGCTTCAGGTCTCTTGGACGAATTGGGCTCGCGCTCAGGACGCCTTCGTCGGGGACGTGTCGCTCACCAAGTGCGAAAGCAAGGCAGGAGGTTTCCAATGTTCGGTTTCCGCCCATCAGATCGTGTCGTCCCCGTAGTTTTCGTTCGCGGCGCTCAGCCGCGTGATGTCGGAAGCCTCCTCTTGATCCAGCCACGGCTTGTGTATGGAGCCAGCCGGCTAGGTGCATGCTTCTTGGCCGGCGTATCGGCTGTGTGTCGTGGCGGAATTCTGCCATTCCTGATCATGGCGATCGCGTTCGCTTCGTCTCAGGACGCCGCGCTTGCGCAGGGCGCTCTCACGAACGGCGCGAATCACGCCGGGGTGATGCAGGTGGGAGGCTTGGATACGTGGACTATCCAGGCTACCTTCAACGACGACATTGCCGTCAGCATCGGTGAAGTGTTGGGGAGCGGGCCCGACCCCAACTTTTTCCCGCGGCTTCGGTTGCGAGGTCCTGATGGCGCGTCGTTGGGTGACAACACCGGGAACAATGCCGCCGAGCTTGAGGTGCGAGCGCCTTCGACCGGCACTTACACCGTGCTGGTCTCGAACTCGACGTGCTGCAACCAGACCGGCCCCGGCAGTTACGTGTTGACGGTGGCCAAGACACCCGGGCCTTACACCGTGTCGTCAGGCGATCAGGGCGGCCCCATGACCAACGGCGCGAATCACGCCGGGGTGATGCAGGTGGGAGGCTTGGATACGTGGACTATCCAGGCTACCTTCAACGACGACATTGCCGTCAGCATCGGTGAAGTGTTGGGGAGCGGGCCCGACCCCAACTTTTTCCCGCGGCTTCGGTTGCGAGGTCCTGATGGCGCGTCGTTGGGTGACAACACCGGGAACAATGCCGCCGAGCTTGAGGTGCGAGCGCCTTCGACCGGCACCTACACCGTGCTGGTCTCGAACTCGACGTGCTGCAACCAGACCGGCCCCGGCAGTTACGTGTTGACGGTGGCCAAGAGACCTGGGCCTTACACCGTGTCGTCAGGCGATGAAGGCGGCCCGATAACCAACGGTAGCCATCATGCGGGTGTGATTCTGGTGGGAGACTTGGATCCGTGGACCTTCCAGGCCACCTTCAACGACAATATCGTCGCCACCATCGGTGAAGTGTTGGGGAGCGGGCCCGACCCTAACTTTTTTCCACGGCTTCGGCTGCGAGGCCCTGATGGCGCGCCGTTGGGTGACAACACCGGGAACAATGCCGCAGAGGTTGACGCGCGAGCGCCCTCGACAGGCACCTACACCGTGCTGGTTTCGAACTCCACGTGCTGTAACCAGACCGGCCCCGGCAGCTACTCGCTCACGGTATCCGGTCTAACAGCCTCAGTCTCTCCGCCGTCGGTAAACGCGTTCGCGGCGAATCCGCCGACGATCACTGCTGGGCAGTCCTCCACACTGAGCTGGACCACGACGAACGCGACGACGGTCTCGATCAGTGGAGTTAGCGGGGCGCAACTGACTATCGGATCGGTCTCGGCCAGTCCCATTGTGACTACGACCTACACGTTGACCGCAACGGGACCTGGCGGGACGGCCACTGCGACGACGACCATCGTGACCTTGACAACGGCGCCCTCGGTGAGCGGGGTCAATCCCACATCGGGAAGCACCACGGGCGGAACGCAAGTCACAGTTTCGGGAACGAACTTCACTCCCGGTGCGAGCGTGAGCTTTGGCGGGACCAGCGCGACAAGTGTGTCGGTTACCAGTGCCACGATCATTACCTGCAATACACCGCCGCATTCTGCAGGCGCGGTTACCGTTCAGGTGGTGAACCCCGGCGGCCAGTCGGGTCAGTTGTCAAACGCATTCACTTACAACGCCCCCGTTTCGCAGCCGCCCGGACGGCACCGCGCGGTCGGTCATTAGTTAGAGGAGAGGTTTTGTCAGGTCCCCATCCCGCTTCGGCGTGAAGCGGGAGCAGTTCGAAAGGTTATAGAAGGTTTGAGCGTGCGAGAGGTGCGGCGTCCGGAGACGCAAGCTGATCAAGCCGTTGAGGCCGGGGTGCTCGTTGGGTATGAGCGACGGGTGTTCCAGGAGGGCGACCGTCTCCAAACGAGGACTAGGTTAGCGACATCACTCCGACCTTGCCTTACCCATCAGAGCATCAGCTACGCGGGGGGAAGAAATCCATGAGGAGTCTGTCACATTCGTCAAATTCACGCATCTGTTGTTCATTGTGCTCTCTTAAGCCTCACTTCCGCTGCTCCATCTCGATACATCAAATTGCCGTTCGACGACACTTCTAACGTCGGAACTTGATATTTGTAGAAGTCTTTGGCGTTTCCGTCGATAGTTATCTTCCCATTCTGATACTTTCCAGATAAATTGCCGGGCGTTGAACTCGTTGTGCTACTCATAATAATCCTGTATTTACTAGCTTCTTTGCTGATCGCGAACGTGAACGTCGGGCTCTTTTCTTCGATTTCACGATACTTACCAGTGGCTTTATCAATCTCACCGCCGTAACTTAAATAGTATCCCTTCCACCTCCCTACAAAATCGTCCTTCTCGACGAGTCTCTTGAAGGGCTCGCTGCCGCGTTCGTCTTTGTAGACGAGCGTATTCTCGTCCGCCTTCTTGATTTCAAAGGGGAGGTTGTGCTCATTATCGACTTCAAAGTGATAGACCCCACTGATGACACCATTGTCATATTTGATATTTCGGAATTCGGAATTGAAAAACGGGCGCTTTTCTCGAATCTCGAAGCTGGCGTCGTCTAGCAGATCGACTATCAAGACATCCGAAAGCATCTGGCCACCCTCCTTGGGAACTTTTTTCCAAGTGCCATGAAAGCTTGTTTTGTCTGCCTGAATTCTGACGGCTTCGGCCTCCAGAAACTCTTTTCTGGCGAATTCTTCACCTGCGAAGTAAAGCTTGTCCTTTCCTTCGAAATATTGGATATCACCAATAGCGGTTCCTGTTTTTAGTTTACCGTCTTCAAACTTTCCCATGAAATCGCCGCTTGGCGCTTTCACAAAATAGGTCTTGTTTTCCTGAGTAATGATCAAGGTAGTGTTGTTCTTGCTGCGCCACTCGCCGGACAAATGAGGCCCGCCATTTGAACAGCATGTGATGCTTGCAACGAGTACAAGTGCGAGTGATATGTTTTTCATTCTTGCTCCTTGGTTTCTCAGAAACATCTGTGCAGATGAAGATCGCGCTGTTGCGACCCCTAGCCCGCGTCCTCCTGGGGGTCGGGCACGAACACTCGCTTCAGCGGCAATAGCGCTTTGTATCGCGAGTCGAACTGTTCGTAGTGCGCGAGGATCAGGTCGACCAGCTCGTCGCCGTCGATCAGGCGGTTTGCTTTCGCGCGCGCGAAGCCAACCGCGGGCGTGGTGAACGTGCCCAGGGTAACGACGAGACCAAACTCTGTGTGTCCAACTTTGCCGTAGAGAGCAGAGACGACCGGGTCGCCGACGGAGCCCTCGGTGCTTTTTACCTGCACCTTGATGATCGGCGGCTCGAAGCCAAGTTCGTCACGGTGAGCGATGACATCGACGCCACCGTCCGGGCCCTCCGGCGAGACTCTCGTCCGGTAGCCCATCGTGTTTAAAAGGTGACCGATGAACTCCGCGAATGGATGACCCTTGAGCTCCTGCGCCAGCATCTTGAGGATGAAGTCGCGGGTATTGATCTCGATCTCACCCGTGACCGCGGCGACCGTCGTGTCCTCCGCAACGGTAGGCGCCGGAACCGCGTTGGATGAGGTCGCGGCGACGAACTCCTCGGAGAACGTCTTCACCTGGAAGAGGCTCATCGCCGCGCCGATCTCGTAGAGGGCGCCCTGCGTGAAGTGTGTCCGAGGAACCGCCTTGATCCATTTCACCGACCGCACGTGAGGGTAACCGGTCACCGCCGTGTCGTAGCGGTACCCGCCCTCCACCCTTCCGATGTTCACCATGCGGTCAGACTTCGATGGATAGACAACGAGATCACCCGGCTTCACCTCGTGCGCAAAACGAAACAGTTGCCCCGCGCTCGGGGGTATCGCACCTGCCTTCGATTGTGGGTATGCGGCGGCATAGGTCGCCTTGAACGCTTCGCGGTCTGGGCCGATCGTGTTCAGATTCGGAATTCGATCCCACCCCAGTCCGATGAGACCCTGCCCGAGAAACAGATGATGCGCATCACCGGTCCTCCCGGCGTGAATCCCCCACACCACTTGCTCCGAAGCAGCCATCGCGAACCCTCATTCCTTATTTGCTGAAGCAGAGGTAAGGGTACACCGGCATCCATGACATGACCAGACAAATGGAAACCGCGATACAGGGTTGAAGGCTAGGACTTCGCTATTGCTCGAGGTTCTATCCACAGATGGACGCAGAGGAAACGCAGATGAAAACTGCCTTCCATCTGCGTTCATCTGCGTCATCTGCGGATCAGCCTTTCGATTTTTCGTAGCGCGGTTGATGCAAGTTGATGAAACGGCGCGAGTTATGTCACGTTTGACGCTCTGGCGGAGACCGAACGTGTGACCCCGGGATCACGCCCTCGGTCGCGCGCCGAGAACGTTCACTCGTCCGACTTCCACCTTCCTGCCGCACGATCGCAGCTTCCGCTCATTCCATCGGAACGTTCCAGCCGTCCGGTCTCAACTTCGGTTCGCCGCATCACACCGTGCAGTCTCCGATCGCGGCTCCCGTTCGGCCGATCGCACCGTGCATTCGCCGGAATGCACGTTCCATTCGTCCGATCACACGGTTGTATTCGTCCGAATGCAACTTCCATTCGTCCCATCACAACGTTGTATTCGTCCGAATGCACGTTGCGTTCGTCGCATCACAACGTTGTATTCGGTCGATCACAACGTTGTATTCGCCCGACGGAACGTTGCATTCGTTCGAACGCACGTTGCGTTCCTCCCATCACAACGTTGTATTCGGTCGATCACACCGTTGTATTCGTCCGACGCAACGTTGCATTCGTTCGAACGCAAGTTGCGTTCCGCCCATCACAACGTTGCATTCGGTGGATCACAACGTTGTATTCGCGCGACGCACCGTTCCATTCCTCCGAATGCAAGTTCCGTTCGTCCGATCACACCGTTGCATTCGTCCGACGTAACGTTGTATTCAGCGAATGGACGGTTGTATTCGGCGAATGCACCGTTGTATTCGGCGAATGGACCGTTGCATTCGTCCGACGCACCGAACATCCGACCAGATGTTCGCGTAAGCCATTATTTTTCAAATGTTTGCGCTCTGCCTCGGTCGCGACGGTCCGGTGCTAGCCCTCTTCAGGCTGAAACCATCCCGAGGCAGAGCAAAGCGCTGCTGACATGGCGCGGGCGTCGCGAACGTCGACGACGGGGTTGGTAACCTTCCCGAAGGACAGGGGTTGAGGACAAGACAGTTTTCACAGCTCAGACGTGGTTTTGTCACGCGCGGGCGTAAACGAAATGCCTCCCCGATACGTCTAATAGCGCATAACACAAAAACCATGTTTACGAACTCTGGCAGCCGTCCCGACCTTCAACCGAACGCGATCTTCTCGCGTCCGGAGAGGTTCTGGCTGCGTGCGATGCGGAAGTGCCTGCCGTGGTACGGGCCGCTGCGCAACATGCACAGGGCCGTCGATTCGTCGAAGCGTCTGATCCATCGCGCTCGTGCGGTCATCGAGTTCTCCCGAAGGTCCGCCGCGCGACGGCCTCTGTGGACTGCCAGGCGGTTGAATCAAGCCTCGCACTGGCTCATGGATGCCGCCGATCAGCTCTACCGCGCCACGGACGCCATGCTGGAGGCCAAGGCCTCCCTCGCCTTCGCTCCGAAGTTCGAGCGCTTCGCGCCCGAGCGGCTGGCCGAGGATGCCAGACGGATGCTGGACGCGACGGGCGATCTGAACATGGTCACCATCGAGCTCAATGTGGCGGTGGCAAACGCCGTACTGCTCGAACGATCCGGACAAATTGTCGATGCGCGTCCCGCCATCACTACTCCCCCGCCGGGAATCCTGCTGTCCCAGGACGATGCACCGAGCCTTCCCCTTCGCCGCCGTCGGTCGTTCCTCGCCACCATCGAGGATGCGGTACGGAGAGTTTGCCGAGGACGCGCCCCTCCTGTGGTCTCACTCTGCCCGCTCTGATCCACGGCAGTTGTGAAAAGACATAGGAGATAACAATCATGAATACCAAGAATGAAGTACCGGCGACGACGCCGTCGCCGGTTTCTCACACCGCTGCTGCGCAGGCGCTGGTCGATCAGACCCGCGCCATGCGCCAGCAGATTCCGAATTTCGTCGTTCCGTCTTCCGCGAGCGAGACCCATCGTCTGGTTCCTCCGGCCTCGGTACCGCCAGAGTTTGTTGAGCTGACGGCCATGGCAGTGACGAACAGCGACTCTCTCGTCCGTGGTGGGGCATTGGCTCCGGATCAGACCCGCGACCTGATGACGTATGCCGCAGCGTACGACCCGGTGGCCGATGAGCTGGAAGCACTGGCTCAGTTCATCCGCCACAGTACGCTGGCGGCACGGAACAAGGCCGGAAACGAGGCGCTGATGACCTACGCGGTGGCGCAACGTCTGGCCAAACGTCCGGAGAACGCCGATCTCGCTCCGCATGTCGCAGACATGCGCCGCGCCCTCGGCCGCGCCCGGAAGGCGAAGTCCCAGCCGGCACCGGCGCCGGCACCGGTTCCGGCGGAACCGTCGCCTGTGACCCCGTCACCGGCGACAACGTCGAAGTAGTGACGAACCGGTTCGTGCAGTAAGCCCCGCGCGGGCGCGTCCGAAGGCGCGCCCGCGCATTTGCGATCGCAGCGCTGGCGTCCTCGCCGACTGGCTCGGCAGAGCCTGCCCTGAGCGAAGCCGAAGGGTCCCGCTGCCGCGCGCAGTCGTAGGGTATCGCCTCGTGGTTACCAGCAAAATGTCTCGAGTCTTGCCGGGTCAGCGCCGAGACGGCGCCGAGCCAGCCGGCGAGGACGCCAGCGCTCCGGCCCACGAACTATCTGCTACCCTCGCGCCGTTTCACACCCCGAATGGCCCCGTAGCTCAGGTGGATAGAGCAGCGGTTTCCTAAACCGCGTGCCGCGTGTTCGAGTCACGCCGGGGCCACCATTCGCGGTTGCGGGGCCGCGCGGTCTCGCGGCGGGTGATCGTCACGCCGCTTCACGACCTTCCACGGCAACCCCGAGACCGCGCCACTGCGAGACCGCGCGACCCCATCCTGGCTTCGATCTCGCACTGGCTGTGCGCGTGCTTACCCGAGGTCTTCTCGTGATGAGTCTGATCATCGGAGTATCGCTGTCGGGGCAGACGACCCAGCAGCAGATCGAGAAGAATTGTCGTTGGTGGCAGCTCCGCTGCGATGACAACATCGAGGGATTGCTGCCGCCCGAGGCACCGCGCACGGGGACCGTCATCACGATCGACGTCGCTCGGAACCGGCTCTACCTCTTCGTGGACGGCCAGCTCATCGACGAATCACCGGTCGCCACCGGCAGCGAGAAGCTGTTGAAGCGTGGCAGCCGGATGTGGCTCTTCCGCACACCGGAGGGGCATCTGAAGGTGCTGCGAAAGATCGAGGATCCCGTCTGGACCAAGCCCGACTGGGCATTCGTAGAGGCGGGCGAGCCTGTTCCGCCTCCCAACTCGCCGCTGAGAAAGGTCCGAGGTCACCTCGGCGAGTATGCCCTGGACCTGGGCGACAGCATCATGATTCACGGCACCGACGAGTCCAGCTCGATCGGCAGGAAGGTGTCCCACGGCTGTATCCGTCTGCCAAATGACATGCTGAAGGCGGTTTACCGGGCCGCGGCCATCGGAACGGACGTGTACATCTTCGAAAGCCAGGTCCCGCAGACGGCGACGAAACGCGACCGGCACAGCGACCTGGATTTCTAGGAAGAACAGGTTGCTGGGTCGCAAACAAGGCTGTTGGGTTTCTGAGGTTCAGGGTGGCTTTGGCGACGAATCACCGTAGCAACTCAGCAACCCTGCAACCAAGTAACCCCACTACTTCTTATTCATCCGCGCATACAGAGTCGACGGGCTGATCTGAAGCTGGCGCGCTGCTTTGCGGATGTTGCCTTCCGCGGCGGTCACCGAGGCGGCGATGTAGTCGCCGACCACATCGTCGAGGGGACGGATCTCCCAGTCGGCGGTGGGGAAACCGCCTGAGCTCTTGGCCACGGATGCGGTGTCGGACTCGAGAAGCAGATCCTCGCTCCGGATCTCTTTGCCGGTCATCGTCAGCATGGCCCGTTCGAGGACGTTGCGCAGCTCGCGCACGTTGCCGGGCCAGGCGTAACCTGCCAGCTTCTTCAGCGCGCGCGCGCTGACCGGCGGAGCGGGACGCCCCATCTCCTTGGCCAGCGGCCGGAGAATGACTTCGGCGAGCAACGGGAGATCCTCGAGCCGCTCGCGGAGCGGCGGCATGCGGACGCGGACGACGTTCAGGCGGTAATAGAGATCGCCGCGAAAGCGGCCCGCGGCAACTTCCTTGCCGAGGTCGCGATTCGTGGCCGCGATAAGCCGTAAGTTCGTCGTCAGGTCCCGGACCCCGCCGACGCGACGGAACCGCTTTTCCTCGATCGCTTTGAGCAGCCGCGCCTGGACGGTGACGTCCATGTCGCCGATCTCATCGAGAAACAGCGTCCCGTCGGAAGCGATCTCGAAGAGGCCCTGCTTCGTGTTCATGGCATTGGTAAACGCGCCGCGCTCATGGCCGAAGAGCTCCGATTCGAGCAACTCCTTCGACAGGCCGGCGCAGTTGAGGTCGACGAAAGGGGCGCGCGCCCGCGGCGAACGGTTGTGGACCAGGCGTGCGTAGACTCCCTTCCCCGTGCCCGAATCCCCGTCGATCAGGACCGGCGACGGCGCGCGCGCGATCTGTGCGAGAAGCTCGTTCAGATTCTGGACGGCAGGCGAGAGACCGGGAAGACGCTCGAGATCGTCCGATCCGCCGCGCCGGAGGGCAATGAGCTCGCGGCGCGTGCCGACGATGCGCGATACCTGCTCGAGCGTCAGAGACAACGTGTTGTAATCGAATGGCTTCTGCAGGAAGGTCTCAGCGCCGAGCTTCATCGACTCCACCACTCTGTCGATGGTGCCGACGCCTGACATCATGATCACCGAAACGGCCTCGGAATACATTTTCAGGTCGTGCAGGACATCAATACCGTTGCCGTCGGGAAGGTTGACATCGAGCACGACCACGTCCGGCGAGAAGTCGGCGAAGACGGCACGTGCATCCCGTGCGGTCGTGGCGGTCTTGACCTCCCAGTCGTCGGCCAACAGCGCTTCCAGACCGGTCACGATGTTCAGATCGTCATCGACGATGAGGAGTCGTTGCCTGAATGCCGTCTCCGCCATGTCCAAAAATCATACAGCCGTTCAGTTCCAAAACGGGGGCAAATGCGTCAGACGCATCTAAGTTGCTGATTCTAATCGTGGCCCTGCTTGGCACCGGCCTTGGACTAAGGGTCGGCAGTGAACATCCTGCAGAACGAAAAAAGGAGATTCCAATGACTCAGATCAAACACTTCGTATTCGAGACCACGTCGGACCTCCGCGGCGGACGCCAGTCGTGGCGGGTGCTGGGGATGCTGTGGTCGCTGGCCCTCGCAATCGCTTTTGCCGCGGCCGTTGTACCTCATTGAGGAGACGACAATGCGCGATCCCCGACGCATCACTCTCGTTGTCCGCGGTGCCGCAGCGCCGTCCCGTCCATGGGACGCGTCGCCCAAGGCAGCCAACCACATCATCTTCGTCGGCGCCTTCCCAATGCTCAGCTTCGTGCTCGATCACGCCTCGCAGGACGTCGAGCGGCTCCTGATCGACGGAACGGCCACGCCGGCAGAGTTTCTCGAGTTGCTCGCTACTCTGCCGTCTACCTTCCTCGGCGACGTTCTCCTGGTACGCGACAACGAGAACTCGTTCCTCAGTACCACCGGAAGAGCCGATGGCCGCCTCCTGTATTCGCTGACGCAGGCCGACCTGCAGTTCTATCTGGAGACGCTCGGGTTGGTGACGAGAGCCGCGGTTGCTGCGTAGGGGGTGGGGTGTGGGAAGTGGAGCGGGTTGCTGCGTTGCTGGGTTGCAAGGTTGCTGAGCCGCTGAGTTGCTGGGTTGCTGGGTTGCTGGCGGCGAAACGCCTGAATCGTGGCAACCCAGCAACTCAGCAACCCAGTAACCGAGCAACTCAGCAACCCACGACCGTAACCACTCCGCAAGCTCCCACTCCCCACACCCCACCCCCCGCATGCTACCTTTACAGCAGTGCAACTCTGGACGTCGTTTCAGCATACAGGGTGGGTGGGGAAGGCCGTCCTGGGGGTACTGCTGCTTTTCTCGGTAGGCTCGTGGGCGGTGATGTTCGTCATCGCCATCCGCTTCTCGCAATCGGCGGCGGCATCGCGGCGATTCATGTTCGCCTTTCGCCGGGCCAAGAAACTGGCGGATGTCAATGCCGTGACGGCGCAGGCCGCGCACTCCTCGCTGGTCGGGCTATTCAAAGCCGGTTACGCGGAGATCGAAGCGCAAATCGCCCACGCCAACACGGCCATGATCCGGTCGCTCGACAGCGTGGAGCGTTCGCTGCTGCGCGCCGCGCGTATCGAGTCATCGCGCCTGTCGCGCTATCTCCCCTTCCTGGCCACGACCGCGGCAGCCTCGCCCTTCATTGGCCTCTTCGGCACCGTCTGGGGAATCATGGACGCCTTCGCCACCATCGGTGCGACGCAGACGTCATCGATCACGGCGGTGGCCCCAGGCATCAGTGAGGCGCTCATCAACACCGCCGCCGGACTCTTCGCCGCCATCCCGGCCCTTCTCGCTTACAACCACTTCGTCCAACGCCTGCGTCAGGCGCGCGGCGAGATGGAGGATTTTACGTTGGAGTTTCTGAATTTGACGGAGAGGAACTTCATGTAGCGGTTGCGGAGTCTCGGAGTGTCGCGGTCTCGCGGTGTTCTGCCGCGCGACCGCGAGACTGCGAGACCGCGCAACCATGCGATCAGCAGCCGGTTACTACAGGCGAAGCACAGGCGTCTAACACACACATGTCCTTCCGATTCGACCACGGCGACGACTATGGTGACATGGCGGAGATCAACGTCACGCCGCTGGTCGACGTCATGCTGGTGCTGCTGATCATCTTCATGGTCACGGCGCCGATGCTGACGCAGGGATTGACCGTGGCCTTGCCAACGGCCGAGGGGAAGAGCTTCGAGCTCGCGTCAAACAATCCCGCGAAGATACAGGTGACGGCGAGCGGTGCGGTTTACCTCGACGGTATCGCCGCGGGATCGGCGAACCTCGACCAGAGCCTGGGACCGATGCTGCGCGCACGACGGGTCAAGCGGGCTCTCCTCGAAGCGGACAAAGCCGTGCCCTACGGACGGGTGGTGGCCGTGCTCGACATCATGAACCGCGCCGGCGTGGAACAGCTCGGGATGGTCACGCAGCCGAAGGAGAAGGATGGACGATCGCGTCGGTGACCTTCTAGCCGAACGTGCCCGCCGCGGCGGCAACGCCGCGGCCGGCATCGCCATCTCCATCCTCCTACATGGCTCGATTGCCGCAGGAGTCATCTACGCCGCCATGCACGCCGTCGCACCAAAGGAGATGTCGACGCTGAACATCCGCTTCGCTCCGATGCCCGCGGCCGTCTCCACAACACCCATCGCTCCCACTCCCCACCCCCCACCTCCCACCCCCCAAAAGCTCACCATCCCCGCACCCGTCGCCGAGCCTCCCAAACCGGTCGTGAAGAGCGAGCCGAAGACCGTCCCTCTTTCGGCATTCGGACAATCGACGAAGAAAGGCTCCGACAACGCTCCCACCCCCCACCCCCCGCCCCCCACTCCCCAGGCATCAGGCAAGCCCGGCGTTGTCGGCGGAATCGACATCCCCGCCGGCGCCGCCGGCGTAACGGGGATCGAAGGCGACTTCCCGTACACGATCTACATCGACCGGATGAAGATTCTCATCGGCCAGCATTGGTTACGGCCGCAGCCCGTCGCCGATGGCGTCAATGCGACCGTCCACTTCGTCATCGACCGCGACGGAACGATCCGCGATGCGAAGAACGAAATCTCAAGCGGTAACGGCACGTTCGACCGGGCGGCGCTCCGTGCGGTGCTCGAAGCCTCGCCGCTTCCTCCCCTCCCCTTCGGCTACAACGGCACATACCTTGGAGTACGTCTCACATTCCGATAAAACGAATGAAACGAACGACGACACTTCTGCTCTCCCTCTTTCTCTCGAGTGCCGCGCTGCCGCTGGCAGCGCAGACACAGATCACCACGACGATCACTCCGGACAAGGCGCTGCAAGTCGCCCGCATCGCCGTGCCGCGGCCCGACACGACGCTGCCGCTGGAAACGATCAACACGCCGTTTTTCGCGCCGCTCACGCGCGATCTCGCTTACTCCGGCGTCTTCGCCATCGCACCGATTCCACCGAACATCCCCCCCGGAGCCGATCTGGCCAAAGCAGCCAACGCGCAGTTCGTGCTGGCTCTCAAGATCGACAAGCAGGGAGAAGAGTTCACCGTCGAAGCCCGCCTGCTCGACTCCACCGGGGCTACGCAGTCCGGCAAGCGCTATCGTGGTTCCTCGGGCGCGCTCTCCCGCATCGCCCACACGATCGCCAATGACCTGGTGCGCACCGTCAACGGCAAACCGGGCATCTTTCTCTCGCGGATCGGCTTCGCATCGAACCGCACCGGCCACTTCGAGATCTGGCTGATGGATTGGGACGGGGCCAATCAGCGGCAGATCACGCGCCACAACGCGCTCTCGATCCTCCCGAGCTGGTCAGCCGACGGCGAGAGGATGGTCTACACCCTGTTTCCAACCGGCGGCACGAGCGACATGTACATCATCAACCGCCGCGACGGCGGCCGCGTACGCGTACGAACCGGCCTGGGGCTGAACACGTCGGCGACCTTCTCGCCGATCAGCAACGACATCGCCTTCGTCGGCTCCGTGGCTGGCAATCCCGACATCTATGTCATCAAGGACGACGGCACGAACCTGCGCCGGCTGACGAGCGATTCCTCGATCGAGTCGACGCCGGAGTGGAGCCCGAACGGACAACAGATCTCCTTTACCTCGGGACGCAGCGGCTCGCCGCAGATTTACACGATGGACGCCGATGGCGCGAACGTGCAGCGCATCTCATTCGAAGGCGAGTGGAACGACGACGCCACCTGGTCGCCCGACGGCTCGCAGCTCGCCTACACTTCTCGAATCGACGGACGTTTCCAGATCCGCGTCGCCGACCTGGTCACCCACCAGAGCCGCATCCTGGCCGGCGAAGGCTCGAACGAACAGCCGACGTGGTCGCCCGACGGCAAGTGGATCGCCTTCCAATCGAATCGCAGCGGCAGGTGGCAGATCTACCGGATGCGCGTCGACACCGGCAGCGACCTTCTCCAGCTCACGTTCGAAGGGGAGAACAAAGATCCAGACTGGTCGAAGAAAGAAACTGCCAACGGCCAATAACCTACGTCACTGCTATGATTAACAAAGGAGCAAACAGCAGATGAGTAAAGCATTCAAAGCGTTCGCAATCACACTGGCTCTTCTCGCCCTCGTCGTCGCGCCGGCCTGCCATAAGCAGCAGCCGATCAAAGTCGCGCCGTCGGCTGACACCGGGCCGGTCGTGCCGCCCATCCCACCGACGGTCACCACGGCGACGGCACAAACGGTCACTACCGAGCCTGATTTCGTCAGTCCCAAGACCGAAACGGTATCCACCGACACACTCCCGAACGACATCGAAGAGCTGAATCGCGTGGCCCAGGCCCGCGGCTACGTCCAGGACGCATTCTTCGAATACAACGAATCGACACTGACCGCTGACGCCCAGTCCGCCCTGACGTCGTCGGCTACATGGCTCAAGAAGAATGGCCAATACAACCTGCTCATCGAAGGGCATTGCGACGAGCGCGGCACGGAGCAGTACAACCTGGCCCTCGGCGATCGCCGCGCAAACCAGGCCAAGGAGTATCTGGTCACCCTCGGCATCGATTCCGGCCGGATCCGTACCGTCAGCTACGGCGAAGAGAGACCGTTCGATCCAGGCCACACGGAAGCGGCGTGGGCGAAGAACCGCCGCGACCATCTCGTCCTCGTAGGAAAATGAGAATGCGATCCCTCATCCGCGTTACGGTGCTTGCCGCCGCGGCACTGTCCACGGCCGCGTGTGTATCAACCTCCGACGTTGAGAAGCTGCAGAGCCAGATCTCCGATCTTCAGGAGCAACTCGCGCAGGTGAAGCGCACCGCTTCCAGCAAAGAGGAAGTGAGCAACGTCAATAAGACCATCGCCGATCAAACGCAGACGCTGCTCAAGTCGAATGCCACGCTCGTGGCCAAAGTCGGGCAGATCGAGGACAAGATCCAGAACACGCAGGGGGCGGTCGAGCAGACGAACAACCGCCTCGACCGCCTGACGCAGCAGCTCACGCAGACGCAGCACGACGTCGAGGAACTGAAAGCCGCGGCCGCCCGCGCAGCCGCCGCGCCTCAGCCGAGCCCGATGCCGTCCGGCAGCGAGGTGACGGTGCAGCCCCCCTCGGAAGACCCGATGCAGACGTACCAGGCCGCCTATCGCGACTACCAGCGCGGCAACTACGATCTGGCCATCGCCGGCTTCCGCGACTTCGCGGCGAAGAACCCGAATTCGGAGCTCTCCGGCAACGCCGCCTACTGGGTCGGAGAGAGCCTTTATTCGCAGAAGAAATATCGCGAGGCGATTCAGCAGTTTGACACCGTCGTTACCCGGTACCCGAAGTCAGACAAGGTGGCCGGGGCACTGCTGAAGAAGGGCTATGGCTACATCGCCCTCGGCGAGAAGTCGCAAGGCATCGTGCAGCTTCAGTATGTCGTCCACGAACATCCCACGGCACCGGAAGCAGCGCTGGCGCGTCAGAAGCTGAAGTCGCTCGGCGTCGATTCGAAGTAGAATACACGGCTCTCTGAACCGCAGACCACTTACGTAGGAGCAACATCAATGGCAAACACCCGCTCGGCCGAAAAACAGCAGCGACAGGCCGAAAAAGCAAATACGCGCAACCGCGCCGGAAAATCACGTCTTCGCTCGGCCCTCAAAAAGGCCCGTGCCGCCGTCGATTCCGGCAGCGCCGACGCGAGCGTCCTCTCCACGAGCTTCTCCGAGATCGACAAAGCCGCCCGCCGCGGCGTCATCAAGGACAACACCGCCGACCGCTACAAATCGCGGCTCGCGGCCGCTTCGAAACGCGCCTCGAAGTAACGAACGCGAATCCGAGGCTCACGAACGGCGCACTTCGGTGCGCCGTTTTCTTTTGGCTTACACCGTCAGCCGGCCGAAACCCTTCTCCTGCGACTTGTCGTCCATGACGCCGACCGAGATCTGCGAACGGCCGGGCTCGAGCACGACGTTCACGCGGAATGTCAGCGCCTTGTCGCCGGCGTGTTTGATCGCCTCCGCCGGCCAGCGGATCTCCTTCTTCTGCCGGTTCACGCTGGACGAGTTTCCAATCGAATCGCCGGTGGAGATGAAGACGGTGAATGCGCCGTCGACGCTGTCGCCTTCCGGAACGAGCTTCAACTTACGAATCGGAATCAGCACATCGACGGTGACCATGCGCTTCTCGCCCTCGAACACCGGCGGTGCTGCATTCAGCGAGATGCCGAGCGAGTTGTCAGTCGGCTTGAACATCTGATTGGCGATGACGCGGCTCTCCATCTCGTCCTCGGGTGTTCCCGATCCCGCGCTGCCTCGCGTGACCCGGACGGCATAGCCGTTCTTTACCTTCACGGTCAGCGCCTTTCTTCCCGAGATCGGCGCGGTCGGATGGACGCCAACGGTGTAGAACGAATCGAGATCGGAGACGATGCGGTTCAGCGAGTCCGATGCGGAACGACCGACGAACGCCACTCCGCCCGTCTCATCCGCGAGCAGCCGATAGCCGGCGAAGCGGGTGGTGGCGTTCGTAAATGCCGCAACCCGGTCGCCGGTCACCTGCATGTCGATCCGGTTACCCGCGTCGTCGCCGATGTCCGAGCTGATGGCATAGAGCACGACGCCACGGCGCCATGCGCGCATCCCGAACGAATTGAACAACGGCGTCAGATCGTACGACGACGACTCGCCCATCGGGGAGCTGCCCTGAGCACCCGTCTGCAGATTCGCCCCCAGCAAGCCGCTCTGCGCGGTCACGCGGATCGTTTCCACATACTGGAACACGCCCGCCCCCGGTGTCTGGGGAAGTCCGCCGCCGACGACGATCAACACATTCCGCGTCCGTGGGGTGAAAAGACTCACCGCGGAGGAGATCATGCTCAGCGTCTGCTCCGCGTCGCGATAAGCAGCCGCCGCGTAGGCGCGGGCGGCGTCGATGAGCGCATCAAACGTATAAAACGTGTGGTTCGACTGACCGGCTTGTTGGATGTCGGTGGCAATCTCCCGAATCCTCTTCTCGGCCTCCGCCTGCCCGTTCGCCATTAGCGTCGACGATTCGCCCGACATCTGAGCGAGAGCGGCATCGACCTCCGCCACGTTCGATGTCCATCCCGTCATCGTGTGCAACGACTGGCCGCCTTCGAGAATCGCAACCAGGTCACCCGGCCGCAACGCTCGCGTCAGGAATCCGTGCAAGGCTTCAGTGGCCTGGCGACGAGCTCCCTGGGACAGCGTCGTTCCATCAAAAAGAACGACGATGCGTCGCATCTCTCCCACGGGAGCGCCTGCCGCTCCCCGCTCGGAGAACTTCCTGACATCGACCGGAGTACCGCCGATCGCCACCTGAAAATCCTGTTGCGTCAGCGATGGGATGTGGTTCCCCCGCGAATCGGTGACCACCATCGACAGCATCGCCAGCGGCTGCTCCTTCGGCGGCGGCGGAGCCGCTACCTGCGCAACCACGACTGGAATGGCGGAAAGAACAGCGACGACGCATACGGCGAAACGTTTCATGGAGTCCCCCCGGGAGTTAGCGACTCCCGCGCAGTCTACGCTTCTTGGCGGGACAACGTAGGTCGGACTCTCCAGTCCGACCGCTCGTGCGCGAGCGCGGCTTGGACGATCTTCCGCGCGAGCACCGGTCGGACTGAGAGTCCGACCTACGTCCACCTACCCAATCCACCCTTCGAACGCCCTCATCACCTCGGCATCGGCAGTCACGGGTCGGCGTGTGGCGCGGTCCACCCATACGTGCGACGACGTGCCGTTAGCGTGCAGCTTCTCGCCCGAGGAATCGCGCAGCTCGTAGGAGAAACGCATCATCCGGCTGGCTGCCTCGGACACCGACGTCCGGATCACCACCTCGTCGTCATAGCGGTACGGGATGCGGTAGCGGCAGACCACCTCGGTGACGACCAGGATGAGGCCCCGTTCTTCGATCTCGCGGTAAGGGAAGCCGGCCTCGCGACATAGGTCCGTCCGTCCGATTTCGAACCAAACGACGTAATTCGCATGGTGAGCGATAGCCATCTGATCCGTTTCCTTGTACCTTACGCGGGTACGGCTTTCGGTCGTGCGCATGGGGCGCGCGATTCTAACCCGGCAGAAGTTTTGCTGTAGAGCTTAGTCGTGTGGCGAAAAAAGAAACGCCTCCTTCTTACGGATACCGCAAGCTCTTTGCTGATCGGAAGTGCCGTCCTCCTCGCTCTCGATCTCGGCCGTCGCATCTTCCGGCGCTCGGTGCTCTTCGTCCCTGAGCGCAAACCGATCAGCAGTTGGGACCCCGCGGACTACGGCCTCCCCCGCGAGCGCACCGAGGTGCTCTCCTTCGAGACCGATGACGGCGAGATTCTCTACGGCTGGTACTGCCGCGCCGAGCACCCCATCGCCTCCGCGCTGTACTGCCATGGCAACACCGGCAACCTCACCAACACGGCCCACGTCATGCCGTGCCTGCTCGATGCCGGCATCAGCATGTTTCTATTCGACTATCGCGGTTTCGGCCGCAGCACCGGCCGGCCTTCATTCGCCGGCATCATCGACGACGGTGTCACCGCGGCCCGGCTGCACGAGCGAATCCGGCCAAAGCATGTGCCGTCAATCCTTTACGGTTACTCCCTCGGCGGCGCGATCGCGGCCCAGATCATCCGCAGGCATCCCTTCGACGGGCTCATTCTGCAGTCCACATTCACCAACCTTCCCGACCTCGCCCGCGTGACCTTCCCCCGCGTGCCGCTGCACCTCGTCAGCGGCGGAGTGTTCGACACGCTCGAAGCCGTCCCGGACATCAAGGTCCCCGCTCTCATCGTCCATGGCACGGCCGACGAGGTCTGCCCTGCATGGATGGCCCAACAGCTCCATGACGCCTACGGCCCCGGCGCCAAGAAGCTGATCATGGTGGATGGAGGCCTGCACAAAGACCTCTTCGCCCGCACCGACGCCCAGACGCTCCTCGGTGAGATCAATCGCTTCGCCACCGAGCTGATATGCACGCCGCACGTCGTACAGCACCGGCCCTCCCCTGCCGAGGTCCTTCTCGATCAGGCCCTTCGTTTCATCCGGCGGCACCGGCGTCGCCGGCTCGTCCAGCAGCCGCTGTGATACGTTCGTCCTCGCGAGAGGACATTTGTCCTCCCGATGAAAAGTTTATCCTGAGGAGAGCGAAGCTCGACGAAGGATCTCCGGTGATACCGCGCGGGCGTTGGCTACCTCGGCGCGGCTTCATCGGAGACGCTTCGTCGCTTCGCTCCTCAGCGTAGACTGAAAAGCAAATTCAGCAGCTTAAGGACGCCATGCTCGCCGTCGTCAAATCGGCCCCCGTCGAAGGTCCCGAGGGCACCTCCATCCGCGATTGCCCTATCCCGAAACCCGGCCCCGATGAAGTGCTGATCCGTGTCGCCGCGGCCGCGGTGTGCGGCACCGACAAACACATTTATCACTGGGATCCGTCGATTCACGACAAGGTCACGCCCCCGCGCATCTACGGTCACGAGTTCTGCGGTTTCGTCGAAGAGCTTGGCGCGCGCGCACAGCGCTCGTATGAAGGACATCTCGAGATCGGCGACTACGTCTCCGCCGAGATGCACGTCGTCTGCGGCGAGTGTCCGCGCTGCCGCAACGGCAACGGCCACATCTGCGAACGAACGCGCATCTACGGACTGCACGAGGACGGCGCGTTCGCCGAATTCGTGAAAGTGCCCGCGGCGAACGTGGTGAAGCTCGGTCCATACGTCCCGCTGCGCGTCGGCGCTTTCCTCGACGCCCTCGGCAACGCCGTCCACGCCACGTCGATCAGCGATCTGGCCGGGAAGTCGGTGGCCATCACCGGCTTCGGCCCCATCGGCGCCATGGCCGCGGCGATCGCAGAGCATAGCGGCGCGAGCATCGTCGTCGTGACGGACGTGAGCGATCACGCGCTCGAGACCGCTCGTCGCTGGGCCGCCAGCCACAACTTCGCCAACCTCCACGCCTTCAACGTTCGAACGACCAGTGCCGAGGAGGTCAAGGCGGCCGTCGACAAAGTGACCGAGGGCGAAGGAGTCGATGTCGTCCTGGAGATGTCCGGCGCGCCCGCTGCCATCAACCTGGCGCTCGACATCGTACGCATGGGCGGCCTTCTCTCGCTGCTCGGACTCCCGGCCGGCCATTCCGTCACCGTCAACGACTACACCCGCAACGTCATCTTCAAAGGAGTGACGATGCAGGGGATCATCGGCCGCCGCATGTACGGCACCTGGCAGCGGATGCTGGCCTTGCTCAAGTCCGGCCTCGACGTCGAATGGATCGTGCAGGCGGCCTTCGATTCCCTCAGCGAGTTTCACGAAGGAGTGGCCCGTTTCGACCGTCACGAGGCGCTGAAGGTGGTCTTCTTCCCCGAGGGAGAGGAGGCAGCGAATCGACGGTTGAAGTGAGGGATTGCCGGAGTCACCATGTCCAAACGAATCGCCATCCTCACCGGCGGCGGAGACGTCCCGGGACTCAACGCCGCCATCAAGGCGTTCGTCGGACGCCTGCTCGATCATGACGGATACGAGATCCTCGGGCTGCGACGCGGCTGGGCTTCGCTGACCAACATCGTCCCCGAGCGGAACGCCGACAACTCAGCCTGGATCACTCCGCTCGGCCGTACGAACACACGCTCCATCGACCGCTTCGGCGGCACGATGCTTCACACCTCGCGCATCAATCCGTCGATCAGCAAGCTGGATCACATCCCCGCTCACCTCCTGGCGTCGAAAGGCGAACCGGATGAGCGCGGACGCTACGATCTGACCTCAGCGGCGCTGGGCGTGGTCGAGTTCCTCCAACTCGACGGCCTGGTGGCCCTCGGCGGAGACGGCACGCTCACCTTCGCCCGGCGTCTGCACCAGCAAGGTGTGCCTCTCATCGCCATCCCCAAGACGATGGACAACGACGTCTTCGGCACGGACTACTGCCTCGGCTTTTCGACCGCGGTGACGAGGTCGGTTATGTTCATCAACGACCTGCGCACCGGCGCCGGCTCGCACGAACGCTTTCTGGTGGTCGAGCTGTTCGGCCGCTACTCCGGCGAGACCTGTCTGCTGGCCTCGTACCTGGCCGGCGTCGATCGCGCCGTCATCGCCGAGGTGCCGTTCGACGTGGAGAAGCTCTACACCCTGCTGCAGACCGATCGCAGCGACAACCCCAGCAACTACGCGGTCGTAGCCGTCTCCGAGGGCGCGCGCCTCATCGGCGGCGGCACGATCGAAAGCGGCGAAGCCGACGCTTACGGCAACCGCAAGCTCGGCGGAATCGGCGGCATCGTCAGCGACTACCTTGAGAAACGCACCCGCGACAAAGTGATCTACCAGCGCCTGGCCTACCTCATGCGCTCCGGCGCCCCCGACTCCCTCGACCAACTGGTGGCCAACAACTACGGCAGCCTCGCCGCCGACCTCATGCGCCGCGGCGACACCGGCAAGATGGTAGCCGTCGTCGACGGCCGCTACACCGCCGTCCCCATCGAAGTCGGCAGCAGCGGAAGAAAGCGCGTCGACGTCGATCGCTTTTACGACGTGGCCAACTACCGCCCAAAAGTCGCGGATGTGATGGGGATGCCGATGTTCCTGCATTGACGCGCACCGCGATCGCGCGGCCCTCACATGCCGGTCAATATACAAAGCTGTATTTATACGGAGTTGTATCTTCGGTAGAGGCTCGGCGTAGCCTGCCGTGAGCAAACGAAGGGGCAGCTTCAGGAGTTGCGAATAAATACGCCCGGGCGATTTGTCGTCCTGAGAGGTCGTGAAGAAAGCCTCTCCAAAACAGGGCAATTTGTCATCCTGAGACTGCCGCAGCCGCTGAGCGAGCGTAGCGGAGCGAAGGGCGGCGGAGGACGGCGAAGGATCTCCAGTTGCGCAGACTGGGGCAGAAGCGCAGCAGGGGTTTTTCATTCATCCAAATCAGCTCGATCTTTGTTTGCGAGCCCATCCCTTGGACGGTAGACCTTCCTCACAGAAACTACAGTTTCGCTCCTGCCCCAAGCCGCGTAACTTGAGATCCTTCGCCGTCCTGCGCCGCTCTTCGCTCGCTATGCTCGCTCAGCGGCTGCGGCAGTCTCAGGATGACAAATTACCCTGAGCTGCCGCACGCGATCAGTGGCGCAGCGCGTCGTCGATCATGCGTTGCGCGGCCACGGCGTCGTTAACCTGCGCAAGATCCTCAGATGTCCACGTGGCATAGCGCGCCAGCCGTTCGCGACGATCATCGATTCCGACGGCTTGGTTGAGAATTTCCAGCACCGTGGCATTCACGCTACGGCCATGCTTCCTGCTCAAGCGCAGGAGTCTTTCAGCAACCGCTTCCGGAACGCCGCGGATCGTCATTCGCTTGCTCATAGCGCATGAGATTACATCGGCGCTTTCACGAGTGCGAGCCCCATTGGACTCGCCCTACTTCACCCCGCTGCGCAGCTCCTGGAAGTGTACGGCCTTCAGGAGTGTCGTCCCGACCGTGAGCGTTGGATCGGTGTACGCGATCGCGGTGAGGCCGAGGGCCGTGCGGGCTTGACTGAGGGCGGTGCGCAGCTCCTGAACGTGGACGGCTTTCACGGGGACGCCTCCGGTGAGCTCTGCGTCGGTGAAGGACGTTGCGCCGAGACCGGCGGTGGCGCGCATGGCGTTCACCGCCTGACGGAGCTCGGTCACATGGACGGCTTTCACGGTGGTCGATCCGGCGATGAGCGGGTCGTCGGTGAAGAAGATCGTGGTGGCGGCGTCGGGAGCGCTGAACGGTGATTGACGGGTGGATGCATCGATCGCACGCACCTTGTAGACGTAGGTTCCGCCGGCGGTCACGGAGAGATCCGAGTAGCTGGTCGATGATGTGGTGGTCAGCGTCGCATAGCCGCTCGACGCGGAGGCGCGCACGAGCTCGTACTGCGTCGCGCCGGACGAGGCGCTCCATGACACATTGACCTGCGTGGCCGTCGCGGCAGTAGCCACCAGCCCTGCGGGCGCCGGCGGACCTACGGTCACGCCGCGTGAGCCGTTGATGGTCGCGTCGGAAACGTCGGTGGTGGTGACGACTTGACTCCCGGCGGTTCGCAGCGTGACACCGCTGGTGAACGTATGCGCTCCGGCGTCGCCGCCCGTGAAGGTGTAATTCAACGGCAGAGTCGCGGCGCCGTCCGTGGAGGTGAAATGAATCGTGCCGGTGTAGCCGGTGGCGAGGTTGTAGCTCGGGTCATAGGCAGTCACCGTCGCGCTCGTGGCCTCGCCGGCCCCCATCGCAGCGGGAAGCGTGATCACGAGCGACACCGGCGGCGCCCATCCTTGTTGCACGACCTCGAAGTCGCTCGCCTTCAGCGCGGAGAACGCCGGATTGAGAATGTCGTTGTCCCACTGCGTGTCGTAGGTCCCGCTGACGTACATGTCCGAACCGTTGTCGGCGACGATGAGTCCGTACTTCTTGAAGGCGCGGAAGATCTTCTGCACGCTGGCGGGGAACGTCGAGATGTCCTTGTTCGCCTTCAACCGCAGGCGCGCGCCCATCGGCAGAGCGTTCGCGGTCGATCCAGCGTCATGCGATGCGGGATAGACATATCCGTTCGATGACCGGACGGTGACGCGGAAGGCATGTCGGATCTCGTCGGGGCCGGCCACCTCGTCGAATCGGACGAGACCGGGCAGGATGGCCAGGCCGGCCGCGTCTGCCGAGGTCCACGTGTCGGGGCGGCGGTTGTTCGTGTTCATGTCGAAGAAGGCTCCCGAGGCCGCCTCCCAGTTCGTTCCGTCGTACCAGACGTTGTACAGCTCATAGAGCGCGTTGTTGGTCGTGTCGACGATCAGCACATGGCGGTCTGCAGTGGCGCGTTGGTCGACGTTGCCCGGCTGCCCTCCCTCCACCCACCCGTTCATGGTGATGGCTTCGTCGGGAATCGGGTAGAACGGAAACGACTGGCCGGTGCCGTGATCGACGCCGTCGCTCTGGTCCCCGAAGTCGGTAAACGTCACCGTCTTCCTGGCTTGGTTGCCGTCGACGATGATGAACGGAAAGCCGTAGACATCGCCGCCGCCCGCGTCGCCGCCGAAGTCAGGATGAAGGCCCCTGGTCGGGCCGATGAATTGGATGAAGTTGGCGGAATTGGCGTCGAGGGGCGCGTTGCTGATGTCGGTGTTCCACCAGTTGTTGGCTGGGAACAGCGGTAACGGGACCGGGATCGCTCCGCCTTCGGTCGCCGCGGACAACGGCATCGAGAGGAGCATGAGACAAACGGCAAGGGGCAGACGACGGGGCACCCGTCATTCTGGCCGTGGCGGGGAGGGAGGGGGTGTGAGGGTTCTCACAACGAAACTACGTCCGCCCGACAACGATCAACGTCACGTCATCCTCCGGCGCACCGTCCATCCCGCGCCAAGTCTTCACATCATTGACGATCGTAAAGGCCAGTACTCCGGTCGCATCACTGCGGTGGGTTTCGATCGTCGTCCGCAGGCGCTCGTCGCCCCACTGTTCCCCGGCGGCGTTGGCTGTTTCGGTCACGCCGTCCGTGTAGAGGACGAGTGTGTCGCCGGGGGTGAAGGGGCGGGTGACCTCGTCGTAGCGGGCGTCGCGGAAACGGCCGAGGACGACGCCGGCGGCGAGGAGCTCTTCCGCGGACGACTCGTGGCGGAGGATCGGCGGCGGATGGCCGGCCGAGGCGGCGACGAGGGTGCCGGCGGCGGGGTCGATATGGATATACGCGGCGGTGATGAACTGGCGTTCCAGGCGGCCACAAAAGAGGGTGTTGAGCGCGGAGAGGATGCGGGCGGGCGACGAAGCATTCTCGCTCTGTGTTGCCAGGGCGATCTTCAGCATCGACGCTACGAGCGCGGCGGGCACGCCGTGGCCGGAGACGTCGGCGATGAATACGCCGAGGCAGCCGTTCTCCAGCTCGAGGAAATCGTAGAAATCGCCGGCCACGTCGGAGGCGGGCTTGTAGACGGCGGCGACTGCGAGGCCGGGCAGGTCCGGGCTCGTACGCGGCAGTGCCGCCAGTTGAATCGCCCGCGCCGTGGCCAGCTCGCTGTCGACGGCGACGAGCCTTTGCTGTGCCCGCGTTCCCTGCCGCATCGTCGTGACGATGATCATGAGCATCAGGAAGAGGAAGCCGACCGGCTCGCGGGTGAGTCCGTACGGATCGCTCACGAAACGGAAGTGCTCGTTGATGACGAACGCGGTGAAGACGAGCGCGCCGATGCGCACGAGCCGCCAATTGCCCGCCTCCGTGCTCGGCGAAAGAAGGTCCACGGTCAATATGCCCATGAGCACGAGGACGAGTGTGTTGATGACCTTAGTCAGTGCGAACGGCGCATGCGTCAACACTTCGTACGGAATGGCCACCGCCGCACACGCGACGAGTGCGGCCGTGATGATGTTGTGCAGGGTGCGCCGGCGGTTGCCGCTGAACGCCCCGAACAACAGCGCCGCCGGGATGGGAACCAGGTACTCGAACGCGGAGCGCACGTAGGGGAGCCAGCCAGGCTGTCCGGCGAGCAGGCCGAAGGATCTCGTGTTGAAGGCCAGCCGCGTTCCATAGGCGATCGCAAACAGGCCGGTGTAGAGAAAGGAGCTCCGGGCGTTGCGTGCGCTCATCGCGCCGAGTAGCAGCATCCCCGCGCCCACCGCACAGAGGACAACGGCGATGACGGCCGCGATCAGGTCCGCGCGAACGATGGTCATGACATCCGAGGCGGTCGGTTGCATCAGGCACGATGATGACACGACGCGCGTGATGTAATCCCCACCCGATGCCCGACTTTCGCAGGACGCTTGAGCGCGCCTTCCGGCGACGCATCGTCGTCAAGGACACGGCGGACGCCGTCGTGGCCACCGGCACGAGCGCGCAGGTTGATGAAGAAGCGTTCGGCGCACAGGCGGCAACATCATCGGTAGCGGCGACGATCGCCATCATGCTGGCCGGCATCGCCGCGTTTCTGAATCTCTACGCGACCCAGCCGTTGCTGCCGATGCTGGTGCGCGTCTTCGCAGCGTCGAAGGCGGCCGTGGGGATGACGGTCAGCGCGGCGACGATCGGCGTGGCGCTCTCGGCGCCGTTCTGCGGGCTGATCGCCGAGCGCGTCGGACGGAAACGGGTGATCGTCACAGCCACGCTGCTGCTTGCCATCCCGACGCTCCTTGCATCGACCGCGACCTCGCTTCCGATGCTGATCCTCTGGCGTTTCCTGCAGGGTCTGGTGATGCCGGGCATCTTCGGAGTGGCCATCGCCTATATCGCCGAGGAGTGGCCGCCGGGGAGAGTGGCATCGGCCATGTCGCTCTATGTCAGCGCCACGGTGCTGGGCGGCTTCCTCGGGCGCGTCATCCCGGGCTACGCGGCCACACACCGCATCGTCGACTCGATCACCCCGAGCTGGCGCGTTGGATTCTTCGTCATCGCCGCCTGCAATCTTCTCTTCGGCGCGGTGATCGCGCGCTGGCTCCCGGGCGATCACAAGCCCGCGCTGCCGGTCCCGCGCGCGGACGGCGGAATGTTTCGCCACCTCCGCAATCCCCGGCTCGTGGCGACCTACGCCGTCGGGTTCAATGTCCTCTTCTCGCTCGTGGCGGTCTTTACGTACATTACCTTTCATCTCGCCGCGCCGCCGTATCTCCTGACGCCGGCGCAACTCAGCTCGCTCTTCGTCGTCTATCTGGTCGGACTGATCGTCACGCCGCTGGCCGGCATCGGCATCGGCCGCGCCGGCTCGCGGCCGGTACTGATCCTGGCGGTCATCGCGTCGATGATCGGCGTTTCGCTGACGCTGCTTCACTCGCTGCCGCTGATTCTCGTAGGCCTCGTGCTCTGCTCGTCGGGTGTGTTCGTCTGCCAGTCCGCCTCGACGAGCTACATCCAGACGGCCGCACCGCCCGGTGGCCGCTCCTCGGCGGCGGGGCTGTACGTGACCTGCTATTACGCCGGCGGCAGCATCGGCGGCGTGCTGCCGGGATTCGTCTGGGGGCTCGGCGGCTGGCCGGGATGCGTGGCGCTGGTGGTGATGGTGCAGGCGGTCACGATCGCGGTGGCGGCGTTCGGCTGGCGGGAGTGAATGTGATCGACGTCTGCTTCATCGATGTGACCGCTCCGAGCGAGGTCGTCGAGGCACTCGCGGAGTTTCTCGTCGATGCGGAGCGGGCGCGCGCGAGCCGTTACCACTTCGCCGACGATCGCCGCCGCTCGATCGTCGCCCGCGCGGCCACGCGGAAGTTGCTCGGCCGCTACCTCAACGCCGATCCGCGCGAGCTCGTCTTCGTCGAGGAGGAACACGGCAAGCCTGCTCTTCGGCATCGCGAGATCGAGTTCAACGCCAGCCACTCCGGAGATCTGGTCGCCCTCGCCTTTGCCAAGGGAACTCCAGTCGGCATCGACGTGGAGCGCCGCCGCCGGCTCAACGATTGCCTGGCGCTGGCGAGGCGGTACTTTTCCGCCGAGGAGCTCGCCTTCGTCAGCGCGGCTGCAGACGCCGTCGACGCCTTCCTCACCGTCTGGACGGCCAAAGAGGCCATCGTCAAAGCGAGCGGTAAAGGGATTGGCGGTAGTGACCTGCGCGGCTTTACGGTTCCATTTGGTGATCCGGAAATGAGGCCGGTCGGCAACGGCTGGAGCGTCGCTGCCCTCGCTCCGCCGCTGGATGGCTACTACTCCGCGGTGGCCTCACATGCCGGGGAGGCTGGTGGGGTAATTTCACGCACGCTCGACCCGGCGGCTTTGCTTTAAACTTGGTGATCGGTGACTGCTCCTGCCGAGGAACGACGAAGGTACCAGCGGGTGACGCTCGTCCGCCCTCTGGTCGCACGTGTCGGTACGGCCCGCGTCTTTGTCCTTGAAGCCTCGCTCAACGGGTTGTCCATCGCCCATCAGGGCAACATCCCTCCCGAGGGCTCCACGTGCGTCATCATCTTCGAGTGGGACTCGATTCCGATCACGATGGAGTGCCAGATCACGCGCAACACGCTCCAGAAACTGGCTCGCAACGACCAGGAGAAGAGCGTCTACCACGCCAGCATGGAGATCATCCGCGCCTCGGATGAGGCGATGAAGACCTTGCGCGACATGATCACCTCACTGGTGGCCCGTGCGCTCGATGAGCAGAAGGCGAACGCGCGCGGCATCCCCGCCGTGGCCGCGCAGACATTCCAGACTGGGAAGGGGAATCAGTTCCTTCGCTACGAATTGCTCAACGGCACATGGCGACGCACCGAGACCACGCGCCCCGACCAGCCGATGCACGGTTTCACGATCTCCGCCGAGGAAGCACAGGAGCACATCGACATGCTGTGCGAAACGTATGTTTCGTCCGATGCGGCGAGCCGGAAACTGATCAAGCTGATGGCGGAACTGAGCATCAGCAAGGCCGAGGGGATTCCGACGCGACGGTATAGCCCGTGATGCACGCGGTAGCGGGGTAGCGGGGATTCGGGGTCTCGCAGCAGCCGTACGACCGCGCACCGCGAGACCTCACAACCGCGCTACCGCGAGACCCGGTGAACGCATGCTGCGCCTCTTCGGACTGTCGTCCGCCTACGCCAGCGCCCCCGCCATCTCATCCACCACCGGCCACGTTGACTTGCGCCACTCCTCCCCCATGAGCAGCCCGGCGGTGGCGAGATAGATGGCCACATCGCGCGGCGGGAAGGCGTTGATCTCGCCGACCGCAGCGCGGACCTGATCGACCGATGGGGTGGGATAGTCATCCACTTCGATCGAGCCATTGACGTGCGGGATCTTCCAAAAGTCCAGAAAGGCTGCCAGCAGGGCGCTCTGCTCATGCGTGTGGTAGTGCATCAGAGCGGCCTCGAGGGGCTGCTCGTATTCCGGCGCCGAGGCCCGAGAGGCGAAGAGATCGGCCTTCTTCTCCACCGGCATCTTCCGGATCGATTCTTCGCGAAAGTGGAACGCTTTGGCCAACTGAGCGATGGCAATCAGCTTGGCAGTGTCCTCGCCGAAACGCCAGAACGCCACGAGGATGCGGCGGCGGCGGTCAGAATCGGCGAGTTCTTTAAGGATACGGCGTGCGGTCCACATGGGGGGATCGTATAACGGTCTCGCGGTTGCGGGGTCTCGCGGTTACGCGGTCTCGCAGTGCCGGTCAAACTTTCCACCGCGTGACTGCGAGACCGCCTACCGCCGCGCTCCGACCCCCGACAACGTCCTCACCTCATCCGAGGTCAGCGCCCGTGTCTTGCCCTCGGGCAGATCGCCGATGCGGACCGAGCCGATGGCGATGCGCTCGAGGGTGATCACCGAGGCGTCGAGCGCTTCGACCATCCTCCGGACCTGGCGGTTGCGCCCTTCGGTGATGATGATCTCGAAGGCACTCTCGCCCACGCGCGTGACGCGCGCCGGCCGCGTCGGGCCATCGCGCAGCTCGATGCCTCGGCGGAGCGCATCCAGATCATCGTCGGCGAGTGGCCGATTGGCGTTGACGAGGTAGGTCTTCGGGACGTGATACTCGGGATTCGTCAACCGCTCGGCGAATTGGGTGTCGTTCGTCAGGATCAGCAGACCGCTCGTGTCGAGATCGAGCCGGCCTACGGGAAACAGATAGCGCTCCCGGTCCGGTATGAGGTCGTAGATGGTCGGACGCCCGTGGGGATCGCGATAAGTGGTGATGTACCCGGCCGGTTTGTGCAACAACAGGTAAGTTCGCTGCTCGCTGCGCAGCGCCTTGCCGTCGAAGGCGATGCGGTCGCGCTCGATGTCGACCCAGGCATCAGGATCGCGTACGACACGGCCGTTGACGCTCACCCGTCCTCCGCCGATCCAACTCCGCGCCTCTGTTCGCGACCCGAGGCCGGCCTTGGACAGGACGCGTTCGAGCGTTTTCAGCGGCCGGTTGCCGGGTGGGGGTTTGGGGATGGAGCGTTGCATGATGTTCGCGAATCCATTCAACATTGAACCCTCACCATTTACAATCATCTCCGTCCTGTGAAGCGGTCACTCGCCATCATCCTGCTCCTCGCCGCCACGAGCGCCGTGTGCGCGGATGAGACGCGTCCCGAATACCGCGCCTACTGGGTCGATACCTTCCGCACGCCGTTCGCCACCCGGGTGGACGTCGATCGCGTCGTCGAGGCTGCCACCGAGAGCAATGCTAACGCGCTCTTCGTGCAGGTTCGTCGCCGCGGCGATGCCTGGTACCTTGACGCCGCCGAACCGCGGGCGGAGGCGATGGACGGCACGTTCGATCCACTCCGAGCGCTTCTGGACGCGGCGCATGCGCGCGGCATCCAGGTCCATGCCTTCGTCATCGCCGGCGCGGTCTACCACGGCGATCCGAGAACCGATCCTCTCCCGCGCGATCCGAACCATGTGTTCCTGCAGCACTTCTGGGACGCCAGGGCACACCGGCCATACGACGGCGCGCGACAGTGGGGCACCAGAACGAGCAAGGGCCGCTATCAGTTCGGCCCGGACTGGTACATCGACCTCGGGCACCCGGCGGCGGCCGCATACACGGCGGACGTCCTGCTCCATCTCGTCCGCGCGTACGACATCGACGGGATTCACCTCGATCGCATCCGCTATCCGGAGACGCCGCATGGCGATGCCGGATACAACGAGACCAGCGTGGCGCGGTTTCGCGCGCGGTACGGAAGGCTTCCGCACGCGAACGACTCGCTCTGGAACGATTGGCGCCGCGAGCAGGTGACGAGCTTCGTACGCCGCCTGTCCCTCGGCGCGAAGGCCATCCGCCCGTCGATCACGATCTCGGCCGCGCTCATCTCATGGGGCGCCGGGCCGGCCGCAAGCGGCGGGTTCGCGCACACGGACGCCTATCGCGTAGCCTTTCAGGAGTGGGACGCCTGGCTGCGCGAAGGCATCATCGACCTGGCCAGTCCGATGCTCTACAAACGCGAGCACGCGCCGGTCGAGCGCAAGCAGTTCGACGATTGGCTGCAGTTCGTCGTCACCACGGCGCACGCCAACGGCCGCGCCGCGGTTCCCGGCATCGGCGCGTATCTCAATTCGATCGAGGGAACCCTGCGTCAGGCGCGCCGCACGCGCGAGGCGAACGCCGACGGCATCCTCTTCTTCGCCATGGGTGACACGAAACCGTGGTCGATCCTGGCCAACAGCACCAACAATGCAGTGAGGCAAAACCCGTACGCGCTGCCGGTGGCCGGTGTCTTCACGCCGAAACGGCCGAACGAAGAGTTCTTCGCAGCGCTGCGCACCAGCACGGCCACGGACGGGCGGACGGCATTCGAGCGAATGGCGAAACCGCTCTTCAATGCAGCGTCGCGTCCGCCGGGCAAGCCCGAAGAGAGCACCGGCGCGGTGCTGGGCCACATCGATGGCGATGGCACCCCCGTGACGATCGAATCGCTGGCGACGCACACCACGCGCACCACGCACACCGACGGCACCGGCTACTTCGGCATGCTCGGTCTGGCGCCGGGCGAATACCACGTCGTCGCCGGCGCGGAATCGGGATCGGTGAGCGTCAGCGCTGGCCGCGTGGCCGTCTGGAGCGAGTCCACTCCATGAGCGATCTCGATCCCACCGTCCAGCACGAGCTCGACTCGCTGGCCATCCCGCACGAGGTCCTCCCCTGCAACCCCGAGTGGGCGGACACCGACGTGTTCTGCGCCAACTACGACATCCCTCGCGACAACGCGGCGAACACGATCCTCGTGGCCGCGAAGACGGAGCCGCGCCAGTACATCGCCTGCCTCGTGACCGCGACGATGAAACTCGACGTCAACCACAAGATCAGCAAGTTGATCGGCATCAAACGGCTGTCATTCGCATCAGCCGAGGAGACCAAAGAGGTGACCGGACAACTGATCGGCGGCGTCACGGTCTTCGGCCTGCCGGATTCGGTACCCCTCTACATCGACGCGCACGTGATGGAGCGCGAGTACATCATCGTCGGCGGCGGCAACCGCTCCACGAAGATCAGGATGGCACCGGAACATCTATCCAGGCTGCAACGCGCCACGGTTGCCGACATCGCGGTACCGCGGCAATAACAATCCAAAGAGTGGCCAAGGCCGTAGGTTCACAAAAAGGAGGGAGACCAAAATGAAAACTCGCATCCTGGGGGTAGTTGTCTGTCTCATCACGATGGCCGCGTTCGGCCAGAGCAATCCGAAGCTGAAAGAGGTGCAGTTCTTCGTCGGGACCTGGCAGTGCACCGGAGTGGCGTTCGCATCGCCAATGGGGCCGGAGCATCCGACGAAGGCCACCGTCCACGGCTCGTGGGTCCTCGGCGGAGCGTGGCTGGAGATCCACTACGCCGAAACGAAGACGGCCAAAAATCCTCATCCGGTCGACGTTCGCGTCTTCTGGGGTTACGACGAGCAGCCGAAGGCGTTCGTATCGGCGGAATTGGACAATATGGGCGGCTACTCCACGGCGCAGTCTCCCGGATGGGATGGCGACAAGTTCGTCCTCACCGGCCCGACGCACGGCGGCGGCATGACCATGAACGGCCGCGACATTTTCACGAAGGTGGGCAACAACGAGGTGCACCACGAGTCCGAGATCGAAGATAAGGGCACGTGGAACAAGACCGACCAGGAAACCTGCAAGCGCCAATAAGACGAGCGAGCCGGCACGGCCTGCAGCATTGGTTGCCCAAGGCTCGGCCACCATATTCGCGTGACCTTGTCTGCTGCCCAGGCTCCGAGGGCGGACCGCGGTCCGCCCTCCTTGCAGCTTAACGTTTGACGACGTTCTACTACAGTTGTAGTATGCGTCAATCATGGCCAGTGAACGCATCGCCCTCACCAAGTTCGAGACCGAGGTGATGGGCGTCCTCTGGCGCCTCGGCGAAGCGTCCGTGCGCGAGGTGCAGGACGCCATCGACCGCGACGATCGCCCCGCCTACACCACGGTCCAGACGATCGTTCAACGGCTGGAGCAGAAGGGCGCGGTGCGCAGAACGCGCAAAGAGGGCAATGCGCTCTTCTTCGAACCGGCCATCACGCGCAAGTCCGTCTACAAGCGGCTCGTCGATGAGTTGCTCGATCTCGTCGGCGGCTCGCAGCCGCTTGTCACACACCTCGTCGAGAGCGGCAAACTCTCCCTCGCCGACCTGAAAGCGATCGAGAAGTCCGCGAAGAAGAGCCGGAAATGATCGCTCACCTCCTCGAATCAACGCTGTTCCTGGCGATTGCCATCCTCGTCGCGCATATGCCGAGGCTGGCGGCGCGGACGCGTTACGCGATCGTCTTTGCGGCTCTCATGAAATTCGCCATCCCCTCGGCAATCGTGCCTCGCATACTGGCGCTCGCCGGTATCGATCTGTCGCGGATGTCAAGAGGGACGATCCTCATCGACGCACTCGGACCCCTCACGGCCACGCACCTTCCTGCGACAACCGTGGCGGTCTGGCCGGTGGTTGGAATCGGGCTCTGGCTCGGGATCGCCGCCGCTCTCCTGGCTCGCGCTTTCATCCGCGGCCGTAGGGGACTGCGGCTCGCACTCTCAGGCGCGCTCGATGCGGATGCGCGCGAGCTCGCTGCACTGGCGCACGCCCGGGCCCGCGCCGGCGTTGCACGCGTCGTGCGCCTGCTCCGATCGCCATCGATTACGACTCCGGCAACAGCCGGGATCCTCAGAGCGGTCATCGTCATTCCATCTGGCACGGAACTCAGTGATGCCGAGCTGGAGACGATCCTCGCGCATGAATGCGCGCACATCGCACGACACGACAACCTCCTCGGCGTCATCGAATCGATCGCCGGTTGCGCGCTCTGGTTTCACCCGCTGGTCTGGATCGCCCGCCGCGTGCTCGATACCGCGCGCGAAGAAGCCTGCGACGCGGTCGTCATCGCCTCGGGCGATGCCAGCGTCTACGTCAGCGCCCTCGGCAAGGTCTGCGGCGCAGTGATCGCTCCGCGCGCCGCCGGAATCTCCTGCATCGTCAGCAACACGATCCGCGAAAGGATGGACATCATCATGACCTTCGGAACACGCCGTCTTCTTCCCCACCGTGTCGTTACATTGACCATCATCGCTCTTCTTGCAGTGGCCACGCTCGGTATCGGAGTCGCGCGCGCGGTGCCTGCAGGTAATGATGCCACTTTCCCGAAGTACAAAGTCAGTGTGAAGGCGACTCGGGAAGCATCGCCCGATTTCTTCATCTTCGACGTCACCGTCCGCGATCGTCAGAACGGAAAGGTCGTCGCTTCCGCCCGGCTCCGTACACGTCCCGAAACCCGGGCGACGGCGACAACGACGTCCGACCAGGAGACCAGGATCGGCATGATCGGCCACACCGATGGGACCGCCGAAGTCGACGTCACCGTCGATCACGAGCCGCCAATCCTCATGAAAGTCATCCCGAGGAGCGCCGAAGTCCCACTGAAGCCCAAAAATGACAACATCTCGATCGATCTGAAGGACGCCGACATCCGCGACCTCCTGATGACCTTCTCGCAACTGACGAATACCGAGATCATCGTCGACGACGATGTCTCCGCCCGCGTGACCGTTTCGCTCCGGGACATCCCGTGGACGGAAGCGCTCGATAAAGTCTTAACCGACGCGAACCTGCGCCAGGAGCGAGTCGGCGACACGATCCGCGTGCATCGCAAGTGAGGCCTTCGGCCTGCTGCTAGAATCCGCCGCATGGCCCTCGCACCCCGCCAGACGCGGTTTCTGATCGTCTTTGCCGTACTGCTCATCGGCTTCTACGCCATCATCACCATCGACGCGGTCGACCGGCGTGTCGTGCTGCCGTTCACGGCCGCGCTGGCACGCGTTTCCGGCGCGGCCCTGAACCTGATCGGTGAGCGCGTCCACGTGACCAGCACGGTCATCGGCGGTGCGAAGTTCGCCGTCGACATCCGCGGCGGCTGCAACGGTCTCGAAGCCGTCGTCTTCGTCTGCGCGGCCATGCTGGCCTTCCAGGCGCCGGTACGAAAACGCATCCTCGGCGCGCTTGCGGCGGCGGTGATCCTCGAAGCGCTCAACGTGATCCGGATCGACTCGCTCTACCTCCTCGGCGTTTATCACCGCAACGTCTTCGAGATGTTCCACCTGGCCGTCTGGCAGACGCTGATGTTCGGAGCGGCGGTCTTCATCTTCCTCATCTGGACATCGATCGTGGCACCGCGCAATGCTCCTGCGAGCACTTAGGTTCCTGGCCGGCCTCGTGGTTGGCGTCGCGATCTGGTGGGCGGCCACGCCGGCCTACAACCACCTGCTCGCCCCCGCCACGCAACTGTTGCTGCACGCCGACCGCCGGCTCGCGGTCGCGCAGCTCGTGCCGCGGGAGCGCACGGTCTTCGTCACGTCATCGACGCCGATGCCGACGGCGACCATGCCGGCCGACCAGATCTCCTACAACATCATTCTTCTGCTGGCTCTCTTCGCATCGAACGAGCAGGCCTGGCGCCTGGCGAACGTGCGCGCGCTGGCCATCGCGCTGGTGATCCTCTTCGCGTCGCACTGCGTGGGGCTCGTGATCTCGATCGAGTCGACGTATGCGGTGCGCCAGGGAGCGTGGAGCGAACAGAACTACGGCGAGGCCGCCGCGAACTTCTGGCTGACGGCGGAGCTGGTCTTCCGCATCGTCGGCATGTTCGGCGTCGTCTTCGCCTCGTGGTGGGCGCTCAGTCACTCGAAGAGCGTGTCGACGTAGGCGGCCGGGTCGAACGGGATCAGATCCTCCGCGCTCTCGCCGACTCCGACGAACTTCACCGGGATCTCGAACTGCCGCATGATCGAGAGGATCACACCCCCCTTGGCCGTGCCATCGAGCTTCGTCACGATCATGCCGGTCACCTGCACCGCTTCGAGAAAGGCCGCGGCCTGACTGACGCCGTTCTGGCCGGTGGTGCCGTCGATGACCAGGAGCGTTTCGTGCGGCGCGCCGGGCAACTCCTTCTCGATGACGCGACGCACCTTCGACAGCTCCTGCATCAGGTGCGACTTGTTGTGCAAGCGCCCGGCGGTGTCGATGAGGACGATGTCGGTGCCACGCGCTTTCGCGGCCGTGACCGTGTCATGGGCCACAGCGCCGGGGTCCGAGCCGGTTTTGTGCTTGACCATATCCACGCCGATGCGGTCGGCCCACAGTTGGAGCTGCTCGATAGCGGCGGCGCGGAAGGTGTCTGCGGCACCGAGGAGGACTGACTTGCCGTCATTCTTGAAACGCGTGGCCAGCTTGGCGATCGTCGTCGTCTTCCCGGTTCCGTTGACGCCGACGACGAGGATGACGAACGGCTTCGCGCGAGCGGTATCGATCGGCGAAGAGAGCCGTTGCGGGATGAGGGCGCGCGCCTCTTCACGCAGCACCTCGGTGAAGCGATCCATCTTCGTGATCCGCTCGGCGCGGATGCGTTGCTCGATCCGGCCGACCAGCGATGTCGTCAGCTCCGCGCCGACGTCCGCGCCGAGGAGCCCCTCTTCGAGACCGTCGATCGCCGACTGGTCGATCGGAAGATCGGGAATCATCGACTCCCGCACCTTCTCGATGATCTCGGTGTGGGTCATGAAGAGCCCGCGTTTCAGTTTGTCGAAGAGGGATTTCCTGGGTTGCTCGGCCATGGCGGCGGGCATTGTAGCCGCGAGGGGTTGCTGAAGGCCGGGCAACGACACCCTCTCGGGCATATCCCACCGCTCTGCTGACCTTGAGCATCGCTCTCGCTCAGGACTCAGGAGTCTCTTGCTTAGGACTCGGTGGGCTTTCGCAAGAGACTCCGGGTCTCTTGCATATGACTTGGGATCTCTCGCAAGAGGCTCAGGGTCTCTTGCACATGACTCCAGGGTCTTTCGCAAGAGACTCGGGTGTCTTTCGCAAGAGGCTCAGGGTCTCTTGCATATGACTCGGGGGTCTTTCGCAAGAGACTCAGGGTCTCTTGCATATGACTCAGGGGTCTTTCGCAAGAGACTCAGGGTATCTTGCATATGACTCAGGGGTCTTTCACAAAAGACTCAAGGTCTCTTGCGTATGACTCGAGGGTCTCTTGCTTAAGACCCGAGGGTCTCTCGCCAGGGCCTCGAGGCTCCCGCAACGCCGCCTGCGCCGTCCTACCGCCCCGCCGACCGGCGGCGATCCGGAGCTGGTGGCTCTACATCGGCGTAGTCGATGTTCAGCAGGAGGTACGAGAAGGTCGCGCCGGAGATGATGAATCCACCGTTCGCCGGTGCGATAGCCATACGGCTCCAGCTCGGCATGCTGTCCCCATCTTCCTCACGGAAGGCGAGGGCGTAGACGCCGCGGGTGAGCTTCGGTCCGGCCACGTTTCCGAGGGACAACGTCAGGGGCGATGCCTCGGCTTCGATAGGAGGTGGCGTCGCTGAATCCGGCTGGCTGGAGGGCCGCTGACGTCTGACGAGAAGCGACACCCCGCTCGTGGCAGGCGCCTGAATGGTGAAGCTGAGCGGTCCGCTGATGGCGTCCGCATCGGGACGGCCGGCCACGGAGAAGAAGCGGTAGTGCAACGGATCCTCGGGCGCGCGGTGGGAGGCCTGGAAGAGGGCATCGACAGCGATGCCGCCGGGAGCGTTCCTATGGCTGGCGGCACGCCCGGCGCCGGCGACGGAGATGCGCGCGCCGGAGCTGATGAACCGCGGGTCGGGGCTGAGGATGGAGGAAGCGCTGGCCAGTGGGACGGAGTAGCCGACTGCCGGAAGGGACGGTGCGTATCCGATATCCATCAACGGCACGATCCCCGAACTGCTGGCAGCAAAGAGGTTACGTTCGGTAACGGCAACGGCGGCCACACCGAGCGCGGCGACCGAGCTGATGCGGAGGAACTCGCGGCGGGGGATACCGTTGGACACACCTTTGGCTTTCATGCGGCTCTCCATACTGGTTTCATTTGGAACTGTGCGCATTTAAATCACGCGCGGTTGGATCGTGGCGGACTGGACTTATTGATACTAACACGGACTCCGGCGAGCAATGCAAGTTCAATGACAGGCAGGCGCGGCAACAACGGTTCCATCGACGACGGCGACGGCTCCGCCGTTTGCGGCCGCAACCATCGCCGCGATGGCCTGCCCGTCGCCGGACGGCGCACCAATCACCCGCATCGACGAATGCGGGGAGGCCGTGAGGCGGATCACAGTCCCCGGCACGCTGCTGAAGCGGTTCGCGCTTACATCAACACAGGCCGTGCCGGCATCGGAAGCAGCGACGTCGACCCATGCCCGATCGGACACCAGCGCCACGACCGAGTTGCTCCGCAGAGTCAACTGGGCGTTCCCATTCTGACGCGACGCGACGGTGACGACGCCGTGGCCGAAGTGCTGGAGCGATGAATCGCCCGCATCGACGGAAAGAGAGCTGTTTTCGCCGGCAACGGCATCAATCGCCGACCCGAGGTTGTCCTTGAGCTCAGCGCCGCGGAGCTCGACCTCGATTTTGGAGGTGCCGAAGGTGCGCACCTCCAGCAGGTGCGGCGCCACTTCGGGGCGTCCTGTCGCGGCGAACACGCAGCGGTCGAGGACGATCTTGCCGGTGTTGAAACGCTGCTCGATCAGCATTTCGCTGCCGGCGTTGTCGGCGAACGAGGAGCGGCTGAAGGTGATCGTCCCGCCCGCTTCCTGCAGCAGCGCGCCGCTCTCGAAGGTCTCATCGCCGGCGCCGTGGACGTCCAGTGCGCTAAAGGTGACGTCGCGGATATTGTTGGCGTTGATGCCCATGGCGCCGCCGCCGTCAACGACGATGTTCTCGAACGCCGAATCGGTGATGTGCCGCAGGTAGAGCGCGGCGTGGCAGATGGCGGTCGAGTTCACCTGGAAATCGCCGGCGCAGCGGACGCCGCGCAACGGCTTGTTGACGCCGCTGTCGGTGAGCGTGATCCCGGTGATGCGGACATTGCTCGATTGAACGATGCGCATGCCGTTGCCGCGGGCGTGCAGGATGGCGCCGCCGGTTCCGCGCTTCCCTTCCACACCTGTGATCGAAACCTTCCCGTGCACGCCATCGAGGATGATCCCTTCGTCCAGCGTTCCCGGCGCCACTCCTTCCGCCGATACCGACTCGAACGAGAGCTCACCGCCGAAGTCGTGCACTTCGAGCGCCGCGCCGTTGGCAGTGCTCAGGGTCGAAGCGCCGCCGATGACCAGCCTGGCCACTTTGTTGACCACCAGCCCCCGCCGGCGCCCGCGCACATCGATCGTGTCTTCGAAGATGACGGCCGCCGGACGCTCGATGCCGGCGATGACGACCGCATCGTCGAAGGCGTCGCGGACGTGCAGTTTGGAGCCGCGGCGGAAGGTGACCGTTCCCGACTTGCGTCCCTGGATCCGCACGGCCGAACTGAACTCGCCGGAGATCGGCACGCGGTCGATGACGACGTCGCCGTAGCCGCCGTCCAGTCCGATCCCGCTCCCTCGGTCCGCGGCGTCGATCGCTCCGCCGGAGATGTTCACCTTGCCCTGCTGCTCCAGCAGGTAGATGGCGAAGCCAGCTCGGGAACTCTTGATGTAGACGTTGCGAACGGTCAGCGTGCCGATGGCGCCGCCTCCGAAGATCCCAGTCACGGCATCCGCGAATACGGTGCAGCCGGCGATGACGTTATCGCCGCTGGTGGCGATGGTTCCGTGGATGGCCGGTCCGGGACCCTGCACAGCCGGAACGCTCTCGGTGCCGACGTCGGCGTGGAATTCGACGCGGGCGGCATCGAGACCGAAGGCGGAGCCGATGAGCATCTGCCCTTTCTTTAGCGTGACGCTCTCGATGTAGGGTGCGTTCGACTCCGCGACGTAGACGACCGTGCCGATCTGGACGGCCTGCCCGATGGTGGTAAACGGCCATTGGCGGCTGCCGTTGCCTCCCGGTGTGGCGCGGTTGTCGACGAAGACGGCATTCGCTGAAGCTGCGGCAGCGCAACCCAGGACCACGAGAGTGGCCAGGAACCAGGACCGGATCATCGCGGCCGAGGGGTCCCCTGCTCGCGGCCGGCGATGGTCTGCTTCACCATGGCCTCGTCGACGGTGATGACGTGCGAGCCGGCGTCGGCAGGGTCGAACTCGAGGCCGCCGATCACGCGGCGAAAGGTCTCGCGCAACGCGCGCGCGCCGAGGCGCTTCTGGCGGGCGGCGTCCCAGGCGATGGCGATCAGCGCGCCGCGCGTGATCTGCAGGTCGATGCCGAAACGCTGAAAGTAGGCGCGCGATGCGCGGAAGATCGACGCCTCCGGCTCGACGAAGATGCGCGCCAGGTCGGACTCCCCCAGATCGTTGAGCACGACGATCGATTCGAACCGTGAGACGAACTGCGGGGTCATGCCGTAGCGGAACAAGTCTTCGTATTTCAGGTAGTCCCGCAGATGGAATGGCAGCTCTTCGCGGACTTCGCCGGACGCGGAGACGACCACGATCGGCTTCATCGGCGCGACATCCTGGCCGATGGTGGCGCGGCGGAAGACGGCTTCGTACAGCTCTTCGAAGGCGCCTCCGACGATGAAGAGCACGTTGGAGGAGTTGACGCCGAAGGTCATGCCGTTCACTTCGAACTCGACGTTCTCGTTCTCCATCAGCGTGAGCAGCGCTTCCTGAGCCACGATGCCGCGAACGTTCGGATCACCGCTGACCTGGGCGCGGATCTTGTCGACCTCGTCGATGAAGACGATGCCGTGCTCGACGGAACGCAGCAGGTCGGGCATCGGCGCGTTCCCGCCGAGGATGGTTCTGGCATTCGCGAAGAGTCTCCCCAGAACCACCCGCCCATACCCCTGATGCTCCTCGGCAAGGACATTGGCGTTGATGCGGATGACGTTCGCGGAGTGGCTCAGGTCGGGCCGGCTGGCCAGAAACTGCTCGACCGCACGCATGAGCGTGGTCTTCCCGGAGCCGGAGTTGCCGATCATCAGGATGTTCGGCGCCGGATGCCCGACGAGGTGTTTGACGATGGCGACGGACAGCTCGCGGATGGCCTCATCCTGCCCGACGACGGTCTTGCTCAGCTCCTCGAAGACCTCGCGCGGGCGGAGGGGAAAGGGTTCCATGCGGGAGATATTGTAGATGGGTATTTCGTCGCAGCCAGTCAAATACTCCCGCCGTCATTTTTGACTCCAGTCAAAAATACCCGTATCGTCACGACGGCTCATGGCCGCGAAACGCAGGTATCTCTCCGCGCAGATTCACGCTGACCTGAAGCGCAAAATGGTGTTCGTCGCCGGACCTCGTCAGGTTGGCAAGACCACGGTCGCCTTATCGCTTCCTGGCGCAGCCAGGGGTTATCTCAATTGGGACATATCGGGACACCGCGAGAGAATTCTCAGGAATGAGCTCCCCACGGGCAAGCTCTGGATTTTCGATGAACTGCACAAGTATCGGCGCTGGCGAAACTACCTGAAGGGGATCTACGACGGGCGCCCGCCCGGTCAGAAGATCGTGGTCACCGGCAGCGGAAGGCTTGACCTCTATCGATTCGGCGGGGACTCGCTGCAGGGCCGCTACCACCTTCTTCACCTTCACCCTTTCTCGGTCGCCGAACAGCGAATCCGCGATCGTGACGGGTTCGACCAGCTTCTCCGACTCGGTGGTTTTCCCGAACCGTTCCTCGGCGGCAATGAAGTTCAGGCCAGACGCTGGTCTCGCGAATACCGCACACGACTGATCCGCGAGGATGTCGTGTCGCTCGAGCGGATCCAGGATCTCGGTCACCTGGAACTGCTCATGCTGCGCCTTCCGGATCTCGTTGGCTCTCCGTTGTCGATCAACGCCCTGCGCGAAGATCTGCAGATCAGCCACAAGGCCTTGTCATCGTGGATTCAAGCGCTGGAGAGGCTTTACGCCGTTTTCCGGCTGGCTCCCTTCGGTGCTCCCCGGATTCGAGCCGTGAAGAAGGAGCAGAAGCATTACCACTTCGACTGGTCTCTCGTGTCGGAGGATGCCGCGAGGTTCGAGAATCTCGTGGCCTCGCATCTCTTGAAATGGGTTCACTTCGAACAGGACACGCAAGGGCGGGATCTGGAGCTTCGCTACTTCCGGGATATCGACGGTCGTGAGGTCGACTTCGTCGTCACCGAACGAACAAAGCCTGTTCTGCTCGTCGAGTGCAAATGGGCGGACGCGGCCATCGACAAGAGCCTTCATTATCTCAGGGCGAAGTTCCCCGATGCGGCGGCGTGGCAGGTGTCCGCCATCGGAACGAAGGACTATCAGAGCAGCGCGGGGATTCGAGTGTCGCACGCGCTGCGTCTCCTGGAAACGCTCATCTGACTGTAAAATGCCGCCGCATGCTCGACACGCTCACCATCGAATCGTTCGAACCTCACGTCGGTACCTCGTTCTGGCTTCACGAGAACGGCCACAAAGTGGAGTTGCGGCTCACGCGGGCGGCGCGGGTGATGGCAAGCGAGGCGGCGCGGCTGAAGCGGACGGCGTTCTCGCTCTACTTTCTCGGGCCTCTCCTCCTGCCGCAGCAAATCTACCATCTGACGCACGACGGGTTTCCAGAGCCTTTGGACCTCTTCCTGGTTCCGCTCGGGCCGGACGCGGGCGGCTTCAAATACGAAGCGGTCTTCACCTGAGGCCGGCGCGCCGGCGTCATCTGCTCATGCGGGTGCGGTCGGAAACGCCGCAGTCGTCAGCCTGCGTATCAGGGATTCGCGGAAGTTCTCGAGATCCCGCTGCGACATACCGTAGTGCATCGTCTCGTCGGAACGAATGGGGAACGTGGAAAGAACCCAGGCAAGTTGAGCAGCCGTCATCCCCGCATCCTTTTGAGATGCGAGAGCGAGCGCTGCAATCGGACTATGACCGGCCTCTTCGAGCCGGGCAACATCGACCAGGTCACGGACCTCTGTGCGAGAAAGCAGGGCACAGAGTTTATTGGCGAGAATCTCGCGGGCCGAATCGACCACGATGCGACCGATAGACATCTTTTTCAGCAGTTGTGGTGAGGCATCCTTCACAAGATCGACCACAACCCCCTCGGACGAGCCCTCAAGGAGGAAACGACGGAAATCGGGCGAGCGGCGCACGGTCTCGATCTCGAGCCCGAGGCTCTCGGCGATTTCTTTGAGCGTCCGTTCTCCTTCATCGAGAACCTCCGCCTCCGTGAAGAGATCGAGATCGTGAGTAACGCGATGATGGAGATGAAAACCCACAAGCGCCGCGCCTCCTGTGAGGAAGAAGTCATCGCGACGATCGAAGAAGCGTCGAAGGATCTGATCCTGAAGAACGGTCAGCTCCGGCATTCAGCTCAAGAGTCCCTGCTCTCGCCACCGGCCCAGCAGGAAACGCCAGAAATCCCGCCTTCGGCCGAGATGGCGCTCGAGCTCATTCCAGCGCCGGTTGACTTCCTCTGCGGTTGTGAACAACCAGATGTCCTGCTCACGGGCCTCGCGCAGAATCTTTCCCAACAGCCTGATCCGATCCTCATCGGAGCGCACGAGACGCTCCCGAAGATCCCGTAACGTCATCGGTTCGTCCCAAAGGAAATAGGGGATCGACTCCTCGTGTGAGAGATCCGTCGTCAGGGCGACGCCCGAGCTGGCCGCGACATTGTTCACGCACTCATTATCGAACAAACGGTAGGGGCAGGTCGAAAGTTGAAGTGTGGCTATCGAGGCATCCGGCGCATGAGGTAGTAGACCCCGTTTGTATCGACGTTATCGAAGCCGAGGCGCTGGTAGAGGCGGAGAGCGGGGTTGTAGGCCTCGACGTGAATCGTGACCGGCTTGCCGGCTGCATTACCGCGATCGAGCACCTGGTGCAGCAGCAGCGAACCGATGCCACCACCTCGGTGCTCAGGCAGCAGGGCGATGTCGACGATGCGGATCTGGTCGCGCCACTCGTCGACCCATAGCCGGCCGATGGGCACGCCGACGCGCTCGATGATGTTCCGCTCGCACGTCGGATAGTGAATGCCGTAGTGCTCGAACTGCGCGGCAAACTGCTGGTCGAGGAAGACCCGCTTCTGCGCCTCATCGAAGGGAAAGCGTTCCATCTCCTCGGCCCGCGTTGCAGCGTAGAGACCGCGCATGAAGTCGTAGTCGGCATCCGTGGCGGGGCGAAGCGTCACTTCGGAGGGATTCATGTGAAGCGAAGGATAGCGAAGAAGGGGACGATTGACTGAACCTCTTCGTAGGCCGGTATCACTTGCGGCCCCATCATCCATTTATTAGACTTCTTATCATGAAAACTATTGCAATCTCCATTGACGAGCCAACGCTCGGCGCTCTTGACCGGCTCGCGCAGAAGGGGCACGTGCGAGGCAAGCGATCGGAGGTCGTTCGAGAGGCGCTACTGGAATTCCTGGCGCGGCGCGAGAGTCAGGAACAGGAAGCGCTCGAGCGGGCGGCGATTGCGAAACACCGATCGCTGCTGGCTCGCCAGGCTAAGGCCATGGTCGCAGAGCAAGCGATATCATGAAGCGCGGTGAAGTCTACCGGACCAGCCACCGCGTGGCGGAGCGAGGCGACAAGCCGGGTTACTACGTCGTGGTCACGCGCGGGTTTATCGCCGGCAACGACGACATCTCGACCGTCATCTGCGCACCGGTCTACGGAGAAGTCCTCGGGCTGGCCACGGAGGTCGTCGTCGGCCCCGAGGAGGGGATTCCTCGCTCCAGCGCGGTCCGCTGCGATTTCCTGATGCTGATGTTCAAGGACAAGCTCACGGCGAGGGCCGGTCTACTGTCAGACACGAAACTCCAAGAGCTGAACCAGGCTCTTGCCAGGGCTCTGGACTTGCCAGCAACAGGGAGAACAAACGCGTGATGATTTCTTTGTGCTAGTACACCGCCCGGCGGCGGCCAGGAACTTCTGGGGCGTCGGCGTAGTCGACGTTCAGCATGAGATACGAGAACGTCGCGCCGGAGATGTCATATCCGTTTTCGGTTGGGACGATGGCCATGCGGCGCCAGTCTGCCATGCTGTCGCTCTCATCCTCGCGAAATGCCAGCACGTAGACGCCGCGCGCGAGCTTCGGCCCGGCGACATTTCCGAGAGAGAGGGTCAGCGGGGAAATCTCCGGCTCGAGCGGTGGTTGAGCGGAGGTTTCCGTCTGGCTGGTTGGCCGTTGGCGTCGTACAGTAAATGAAACACCCGTTGTGGAGGGTACCTGGACGGTGAAAGCGAGCGGGCCGCTCACGGCGTCGTGATCAGGACGGCCGCTCACCGAGAAGAAGTTAAAGCGCAACGGATCGTCGGGCTGGCGATGAGAGACCGAGAAGAGTGCGTCTACGGCGATGCCACCGGGAGCATTGGCATGGCGTGCGGCTCTCTTCGCGCCAACGACAGCGACGCGCGCGCCGCTGCTGATGAATCGCGGATCGGGACTGAGGATTGAGCCGGCGCTGGCGAGCGGAATCGAATAGCCGGCGGCCGGCAGCGAGGGTGCGTATCCGACATCCATCAAAGGCACGATGCCAGAGGAGCCGGCAGCGAAGAGGTTCTGCTCGCTGAAGGCGACGACCGCAGCCCCCATAGCGGCTGCGGAGCTGATGCGAAGAAACTCGCGGCGGGGGATTCCGTTGGAAACCACTTGTTTGCTCATACGAACCTCCACTCGATTCATGGACTGGATCGTCATGTCAGGTTTCATGGACATGGGGCACCTCCGATATAACCGCCGCCGGTCGGCACGTCGTTAGCCACCGTGCCGGTCGGGGCTCCGCCGTTGTTCCCTTGCACGAAGGAGGTGACAGCCGCATTGTCGTTGTTCGCACCAGCGTAGCCCGGCAGACGAACAGTGGTGAGGAAGCGCTCGCGCAGGCGGAAGTCGGTGGCCCCGTTTGCGCTGGAACCCGTGATGGAGTTCGCCAAGGCACCAGCACCACCGAAGTTAAAGCAGGCCTGATGGGCATCGCCCGACGCCGTCCCGACATTGAGGAACACGCCGTTCGTCGCGAAAGTGCCCGGTTGTGCGACGGTGTTACCCGTCACGGTGGCGTTTAACGTTCCGTTGCCTCCCTGGCTGGCGGCGCCGATCTGCAGTTGGATGCCGTTGTTGTTGTATTGCAGGATGTGGTTGCTGGTGATGTGCGCCGTGCTCGTACCACCGCCGGAGTGGATGACGGCAATGCCAGAGCCCTGCGAGGAACCGGAATTGGCCAAGCCACTAACGCCGATCGTGTTGTTGGAGATCGTGCCTGTGAAATTGCCGGTGCCGGTGCCCTTGCCGATCACGAGGGCCGAGCCAAGAGAGTCTTGCATCGTGTTGCCGTCGATGAGGTAGGTCAGGGTTGGGTTGTCGCCGATACCGCCTCCTCCGATCGTCACACCGCCTCCTCCGGAGACGATGTTCGGATGGTTGTTCGACAGCGCGTTGCCGGTGAACACGAGGTCGGACGACACGGTGCCGTGGATGTCGAGCTGGAACAGATCGCCGCGAGCACTGGTGAAGAAGCAGCCTGTTACCGTGACGTTCAGCGTGCCGTTAGTCCCCTGCAGAGTCAGGCCGTCATTGCCGTTTGCGGTGCTGTTCGGCCCGAAAGTCGTCGCCGTGACGGTGATCCGATTGAGCGTCTGGCCGGAATTGTTGAGGACGCGGAAGTTGTCGGTTAGCCCGCCGCTGATGTTGCAGTTGCTAACGGTCGCCGATCCCTGCAGCCCGGTGAAGGCAACACTCCCCTCTCCCGTACCGCCGGCATTTGTCCCGTTCACACCGTTCACGACCACATGGTCGAGCGTCAAGTTCGTAACGTTGTTCCCGAAGATGCCGAAGTTCTGGTGGTCGTTGATCTGCATGTACGCCAGCGAGACGTTCGTGGTGGTGGCGAGGTAGATGCCATTGCCCGGAATACCGCCGTCCGCGCCGACCATGTTCGCGATGGTGCCGCCGGAACCGGCAGAGCCCGTACCGGTGATGGTGAATGACGACCCGGAGCCGGTTAAGTTTTGCAGGACGATGCCGTTCGCGCCGCCGCTCGCACTCACCGACGTGAACGTCATCGTGCCGGTGGCGACGCTGATGTTGATTGCCGTACCGATCGTGGTGGTCACGTTTCGGGCGGTGACATTGATGCCCGTGACACCCGTTCCATTGATGGCATTCGCCGCACCGGTGCTCATGTCGATGCCGTTGACCGTGACGCTGCTGGCCAGCGTGAGCGTGCCGCTCAGCGTCGGCGTGTTCGCAGCAAGCCCCGGAACTGTCAGAACACCGCCCACACTGAGAGTGGCGCCCGCGCCGATGAGCTGCTGGCTACTGAGCATGGTGTAGGTCCCCGTGGTCGGGCCGGAACCCTTCGACACGTAGATGAAGTCGCCCGACGCGGTGGAAGCGGCGCCGACGGCTGTCATCGTCTTGAACGGCGTGTTCGAGCGGCCGTCGTTCGTGCCCGAGACGGTGGCGTTGTCGACGTACCAGACCCTTCCGCTGAAGGTGATCGTAGCGACGCGCGTCACCGTGACGCCGTTCGACGTGCCTGTGTAGGCGAACGAGTCCGTTGACGTGTTCCCGACGTTCGGCGTGTAGATAAAGGTTCCGTTCGCGTTGAATGTGGTCAGTGTCCCGTTGAACGGGGGCGAGGTGACCGCGTAGGTGATGGCTGCATCGGAGGAATCGCCGTTCGACACGGCAACCGACACGACCGTCGGTGTGGCCGGGGCCGGGAGTCCGCCGTCGAGCTGCGTGTTGCCGACGTCGGTGTAGTTCTTCGTCGTCAGATTCGGCGCGATCGTGAGCGTGTACGTACTGCCGATCCCGGTGCAGCCGTTGGCGTCCGTCACTTTGACGGTGATCGAGAAGATGCCGGTCTGTGTGGGCGCACCGGAGAGGACGCCGCTCGCCGAGAGAGTGACGCCTGAGGGCAACGAACCGCTATTGATCGAGAAGACCGCCGGCGTATGCGTCCCGACACCCGACTGCGTGAAGGTGAAGCTGCCGCTGAGCGGCACGTTGTAGGTTCCGGTCGTCGAGCTCGGATTCGTGACCGTGATGGTCTGGCAGGCGATGACCAGCGTGTACGTCGGTCCCGTCCCGCTGCAACCGTTGGAGTCGGTCACCGTCACCGTAATCGGGAACGTGCCCGGCGCTTGCGGCGTGCCGAAGAGAACGCCGCTGGAGGAAAGCGTCAGGCCCGGCGGCAGCGAGCCGCTGGCGAGCGTGAATGTGGCGGTACCGATGGCGCCGCTCTGCGTGAAGGTTTGGCCGAACGCCGCGTCAACCGTGCCGGTCGTGGTGGCCGGATTGGTCACGAAGATGGTCTGGCAGGAGATGATCAATGTATAGGTTGCGCCCGTTCCCGTGCAGCCGTTGGAGTCGGTGACCGTGACGGTGATCGGGAACGTGCCGGTCTGCGTCGGCGTACCGGAGAGCACGCCCGAGGCCGAGAGGCTCAGGCCCGACGGAAGAGTGCTGGATGTGGTGAACGTCACCGCGCCGATGCCGCCGCTTTGCGTAAAGGTCTGGCTGAAAGGAGCTCCCACTGTTCCAGTCGTCGTGGCCGGGTTGGTCACGGTGATGGTCTGGCAGGAGATGACCAGCGTGTAGGTCGGTCCCGTTCCGGTGCAGCCGTTGGAGTCGGTCACCTTGACGGTGATCGGGAACGAGCCGGCTTGCGTCGGCGTACCGGAGAGCACGCCAGCCGCCGAGAGACTTATCCCGGCCGGCAGCGTTCCGCTGGCCAGGGAGAACGTCGCAGTTCCATTGGCGCCGCTCTGAGTGAACGTCTGGCTGAAGGGCGTACCGACGGTTCCGGTCGATACGGCCGGATTGGTGACCGTGATGGTCTGGCAGCCAATGGTAAGCGTGAAGGTGTCCGATCCCGTGCAGCCGTTGGAATCAGTGACGGTGACAGTCAGCGGGAACGAGCCGCTCTGGGTCGGGGTGCCGGAGAGCGTGCCGTCGGCCGCGAGGCTCATCCCCGTCGGCAGCGTGCTGGCGGTTGAGAACACCACCGCCCCGATGCCGCCGCTCTGCGTGTACTGCTCGTTGAAGGCCACGCCGACCGTTCCGCTCATGTTGGCCGGGTGCGTGACCGTGATGGTTTGGCAGTTGATGGTCAGGTTGTAGGTCGCGCTCGTTCCGGTGCAACCGTTCGAGTCGGTGACAGTGACGGTGATCGGGAAGGTGCCCGTCTGCAGTGGAACGCCGGCCAGCGTACCGTTCGAGGCCAGACTCAGGCCCGACGGCAACGTGCCGCTGGCGAGTGTGAAGGTGGCCGTGCCAATGGCGCCGCTCTGCGTGAAGTTCTGGCTGAAGGCCTGTCCGGCAATGCCGATATTCACCGACGGATTGGTGACGGTGATGGTCTGACAGGCGATGGTGAGGTTGTAGGTCGGCCCGACGCCGCTGCAACCATTCGAGTCGGTGACCGCCACGGTGATCGGGAAGGAACCAGTCTGCGTCGGTGTACCGGAGAGAACGCCCGAGGCCGAGAGGCTCACTCCTGCCGGCAGCGAACCGCTGGCCACCGAGAACGTGGCCGTGCCGATGGCGCCGCTCTGCGTGAAGGTCTGGCCGAACGGCGAGCCCGCCACGCCGCTGCTCACGCCCGGGTTCGTGACCGTGATGGTCTGGCAGACGATGGTCAGCGTGTAGTTGGTGGTGCCCGTGCAGCCGTTCGAATCGGTCACCTTGACGGTGATCGAGAAGGTGCCGGTCTGGAGCGGCGTGCCGGAGAGCACGCCATTCGTCGCCAGCGAGAGACCCGAGGGGAGCACGCCGGCGACAAGCGAGAACGTGGCCGAGCCAATGGCGCCGCTCTGCGTGAAGGTCTGACTGAACGGCGAGCCGGCCACGCCCGTGTTCACCGCCGGAGCTGTGACGGTGATGGTCTGGCAGGTGATGGTGAGGTTGTAGGTCGGGCCGGTGCCCGTGCAGCCGTTCGCGTCGGTCACCGTGACGGTGATCGGGAAGGTGCCGACGACCGTCGGCGTACCGGAGAGCGTACCGTTCGACGCCAGCGTCAGCCCAGAGGGCAGCGTGCCGCTGGCGAGAGTGAACGTCGTCGTTCCGATACCGCCGCTCTGTGTGAAGGTCTGGCTGAACGGGCTACCGGCCACGCCGGTGCTCACGGCCGGATTCGTGACGGTGATGCTCTGGCAGGTGATCGTCAGGGTGTAGGGCGCGCCGGTGCCGCTGCAGCCGTTCGCGTCGGTAGCCTTGACGGTGATGGTGAATGTGCCGGTCTGCGTCGGTGACCCTGAGAGCGTCCCGTTCGACGCGAGCGTGAGCCCTGCCGGGAGCGTGCCGCTGGCGAGCGAGAACGTCGTCGTTCCGATGCCGCCGCTCTGTGTGAAGGTCTGGCTGAAAGCCGCACCGGCCACGCCGCTCGTCACCGCCGGGTTCGTGACGGTGATGGTCTGGCAGGTGATCGTCAGCGTGTAGGTTGCGCCGGTGCCGCTGCAGCCGTTCGCGTCGGTGGCTTTGACGGTGATGGCGAACGTGCCGGTCTGCGTCGGTGAACCGGAGAGCGTCCCGTTCGCGCCGAGCGTGAGCCCAGCCGGCAGTGTGCCGCTGGCGAGCGAGAAGGTCGTCGTTCCGATGCCGCCGCTCTGCGTGAAGGTCTGGCTGAAGGGCGCACCGGCCACACCGGTCGATACGGCCGGATTGGTGACGGTGATGGTTTGGCAGGTGATCGTCAGCGTGTACGTCGGGCCGGTGCCGGTGCAACCGTTGGCGTCGGTGGCCTTGACCGTGATCGGGAAGGTTCCGGTTTGGGTCGGCGTACCGGAGAGCACCCCGTTTGAAGCAAGCGTCAGTCCGGTAGGCAGCGTGCCGCTGGCGAGCGAGAATGTCGTCGCCCCTACCCCGCCGCTCTGCGTGAAGGTCTGGCTGAATGGAGCCGCGGCCACGCCGCTGTTGACGGCGGGATTCGTGACCGTGATCGTCGGACAGACGATCTGCAGCGAGTAGGTCGGGCCGACGCCTGTGCAGCCCTGAGAATCGGTGACCATGACCGTGATCGGGAAGCTGCCCGTAACCGTCGGCGTACCGGAGAGCGTTCCGTTCGTGGCCAGAGTCAGGCCGGCGGGAAGAGTTCCGGTAGCGATCGAGAACGTGGCAGTTCCGATGGCGCCGGTCTGTGTAAAGGTCTGGCTGAAGGGGACGCCGGCCGCGCCGCTGGTCACGGCTGGATTGGTGATGGTGATGACGTTGCAGCAGATCGGAAGCGCCGGCTCACCCGCCGGCAGCGCCGGTGCGGAAGGAGAACACGAGCCTGTAGTGATCGTGGGGAAGACACCGACGGCCGGGCCGTTGGTGGGGAAAGTCGTACCGGAGATGGTGACGGTTCCGCAGGCGGTGAGCGAGATCGTGCCCTGAATGGCCACACCCGAGGCGCCGGCGCCGACGGGGCGGACATCACCCATGCCCAATGCCCAGCTCACGTTGCCCGAATACGAACGGGCGGCGATGTGCCCGCCGGCCGCGTCCGACTTCAATTTCGTGAAGTCTCCGACAGCTTCGAGGAAGGCGTGGTCAATATTGACTGTCCCCTGGCTGGAGATGTCGATCGTCCCGCCGAGGTTGTCGTCATTGTTCAAACCGGCCAGGAAGACTCTGCCGCTTCCGCTGACGGTTCCGCGCAACGAGATGGCGCGGATCGTCCCGCCGGAGACTTTTTTGTCGCCGCTGCCGGGAATGCTGGTCACCGCGTAAAGGGTGCTGAGCGTGGGATCGGGTCCTGTGATCTGAATTGCGTCGGCGGCAAAGAGGTCGACGCGCTTCGTGGCCGCGCCGTCCTTGGTGGCATCGGCGCGGAGATGGCCGAGACGCGTTCCCGTGGAGCTCACGCCGAGGTCGGTGGCATCGATCACGATCTCCTTGCCCGAACGCACGGCCACGCGGGTTGCCGTATCGCCGTTGGCAATGGATGCGACAAGGCCGCGAATGATGATGCCGCAGCCTTCGATGGTGACGGGTCCCGCCGTGTCGGCATCGCTCTGCGAGACGATCGTGGCGGTGGAGTTGATGGTGATGGACGGATCGAAGACCGAGGTCGATTGCACCCGGATCTCGCCGCCGCGCTGATGGGCGGTCCCTCCATCCAGAACGGCGCCGGTCTGGCGCGTGGAGAGGAGCGTGGAGGTCGCGCCGGCAGCGAGGAGGCCGGAGACGGTCATGCTGCCGCCGGAGGTGAGCAGGATCTTTCCCGCGTCATTACTCTTACTGGCGGAGTTGACAACGGTGCCGGCTTCGAACGTCGCCGGGCCGCCGCTATTGATGGTGATATTGCCGCCGCTGCCGATGCTGGAGCCGAAGGATGCACTCGAGATCACGGCACCGCCCAGACTCGACGACGGGCCATGAACGGTCACGCTCCCGCCGGCGTTGATGGTGATGTTGCCGCCCGGTCCGTTGCCCTTCCGATCCTCGGCGTACAGCGCACTTCCGGCGTTCATCACGACGTTGCCGCTGACGTCGAAGCGCATGGAGCAGCCCGCGTTGTTTCCCGGGCCGTCGTCGTTGCAGTTGATCGTGCCGTTGACGATGAGGTCCCCATTCACGGTGAAGACACCATTGACAACGTGATCCTGATCGTCGACCGATCCGTCAAGGGAACTGAAATTCACGGTGCCATTGACGGTGACGTTGCTGGCCAGCGCGGGAAGCGCGAAGGCGAAAAGCGCGACCACGACAACGAGCAGCAGCTTGCGACCAAATCGACCCATGACGAAACCCCTCCTGTTATCCAAACTCGCTCCCTCGGACGAGAGCGACCATCGAGGCTCGGTTGCGTGAATGATTCGTTGAATTGTGGAAACGGACTGGCTGAAAGATAGCGATGCAAATCGCCGTTGTCGACCGTACTTATCGAAGGAAGTCACGGAAAAGTGACTGGCATCAAAAAGAAAGCCGCACGGAGCTCCGTGCGGCTTTCAGTTTCACGACGGGATTGCCTACGTGCGGGGCGGGTAGACGCCCTGCAGCGCGATGCAGAAGTTGAGGGTGAGGTAGGGCTGCATGTTGTTGTGGGGCTGATCGCCACCGGCGGGGGCGATGGTGTTGTCGGACATATTGACGAGCGTCGGAGTCGGGACCACGTAGGTGTTGGCGCCCTGGGACTTGGCGAATACCGTGGTGCTATTGGGAGCGCTCGTATCCGCCTGATCCTGACCGTCGCCCCTCAACTGGTGACTGTGCGACGGGATCTCGGACTCGAGCAGTGTCACCGTCTCGCTGCCACCGGTCTCACCGAGGTCATGGAGCGAGAGCCCAGGTCCTTGTCCCGGGTGCATCGGAGCATTGCCCTGCATATCAGGAAGGGCGAAGTTCGACTTTCCGTCGCCACCGTAGGTGGTGCCCAGCAGGGAGAAGAGCGCCGTATTTTGCGAGAGCGGAAGGATCTGGCCATCGCAAAAGGCCCAACCCTTCGGCGCGAAGTTGAATGGGAAGATTCGGATTTCAGCAACGAATGGATCCATGTCTTTCTCTCCTACCTAAGTCTGCGACGGGAAGATGCCGAAGAGCGAGATGATGAAGTCGACGCAGAGATACGGCTGGAAGTTGTTGTGCGGCTGACTTCCGCCCGTCGAGGTGACTGCCCCGGGATTGAGGTTGTCGCTCGATGACCCCTGCGTGTAGATCTGAATCGTCGTGTTCTGATCGTTGACGTTGTTCTGCGGATTGCTGCCGGTTGCGGTCGCTGAGGATGCCAGAAACGGGTGGGAATGGGCCGGAATCTGCGCCACAGTCAACGTGATCTCTTCTGCACCGCCGGTTTCGGCAAGGGTAAATCCATTGCCCATGTGGATGGGGATGCGTCCGCGAAGATCGGGGAGCGCGAACGTCGACTGACCGTCGCCGCCATAGGTCGTTCCGATGAGGTTGAACAGCGTTTCGTACTCCGAAATCGGAAGAAGCTGGCCTTCGCAGAACATCCATCCGGCCGGTGCGAAGTTTCCGGCAAACATCCGGATCTCTCCAACGTAAGGTTGTGCCATATCGTTCTCCTAAGTCTGCGACGGGAAGATGCCCTGCAGAGCGATGCTGAAATTCAACGTAAGAAACGGTTGCATGTTCAGGTGGGCCTGGCTTCCGCCGACGGTAGCGAGCGTGCTCGGCTCCATGGCTACCAAGCTGACCGGCCCGTTATAGCCGTTGTTGAACGCGCCCAGGAAGTTGTTGATCAGGAGAGGCGTACCTCCGTTGGTATTCGTGGCCTTCGCCGTGTGCACATGCGTCGGTATCTCCGAAATACTGAGCGTATGGGCCTGCTCGCCACCCCTCTCACCCAAGGTGTGTCCCGAACCCTGGTGGATCGGCGTCCTGGCCTGGAGATCCGGCAACCCGAAATTGACACGGCCGTCGCCGCCGTAAGTCGTACCGAGGAGAGAGAAGAGTGCCTGGTTCTGGTTGATGGGCAGGAGTTGCCCGTCGCACAGTGCCCAACCCTTGGGCGGGAAACCGAAGCTCATGATCCGGATCTCGGACAGAAATGGCTCAGCCATAAGTACCTCGCTTTTCGTTGTGTTTGGAAACCTTGAACCGATGCATCATCGCACGTTTTTATGGAAAAGGGACACCACCAAATGTCTACGTCGTCCTCGGGCGAAAGGTGCCATCGATCGAGGACCGGTTGCCTGAACGATTCGCAGAATGGGAAACGGACAGGGTGAAAGATAGCGGGAGGAAGCCCGGGTTGTCGACCCTACTTCCGGAAGGAAGTCGCAGAAAAGTGTCTGAAGAGGTCATGAAGCTGCAACGCGATTGACCAAAAGACCTCCGGCTCGCAAAACACGATCACCCCAAAACGACGAATGTCCGTCGCGCCAACCGGCGCGACGGACATTCAGAAGACTGCGAAGGTAATGGTCTAGGTGCCAGCCGGGCAGGCTCCGAAGAATCCGTTGGTGGTGCCGTTGGTGGTTCCCAGCGATGGATCAGGCACGCTGGCAGTCGCTGCACTGTTGTTGCCGGACAAGAACGTCTGAACCTGCGTACCGCTGCCGGCTCCCGATGGGCCGCCGTAACCGGGCAATCCCACTTTGACGTCGAATCGGTTCCGGATGCGCATGTCCGTGCTGGCGCCCGGCCCGAACGAATTGGTGAAGGTGTTTCCGGTCAGGGTCAGGCAAACCGCGCCTGTGTCCTGCGGATTCGGCGTTCCGGCCGTACCGGCGGTGAGCAGGAATCCCTGCGATGCGTTCGTGCCGTGGTCGCTGATGGTGTTGCCCGTGACCGTGGCGGTAAGGAATCCGCCGGCGGTACCGAAACCGCCAAAGGTCAGGTTGACGCCTTCATTGTTGTATTGATGGACCTGGTTGTTGGTGATCGTGGCGATGCTGTGGCCGCTGCCGCCGCTGTGCGTCCAGGCGATTGCGGAGCCTCCGAACGAGCCGCTGTCGGCGACGCCCACCGTTCCCACCGTGTTTCCGTTGATGGTGCCGGTGGTGTTGTGTGTTCCCGTTCCCAGTCCGACGGCGATTGCGGACTGGATGGCGCCGTTGACCGAGTTGTTCGAGATGTTGAACGTGAAGGTGACGTCGTCTCCAACGTTGCCGCCACCCACGTTGATGTCTCCGCCGAGGGAGTTGGCCGTGCTCATGGCATTGGTCAGTGTATTGCCGTGCCCGACTCCGCCGAAGATGAGGTCGGACGACATCGTTCCGTGCAGATCCATCTGGAAGGCGTCGCCGCGCTCACCCGTAAAGTGTGTGTCCTGGACGGTCACATTGAGTGTTCCACCGGTGGCCTGGAAGACCAGTCCATCGTTGCCGGCGGTGTCCGTGGCGCCCAGGGTCGAATTGGTCATGGTGAAACGGTTCAGGGTCTGGCTGGCGTTGTTGAAGACGTGGAACGTGTCATACGCCGCGCCGCTGAAGGTGGAATTGTCGACCGTGGCTGAACCGGTCAGGCCAGTGAAGTAGACGTCCCCTTCTCCGGCGCCGCCATGCGCATTCGCACCAGTCCCGTTGGTTCCACTGACGGTGGTGTGCGTCAACGTGAAGCCGCTGACGTTGGTACCGACGATGGCGTAGTTCGAGAAGTCGTGCAGACTCATCCAGTTCAGCGATGGGTTGGTCGTCGAATTGAGATAAATGCCGACACCGAGCGTCGCGGTCTCAACCGGGCTCCCCTCGGCACCGGTCTTGTTCTGGATCGTCCCGCCGGTGCCAGCAGCGCCAGTACCGAGCACCTGGAGGTTGCCACTCGCGCCGGTGGTGTTCAGGATGATGCCGTTTGAGCCACCGTTCGAGGAGATGCTCTGGAACTTGAGGTTTGCCGCGCCAATCGTCGTGCTGACTACGTTCAATGCCGTGCCGGTGGTGCTGGTCAGAGTGCTGGTGGTGGCATTCGACGTCACCGTTCCGCCGCCCGTTGCGTTGAAGGCCGTGTTGGCTCCGCTGGAGATCGTCAAGGCACCGGTGAAGGTGATCGTCGATCCTGTGTTGCTGGTGAGATCGACGCCCTTGCCGACCGTGGTGTTGATGGTGCCTGCGTAAGAGATGCTGCTGCCGGAGACACTCGATCCCACTTGGAAGGCGGTAGTCGGGGAACCGGTGATCGTGCTGCCCGACGGAGCCGAGAACGTGCCCGAGAAGGAATTGAGCGCAACGCCGGTCGTGGCACTGCTGGAACTGCTGATCGTGCTCAGCTGCAGGTTGCCGGTGACCGTATTGAGATTCACGGCCGGACCGCCGGTCGCGCTGATCGTGCCGGCGTTAGCGGTGATGGCAATCTGGAAGCCGGTGCCCGCTCCCGAGTTGAAGGTGCCGACGCCCGTGGCAGACAGGCCGCTGCCGGAGCTGTTAGAGATATCGAGGTCGGTAAAGCTCAGATCGCCCTTGACGTTGGTCAGCACCATACCGCTCCCGCCGACGGGGTTGCCGCTTGGGCCGATGGCGGTGGTCCCACCCGAGACTGTCGTGAAGGCGCCGCCCGGGGTGACATCGAACGTGGCGGTATTGACCAGGATGCCGCTGCCGCCCGTGTTGCCGCTGATGGTGTTACTGGCGAAGTTCGTGATGGTCGTAAGCGTGCTGCCGCTGCCATTGATGTTGATGCCGGTGCCGGTAGCGGTGATGTTGTTGTTGTTGATGTTGAGCACCAGGTTGCCGGCGGATGTCTGCTGGGCGTCGATGCCGTTCTGCGTGGCAGCGTTCACTACAGAGTTCTGGATCGTCACGGTAGACGTCAGAGTGCCCGCGGCAGCGACCTTGATCCCGTGGTTGGCCGTCGCGGCGGTGATGTTGACGTTGTCGACCGTCGCCGTGAGCGTGTTGGCGCCGGAGGAGCTGAGGTTGATCCCGTTCGCGGTTCCGGCGATGGAGAGACCCTTGATGAACACGCCGGTGAGGCTGCCCGCTGTGGCCGGAACGGTCACACCGTCGCCCGCGGAGTTACCAATGGTGGGCCTGCTGCCAACAGAAACGAGCGTCTGCGCGTTCACAATGAGACCGTTGATCTCGCCGAGGAGCTGCTGCCCGTTCTTGAGCGCGATGCCGGCGTTCTGGCCGCTGTTCGTGCCGTCGCCGTTGTAGACGAAGATGATGTCGTTGGCGGTCGAGGCTCCGGAGGCAGCGGCCAGGGTGGTGAACGGCGACTGCGACTGGCCGTTAGTACCACCGCCGTTGTTCTTCACGTACCAGACGCGGTTGGCGAGATTCAGCGTAACCGTGGCGGCCGCGGAGTTCACCGCCGCGACGCCGCCTGTGTTGCTGGAGACCGTGTAGGTGAAGGTGTCCGTGGTGGTTGCCGCGGCACCCGGGTTGGCCTTCGGCGTGTAGATGAACGTGCCGTCCGAGGCGATGGTGACGCTGCCGCCTGCCGACGTCGCGAACGTTCCTGGATTCGCGGTCACGTTGCCTGCCGGCGTGTCGTTGGCGATGATCGCTCCGCTCAGCGTTACAAACGGTGTTCCCGGCGATGAAGTCCCGCCGCCGGTGACGACTGCCTGCGTGTTGTCGACGAGGTTGCTGTAGGAGTCGCCCGTAGCCACCGGTGCCACCGACAGCGTGTAGGTGGCGCCCGTGCCGTTGCAGGTGTTGGTGTCCGTGGCCTTCACCGTGATCGGGAAAGTGCCGGTCTGCGTCGGCGTGCCGGAGAGGACGCCGGCGGTCGAAAGCGACATGCCGGTCGGCAACGTGCCGCTGGCGAGGGTGAAGGTAGCCGTACCGAGGATGCCGCTGGCGGTGAACGTGGCGCTGAAGGGAACGTTGAATGTCGCAGCGGTGGCGCCCGGGTTGGTCACCGTGACGGTCTGGCAGACGATCGTCAGCGTGTAGCTCGACGTGCCGAAGCAACCGTTGGTGTCCGTGGCCTTCACCGTGATCGGGAAGCTGCCGATCTGGCTAGTGGTACCGGAGAGGACGCCGGCGGCGCTGAAGGTGAAGCCGCTCGGCAGCGCGCCGACCTCGCTCCAGGTGGCCGAGCCGAGGATGCCGCTGGCGGTGAAGGTCTGGCTGAAGGCCACTCCGGCCGTGCCAGTGGTGGTACCCGGGTTGGTCACAGTGACGGTCTGGCAGTTGATGACCAGCGTGTAGGTCGGGCCGGTGCCGGTGCAGCCGTTGGCGTCGGTGGCCGTGACGGTGATGGGGAACGAGCCGGTCGTGCTGGTCGTCCCGGAGAGAACGCCGGTGGAGCTGTTCAGCGAGATGCCGGCCGGCAGCGCGCCGGTCTTCGACCAGACGATCGTGCCGTTACCGCCGCTCTGCGTGAACGTGGCGCTGAAGGCAACTCCAGCGGTGCCCGTCGTCGTGGCGGGGTTGGTCACGTTGATGACGTTGCAGGCGATGGTCAGCGTGTAGGTGGAGCCGGTGCCGGTGCAGCCGTTGCCGTCCGTGACCGTCACGACGATCGGGAACGTTCCGGACTGGGTGGGCGTGCCGGAGAGGACGCCGGCAGTGCTGAGCGAGAGTCCAAGCGGCAGCGTGCTGGCGGTGGTGAACGTCGACCCGCCGATCGAGCCGCTCTGCGTGAAGGTCTGGCTGAACGGCGTGCCTACCGTTCCCGTGTTGACCCCGGGGTTGGTGACGGTGATGGTCTGGCAGTTGATGACCAGGTTGTACGTGGCGCCCGTACCGGTGCAGCCATTCACATCGGTCACGGTGACGACGATCGGGAACGTACCGTGCTGGTTGGTGGTGCCCGACAACACACCCGCCGTGGAGAGCGAGAAGCCGGTCGGCAACGTCGACGCCGTCGTGAACGTGGCCGGCGTGTGTGTGCCGACGCCGCTCTGTGTGAAGGTCTGGCTGAAGGCCACGCCTACGGTGCCGGTGGTCGTGGCTGGGTTCGTGACTGTGATCGTCTGACAGGCGATGACGAGAGTGTAGGTCGTGCTGACGCCGGTGCAGTTATTCGCGTCCGTGACCTTGACCGTGATGGGGAAGCTGCCCGGCTGACCAGGCGTACCGGAGAGCACACCGGCAGTCGAGAGAGTGAGACCAGACGGCAGCGAGCCGCTGTTGAGCGTGAACGTCGCTGGCGTGTGGGTGCCGACGCCGCTCTGCGTGAAGGTCTGGCTGAACGGCGTATCGACCGTTCCGGTGGTCACCCCAGGCTTGGTGACGGTGATGGTCTGGCAGGCGATGACCAGCGTGTAGGTCGCGCTGATGCCAGAGCAGTTGTTCGCGTCCGTTACTTTGACTGTGATCGGGAAGCTGCCCGGCTGGCCAGGGGTACCGGAGAGCACGCCGGCCGTGGAGAGCGAAAGGCCCGAAGGCAGCGAACCGCTATTGAGCGTGAAGGTCGCCGGAGTGTGCGTGCCGACGCCGCTCTGCGTGAACGTCTGGCTGAAGGCGGCGTCGACCGTACCGGTCGTGACACCCGGGTTGGTCACGGTAATGGTCTGGCAGGCGATGACCAGCGTGTAGGTCGAACCGGTGCCGGTGCAGCCATTCGAGTCCGTGGCCGTGACAGTAATCGGGAAGCTGCCCGGAGCGCCCGGCGTACCGTCGAGAACGCCGGTGGCGGTGTGGAAGGTCATACCCGCCGGAATCGCCCCCGTCTTCGACCAGGTGATGGTGCCGTTGCCGCCGCTCTGTGTGAAGGTCTGGCTGAATGCTGCGTCGACCGTGCCGGTGCTCACACCCGGGTTGGTGACGGTGATCACCGGGCAGGTGATGATGAGGTTATAGGTCGGACCGCTACCAGTACAGCCGTTCGAGTCTGTGGCTGTGACCACGATCGGGAACGTACCGCCCTGCGTCGGTGTGCCGTCGAGGACGCCCGTGGCGGCGTGAAGCGTCAGACCGGTCGGCAGCGTGCTCGCGGTGGTGAAGTTCGTCGTACCGATCCCGCCCGTCTGCGTGAAGGTCTCGCTGAACGGTGTGCCGGCCGGGCCGGTGGCGTTGACCGGGTTGGTTACGGTGATGGTCTGGCAGGCGATGATCAGGTTGTAGGTCGCGCCGCTGCCGCTGCAGCCGTTCGCGTCGGTGGCCGTGACCACGATCGGGAACGTGCCGGCCTGCGTCGGCGTGCCCGCGAGAAGCCCGCCGGTGGAGAGCGTGATACCGGCCGGTAGCGCGCTGGCGGTCGTGAACGTGACCGAGCCGATGGTGTTGCTCGCAGTGAACTGCTCGCTGAATCCTACGTTCACCGTACCGCTGTTGTTGACCGGGTTCGTGACGGTGATGGTCTGGCAGGCGATGACCAGGGTGTAAGTCGAGCCCGAGCCCGAGCAGCCGTTGCTATCCGTGGCCGTGACCACGATCGGGAACGAGCCGCTCTGCGTGGGCGTACCGGACAGAACTCCGCCGGTCGACAGGCTCAGGCCCGTCGGCAGCGTCGAGGCGGTCGTGAACGTCACCGTCCCCACCGTGTTGCCGGCCGTGAACGCCTGGCTGAAGGCTGTGTTCACGGTACCGGTGGTCGTTGACGGGTTGGTCACCGAGATGACCTGGCAGCCGATGGTCAGCGTGTAGGTCGCGCCGATGCCCGAGCAGCTGTTCGCGTCGGTGGCCTTGACCGTGATCAGGAACGAACCGGTCTGTGTCGGCGTGCCGGACAGAACTCCACCCGTCGACAGCGAGAGGCCGGCCGGCAGCGTGCCGCTGTTGAGCGAGAACGTCACCGCGCCAATCGTGTTGCCGGCCGTGAAGGTCTGGCTGAAGGCCGTGTTCACCGTGCCGGTGGTCGTCGATGGATTGGTCACCGAGATGACCTGGCAACCGATGACGAGCGGGTACGTCGCACCGTCGCCGGTGCAGCCGTTGGCATCGGTGGCGCGGATCACCAGGGGGAAGGAACCCGTCTGCGTGGGCGTGCCGTCCAGAACACCCGTGGCCGGATGGAACGTCAGCCCCGCAGGCAACGTCCCGCTGAAGATCGAGAACGTCGTCGTCCCCACCCCGCCCGACTGATTGAATGTCTGGCTGAAGAGAACGTTGACCGTGCCGGTGGTCGTGCTCGGGTTCGTGACATTGATCGTCGGGCAGGTCAGCGTCAGCGTGTAGGCCGAGTTCGTACCGGTGCAGCCGTTCGAGTCGGTGACGGTAACGGCGATCGGGAACGGTCCGTTCTGTGTCGGCGTGCCGTGCAGGGTGCCGTTGGGATCGAGCGTCAGGCCGGCCGGAAGTGTGCTCGCCGTCGTGAACGTGGCTGTGCCGATTGAACCACTCTGCGTGAAGTTAATGGAGAGCGGTGTGCCGGCCGGGCTGCTCGTGGTGGCCGGGTTATTCACGGTGATGACCTGGCAGCCGATGATGAGGGTGTACGTCGCGCCGTTGCCCGTGCAGCCGTTCGCGTCGGTGGCCGTGACCACGATCGGGAAGGTGCCGGTCTGGGTCGGGGTGCCCGACAGGGTGCCGTTGCTGGCCAGCGTAAGACCGGCCGGCAGCGTCGAGGCAGTCGAGTATGTCACCGTGCCGACGGTGTTGCCCGAGGTGAACACCTCCGTGAACGGAGCGCTCACAGTGCCGGTGGTATTGGAAGGATTGGTGACGGTGATGGTCTGGCAGCCGATGACCAGAGTGTAGGTGGAGCCAGAGCCCGAGCAGCCGTTGCCGTCGGTGGCCGTGACCACGATCGGGAACGAGCCCTTCTGCGTCGGCGTGCCGGACAGGACCCCGGCCGTGGACAGGCTCAGGCCTGTAGGCAGCGTGCTGGCGGTGGTGAATGTCACTGTTCCGACCGTGTTGCCGGCGGTGAAGGTCTGGCTGAAGGCCGCGTTCACCGTGCCGGTTGTCGTCGATGGGTTGGTGACCGAGATGACCTGGCAGCCGATGGTCAGCGTGTAGGTCGCGCCGTTGCCCGAGCAGCCATTGGCGTCGACGGCGTGGACCACGATTGGGAACGAGCCGGTCTGCAGTGGCGTGCCGGACAGAACTCCGCCGGTCGAGAGCGAGAGACCGGTCGGGAGCGTCGAAGCGGTCGTGAACGTCACCGTTCCGATGGAGTTGGTGGTCGTAAAGGTCTGGCTGAACGCCGTGTTCACCGTGCCGGTGTTGGTGCCGGGGTTGTTGACCGTGATGACCTGGCAACCGATGGTCAGGGTGTAGGTCGCGCCGTTGCCGGCGCAGCCGTTGGCGTCGACTACGTGAACCACGATCGGGAACGAGCCGGTCTGCGTCGGTGTGCCGGAAAGCACTCCGCCCGTCGACAGGCTCAGGCCCGTAGGCAGCGTACTCGCCGTGGTGAAGGTCGTCGCGCCGATGGCGTTCGTAGCCGTGAATGTCTGGCTGAAGGCGACGTTGACTGTGCCAGTGTTGGTGCCCGGGTTGTTGACCGTGATCACCTGGCAGTTGATGGTGAGCGTGTACGTGGCGCCGTTGCCGGCGCAACCGTTAGCATCGACAACATGCACCACGATCGGGAACGAGCCGGTCTGCGTGGGCGTGCCGGAGAGCACCCCACCAGTCGACAGGCTCAGGCCCGTAGGAAGCGTGCTGGCGGTGGTGAAGGTCTTCGCGCCGATGGCGTTCGTAGCCGTGAAGGTTTGGCTGAAGGCGACGTTGACCGTGCCGCTGTTGGTACCCGGGTTGTTGACGGTGATCACCTGGCAGGCGATGGTCAGCGTGTAGGTGGCGCCGTTGGCCGAGCAGCCGTTGCCGTCGACGACATGAACGACGATCGGGAACGAACCGGTCTGCGTCGGCGTACCGGACAGAACGCCGCCGGACGACAACGTGATGCCAGTAGGCAGCGTCGAGGCCGTCGAGAACGTCAGCGCGCCTACCGTGTTGGTGGCGGTGAAGGTCTGACTGAAGGCGACGTTGACCGTACCGGTGTTCGTGCCCGGGTTGTTGACGGTGATGGTCTGGCAACCGATCGTCAATGTGTAGGTCGCGCCGTTGCCGAAGCAGCCGTTCGCGTCGGTGGCCTTGACCACGATGGGGAACGAGCCGGTCTGCGTCGGCGTGCCGGAGAGCACTCCGCCGGCCGATAGCGTCAGGCCAGTCGGAAGGGGGCTCGCCGTCGAGAACGTCACCGCGCCGACGGTGTTGGAGGCGGTGAAGGTCTGGCTGAAGGCCGTATTCACCATGCCGGTGTTGGTGACCGGATTGGTGACCGTGATGGTCTGGCAGGTGATGTTCAGCGGGTACGTGGAGCCGATGCCGATACAGCCGTTGCTGTCGACCACTTTCACCGTGATCGGGAACGAGCCAGTCTGCGTCGGCGTGCCGGACAGGACGCCCGCGCTCGACAGCGTCAGGCCCGTGGGGAGAGTGCCGCTGTTGAGACTGAACGTTACCGCCCCGACCCCGCCGCTCTGCGTGAAGTTCTGGCTGAAGGCCGTTTTCGCGGTGCCGGTTGTCGTGGCCGGGTTGGTCACCACAAGGCTGTTGCAGACCACGATGGTAAAGGGCTGCGTGCCGTTCGGGAGCACGCCGTTGATTGCCGTGAAGGTGAGGTTATAGGTCCCGCCGCTGCCGCCCGCCGGCGTGCCGCCGATCGTGGCGGTGCCATTGCCGTTGTCTGTGAAGGTGACACCGCTCGGCAGCGCGCCGCTCTTTGTAATCGCCGGCGGCGGGAAGCCGCAGGTGGTTATCGTGAAGTTGGCCGGCGATCCGGCCTGCAGGTGAACGTTGTTCGCGCTGGTGAAGACTGGGGCGGCATTGACCGTGAGCACGAACGGCTGCGCATTCGAACCGAAGGTGTTCGTTGCCGTGATGGTGAACTGATACACCCCGCCGCAACTGGGCGCCGGAGTACCAGACAACAAGCCCGTATTCGGGTCCAGGCTCACCCCGGCTGGCAGCGCGCCGGTTTCAGAGAATGACGGGAACGGGAATCCGTCCGCAGTGACCTGGAACGAACCGGCGCTTCCAACCGTGAACGTCGTTCCCGGCACGCTGGTGATGTTCGGCACTTGTCCGACAGTCAGGGTGAAGTTCTGGTCGGTCTGATGAGGTTTGTTCTTCTCCGCGTGGAAGACGATGTTGTAGACACCAGCCGCGAGCGGACCCGGCGTTCCCGCCAGAGTGCCTGTCCCATCACCATTGTCGGTAAAAGTGATCCCGGTCGGCAGAGCACCATCCTCGGACAGGGCAGGTGTCGGCTTGCCGGTAACCGTAACCGCGAACGTGCCGGCCTGACCGACAACGAACGTCGTGTGATCGGCGCTGGTGAATGTGTACCCGATCGAGGGTCCGCCCGGCAGGTTGATCGTCACCGTGGCCAGGTTCGATTCGAGCGTACCGTTGGTGACCCGGTAGCGGAAATGGTCTTCAAACGTATGGGACCCGTCGTGAGAGTAGGTGAACCCGCCGTTGGCGTTCAGCGTCACGCTGCCGTGCTCAGGCCCCTCGACGACAAACGGGGTGAGCGCCAGATGGTTCGGATCGCTGTCGTTGGTCAGCACTCCGAGCGTAGTAACGGTGAGCGTTCCGCCGATAGTCGCAAGCGGGTACGAGTCATCCACCGCCGTGGGAGCGTTGGCGTTCGCCTGGATGTCGAAGTCGAGGAACAGATCGTTGCTGCTTGCATAGGCCGCGGCGTCCAGAAAGCGCAGACCCGGAGGGGCCGCATCGCCGTAGGCCAGTATCGGCAAACCGGCCCAGTCCGTGTTGATCCCGTCCAGATGAATCGTGCGCGGGGCTCCCGTCGAGACCGCGCGATGCCGGCCCGGACGCACCGGGTAGAGGATGTCATCCCCGAAATCGCTCGTCATGGCGTCGGAAACACCGTCCGAGGTGACGAAGAATGCGAGGCGCATCGTCCCAACGTTCGTCATGGTCATGACGTTCGGGCCGACGTGCGATTCCACAAACAGGTTGCCCGTGGACGAGACACCCACGTTCCAACCGCCATCCACTGATATCGGAGACCCGAGGAAGCCGCTACTGCAGAGTTGGCGCGTTACTCCCGTGACCGCGGCCGTGCCACCCGTGACCGTGACCGACGTGGTGAGCACCTGCTCGATCCCGGAAACCGATCCGGTCCCGATATTGACCGTGCAGCCGGTGCTTCGGTTGACGTCAGTGTCGAAGAGCACCTTGATGTCGTAGTTCGTGGCATAGGCACTCAGCGGAAGCGTGAGAGCGATAGCAAAGAGAAGGCGGATCGTGTTGCGATGCAGGCTCATCGTTGACACTTCCTTGGCGTGGGATCGTGAATCCATGGTCAGCCGAGCTGGGAGAAAATACTTTTCCGGACAACGTGAATGAAACAGGACGAGCGAAATAATAACAGCTAAGCGGCAGCGTCAAAACATTTTTATTCAGTGAAGTGAGTGGGTTCGATGCATACGGCGTTCCGTCGTTGCTCGCATCATCGCACACTCCGAGGTAAGATCGAATCATGACAGAGAATGCGCTGGTCGACCTACAGAAACGTGACGACGATCTCGACGCTCGCATGACCGCTCTGGAAACCTCGCGGCGCTAGGTCACCATGCCGGACGTTCCCCATCCACTTCATGTGGTCCCCGGGGGACGGGACGACACCACTGCCGCGAATCGAGAGCTGCAGCGACTGCGCGCGGAGATCGAGGCCCGTAACCGTCAGGAGACCGCGATCGCGGAGCTGGGGCAGGCAGCGCTGACCGGCGTCGACCCGCTCATCCTCCTCGGCCAGGCCTGCGCGCTGGTGGAGCTGACGCTCGAAGTCGACCATTCGCGCGCGCTGGAGATCATCGACGGCCGCGTCACCGTCATGGCATCGATCGGTTCGAATGCGACGTTTGCCCACTGCGTTCACGACGAAGAAGAAGACGAATCGATCGCGATGTACGTCTCGATGGCTGGTGCACCGGTCGTGTTCGACGACATGGAGAACGAGACGCGCTTCAAGTCTTCGCACCTTTGCAGTTTTCACGGAGTTCGCGGCGGCGCCGGACTGGCCATCCCAACAGCTTCGGGCGTCTTCGGAGTGCTGCTTGCCTACTCCAGTCGGCCGCGCACGTTCGCGGACTACGAGCTGGCGTTCCTCAAGTCGACGGCCAGTCTCCTCGGCGAGGCGGTGGAACGTTCGCGCACGGAAGCGGCGCGGCGCAAGTCGGAGTCGCGTCTGAAACAGCTCATCGCCTCCACGCTCGACGCGGTCTTCAGCGTCGATCGCAACGGCATCGTCATCGAGTGGAATCCGCAAGCCGAGGCCACCTTCGGGTTTCGGGCCGGCGACGTGTTGGGGAAGCCGCTTCCGGCAAAGATCGCAGAGCTCTTCGATGCCGCGGGCACGGGCAGCACGACAAAGCGGCGCACCGAGACCACGGCCCGCCGCGCCAACGGCGAGGAGTTCCCGATCGAGGTGACCATCGAGCCGGTCGGCAGCGGCGCCGAGCAGACGTTCACGGCCTTTCTGCGCGACATCTCGGAGCGCAAGCGCGCTCATGTCGAGCTGGAGAAACGCGAGCAACGCTTTCGGGCGCTGGTGGAGAAGAGCTGGAGCGGCGTGGCGCTGCTCGACGGCGACCTGGCCTTCAGTTACAGCGGCGCGTCGACCGAAAGGCTGCTCGGTTACGGCGAGGAAGAGCTGATCGGCACGAGCTTCCTGGCCTACGTCCATCCTCGCGATCGCGAGACGATGCGGGAGACGCTGAATTCGTTGGCCTCGGGAGCGGCGCAGGAGTCGCAGGCAGAGCTGCGATTCCGACACCGCAACGGCATGTGGATCTGGCTCGAGGCCTTCGCGCAGAACATGCTGCACGATCCGAGCGTCGGCGCGATCGTCCTGAATTATCGCGACGTCACGCAGCGGAAGGCGACGGAGAAGCAGCTCGAGTATCAGGCGTATTACGACGCGCTCACGGGCCTGCCGAACCGGCTGCTCTTCCGCGACCGCGTCATCAACGCCATCGCTCAGGCCCACCGCAACCGCCGCGGCGTGGGCGTAATGTATCTCGACCTCGATCACTTCAAGCTCGTGAATGACAGCCTCGGCCACTCCCTCGGCGACGGACTGCTGTCGGAAGTGGCGGCACGCCTGCAGAGCTGCGTCCGCGCGTCCGACACGATCTCGCGCCTGGGCGGCGACGAGTTCACCATCCTCCTCATCGACACGTCCAGCAGCGAGGCCATCGCCGGCGTGGCCCGAAAAATCCTGCAGTCGCTGGCGCATCCGTTCCGCGTCGAAGGGCACGAGCTCTTCGTCACCGCTTCGATCGGCATCAGCATCTTCCCCGCCGACGGCGATGAGGTGGAGACGTTGCTCAAGTCCGCCGACAGCGCCATGTACCGCGCCAAGGAGCTGGGGCGCAATCAGGCGCAGATGTTCACGGCCAGCATGAACGAACGATACGGCCGCCGCCTGGCGCTCGAACAGAGTCTGCACCACGCGCTGGAGCGCGACGAGCTGGTGGTGCACTATCAACCGATCTTCGACCGCAACCGGAAGAAGATCGTCTCGCTGGAAGCGCTGGTGCGGTGGAACCATCCAACGAGAGGGCTGGTCCAACCGATCGATTTCATCGGCTTGGCCGAAGAGACGGGGCTCATCATCCCGATCGGCGAGTGGGTGCTGCGGCGCGTCTGCCACGACATGCGCGATTGGCGGCACGCCGGGCTGCCGTCGATACGCGTCGGTGTCAACATCTCGGCGCCGCAGTTCCAGCAACTCAGTTTCGCCAACGTGGTGGCCGCCATCCTGCGCGAATACTCCCGCGATCCCTCGGAGATCGAATTCGAGATCACCGAGACGGTGGCGGTGCAGAACATCGAAACGACAATGAATGCCATGCGCGAGCTGAAAGAGATCGGCATCCGCATCGCCATCGACGACTTCGGCACCGGCCAGTCGTCGCTCGTCTACCTGAAGCGCTTCCCGATCGACACGGTGAAGATCGACCGCGCCTTCGTGCGCGATGTGACGATGGACGAATCGGCCGCGGCCATCGTCTCGTATGTGATCAACCTTGCCCACACGCTCCGCCTGACCGTCGTCGCCGAGGGTGTTGAGACGGAGGAGCAGTGGTCGTTTCTCAAGCTCAACGCATGCGATCAAATGCAGGGGTTCCTCTTCAGTCACCCACTGCCGGTGGACGAGACGGAGGCGTTCATTCGCGCGGAGATGGTTCGCGGTAGCGAAGTAGCGCGGTAGCGCGGTCTCGCAGTTGACACAACGGCGTAACACCCCAAAACCCCGCTACCCCGCGACCGCGCTTCCGCTATCCTTCCCCGCTTATGCGCCGAATTGCCTTCGCCGTCCTTCTTCTCGCCGCCTCGTTCGCACGCGCGCAGGAGCGCGACGACGCCTTTCTCGATGAGCTCGAGCGCGTTCGAACATTCAACGCCGTGGTCATCGCGCCGGACGGCAGGCATGTCGCCTGGTCCGTGCAGGGAATCGGCGTGACCATCGCCACGTCGGCCGGCATGGATGTCCGACTCCTCCCCGGCGACGGCGACGACCACTGGCTGGCCTGGTCGCCTGACTCGACATCGCTCGCCACCGTCAGCGACGGCGGCAAGGAGCAGCGACAGATCTTCGTCACGCACATCGGTGGTTCGCCGGTCCGCGTGACGAACGTACACGGTTACCTGGCCGAGCCGCAGTGGTCGCCGGATGGAAAGTCGATCGCATTCCTCTTCATCGAAAACGCCAAACGAGCCGCCGGGCCGCTCGTGGCCATGTCGCGCGCGGTCGGTCCGATCGAAGAGCACATCGACGAGCAGCGCATAGCCATCGTCGACGTGGCCACGAAGAAGGTACGCGTGGTCACGCCCGCTGATATGTACGTCTATCACTTCGACTGGTCGCCCGACAGCCAACAGATCGTGACGATGGCCGCGCCCGGCTCGGGCGACAACAACTACTGGATCGCCAAACTGCACGTGGTCGACGTCGATGCCGCCACGATGCGCCCCATCTACACACCGCAACTGCAGGTCGCCGAGCCGCGCTGGTCGCCGGACGGAAAGTCCATCGCCTTCATCGAAGGGCTGATGAGCGACGAAGGCTCGACCGGCGGCGATCTGTTCGTGATCCCCGCCGCCGGCGGCGCGGCACGCAACGTCACCCCGGAGCTCAAGGCCTCGGTGACGTCGTTCGCGTGGACGGCGCCGAATCGGATCACGTGCGGCGAAGATGTCGCCGGCGAATCGGCCATCGCGCGCATTGATACGACCAGCGGATCGACGGAGACGCTCTGGCACGGCCAGGAGTTCATCACCGGTCACAATCTGATCGGCGCTTCGCTGGCAAATGACGGGGTGACGTCGGCCGTCATCCGCAGCGGGTTCCGTAGCGCAGCCGAGGTCTGGACCGGAAAGATCGGCGAATGGAAGAAGATCACCACCACGAACGGCTCCTCGCCCGCCACATGGGGTGAGGCCCGTTCGATCCGTTGGAAGAGCGACAACTTCGACGTGCAGGGATGGCTGCTAGCGCCGGTGCAGGTGGAAGCCGGCCGCAAGTACCCGCTGATCGTCTGGATCCACGGCGGCCCGGCCGCGGCGTCGCTGGCGCGCTGGCCCGAGCACCGCGCCGCGCTGCTTTCGCGACACGGTTACTACGTCTTCTTTCCGAATCCGCGCGGCAGCTATGGACAGGGCGAGACCTTCACGCGCGCCAACGTCAAGGACTTCGGCTATGGCGATCTGCGCGACGTGATGAGCGGCATCGACGCCGCCGCGGCGTCGAATCCGATCGACACGACCCGCCTCGGCATCTGGGGCTGGAGCTACGGCGGATACATGACCATGTGGACCGTGACGCAGACCACGCGCTTCAAAGCGGCCGTGGCCGGCGCCGGCCTCGCCAACTGGCAGAGCTATTACGGCGAGAACGACATCGACGCCTGGATGATCCCGTACTTCGGAGCCTCGGTTTATGACGATCCAGCCGTCTACGCGCGCAGCGCCCCGATCACGTTCATCAAGAATGTGAAGACGCCGACGCTCGTCGTCGTCGGCGAGCGCGACGGCGAGTGCCCCGCTCCGCAGTCATTCGAGTTCTGGCACGCCCTCAAGACCCTCGGCGTGGAGACACAGCTCGTGGTCTATCCCGACGAAGGGCACCGCATCGCCAAAAAGGAGCACCAGCGCGATATCGCCAGGAGGCTGGTGGCGTGGTTCGATACACATTTGAAGTGATGGCGGCAGCGCGCCTGTCTACCCTTTGTCGCGCGCGTTGAACGTAGGTCGGACTCTCAGTCCGACCGGAGCTTGCGCTGCCTATGGTTCCATGCGGAGTCCCTGTCACGGCGGTAGGATTGGAATCATCCGCGCGAAGCGTCAGCCGCAAGAATCGAACGATCGCGCAAGCTCCGGTCGGACTGGAGAGTCCGACCTACGTTCAACGCGCGCGAAGCGCGCATGAGCCGCCTCCAGTGCGAGAAGGAGGGATGAACTCCCCCCATCTCCACGTTCTCGCTCGTGCATGAAACGCTCACTCATCCTCCTCGCTCTCTTCGCCACCCCTCTCTTCGCTGACACTCTGACGTTCAAAGTCATCGGCATCGATTGCGCCTCGTGCGCGCCGCCGGTGAAGCGGGCATTGGGGTCGGTAGCGGGCGTCACGAATATCAAGGTCGACACGGAGGCGAAGACGGCGACGGTCGACGTGCCGGCCGGCTTCGACAAGGCCAGGTTGCGCCAAGCGCTATCGAACGCCGGCTTCGACGCGACGTTTCCAGGAGAGAAACGGAACGACATCGAAGCGCTGCCGGCCGACGTCGTAAAGTCGCTCGACATCGTTCGCTACGACGGCAAGTCTGCACTCGACTTCGGCAAGGTGCTCGCTACCGGCAAGGTCACGATCATTGATTACTACGCGGACTGGTGCGGCCCGTGTAACGTGCTCGAATCCAGGCTGGAGCATTACATGGTGGCGCATCCGAATCTGGCCATCCGCCGCGCGGACATCGGCAAGTGGAACAACGCCGCGGCCGCGCAGGCCACACACCTCGGCGCGGAAGCGCTTCCCTATCTCCGCGTGTACGACGCTCACGGCAAGTTCGTGGCCTCGGTGACCGGCGGAATGTGGGATGAGGTGCTGGCGGCGATCGAGAAGGCGCAGCGGTGAAGCGCACAGCACTGATCGTTCTCGCGCTCATCTGCTTCGCATCCTCGCTCCATGCCTGACCGGCCTGAGCGAATCCCAACCTCTCCGGCGGAGCGGGTCAGACCAATATCATCGGCGTCGATCACTGGCGCGTCTCGCTCACGGCGGCCGAGGGAACGTTTCTGACGTCGCACATCGC
>Ga0307470_10000055_pt1 | contig 81106 bp, 67 predicted proteins | sample atmos_gasesAM3C__FD_204565 | JGI IMG/M metagenome (GOLD analysis project Ga0307470, IMG submission 204565) | Hardwood forest soil microbial communities from Morgan-Monroe State Forest, Indiana, United States - atmos_gasesAM3C_05 | ecosystem: Environmental > Terrestrial > Soil > Temperate forest... | reverse complement strand
CGGCGCATGCTCGCGTTTCCCGTTCATCCGCGTTATGCGCGGATGCTGCTGGCAGCGCAGGAATATCAATGCGTGCCCGCGATCGCTTTGATCGCGGCCCTGACGCAAGGCCGTAATCTGCTGCGGCGTCTCGAAGGCAAACAAGCCCGCGAAGATCGCGACGATGTCCTTGGCGGCGAAACCGAATCCGATTTCTTCATTCTGATGCGCGCGTTTCGTTACGCCGAAAAAAGCGGATTTGATTCGCGGCGTTGCGGGCGCCTCGGAATCAACGCCGGCGCCGCGCGCGAAGCCGCCCAGCTCAACGACCAGTTTCTCGCCATCGCCCGCGATGAAGGCCTCGATCTGCAAACGGGCGAGACAAAGCCGGGATCCATTCCACGCTGTGTGCTCGCGGGTTTTCCCGATCAGGTCGCGGCGCGTCTCGATGCCGGTACGTTGCGTTGCGCGCTCGTTCACGGGCGGCGGGCCGTGCTCGCGCGGGAGAGTGCAGTCCATGATGCGCCGCTGCTAGTCGCCTCCGAAATCCGCGAGATCGAAAGCAGCGAAAAAGAACGGCAGGTTTTACTCACGCTCGCGACGAAGATCGAAGAACCGTGGCTGCGCGAGTTGTTCCCAGAATCGTTTCGGGAAGAGACCCGCGTTGAGTTCGATCCTGCGCTGCGGCGAATCGTCGGCCGGCGCATCACGCAATTTCACGATCTCGTCCTGCGCAGTGAGGAATTCCTGGCGAAAAACGAACCGGCCGCCGCCCAGATCCTGGCGCGCGAAGTATTGGCGGGCACTTGTCCGCTCAAACATTGGGACAACGCCGTCGAGCAATGGATCGCGCGGGTGAATTTCATCGCGAAGGAATTTCCGGAACTGGACTTGCAACCGATCGGCGAAGCGGAAAAGCTTTTGCTCCTCGAGCAGGTCTGCCACAGCGCGGCGAGTTACAAGGAGATCAAGGAGCGGGCCGTTATGCCGGTGGTGAAATCGTGGCTGAATCCCGGCCAGCAAAAGGCGCTCGACGATCTGGCGCCGGAACGGATCAAACTGGCGAGCGGTCGCGCGGCGAAAATTACCTATGCGGAGAATGGGGCTCCGACGATTGCCGCGCGGATCCAGGACCTTTACGACACTCCGCACGGTCTCAACGTGGGCCGCGGCCGGATCCCGTTACGCATCCAGGTCCTCGCACCAAACAACCGCCCGATCCAGATCACGAACGACTTGGAGACCTTCTGGCGCGAGGGTTATCCGAAGATCAAAAACGAATTGCAGCGCAAGTATCCGAAGCACCAGTGGCGTTGATCCCTTTTCGTAATCGTGCTCGATTACGAGGGACAGAAAAAGAACGAACAAAACAGAGGCGCAGGCGTCTTATCACTTACGAACTATTTATATGATCAACCCTAATGGTGACGAATACACGGAGGACGATCCGCTGGCTGCCTCGATGAGATCGGGCGAGGAACGCGGATTGGAGGAACAAGGCCGATTCCGGCAGGCAGCTGAGAAGGTCTCGCATTATGCCGGCGACGCGTGGGAGCAAACCAAGGAACGCGCCAGCATCGCGCGCGAGCGCACGGAATTTTTCCTGCGCGAGAATCCGGTGCCGACGGTGATCGGCGCGCTGGCCATCGGTGTAGCCATTGGTCTCGCGATTCGTTTTTCGTCGAGCTCAGCGGAAAAAGAAGTCGAAGCGAAATCGCCGCTCGCCAATGTCGACCTCAGCATTCTGTCGTTGCCATTTCTCTGGCCGCTTTTCAAATCGCTTCGCCGCAAATACGAAGATTCGGCCGACGTGGTGAAGGACGGCGTGGACCGGTTGAAGAAAGTGGACGTCGATCGCTACGTGAAGCCGCTTCGCAAGAAGTGGAAAGCGTGGGCGAATTGAGTCGTAACCGGGATCGATAATCCCGACGGGGCGAGACGCAAAACAGTCGCATTTTGCGAAACGGCGATGCTAATCTCGCCGCGTGTCGCTGAGAGCCGCGTCGATTTGTATCCTCGCTTTGTCGGTTGCGCCGGTGTCGCGCGCAAAGGAGCCGCGCCAGATCCAGGAAACGGCGGGCACTTTTGTCGGCGCGCTCGGCTGTAAATCGTCGAGCTGCCATGGAGGCGCGGGACCGAAGCGCAGCCAGTATTTCACCTGGAGCCAAAAAGATTTTCACACGAAGGCGTTCACGATTCTTCTGGACGCGCGCTCGCAACGGATCGCGGAAAGCCTCGGCGCCGGGCCGGCCGAGAATAGCGCTCGTTGCGCCGTGTGCCATTCGCCGTTCGCTTCGGTTGCGCCGAGTCGGCTCGGACCCGAAGCGCATCCGGACGAAGGCGTCTCGTGCGAGACGTGCCATGGCGCGGCCGGCGGCTGGTTGCGCGGACACACTCGAAAAGATTGGACCTACAGCACACGCGTTGGCGCGGGCATGCGTGATCTGCGCAGTCTGTATGTCCGCGCGACGGCGTGCGCGGCTTGCCATCAATATCTCGAGCCGGCGCTTTTGAAAGCCGGCCATCCCGATTTGTTTTTCGAGCTCGACAGCCAATCGGTCGCGGAGCCGAAACATTGGAAGGACGAAACTGATTCGTGGAGCGGACTGCGCGAATGGCTGACCGGCCAGGCGGTGGCGTTGCGCGAGATGAGTTGGGCCTTGGCGAGCGATCCGCAAAACGACGAATGGTCGATCGCGCGGTGGAACGGGCTCGCCTGGCTCTGCGCGACTGCGACCAACGCGGCCGCAATGTCAGCGCCAATCCTTCCGCCGCCGAGTACACCTGCCCGGTCGGATTTCGCCAATACGCAAACGCAGGCGGACGCGCTGGCGAGACGGGCGGCTGTTTCGAATTGGAGCGAAAGTTCCGCTCGAAATTTGCTAACGGCGCTCGCGTCCTCCGAGAACGAATTCACCGCAAAAGGAACGACGAATCCAATCCTGGGCCAGCGCGCGAAACGCCTGGTTCTCGCACTCGATCGACTGGCGAACGCGCTCAATCAAAATCGTGGCTTCAAGTTGAAGATCGAGGCCGAGCTGAACCAGCTGTTCGAAGACGTGCGCACGCTGGACTCCTTCGATGCCGCGGCATTTGCCACTCATCTCCAGGCGTTTCGTTCCGCGCTCGACAAGGCGGGCTAGCCGCGCATTCCCCCATTGAACCACCGCCGGTTCTCGCGGAAAATAGCCGTCCGCATGGCCGCCTCTGCCACAACTTCGCGCCCGAGCTGGAAACGCAATTCTGTTTTCCAATTCTTCGCGTCGCTTAAGCTCGCCGTGATCCTGCTCGCCGTCCTGATCGTCGGCGCAATCGCCGGCACCCTTTACGAATCGAGCTTCGACGCGAAAGTGGCACGCGCTTACGTTTACGGCGCGCCGTGGTTCAACGCCTGGCTGATTTTTCTCGCCGCGAATCTCACCGTCTCCGCCCTCTCGCGGTGGCCCTGGAGAAAACATCATGTCGCGTTTCTCGTCACCCATCTCGGCATCATCACGCTGCTGACCGGCTCGCTCATCGGCCGCATCTGGGGAGTCGAAGGAACGATCACGCTTTTCAAAGGCGAACCGCCCGCGAACCGGCTGCTCGTCGACGAACATCAGCTCCGCATCCGCGATTCGGACGGAGTTGTGAAAGGTTATTCCGCCGAATTCATTCATCGGCCGCCGACACCACAAAAGCCGCGGGACCTCGGCCTCCTCGCCGGCGGCGGGCGGCTGAGCATTGTCGATTACGCGCCGGCCGTTGAAGGAAAGTTGAATCCGAAACCGTTGCCCGACGACGGCGTTCCCGCTCTGCATTTCACCATCGCCACCGCGATGATGGGCCAGAAGCTCGATAACTGGCTCATGGCCGACGATCGCGAGCATGCCTCGTTCAACATGGGACTCGCCATCGAGTTGAAACGCGGCACAGCAGAAGGTAGGGGCGATTCACCGAATCGCCCGCCCTCCGCGCAAGGCGAAGTCGACATCGAAGAAGCGATCTTCGCTTTTGCCAAGGCGCCGGAAGAACAAATCGCAAAGGTGATCAAGGGCGGAAACACCGGCGCGAAGATTCAGCTTTCGCAGCCCGAGAACGGCAACAAAGGCAGCGTGATCATTTCACTGGCGGAAAAAAAATGGACGTTCGATGTCGCGCAGAATCTCGGGAAGGACGCAGCGATGGAGGGCAGCCCGTTCACGGCGCGGATCGAAAATTACTGGCCGGACTTCCGAATCGATAACGGCAAGCCGACTTCGGTTAGCGAGCAGCCGAACAATCCGGCCGTCGTGGTGATCGTGCGCGGCAAGGCAGTTCCCGTTTCCGCCGCACCCAATCCGCATGGCGACACGCCACCCGGCGCGGCACCGGCGATGCCCGCGGACGGAACTAACGCGCCGAACCACCTCACGCTTTTCATCGCGGACGACGGCGCCGTTTCCTACTCGCTCGAATCGCGGAAGACCGGACGTTCTTCCGGCAAATTGGAATTGAACAAACCGCTCATAACCGGTTGGGCGGACTGGCAGCTGACGGTCGATCGCACGATGCCGCACGCCGAAGAATGGATGGATTTCAATCCGACGACCGCGCCGGCCGCTGGTCCTGAATTACCCGACGGCGTCCGGATTCGCATCGAGCAAGCTGGCAAAACGTCCGAACAATGGGTTCCCGCCGGCTGGCAAATCACGATGCCGACCGGCGCGAACAACCTTCAAGTCGCCTACGGCTGGAAACAGATTTCGCTTCCCGTCGCGCTGGAACTACTCGACTTCGAAGTGCAGCGCAACGAAGGCAGCGATAGCCCCGCCGGATTCAAGAGCACGGTGCGCGTTTCGAATGCCGAAGGGGAATCCGCCACCGGCCAATGCTGGATGAATAATCCGTTCAGTTATCCCGGCGAATGGTGGCGCACCTGGAGCGGCCTCACCTACAAAATGTCGCAGGCCTCCTGGAATCCGGACAACCTCGGCCAAAGCACCATCCAGATTTTGCGTGATCCCGGCTGGCTCTTGAAATGGATCGGTTCGCTCCTCATCGTTTCCGGAATCTTCATGCTCTTTTACGTCAAAAATTTCCGGCGCCCATCGAAAAAAGAATCGCCGCCGCCGCGCCGGAGCGGCGTCACTGAGAAAGAACTGGTTTCAGCCTAACGAGTGAGACGTATGCGGATTTTTTTGTTAGCCCTTGCCTTTCTTTTGTCCGGCTGCGTCTTCGGCAAACATCGCACCGCGCAGAACAACACCGACCCGGCCGGTCCGTGGGGTTATTATAGCGGCAACGTCGACACCCGTTGGGATGCCGACGGTCGGACGATGACTTTGCTCAACGAACTGCGTTACACCGATCCAAAAGGTGTCACTTGGATTGCGCCTGCCGGTTCGGTGATCGACGGCGCGTCGATCCCGCGCCCGCTTTGGTCGTTCATGGGCGGACCGTTCGAGGGAAAATATCGAAACGCTTCCGTGCTTCACGACGTCGCCTACGACCAGAAAAATAAACCGCCGGCTGAAGTGGACCGGATGTTTTACAACGCGATGCGTTGCAGCGGCGTGAGCGCCGTCGAAGCCAAGACGATGTATTACGCGCTGCTCCGCTTCGGCTGGCACTGGAAGTTCGTGACCAAGAAAGCGAAACCGGTCCTGCCCGAGTCGTCGTCGGACCTGCTCAAACATGAGCCGCGCACGACGACTCTCGATCCATCTGAAGTCGACACGATCCAGCAATGGATCCGGCAAAATAATCCGACGCTCGACCAGATCGAATCGCGCGTGGATTCAAAAGGACGTTAGCGCGTCTTGCCCGGGCCCCATAGCGCTTTGCCCGGCTTCGCGCCTGTGTGCTCGCCATCTTTCAGCACTTGCGCGCCGTTCACGAAGACATGTTTCATCCCGACGGCGTATTGATGCGGCTGCTCGAATGTCGCGCGATCACCGACGGTTGCCGCATCGAACACGACGACGTCGGCAAACATTCCTTCCCGCACGAAACCGCGATGATCGAGCCCGAGATTCGTCGCGGGTAGTCCGCTGAGTTTTCGGATCGCCTGCTCGAGTGTCATCACTTTGTCGTCGCGAACATATTTCCCGATGACCCGCGCGAAATTTCCGTACGCGCGCGGATGACAATTCGATTTCATGAAATTCCCTTCCGGCGCCTGCGACGCTTCATCGGAGCCGAATGAAACCCACGGCTTCACGATTTCCTTCTTCACGTTTTCTTCCGACATCAGGAAGTAGATCGTGTCGATCCGCGATTCATCTTCCGCGATCAAATCCATCGCCGTCTCGATCGGATCTTTGCCGCGCATCTTCGCCACTTCGGCGAGCGATTTGCCGGTGAGCGGTTTTAGTTTTTCCGATTTGAATCCGGACAGCAGGATTTTCTCCGGCGAACCGGCCGCGAGATAAAGATTCTCCCATTTGTCGGTGGGCGTCTGGACTTCCATTTTGATTTTCTCGCGCGTCGCCGGATCGCGCAGCCGTTTGAACAACGCGGGATAACCGCCGTCCTCCGTCCAGGGCGGCAGACAAGCATCAAGGCCCGTGCCGGCGGCGGTGTAGGTGTACATGTCAGCCGTGATTTTCAGCCCGGCTTTCTGCGCATCCTCGATCTTCGCCAACATCGCGTCGGCTTTGTTCCAATTCGGCTGGCCCGCGGCTTTGATGTGGTAAATCTCGGCCGGAATGTTCGCTTCCTTGCTGATCCGCAGTAGCTCGTCGATCGCCTGCAGGAGCTGGTTCCCTTCGCTCCGCATGTGTGAGATGTATTTGCCTTTGTATTTCGCGGCGACTTTGCAGAGTTCGATCAGCTCCTCGGTCTTCGCGTAAAACGCCGGTGGATAAATCAACGAGGTGCCGATCCCGAGAGCGCCCGCTTCCATTTCCTGCCTAACGAGTTGTCGCATCTGCTCGAGTTGTGCCGGCGTCGGTTGTTTGTCTTCCAGGCCGATCACGAAATCGCGCACCGTGGTGGCGCCGAGGAACGACGCGACGTTGCAGGAAATCCCGCGCGTTTCGAGATAGCGCAGATATTCGGAGAGGGTGTTCCACTTGATCTCGTATTTGATGTCGCCCTGCTCTTTGACGATCCGCTCTTTCATCCGGTCGTTGAGCGGTCCCATCGAGTTGCCTTCGCCCATGATCTCGGTCGTCACGCCTTCGCGGATTTCGCTCTGGGAACGGCCGTCCTCGATCAACGATTCAGTCGACCACGACAGCATGTTGATGAAGCCTGGCGCAACCGCGAGGCCTTTCGCGTCGATCACCGTCTTCGCTTGCTCTGCGGAAAAATTCCCGAGTGCGGCGATGCGGTCGCCGCGAATCGCCACATCGGTCACCCGCGGCTTCTCGCCGGTGCCGTCGTAGACCGTGCCGCCTTTGATAATGACATCGAATTTTTCCGCCGGCGATTCCGCGGCATTGGCCAGCGGCGAGAGCGCGAGAGAAATCAGGAGCGCGAAGACGATGCGATCATTCATAACTGATCTCTTTTATCTCAAGCGTCTCTTCGCCCGAAGGAAATTTGAAACGATTTCAGGAAATGACCGTTGGCAATGAAGACTTCAAGGAACGGCGGTTTACAAACCGCCGAGAAAAAGACGGCGGTCCGAAGAGCGCCTTTTCTTGGTTTTGAAGTTCACTACTTCGGCGACGGACTCGGCGACGCAATCGGAAACGCGAATGTCGAAGTGGGAGACGGGCCCGGAGTTGCCGGAGTCGCCGAAGGCGAAGCGGAGGGCGTGGGACTCGGCGTCGGCGTAGGAGTCGGGCTCGGCAACGGCGGAATAATATTTTCCCAATGATGCAGCGGCACACTCGCGCCGCCGATTTCGTTCACCAACGCTTCGGTCCGCGCCTGGAGTTTCTCGAGATCAGGCGGGCCGAACGGCGGGTCGGCCGTTCCAGGAAAAACCAGATACGTCACCTTCAAATCGCTGACAGGCCGGTTGTAGGCGGTCGCCGCTGCATTGATTTCCTTCGCAATGCGCAACGACGCTTCGCCGGCTTTATCGCTCGGTCCGATGTCGCCGACGATCGCCGGAAAAATCCGATCGCCAAAAATCACGAGCGCGTAATCGCCGACTTTCCCGCCATCGGCGCGACCCAAACCGGAGGGCAACACGATGTATGGATCCGTCGCGCCGATCAAAAAGCTGTACTTCTTCAGCGTCTCGATCTCGTCGCGGACTGCCGCGATCCCTGCTTTCAGTTCCTTCTTCCGATCTGCCGACGTCGTCTTCGCCGCCAATTCCGTTTCGTAGCGCTTCAATCTTTCCTCCGCCGGCGCGATGTATGGGTTCGGGATCTGACTTTTCTTCGGCCAGCGAAAACTGGTGACCGGTTTGAAGTTCGCCGACATCCCGGAACCGGCCGGCAATCGATCGGAATCGGAACCATCGGCATCGACGTCCATGTCGGCCTGCAACAGCATCGCGCGCCGTTTCGTTTCCGCATGGCGCAACTGGAGCACCGTCTGCGTATCGTAAAAGTTGTGGCGAGAGAGAAGTTGATCGAGCCGCACCAGGTTTTCTTTCAGGTTTCGCAGCTTCGTGTCGTAAATCTCCTTGAAAAACGGCGAGACGGAATCCGGCGTGATCATCGCAGCGAGGCCGGGAAGAAGTCGCGGCAAATCCGGGCTCACTTTCGCCAGGTCTTCGATGGATGCGTTTGGCGCCGGCATGCGGACATGCATTTTCAATTCGAGAAGGTAACTCTGCGGGTCCACGCGCTCGTCGGAAGCGGCGCCGCCGGGCGTCGGCTCGACCGCGGCGTGCACGGTGATTCCGCTAAACAACCGCGCGGTATCGAGCTTGCCGGTGATGACTGGAATTTTCGGCGAAGGCGCCGGCGTCGGCGTTTTCTCCGGGATCTCGACTTCGATCGGAGTCGTCGGCTCGACCTGGGTTCGGTGCCATCGCTCGAGCGAAATCCAGCGCAGCACGATCGCGGTCTGGGCCGCAGCAAACAAGACGAGGATGAAAAATCCGAGCGTCCTGATCCGAACTTTTCGCACGCCGGTCCGCTATTTCTTGATCCAGGCGACGATCGCCACGACGACGCCGATCGCGCTCAGAATCGCCATCAACCCCGCCGGCATCATTTTACCCGTCTTCATGAAAGCTGGAATGAATCGACCCGCGAGCGCGATGGAAACAACGCCCGCGATGATGAGGCCGACCGCCACGTTGGTCGGCAACAAAAAGGCCGCAACGATGAGCGCAATGCCCGAGATCGCGCCGGCGACGATCGACGCTGTGCTCCCGGCCTTCACGTACCCGATCACGCCGCCGACAATCGTGAGCAACCCGAAGATGATGAAATAGATCTTGGCCGGGCCAATCATCCTGCATTGGTAAACCGCGCCGCTGCCTGTGTCTAGCGGTCCCGGCCCGACGGTGTTCGGCGCGCCGTCAACCTAATTGTAAGGCGACCAGAAAGTATTGTCCGTCACGTCGGACAGAGCAGCCTTGGATGCGGCCGGAACCGAAGGAAGCGAATCGACGGTCTGCGGACCATAGGAATTGCCCAAGATATCGACCCCCGTCACGTAGAGGTTCGTTCCCTTCTTCAAATAATTCGTCCAATCCGCGACCGCAACCGGCGTGCCGGTGGTTTTATTATTTTCGATCGCGTACTGATCGACTGCCGAATCGATCAAACGCAGGTCATTGATGATCCGGCTGGCCTGGGAGCGTTTCCGGGCCCGGAGGAATCCCGGCACGGCGAGCGCGGCGAGCAACGCGATAATGGAAACAACAATCATGATCTCAACGAGCGTGAAGCCCGCATTCGATTTTGCCAAAGCTGGTTTTTTCATGGCCTTTGTTTGAGCAACGGAAAGACCATGCCCGAGCCGCAGACGCCGGGTCTTTTTGTAAGGCGTCGCCCTACAATGTTCGGCGAGAAATCCTCAGGCCGTGGCGGCGCCGTGCGCGTCTTCCCAGCGTGTCGCGGCGCGGCGCAGCTCAAGCGCGGTAGTCAGCCCAAGCTTTTCTTTCGCGCGCGCGCAATAAGCCTGCACGGTCTTGAAATTGATATGCAGCACGCGCGCTATCTCCGAGGTGCTCTCGCCCCGTCCCAGCAGCCGGAAGATTTCCAGCTCGCGATCGCTCAACAATTCGACGCGCTCGGCGCTGGCGGAATCGCGCTGCCGCTGTCCGGCCACCAGACTTGCCATCCGCGCGACGACGTTATCGCTCAGATAAACGCCGCCTTCGAGCACCCGGCGGATGGCCGTGAGCACATTGCCGGTCGTCTCGCGTTTCATGACATAGCCGCGGGCGCCAGCTCGCAAGGCGCGTTCGGCATACAGTATCTCGTCGTGCATCGAGACGACGATCACCGCCACGCCGGGCTGTTGGATCTTGAGGTCTTTGATCAATTCCAATCCGGACGTGCTCTTCAGCGAAATATCGACTAGCGCAATATGGGGTCGGCTCCCTGCGATCGCCGGCAACGCGGAGACCGCGTCTTCCGCAACACCACAAACTTCGAGATCGCTCTGCTGATTGATCAGCGTGCTCAAGCCATCCCGCACCAAAGGATGATCATCGACGACAAACACGCGACTCTTGCGCGCCAGAAAATCGGCTTTCATTGCGTTCATGGCTTGCCGTGTCGCGGGTCCGCTGCGGCGAGAACACAGGACACAATCGTGCCCGCCGGATTGCGCTTCGACACGCTGAAAGTCGCGCCGATCAGGCCCGCACCGTGGCGCATCATTTTCAGACCGAGCCCGTCGCCTTGGGTCGAACTTGCCAGTCCAATCCCGTCGTCAAAAATGTTGAGCTGGATTTCTCCGTCGACGGTGTCGAGTTCAATTACGATCCGGGAAGCACGCGCATGTTTCACCGCGTTGGTGACCGCTTCCTGCGCGATGCGGTAGAATTGGGTCAACACCGTGGCATCGCACGATTCCATTTCGCTCTCTTCGTTTTGGTGAAATTCACAATTGATCCCGGCCCGCTCTTGCGTGCTATGCGCCAGCTCCTCCAGCGCCACCGCTAGTCCTCCCTGTTCGAGATCGGGAGAGAATAATCCACGCGCGAGGCTACGCGTCAGATCGATCCCTTCCTCGATCAATCCGACGAGCTTGCCCGCCTCGGCCGCGTCCTCTGAAAGTTTCGTCGCCAGCTTCGCGCGCAAAACCTGGGCAGTGAGCGCTGTCCCGGTGAGATGCTGGCAGAGACTGTCGTGAAGATCGTGACCGAGCCGGCGGCGTTCGCGTTCCGTCACTTCAGCCATTTCCTTTTCGAGCCGCATTCGTTCCAGAATCTCCTCCTGGAGATCCGCGGTCCGGAGGCGGACCCGTTCGTCCATCTGCCTGAGGGAAGCGCGCCACCGCGCGAGCAGCCAGACGAAAATCGCGTAGGAGCTCAGGCCGACGAATTCATTCCAGTAACGCACCTCCGGAATGCCGGAAGCGACATCGCTCAGAATGGAAATGCCGACGCTTAGTCCAGAGAGAAACATTCCAAAACTGCGGCCGACGAACCATGTCCCCAGGGTGATAGGGATCAGATAGAAGATCATCATCGACCGCTCGTAACCGGTCCAGTAATCGACCAGCCCCACTGCGCAGATCCAGATCAGGGAAAGAACAGCCACGCTGACGCGGGAAGCGTTTTCGAAGGCGATACTCGCCGGCAGGACCGTGCGGCCGATCCAGTTGTCGGTTGATTTCTTCCACGCACGAACAGTTGGAGGTGGCGCAAACGTGTCGGAAACCAGGGTGTCCATTATGCTGCTAACCAGAGCGATTCCCGTGCTAAGCCGTCTTGGGGGACCGGCGGCTTTACATCGCGCTTGCGCCGCACTGCCGGAAGCGCCAGACTCGCGCCCAATGAGCGTGCGCGTCAGCAACGGCAAAGCAGCGGCTTGGGGCGTGGTCGCCGCGGGAAATATCGCCGCGGTTCTTTTGGCGGTCATTCTTTCCGCGATTCCGCAGCTCCACGAACGGATTCATACGGCTACGGGCGGGCCGAACCATGAATGCGCCGTCACCCTGCTCACCGCCGGCAATTACCAACACACGCCGACCGTTTCGATTTCGCTCGCCCCGCCGAGCCCTCCCGCGACGGTTGCCCACGCTTTCGCCAGCTTCCAATTCGTCAGCGCGCGTCTCGAGTTTTCTCTTCTCGAGCACGCGCCGCCGGCGGTTTCCTGACCATTGGTTAACTCCCGCAAGCGCGGGAGCCGCGACCCTGCGCGCGTTCCGCGGGCCGCTGATCCAATGTGCGCCGAACGCTCGCAGTCGATCCAGTAATTCCCGGCGCGTTGCCGGGCCCAGTCAGGAAACTAATGAAAAAATTTGTTTACGTGGCGTTCGCCGTTTGCGCGGCGGCGCGCCTCTTCGCTCAAACAGCGGAGCCACCAGCGACGTCTCCGCCGGCCACGAGCGCCGAAGTCCAGGCGCTTCGTGAGGAAGTCCGCTCGCTCAAGGAACTCGTCCAAACATTGCAGCAACAGGTGAAGGCGCAGCCGGCCGCGACGGAAAATACCAATCCAAATCAACCTACGCTCCCCGAAAATCCGGAGACGCCGACCGCCCAAAATTCTGCTTCGCCCGCGCCTTCGCCGAATGCTAGCGCGGGCGCACCGCCGTTGTTTCCAACCACCGATACCGCGGTGGTTGCTTCCTCCGGCCCGGTGAATGCCAATGGCACGACAACATTCCCGACCTCCGATGAATCGGTCACAACGACACCGCCCACGACGACAACGACCGACTCGAGTTCATCGTCGTTGACCCAACCGATCCCGATCATCAGCGGCGGCAACAACAAGAATTACATGAACATCTCGTTCGATTCGGTCTTCGCCGGGGCGGCATCGAGCGAGCGCCATCTCGATCGCCTTGAAGTGGGAGATCACGATCCACAGCAGCGCGGCTTCAACGCGCGTAACGCTGAAATCGCCTTGGACGGCGCGGTCGATCCTTATTTCCAAGGATTCGCCAACATCGTGCTCAAGCTCGACAACAACAACGAAACCGAGATCGAGCTCGAAGAAGCGTTCTTGCAAACGATGAGTTTGCCTTTCGGCTTGCAGGTCAAAGGTGGACAATTCTTCGACGCCTTCGGCCGGATCAACGCAACTCACCCTCATACCTGGGAATTTGCCGACTCACCGCTCGTGAACGGGCGCCTGCTCGGCCCCGATGGTTTGCGTGGCGTCGGCGCGCAACTGTCGTGGACAATTCCCGTTCCCTGGTATGCGCAATTCATCTTCGCCGTCCAAAACGGACGCGGCGGCACTGCCTACTCGTTCCGCAATCCTGGCGACGGCGGCGTGTTTTTCGATCGGATGACCATCGACCGCGATGCCAGCGCGCTTCACGACATGCTTTATGTGCCGCGGCTCGAGACGTCGTTCAATCCGAGCGATACCCAGACAGTTCTGCTCGGCGCATCCGGCGCGTTCGGGATGAACGACACGGGCGCCGACAATCACACCCAGATTTACGGCGCGGACTTTCTCTATAAATGGAAAAGCTCGCGCGCCGAAGGCGGTTTCCCTTTCGTGAAATGGCAGACCGAAGTGCTGTATCGGCGCTTCGAAGCCGGCCGCGGTCTCGATAATTTGTTCCCGGTCGAGGAAACATTCCGCGACTGGGGTTTGTACTCCCAGGTGTTGTGGGGATTCAAGAAAGGCTGGGTCGCCGGGATCCGCGGCGATTATCTTCACATGCAGGAATCGGCCGTCACCGCCGACGAGACGCGGCAATCTCGCTCGCGTATTTCCGCCGACCTGACGTGGTATCCGACGGAATTCTCCAAGATCCGGCTCCAATACAACCACGATTTTCTCGAGGAAAACGATTTCCTCGCTAGTCGCGAAGCCGATTCTGTTTTTCTCCAGTTCGAGTTCATCCTTGGCGCTCACGGCGCCCACAAATTCTAAAAATGAAAAAAATCCTGTTAACTGTTTCTGTAATTCTCGGCGTCGCTTTCAGTGCTCAAGCGAAGCTGAAAGTCGTCGCCACGTTGCCTGATCTCGGTTCGCTCGCCCGCGAAGTCGGCGGCGATAAAATCGATGTGAGCGTCCTCGCAAAACCGACCGAAGATTCTCACTTCGTCGATGCCCGTCCGAGCTTCGTCGTCCAACTACGCGATGCCGACGTGCTGATCGACGGCGGCGCCGAGCTGGAAATCGGCTGGCTGCCGCCGCTCCTCCAAAACGCGCGCAATCCGAAGATCGACGTCGGTAAGCCTGGCCGCGTTGAGGCGTCGCAAGGTATCCGGTTAATGAACGTGCCGACCAGCGCCACCCGCGCAGCCGGCGACGTTCACGCCCTCGGCAATCCGCATTTCGTGGTCGACCCGATCATCGCGAAGACGGTCGCGCAACACATCGCGCAGGCATTCAGCGCGATAGACGCGCCGAACGCCGCCGCCTACGACGCGAACTACAAAAAGTTTGAAGCGACCATCAACGCGAAGCTCCAGGAATGGGGCGCGGCCATGCTCCCGTTCAAGGGACAGAGCATCGTCGCTTATCACGATTCCTGGCCGTACTTCGGCCACCGGTTTGGGTTGAACATCGACACCTTTCTCGAGCCGAAACCCGGCATCCCGCCGTCGCCGTCGCATCTCGCGGAAGTGATCGAGAAAATTAAAGCGCAGAAGATCAAAGCAATCATCGTCGAGCCGTTCCACGATAGAAAAATCGCCGAGAAAGTCGCGAGCTCGACCGGCGCGAAAGTGGTCGACTTCGCTCAATATCCCGGTGGGCTGCCGGGAACGGATTCGTACGTGAAGCTCATCGACAAGCTCGTCGCCAACCTGAGCGCCGCTCTAAAATAATATGTTTGAAATAATGTTCTGGCCGAGCGTGGCCTGCGTCCTCCTTCCGTGGTTGCTCGTTTATCTCGGCCTCCACGTCGTTCAACGCGGGATCATTTTCATCGACATCGCCATGGCTCAAATGGCGTCGCTCGGCATCTGCGTCGGCGTGCTGCTCGGTTACGAACCGGAGAGCGCCATCTCGTACGCGATGGGCCTGGCCGTGACCTTGCTCGGCGCTGCGATTTTTTCCGTGAGCGGCAAACGCGCCAGCCAGGTGCCGCAGGAAGCCGTCATCGGTATTGCCTACGTTGTCGCCGCAGCAGCAGCGATCTTACTGCTCAGCCGTTCGGCGCATGGCAACGAAGAAATCCGCAATATGCTGGTCGGCGATATCACGGTCGTCAGCGCCCTCGAAGTTTGGAAATGCTTCGCCGTTTTCATCGTGGTCGGAATCGTGCATTTCCTCTTTCGAAAAAACTTCCTGCTCGTCTCGTTCAACCGCGAGGAAGCGTATCAACGCGGCTGGCGCGTGCGCTGGTGGGATTTTTTCTTCTACGCGACTTTCGGCATCGTGGTCACGATCTTCGTTCGTGTCGCCGGCGTGCTTCTGGTTTTCAGTTACCTGATCGTGCCGGCCGTATGCGCCGTGACGTTGGCCCGCCGCATTTCCATTCGGCTTCTGATCGGTTGGGGAATCTCGCTCCTGGGCGGGATCGCCGGATTGTTCATTTCGTTCTGGGGTGATTTCCCTTCGGGCGCAGCCATCGTCTGCACGTTCGGGGCGCTGCTTATTCTCGCCGCGTTGATTGCGTTGTTGCGTCCGCGAGAAGCTTCGGCTTCGTAGGACGGGATGCATTCGTTTCATTACCGCGAGGGCGAGCTGTTCTGCGAAGACGTTGCGCTTCAGAAAGCGGCCAACGACTTCGGCACGCCGCTCTACGTTTACAGCGCCGGCACAATCCTCGATCACTATTGCCGCCTCGAAGCCGCTCTCACACCACTCGATCACCTGATGTGTTACGCCGTCAAAGCGAACTCGAACGGCGCGATCCTTAAACTGCTGGTCGAGGCCGGCGCCGGATTCGACATCGTTTCCGGCGGCGAATTGTTTCGCGTGTTGAAAGCCGGTGGCGCCGCGGACAAATGCACTTTCGCCGGCGTAGGAAAATCGCGGGAGGAAATCGAGTACGCGCTCGATGAAGGTGTTTTCAGTTTCAACGTCGAGAGCGAAGCGGAATTGGAATGGATCGACCGCATCGCGCGCGACAAGGGTGTTCGTGCGCCGATCGCTCTTCGCGTAAATCCGGATGTCGACGCGAGCACGCATCGCTACATTTCGACTGGGCGCAGCGAAAACAAATTCGGTATCGCACTGCATCGCGTCGCCGCGGTTTATGAAAAGGCCGCGCAGCTCGCGAACATTCGGATTCGCGGGATCCAAATGCATATCGGCTCGCAGATCACGGCCGCCAGGCCGTTCGCGGAAGCGATCGCGAAAGTCGTGCCGTTGATCGCCGAAATAAAACGGAAACACGCGCTCGAGTTCTTCAGCATCGGCGGCGGCATGGGAATCATTTACCGTCGCGCGCTGGAAAGCGGCTCCGGAAAATGGTGGCACGACCACGGCGGCGAAGAATCCGCGTTCAGCGTCGCCGATTACGCGAAGGCGATTGTTCCGCCGCTGCGTGAACTGGGTTTGCGAGTGCTGCTCGAGCCCGGCCGGTTTCTGGTCGGCAACGCCGGCGTGCTCCTGACGCGCGTCCGTTACCTCAAAAAAACCGAGAACAAGAAATTCGTGATCGTCGATGCCGGGATGAACGACCTGATTCGTCCCGCGCTTTACCAAAGCTTTCACGAAATCGTGCCGGTCCGCGAAGCCATGATGCCGGAACTCGAATCCGTGGATGTGGTCGGTCCCGTCTGCGAGAGCGGCGATTTTTTCGCGCAGGACCGCGAGCTGCCGGCATTGCGCGAAGGCGATCTCGTCGTGCTCATGAGCGCGGGCGCTTACGGATTTGTGATGGCGTCGAACTACAACTCGCGGCCGCTGCCGGCGGAGGTGCTGGTAAACGGCGACCGCGCGTCGATCATCCGGCGCCGCCAGACGATGGAAGATCTCGTTCGAGAAGAATGCTGATGATCTCAATCGGAGATGACCGTCTCCGAGTTGCGCAGAACCCGATCTCAGCATAAATACTGCTCCCGAGATTTCGCCATGAAACGACTGCTCCCGCTCCTCATTTTGCTGGCTCTTTTTGTCGCCCGCCAGGCTCCCGCCGCTGCCGCTCCGGCGAACGGCGAATACGTCCTCCTCGTTGGCGGTCCTTCCCTGATGATGTGGGAGAAATATAAACTTCAGCCGCACGATCATTGGTGGGCGAATTTCATTCGGGCCGCCCGCATTCGGACCGAGCAAATCCGCGCGACCAGCCCGGACGCGAAGATCACCTGGCTCGTTTACCGTCCAGGTTACAAGGACCGCGCCGTTCAGGAAAAAATGGATCTGTTCGCCTTCATCGATTCCGTCCGCGAGAAGTTCAACCTGAAGCTCGTTTATTTCGACAAAGGCAACGAGGTCATCAACTACCTCAACAACGGCCAGCCGCGCGATACGTTTAAGGTCGTCGACTTCGAGTACTTCGGACACTCCAACGCGAAATGCTTCATGTTCGACTACAGCAGCAACATCGAGAGCGCCTGCAAATCGTGGCTGCACGAAGATGAGCTGCGCCAGATCAGCGGCCGCGACTTTGGCCGGAACGCGTTCGCGAAAAGCTGGGGCTGCCACACCGGCGAGAGCATGTCGAAAAAGTTTTACGCCGCGACCGGCGTCCCGATGTGGGGCGTGATCGGCAAGACGCAGTACATGATGGACGAGCTGCCCGTCATCGTCGGCCAAAACGGCATCAGTCCGAAGTGGGTCTCGCGCTGACCCAGCCAAATCTCACACAAAGTCCACAACGGATCACAAAGGAACAGAGCCTTATTCCGACGTTGTGAACCTTCGCGTCCTTGGTGTGAGGCAATCTTCCTTTTCGAATTGACGGCCTTTGCCGCGATTCGCTAATTTCCAAATCGTGAAAGCACTCTTCGCTTCCCTCCTCTGTCTAGTTCTCACCGCCACGGAAACATTCGCCCTCAAAGGCGGACCGCCTTATCCGGCCAGCACAAATCTTGTCGGAAGTTTTGCCGGCGTCATGCAGGGCGCGTTTGATCCCACGACTCCGAGCTCGAGCAACAGCATTGGCGTCTATTCGATTGGCGTTCCCAAGACGGGCAACGCGACGGGCCCGTTCGTCATGTTCGCTCGCGGTCGCGTGTTCAGCGGCACGATTACAGCCACAGCCGATCCAACGAAAGCGTCCATCAAAGGCGTCCTGAATGCGACCTTCAATTACAATCTTTCGACACTCGTGACCGACTCTGACGGCACGACTCACATCGACACCATTGCTGTCACCGCGACCGCAAACGGCCCGCTGATTAGCACCGTCTCTTCCACGAAAAATAAGAGCACTGGGACTGCGAGCACGATTATGCAGGGCACAGCTGTGTTGAACATCGCGCAAGGCCACGTCGCTGCGAACGGCGACCCCGTCATCGTCGACATTCTTTCGCTCACCGTCTCCGGATACAAACAATCCGACACCGCGCCGACTGGCACCGGCGGTTAACGCCGACCGCGCTGCGACTCTGTGATCCCGCAGCCGAGTTGCCGTCGCGGCTTCACCTTGCTCGAACTCGTTATCGTCATCGCGATCGTTGCAATTCTCGCGGTTCTTGCGGTCCCGATAACTTCAAATTTCCGCCAGCGTGCGCAACGCGTGCAATGCACGGTGAACCTGAAGAATCTCGGCGTGGGTGCGAGTCTTTACCTGCAACAGAACAACGACATCTGGCCGCAGATCCATCCGCCGGTCGTCGGCGATGCTTCGGAAAATTACGCGAATGCCTGGATCGCCGCGCTCGAACCGTTCAGCGTGCCGCGGAAGACCTGGATCTGCCCGACCATCCAGAGCGGCCTCGATAATCCCGATTACTCCACGCCCGACGTCGCGCGCATCGATTATTTCGCGACGACCTTCGACGACAAACCCGGGACCGCCCACGAATGGCCAAAGCAACCATGGTTCATCGAAACCGGCAGCGTCCACGGCAACGGCAACCTCATTTTATTCACCGACGGCAGCATCAACGACCTCAACACCGTGGCGCAAAATGCCGGCTCCGGAAAGTAATGTTGGGACGCTGAAAACGGAAAAACGTTTGCTTGCGTAGATTGACGTTTGCTGAGAACATCCGCACCCGCCGCTCACGCTCCGTGAATCAAAAAAAACTCTCTCATTTCGCCCTCATGGTTCTGGTCGGCGCGGCGATTCTGCATCCGATTTTTGCCGGGGCGCAGACCACCTTCGCTCCGCCTGTGATCGACCGCATCAGGACATCGCAAGTCCCCACGCCACAGACTGTGACTCCCACGTCGCATTTTGGACATCAGATCGGCCAAGGAGACGTTGAAGTGTTCTACCTTATTTTCGATCAACCCGACTATTGCCAAAGTCCTCCGAAAGCAGCGACGTCCACTGACATCGTCGGAATCGAGTTGGATGAAGACGGCGTGGCTGTCCGCCGCATCGTATATGACTGCCTGACCACAAGCTCTTTGTCATACACACCGACCGTTCCCGGTCTCAAAACTTTAACGATCGTTGCTATTCGCCGAAATGGTTCCCGCGACACCAGCGTTGGCGTTTCGGTCAGCATGTTCGGTGTCGCTCTATTGACAGCGCTCGAACAGAACACGACGACGCCGTTCCTGCCCTTCACGTCGCGAATCTTCCTGGAGGCAGATGCCTTGTTGGCTGACGCGAATGTTAAGGAAGCGCAATTCTTTCATCGAAGCGTTCCATTCCAACTTTCGGCGGGTGTTCCTTACAGTCCTGGAGACAAAGTGCTGTCTAACGGGGAGCTCTTCGGCGTGTTGAACTTGGTTTCTTATCCGATCGGTAGTTCTCCGCCGCCCCTCGATCCCGGGAATACGGAAACGAGTGTCGATCCAAATTATCGTTACATCGGACCGCAGCTGGTGGCCGATCTCGATTACTACAACTACCACGAAGCGCCGGCGGGCTCGAACACTCTCTTTCCGGAGCATTATCCCGCGCCGCCACCGAACGATTCGGATTTGGTGATCGACCAGAACGGGAACAACGAAGTTTATCAGGTGATCACGGCGGGCCGCCTCGACCCAAACGTGCCGGTCCCGTCTCTCGCCGCAGCTGGTGGAAACGCGATTGGCGTTGTCCTGTTTACTTTCGCCGGCGGTGCGCTCCAGCCAAACCTTCTCTATTTCCGGGGACAACTGGTCGTTTCGAATGGGCGAATTTATGAAGTCGTCCAGGAAGGAACCACTTCGTCGGATGTCAGCCTGGGATTTCAGCAGACGACCGGCGAAATTGCCGTCAACGGCACGGCTGGATTCAACTTCATCCCTTCCAAGGTTCTCAAGGCGCAGTTGGAATACTGGAAGGGCGATTTGGTTATCTCCAATGGCAATGCCTATCGAGTCTCGATCGCCGGAACGGTTGACAACACAGTCTTCACAGCGGTCGGCGTCGGGGACGGTCTGCATTCGATTTCAAGTGGATTGCCTGAACCAAAGCCGGGAGTGGTCAGGTTCCAAAGGGTTGGCGGAGCTTTCAGCCCAGCAAATTCATATCAAATCGGCGATGTCTTCAGCGCGAATAAACGAATTTACAAAGTTGTCACGCCCGATCCGACGGCACCTAGCTCCGCAATTCCAAACGCGACCGATCCTTACCAGTTGCAGAACATTATCGTCGCAAACGGGACCGTCACGGTTCAGCTCGTCATCCCGCAGTTTCATAAGTATTCGGAGATCAATAGCGATTACGCGGGCGTTCCGCTTCAGGAAGGAAAGGTTTTCTCCTTCGGCGACATCGTGGTCTCAAACGGGAGTTTGTACAAGGTTATTAGCGGCGGCACGATGGGTCCTGTTGGCCTCGGATTGACCAGCACTGGAACGCAGTCGCTCGGCGGACTGGTGTTCGAGTTTATCGGCCCGTTCTTCAAACAACTTTCCACGATTCATCCTTTTGCCGACGCCCCGTTCCCCTACTCGAGCTTTGACTATTCGTTTCCCTATTCGTTGAAGTGGAGCCCGGCTGAGACCATCACCAATCCGTACTCGTGGTTTGGTCCGTCCGGAAATTTCGAGAACCACACCGATATCGAACTCGTCGCGCGCACGACGGACAGCAAGGACCGCACAAACATCAGCTTTACCTTTCCAGTTAGTATTCTTCCGCAAATTGATGCGCGCGCCGCGCTCACAGTCCGCATTACAGATCCGCTTGCCGATCGCACCGTCGCTGCCGGCACCGCGGTCCAGATCACGGGGGAAGCGAGGGATCAAAATGGGGTTGTTCGTCTGGTTAACTCCGTCCAGTTCTTTGTCGATGGTGTCGCCCTTTACGCCCCGGATGTGACGTTCCCCTACACGACGGAAGGTCCGGTTCATTGGACTCCGACCATCGCCGGGACCTACATCCTCAATGCGATGGCGGTTGATGATAAGGGCAACTACACGATCTCTCCCGACGTCCGCGTGAACGTGACGGACAACCAGCCATTTGTTCGGATCACGATCCCAACTTCAGAAGACCCGCTCAATCCACTCACGGTCCTGTTTGGATCGGCCATAAATATTCAAGGAGTGGTGAGCGGGAGCGGAGGCGACCCGGCGCGCATCACGAAGATTGAAATGTTTTCTGATGGCAATTCCGTCGGAACAGCTACCAGGACCGGCGGTCAATTTGCCTTCACTTTTGCGCCCACGAATGCATCGGACGCCGCCATCACCCATCAACTGACCGCGCGCATCACGGATGTGAACGGAACCACCGCGACATCGAATACAATTTATATCCAAGTCTTGCCGTCCGGCGTTCCCTTACCGACACCGATCCCGACGGCAACGCCAGTCGTTTCCCCAACAGCGGCGCCGCCATCGGGCAACGATATTTCCACTAAACTTCTCAACATTTCGACTCGCGGTCCGGTTGAATCCGGTAACGACGCGATGATCGCGGGGTTTATTATCCAGGGATCATCATCGAAACAGATGGTGTTTCGCGGAATCGGTCCATCGCTGACGGCCGTCGGCGTCGCAAATGCGCTGCAAGATCCCACGCTCTCGCTCATGGATGCAAATGGGACGCTGGTCGCGTTCAACGATGATTACACGTCTAACAGCGCTTCGGATCGTCAGACATTAACGACAAATGGGCTTACTCCGTCGGACTCGCGCGAATCAGTTATCGTCGCCCTTCTGTCGCCTGGCACGTATACCGCAATTCTTCGCGGCAAAACGAACGGCAATGGCGTGCTCGAAGCCTACGACATCTCGGGCCTGGCCGCCGCGAAACTCGGAAACATCTCCACGCGCGGCAAAGTAGAGATGGGCGACAACGGGGCGATGATCGCGGGATTTATTGTGGCGGCGCCGCAAAATCAGCCCGGGACGCCGCAGCGGGTCGCGATCAGGGCGATCGGGCCGAGCTTGAAGAATTTTGGAATCAACGATGCGTTGCTCGATCCGACGCTCGATATTTACCGCGGGTCGCAGCTGATTTTATCGAACGACAATTGGAAAACGAATTCGCAAACGAACCAGCAGATCCTGCAATCGAACGGGCTGGCGCCGGGGAACGACAAGGAAGCAGCCGTTGTCATGGACCTCGATCCCGGAAGTTATTCGGCCGTGGTGCGCGGAAAAGGGAACACGACCGGCGTGGGCCTGGTCGAGGTTTTTAATCTTACGCAATAATCGGCTGCTGCATTTCTTCTGTAGCCGCTTCGCTGTGCGAAGCGTGAGAGCAAATGGCGCGGCGGCAAGGCGACGGCTACAGGCCTTCGACGATTTCGCGCAGTAATCCCGGGCCGCGGTAGACGTAGCCGGTGTAAACCTGAATCAATTGCGCGCCGGCTTGGAGTTTTTCGCGCGCGCTCGCCGCATCGGAAATTCCGCCGGACGCAATGATTGGAAGCGGCGAATGGGCCCGGATGGCGCGGACGAACTCGGTGGATTTTTCGCGAAGAGGCCGGCCGCTCAATCCGCCGGTTTGATCGAGCGACTTCGGAATCCCAGAATGATCGAGCGTCGTGTTCGTGGCGATGATTCCGGCGATGCCGTTCTGCGCGCAGGTCGCCATGATTTGTTCCAGGTCGTCGAGGGAAAGATCGGGAGCGATTTTTAGCAGGACCGGTTTGGGCGCATTTTCGTTTTCGCGGCGAACGGCTGCGAGCAATTGCTCGAGAGCGTTGTGCTCCTGTAACGACCGCAGGCCGGGCGTGTTTGGGGAGCTGACGTTGAGGACGACGTAATCGGCGAGCGGCGCGAGAAGGCGGAAGGAATAGAGGTAATCGTCCACGGCTTCTTCGATGGGCGTGACCTTGGATTTACCGAGGTTGATGCCGACGGGGATCGCAGGCCAGCAATCGCTCTCGCGCAGCGCGCGCAGCCGCGCGGCAACGACGTCAGCGCCGTCGTTGTTAAAGCCGAGGCGATTGATGAGGGCTTGCTGCTGGGGATAACGGAAAATGCGCGGCTTGGGATTTCCTGGCTGCGGTTTTGCCGTGACGGTGCCGACTTCGACGAAGCCGAAGCCGAGCGCGGCCCACGCTGGAATCGCGACGCCGTTCTTGTCGAAGCCCGCGGCGAGCCCGACGGGATTTGGAAACGTTAAACTGAAAACAGTCGTTGGTTTCGATGCCGGCTGGAAACGCTCGAGTTGGCGAAGTGCAGCCTGCCAGTTGGAAGCGATGCGCAAATTTCGAATCGCAAAATTGTGGGCGCCTTCCGCCGAGAGCGAAAACAGCAGTGGCCTAACGAGACGTTCATAGAAGCCTTCGGCGTTCATTTGCCGATGCAAAATTGAGCGAAGAGGGCGTCGCGGATTTCTTCGGCATTCGCGGCGCCCGTGATGTCGTCGAGGGCTCGCAACGCCGCCCGCAGATCAACCGCGACATATTCCGGCGCAAGCGCGCCTTGCATTGTGCCGGCGGCGAGATCGCACGAAGCAAGCGCGCGCCTCAGACAATCGCGGTGACGCGCGTTGATGGCCACTCCGCTCTCGGGCCGCAAATGTTTCTCGGAAATTTTCGCGAGGATCGCTTCTTCCAAGCCAACCAGGCCGTCGGCGGAAAGACAGCAGATGCGCAAAGCGTCGGCATTCTGCCAGTCAGGATGTTCCGGCAGGTCGCTCTTGTTGAGAAGGACGAGGCGCGTTTGTTCAGTCGAGTTCTCGGTGAAGTCAGACGGCGGCGGGACGCTGCGATCGAGGACGTGAAGAAGAAGATCGGCGCCGGCGAGCGATTTCGAAGTGCGCGCCATTCCTTCGCGCTCAATCTCGTCGACCGAGTCGCGGAGGCCAGCGGTATCGAGCAAGCGAACGGGAATGCCGCGCAAATTAATAACTTCTTCGATCGTGTCGCGCGTGGTACCGGGTTTCTCGCTGACGATGGCGCGCTCGTAACCGAGCAGGCGATTGAGCAAGCTCGATTTCCCGGCGTTCGTCGGGCCGTAGATCACCACGCGCAGGCCTTCGCGCAAAATGCGTCCTTGATCCGCCGTCGCGATGAGGGCGCGGATTTGTTCGCGAACCGAATCGAGCCGTTGACGAAGCGCTGAGCCTGCGTCAGGCGCGATGCCTTCCTCCGGAAAATCGATGGCCGCTTCGAGATGAGCGAGGACGTTAACAACCTCCGATCGAATCGCCGTGATCTTCTCGCCGAGCCGGCCTTCGAGTTGTTCGCGCGCGGAGCGCAACGCGAGATCGGTTCGGGCGCGGATTAAATCCATCACCGCTTCCGCCTGGGTCAGGTCCAGCTTGCCGTTCAGAAATGCGCGCTCGGTAAATTCGCCGGGACGCGCCGCCCGGGCGCCCGCGGCGAGACACGCTTCAAGGACTTGCGATGTAACGAGAATGCCACCGTGGCAACTTATCTCGACAAGATCTTCGCCCGTGTAACTCGCAGGCGCGCGACGGACGCTGAGCATGACCTGATCGATCACGCGCCCGCCCGCGACGATTTCGCCGAGACGCTGGGCATGCGGCGGAAGACTCGATGGCTTCTCGCTGCCGCGGAAAACTTCGTCGGCAACCGCGATCGCTTCCTCGCCCGAAACGCGGACGATAGCGATCGCGCCTTCGCCGAGCGGAGTGGAAATGGCGGCTATTGTTTCGCCAGAATTTCCTTCAACGCTGCGATGCATCGCCGATTCTGTTCCATTGTGCCGACCGAGATTCGAACCCAGGCGGCGAGGTCATAGCCCTTGAGCGCGCGCACGATGATTCGCCGCTCAAGCAACGCGCGGAAAATCTTCACGCCGTCGCCGACGTTCACGAGGACGAAGTTCGCGACACTCGGAACGAAGCGAAGCCCGAGCGCGGTAAATTCTTTTTGCAGATACTCGCGCCCTTCATCGGTAACGCGTTTTGTTTCGCGCAGATGCTCGGCATCCTCGAGCCCGGCGAGCGCTGCCGCCTGGGCGAGGCCGCTGACGTTGAACGGCTGCCGCGTCTTGTGCAGCACCCGGATTAATTCCGGATGCGCGATTCCGTAGCCGACGCGCAAGCTGGCGAGCCCCTGAATTTTTGAAAACGTGCGGAGGGTGACGACGTTTCGGCCGGCGCGAACAAAACGGAGCGTATCCGGTGGGTCGTCCAGATATTCGTAATAGGCTTCGTCGAATACGACCACGATGTTTGGCGGGACGCCCTTTATGAATCGGTCGAGCTCGTCCTGCGTGGCGAGCGTGCCGGTGGGATTGTTCGGATTCGCGATGAAGATCAACCGCGTTTTCGGAGTGATCGCGGCGGCGATCGCATCGAGGTCGTAGCGAAAATCCGGGCTCGGCACTTCGATCGCGCGCGCGCCGAAGACGGCCGCGACAAGTTTGTAAACGACGAACGCGTGTTTGGAGGTGACCACCTCATCGCCGCGATCGAGAAACGCGTGCCCGAGAAACTCGATGATTTCATTGGAGCCGGCGCCGAGAATGAGGTGGTCGCGGTTGACGTTTAACCTGGCGGCCAGCGCTTCGCGCAAATAAAACGCGCCGCCATCGGGATAACGATTCGCCGAGGCAATGGCCGCGCGCATGGCGGCGAGCGCTTTGGGCGAAGGGCCGAGCGGGTTCTCGTTCGAAGCGAGCTTGATGATCTCGTCGGGATGAGCGCCGAGCTCTCGCGCGGTCTCCTCGATCGGCTTCCCCGGTTCGTAGACCGGCAGGTTGCGCAGTTGCGGATTAGCCAGGTCCCAAATCGACGACATGCGGCGCAATCCTAGATGGATTCGGGCAGAGAAGAAACCCCGATCACGCCGCAGTTTGTAAAGCGTCGCGCCTTGGAGGAACCTTGGCGCGTTATGAAGAGCTACCAGTTTCTCGCCGACACCTACGTATTTGGAATTTTGATGCATCCCTGGAAAGTCGTCGGCCTGATCGGCACGCTCGTTTTCGGCTTGCGGTTCGTCATTCAATGGATCGCGTCGGAACGCGCACGCAAAAGCGTGATTCCTTTCGGCTTTTGGGAATGCAGCGCGATCGGCAGCCTGCTGATGCTCAGTTATTTTGCGATCTACCAACGCGATTCGGTGGGCGTTTTGAGCACGGCAATGCCGTTGCCGATTTATCTCCGGAATCTTTATTTCCGTTACACCCACCGCGATCCCCAGCATCCCGGGAACGCCCCGCGGCCGCCCCAGTAAGGCGCACTTTACGTCACCAGTCCGCTCGCCTACAATGGCCGCTGCCATGATCCCGGGCGAGCAAATCGTTTACCTCGATAACAACGCGACGACGCAGCTGGATCCCGCTGTTCTCGAAGAGATGCTTCCGTTCCTGACCCAGTACTACGGGAACCCGTCGAGCGGCTATCTGTTTGGACGCCAAGTGCGGCAGGCAATTGATTTGGCGCGGGAACGCGTGGCGGCGTTACTGGGCTGCGAGCCGGGGGAAATCGTCTTTACCAGCTGCGGAACGGAATCGAATAACGCGGCCGTAAACTCGGCGCTCCAGCTCGATCCGAATCGCCGGCACGTCGTGACGACCGCGGTCGAACACAGCGCGACACGAGTCCATTGCGACACCCTCGCGAAACGAGGTTTCGCGCGCACCGTCGTCGGTGTCGATGGCGAGGGAAACCTCGACCTGGACGAACTCGAGAACGCGATCACCCCGCAAACGGCCGTCGTTACCGTGATGTGGGCGAACAACGAAACCGGCGTCCTCTTCCCAGTGCAGGAAATCGCGGAGATCGCGCGCCGCAAACGGGTGCTGTTTCACACCGATGCAATCCAGACCGTCGGAAAAATTCCGGTCCGTCTCCGGGACATGACGCTGAATTCGCTGGCGCTTTCCGCGCACAAACTGCATGGGCCGAAAGGCGTCGGCGCCCTCTACGTGAACAAGCGGTCGGCGTTCAAGCCGCTGATGATCGGTGGAAGCCAGGAAAACAGTCGCCGCGCCGGAACTGAGAACGTGGCATCGATCGTAGCGCTGGGAAAAGCAGCCGAATGCGCCACGGCCGCGCTAGCAGAAGAGAACAGCCGGGTGCGCGCGATGCGCGACCGTTTCGAAACCGGCGTGCTGGAGCGAGTACCCGAAACCTTCGTGAACGGCGACCGAACCGCGCGATTGCCGAACACGTCCAACCTTTCATTCACGGGAATCGAATCGGACGCCGCCCTGATGATGTTCGATCGGCACGGGCTCTGTTGTTCCGCCGGTTCGGCTTGCCGCACAGGCTCTCTGGAGACGTCGCACGTCTTGCGGGCCATGAACGTCCCGCCGGATCGTGCCCGTGCCAGCATGCGTTTTTCATTTGGTCGGTTCAATACCGAGGCCGACGTCGACAAGGCGCTCGAGATTATTCCCGCGGCGATTTCGAAATTGCGCGCGATGTCGCCTTCCAACGCATCACGAGAACCGGCGTCCGTTTAAGATTGCGCTGGGCGGCGGCGCGCCGGCCTTGTCAGACCAAACGCGCGCCCAATTCGCTGACCGCCTCGATTATCTCGCCGGCCTTACCGGGCTTGTCGATCACTCGGTCGACTTGCAGATCCGCATAACGCTGGCGGTCTTCCGCGCTCAGCGCATTGGCGAAAACGATGATCTTCCCACCGAACCCCGCCGAGCGCGCCTCCTCCACCAAACCGAAGCCATCAAGCCGCGGCATCCGGGTATCAGTTACGATCAACTGAAAATAATCCGGATCCTCTTCCACTCGCGCGACCGCCGCGCGCCCGTCGGTGGCCACTTCAACGTGGTGCCCGGCGGATTGCAGAGTCTTCGAAAGCATGTCGAGCACGAGAACATTGTCGTCCGCGCAAAGGACGCGGAGTGGCTGTTGGGGTTCGATCATCGGAAAGGTCTTATTCTTCGAACGGCGCGCACCGAGCCAACCCCGGGGCTCCGGCGAGTTTCCAAGATTACGCTGACCTGCGCTTGCGCCAGCCGTGGGTCGCGGCCACGAGCACGATGAGCGCTGCGATGGGCACGAGCGCATTCATTTCGGGAACGGCGGGCAGATCCGCTTGGATGGCGACGGGCAATACGTCATTCATCAAAGCGACGACTGAATAATAATTGAATTGGCCGAAGTTCGGAATGGCGACGAATTGGTCGTCGAAAGTGCTTCCAAATGGTCCACCGATCTGCGACCCGAGATTGCCGAGCGTATTCGAGCCGAAAAACCCGAAGGTCTCGCCTGGTTGAACACTTCCGACGCTGATCTGACCATGCGTCAGTCCGGCTGCGAGGGCCGCGGTAAAATCGAACTGAATAAAATGGAGCCCTGGTTGCAGCTCGTTGCTCTGCGTGTTGACGAGCCCCAAGCCGAATTCCACGGCACCACCAATTTCTGGGATATTCTTGTAGAACAGCTCATGCCCCGTCCCGATACCCGAGTGGTTATCGAACCCGTAAGCGGTGATCGAAAATCCCGAGTTTGTAAAAGTATGGCTGCTGCTTCCGACCGGCGCGTTCTGGTCGTTCGGATTCAGATCCCATACCACGGTGGCCTGCGCGGATGCGATGATCGCGACGAAGAGCAGGGCGCAAAAGGCGCCTGCAATTTGGCGAGAACGATTGATAACCATTTTTAAAACTCCCTGTTTTTTCCGATTGCTTCGCCGACTGGTATGCCTCCGGCCGCATAATTCTGTCAATAATATTTTTTCCGTGGCGGGAGGGGGAATTCCGGGAGCTGGGAAAGAGAAATCGTGCGGTCGCTGGCACGCTCTGATAGGTTCAGCCGAGGAAGAGAAAACGCCGCGCTGTGGAACGCACAAAAGCCCGCATCCTTCATGTTGACGATCATCAGGACACGCGCCTGATGATGGCTGCACTCTTGCAGGATTGCGGCTACGGCGTTCTCACGGCGGGAAGCGTCGCCGAAGGGCTGGAGCTCGCGCGCGAAATCAATTTCGATCTCTATATTCTGGACGTGCGCTTGCCGGATGGCACCGGCGTGGAGCTTTGCCAGAAACTGCGGTCTTTCAATTCGAAAATCCCGATCCTTTATTACTCAGCCTATGGCGATGAAGCCGACCACGAGAGTGCGTTGAAAACCTGCGGCGACGCCTATCTCAAGAAGCCGGTTTGCATCGCCGACATTCAGGAGACAATCGCGCGCCTGCTGGCCGCCGCGCAGGAAGCCGAATAGCGCCAGTTACCCTTGAGCGCAGGGTTGGGGCGCCGGGGTTTTTGTTCCTGGAAGAAGAGCGCGCACCGCGCCGCCGACCAGCTTCCGAAAATGGAACGGCTGCAGGTAATGCAGATAAGCCGTCCAACGTGCCACGGTCTCGGGAATTCTTCGTTCCCGCTTGATGTCGAGACAGAGTTCCACGAGGCGGTGAAATAGAACCTCCTCGGAGAACCATCCCTCCCATTCCTTCCTCGCCAATTCACCCATGGCCACTGCTTCCGATTCCAGACCCTCGAGCATCCTCGGGATTTTTTCGAAGTCTCGTTCCGGAACGCGAATCGAAAACTTCGCCCACTCCGGACCGACGGGGGCCATCCATGCGTCCGATAAAATGACCGGCACACGCCCCATCCGCATTGTCTCGAACAGCCGGATACTCGAGGGGCTCAAACCTCGTGGGCAAAGGACGAACTTGCTCGCTTTAGTCAATTCGGCATAGCGCCGATCGTAGTCGAGCCGCTCCCGGCGATCCATTTTCCGGCCGAGGATGCGATCGAAATCTTCCGTCGTGTTTTGAAAGAAGCTTCGCGGATGAGTGAGCTCGCCCAGTTTACCACGAATGGGCGCGTTCCTCATCGATCCCATGAAGCTAAAGAGATACGGCAGATCCGGCGTGGGCGGCGTATAAGTGGTGAACGGATTCTGGGTCCGGCCAAGATAGAATCCCGGGCGGACTCGCGGCGAGGCCCAATGTTTTGCCACGCCCGCATAGATTCCGGGCAGGAATGGAATCACGAAGGGGTTCGCGCAAAAAACAAAACATTTTTCGCGGTAACGGTGGACGAGCGGATGCGCTCGAACGCGCTCGAAATACCAGCCGCCGCCATAAAATTCCACGAAGATAATCAGATCTGCGCTCTCGGGATCGCTCGTGCGCGAGTGAACCTGGAAACGATCGTTTGCCGCGCAGTGTTGCGCCTCGTGCAACGGCGCCAGGTTAAAATCGGTGTCGTCATCTCGCGGAGTAGCAGAAACCAAGAGGACGCGCGCCATATCGGAAAGGAGTCTATCAGCATTTGGCGTGCGCCGCGATGCCCGCCCGCTTAAGGGTCGTCGGGGCATATCCCTCTTCTCCGTGAACAACCCCTCGTGTTCCGTAGTTTGTCGTTGAGCCGGCTCATTTTGGCCGTGCTGGAAAAACATCGTGTCGAAGATATCGTTCGCGCCCGTTCCTTTTTCGTTGTCGCTCCCCGGAATGATCGGCGCGACGAGCCAGCAGCTCGAAGTTTTCCGGAACTTACGAGGCACCTCTCCTGCTTAATCCTGGAACATGATCCAGATGCATTCGCGCCCAAAAGAACAGCGCGAAGCCATGCGCAATCTGCTCCACCTCGTCCTGGTCCGGGACATGGGCTCATTCAATCCCGACCGTTTCAAGGAGTGGATCAAGGACATCGACGCTCGCTTTCGCAAAGTGGGCCTGAAGGTCTTTTTCGAAATTCGTTCCCGGTGCGTCTATTTCACCATAAAGGAAGTCCGAACCTCCCGGACGGCGTTCCAGTTCATGGCCTCGACTCGTGTTCCGTTTGAGGAACGCGATGTGGTGATGAACGTGGAAGATTTCGCAAAAAACAGTTAGTCGGGTAGCCGTTCGCGCGGCGGACGCAGCACGGAGGCTCTGTCCCGTCCGATTTCCGGCTACTTGACGTTGTAAATAGCGATTACCCCAATGCCAATCCCGCCGTTCTTCCCGGCAAGGATCGCGGTAAACCCACCGGGTGGCAGGGAAACGTAGATTCCCGATTCCTTCACATTCTGCGGAGCCAGGCCATTCGTGATCAGTGCGGCCGCGGAGACCGGATCATCGATCCAGTCGTCATTCGAGGCGATGATCGCGCCGTTGCCATCGTGCAATTCGAGGGTCGGATCCTCCAGAAGATTGTTCAGGGCGAATTGCGCCAGCGAAGGTCCGAGTCCCACAATGGCCACGTGAGTGGTGCCGCTGTTATTACCCAGGATGAATCCGCCGATCATGACATTGGCGCCGGTCTGGACAAAGCCTCGCGTGCTTATGTTAGCTAGCTGCGAATCAACCGCCTGGCTGATGTCATACAGTTCCACCAGACCTACGCCGTTGGTTTGGTCCTTGCCCGTAAGGACCGCCGTGTAAGCTCCTGGGTCGAGCGTGACCACGATCACCGACTCTCGATCGTCCGTCGGCTGGAAGGGAGTCCCCTCGATCAGGTTCCGCTGGTCGTCCTTCCAGTTGTCGTTCTTGAAGATCAACGATCCATTGGCGCTGCGGAGCTCAAGGACGGGATCCTGAAGGACATCACCCAGGCCGGCATTGACCAGCGACGGTCCCAGGCCACGAAGAAGGACTGTTTTCGATGAATTCCCCGTGATGATGAACCCGGCGATCATCACCTTATCTCCGATCTCCACCCGCAACCGCGTCGAGATGTTTAGCGGCTGAGCGGGGCTTGCATTCGGGGTCGCGGTGGGAGTCGCCGATGGGGTTGCGGTTGGGATTACTGTGGCGCTAGCTACTGGCGTAGCAGTGGCAGTAGCTGTAGCTCTTGGTGTGGCCGTAGCGGTAGCTGTCGCGGTCGCTTTAGGTGTGGCCGTCGGCGTCGAAGTTGGACTCGCGGTAGCCGTCGCGGTAGCAGTGGGAGTCGGCACTGGCGTTCCTCCTGGCGTCGCCGTAGGAGTAGCCGTAGCCGTCGCGGTTGGAGAGGCCGTCGGCGTTGGCGACGGAGCCGAGTCGTCATCCAAAATTGTAAGGGTCGCGGTGTTAGGGTTGCCCAGGGTAGCTCCGCAACTGGGATTCGTTAAAGCGAGATTGACTGTCTCATTGGACTCTGGGGTTGTGTCACCGTTGACTGTTACCGTGAACGTCTTGTCCGCCGCGTCGCCAGCACTCCAATTCAGGGTGCCGGAGTTCGGCACATAGTCATTATCGGCCAGAGTGGCCGTGCCATCGCTGGTTGCGTATTGCACCGAGACAGCGCCAGCCGAACCGCCGGTGCGCGTGACGGTAATGGTGACGTCGTGCGAACCACTGTTGCCTTCTGGCGTATCGTAATTCGCCGCCGAGAACTGCAACTTACCCGCCGACGGCGTTACAGTGACAGTCGCGTTATCGAAGAAGGCCGTTTGATTCGCGGTCGTCGCTCCTTGCCAGTACGCACCCAAAAAGGACATTGCAGTACCAGTATAGGTTGAATCAGTGCCTGTTCCGACGGAGGTAAGCGTTCCCGTGGTTGGATCGGCGAACCCAGTAGCGCCGTCATCTCTGCTAAACAACTGCCAGCCGTTCGTAGAGGGATCGTACGTAACTTTCACGCTCAAGTAGTCTGTTAAGGCGGATGGCGCTCCACCGAAGGTGATAACGGTCGCTTTTGTTCCCAGCAGGCCGTTGGTAAAATTTATTAAACCAATGGTGTTGAGTCCCCCGCCTCCCATTACCACCGCATAGCCATTGCCGCTTGTGTTCGGTGTGCTTGAAGTGCTCGAAAGTATATAAGCCATGCCGTAAGTATTACTTCCCGTAAACCCGGCCAAAGCGCTCGCTCTGCTGGTCCTAAAGTTAAATGTCCACGTGACGACCCCGGGGATCGAGCTCAAGGTAGGATTATAAGGTGAAGTGAATCCGCTCAAAGGCACGGAAGCGAAAGTCCACCCGTTCGCGTTGGCCACCGTGCCGTCTGTATCGTTCGTAAGTTCTAACTGAGCCGGGCTGACATTCCGTCTTGCGCCCCAATCTGCGCCAGAGCGGGTGACGCTCCAGGCACTCGCGCCGATTGCTCCTGAAGTTGTGTAAGTGGCGCTTGAATTCGTACTAAAATCATCAGCGAAGACCGAAACAGGAGCAGCCGGCGCACATGTTGGGGTAGCAGTAGCAGTGGCGGTAGCGGTAGCCGTAGCAGTCGGAGCAACAGTGGCAGTAGCGGTAGCAGTGGGAGCAGCCGTGGCGGTGGCAGTAGCGGTCGGAGTGGCAGTGGCGGTCGCGGTAGCAGTGGGAGCAGCCGTGGCGGTGGCAGTAGCAGTGGGAGCAGCGGTGGCGGTAGCGGTAGCAGTGGGAGCAACAGTGGCGGTAGCGGTAGCGGTAGCGGTCGGAGCAGCAGTGGCCGTAGCGGTAGCAGTGGGAGCAGCCGTGGCGGTGGCAGTAGCAGTGGGAGCAGCGGTGGCGGTAGGTGTCGGCGTTGGAGTGGAGTTGTCCGTAACCGTCAAAACTAATTGCCCGTTAGTGACTGCCAGAGAAGTGGTCGTGTTGGCGGCAACGCCGCTCCCATTCACGGTCAACGTTCCTGGCGTGCCGATGACGCTCGCGGAACCGCTCTTCGCGATAAGTGTGTACGTTCCGGCCGGGAGTACCGCCGTTGTCGTGACCGTCACCGGCGCATTATTCATGTCCAATGTGCCGGTGCTCGCCCCGGTCACGGTCAATGGCGCCGTCGTCCCGCCGCCGTACGCAGTGAAGCCAAGTCCGCCCGCCGACAGAGTCAGGCCTTTACCTGATGCAGTTGTTATCGTCGCTGTGACATTTGAACCCGTTGCGCTCCCTTTCAAGGCCTGGCCAGGTCCAAGCGCCAGTGCCGTGGTTAAGGTCGAAACATCGAAGGTCGTGCCAGTGCCCAGAATGATGTTTGGAGAATTGGCCATCGAGCCGCCACCGCTCAGTTTCAGGGTGCCGCCAATGACAGTGGTATCTCCAGTATAACTATTCGCGCCAGTGAGGGTGACGTTGCCGGTTGCAGTCGGGAGCTCATCTATAGTTAGGCCGACGCCTGAGTTGCCGGAGATGACTCCGCCCAGCGTATAGGCGCCATTCGCGCCGATGGTGATCGTGCGCGTGGCAGCGCCCAGAGCCATGTTGTTGCTAAACGTAAGGTTCGCCGCACTCAAGGAAAGGGCGACATCTGTCGTAAGCGCGCCTACTTGAAAATTGCCGCCGACCGTGATGCCACTGGTATACTTCCCAGTGAAATCGCGATTAGCACTTCCAGCGATCGTACCGCCATTAATGGTTAGAGCATTGGCTCCCATAGCGTTGACGCCATTCGCAACCAGGGTCCCGGAATTTAAGACAAACCCGCCGCCGAATGTGCCGCCCGACGTTCGCATAACCCCTCCTACGCCAGTGAGGCTAAAACCAACTGTTGCGCTACCCGACCAAGCTTGGGAGTCCGCGTCGAAAGTCTTACCACTGCTAACGGTGATCGGGTTAACGACTCCCGCCGTTCCGCCTAGCGTACCGGAAGCGGCCGTAAGCGTGAAATTTTCAGTCACGTTAATCCCGCCGACAGAAATCGTTGCGCCGGTTCCGGTGCCATTAACGATGCTGAAGTTGGCAATGCTACCCGTCGCGAAGGGGTCCGTGAAAGGGCCCGCGTTTGTCGGGGCCCACTTGGCTGCAGCCAAAGCGCTCCCATCGCCGGCAAAGAATTGATTGGGCGTAGCGGTTGGTGTCGCGGTTGGCGTTGGCGTTGCGGTAGCCGTGGCCGTAGCGGTGGCTGTTGGTGCTACCGTAGCTGTAGCCGTGGCCGTAGCAGTGGCTGTTGGCGCTACCGTAGCTGTTGCCGTCGCGGTAGCAGTGGCTGTTGGTGCTACCGTGGCTGTAGCCGTGGCCGTAGCAGTGGCTGTTGGCGCTACCGTGGCTGTAGCCGTGGCCGTAGCAGTGGCTGTTGGCGCTACCGTGGCTGTAGCCGTCGCCGTAGCAGTGGCTGTCGGCGCTACCGTAGCTGTTGCCGTCGCCGTGGCAGTGGCTGTCGGCGCTACCGTAGCTGTAGCTGTCGCCGTAGCAGTAGCGGTTGGCGTTACCGTAGCTGTTGCGGTCGCAGTTGGAGATGGCGTTGGCGATGGAGTGGAAGTCGTTCCACTGGCGCTGGGACCGAACACGGTTGCGACATTCGCGCCGTTCTGTGCTTCTACTTCAAAGGTGTAAGTCGTGCCGGGCGCTAGGCCCGTAACCGTTTTCGTGCCCCATATCGCTGCTGTTTGGAATACCGCCGAAACGTCTAGCGTCCCGTCTGCCTGGACATACTTATCTTGCGTCGCTTCGTGAATCGCATAGGTCGTGGCTGCGGGATTACCGTCGCCAGATCCAATGGCGACATCCAGGGAGCTCGTAGTCGGATTTCCTACCGTGGGCGCGGAAGGGGTATTCGCCAGCGTGTAAAAGCTCACATCCGCGCTATCCAGGGTGGTGCCAACGCCATTCGTCGCATAAGCCCGATAATAATAAATTGTGTTAACGCCTAGCCCGGTAATCGCCTTACTGAACGCGGCGACCGTTGTGCCACCTTCAGAAGCTTGTGTATCAGACGTGGTGACACCTGGAGAGGCCTTATAATAGAAGCCTCGATCAGTCAGAGTTGACCCGCCATCGGATGTGACGGTTCCGTTAAGCGTCGCCCCTGTTGTCGTGAAGCTGCTTGCCGCTTGGGTCGTCACGCTTGGAGCCGTTGCGGTTGGGGTTGGGGTCGCAGTGGCCGTAGCTGTCGCCGTTGGCGTAGATGTCGCGGTCGCAGTTGGGGTGGAGGTGGCAGTTGCAGTAGGTGTGGACGTGGCGGTCGCGGTAGCCGTTGGGGTCGAGGTTGGTGTGACCGTGGCTGTAGGCGTGGGCGATGCACCACCACCAGTGTCATCACCAAGGCCGAAATCTGAAAAACTGGTAAGCCCAGTGGCCGTGTAGTTCGGAGACGAGAAACTGGCGGCAAGTTTCGTTGTGGTGGAAGGGCTATCAAACTTCAGGATTACTCCGGTGCCAGTTGGTGAAAAATCCGTTCCGTCGAGCGTAATATCGTAGGTGCGCGCACTAGACCCGCTCTCGGTTACTGTCCAGTAACGGGAACTAAAGTTAGTTACGCCCGGTGAACTACCCGGGAACGTGCCCGGGTCATTCTGCTCCGCCGTGACCGTGCTGGAGCCGGTCAGGGACGTATAGTTTATGGTTAGCGGCCGATAGTTGCTGTTCTTGCCGATCGGGAACGTCTTCGAGCTAGGCGCGCTCGACGCCCAGCCAAGAGCCAATTTACCCTGGACGTAAGAGCTCGAGGACCCGCCGCTAATAGACCCAGTGCTTGTAACTGTCAGCGTCTTTGAATTTGTCGACGCATCAATGAGACCGCTCGTGAGGGTTAACGTTCCATTCAAGTTCAAGTTGCTGGCGAGCGTTGCCGTGATCGCGGAGCCATTGACTGTCAGGCTGGTATAGGTCGGAGTGAACGCCGTGCCGGACTTAATGCTGAGGCCAATGGCAGGGTAGTCCAGAAGAGATTTGCTCGCAGTAATGGTGCTGGCAGAAACCGTCAGGTTGTCAATGCGGAAGGTGCCGGTAGAGCCGAACGTACCATGTGCAGGGGCGGTCGCGCGGTCTCCCGCACTCCCTGCAAACGCGTAAATCCTGACCGTAACGCTCGACTGATTGTCAGCGGCGGAGGGGAGATTAAAGGTGAATGAATTACCGGTGAAAGTGGCGCTTGTTACAATGTTGGTCGTCGTAGCCGTAAAAGTTGAACCATCAGTGCTGAACAAAACACCCACGCGGGCGGGACCAGTGCTTGATGCTTGACTGTCAAAGCTCACCGAGGTGCCAGAGAAACCACTTGTGTTTGCGACAAATTGAAAATAATCAGTGGCGGCCGTTCCAGGGTCGGTGGTCGCAGTTGACCAGTTAGAGGCGGTTGCGGCTTCGCCGGTGGCGCCGGCGGCCCCACCATTGAATGTTCCAGCCCCAGCTACGCCGGTAATCGTAGTCGTATTTCCAGCGCGCGTTAGGGGTCCACTTCCGCTATTCACCGCCTGCTCAACAAGATTCTCAAAAGTGGTGCGCGTCGTGTTATTTTCGAAATCGTAGTAGAGAATTGGCACGTTGAGCGAACCATCGGTTATCGCCTGGGCATGCGGTACAAACACTCCAGCCCCGCAGGTCATGAGCATGGCGGCGATACAAAAGAGGCCGCGAGCCCGCAGAAGCGAGCCATGAATGCTTAGGCGCGGGACAAAAAAATCAGACTGCGGGCGCGACTTGTTGTTCACGAGATTTGGCTCGCGACGCGCCCCGGGAAGACCCGCCGCAGTGGACGACGATTATCGGGGACATCGTTAAAAAGTCACGCCAGAATTAGTTTCGTTCCCGGCGGCGGGGAGATGAATCCCACTCGCTCGACCTCCTCGCGATACGGTCGCGGCGCGATCATCGTCCGAATCATCGTGCGGTTGTTGCTGCGGCTTCGGCGCGTTGCGCAATCGCGCGTAACCACATTCGGCGAATCAAATCGCTGCCGGGATGGATGATCCGCCAGTAAATTCCAAACCGGCGGAGAACCGCCGGAGTATTCGCGAAGATGCGCGTCTCTGTTGTCACGGTCGAACCGGCGGTGCCATTCGGTGCGACCAGGAAATTCATCGCAGCCAGAGCAACTCCTGGCCTAAGATTCTTGCGAAATAGATCCGGCTCCAGTTTTCCGGTCGTTCGCGCTTCGCGGGGAGCCGCGATCACCGTGCCTACTACGATTTCGCGCGGCGCATCGTTTGTTAAGAGAATGAAACTGGTTCGCGTAGCCACGTCGAGCAACGGTTGTTCCTCTGGCGGGTTGAGGATACTTTCCGGGCCAATCATCCCGCAGCGCCGAATTGCGACCAGCGTCCGAAAAAGCACGATCTCATCGGCCCGAACCGCATGAATCGAAGCAAAGACTCTCTCCGGCGGCGCAGCGATCTCGATTGAATGTCGCTCATCCACTTGCCAGCGCGGCATCCAGTCGTCGAGCCTTGTCGCTGTGGTCACAGCCTTCTTCTCACCATACGGAATGAGCGCAGTTGAGAGCGAAAGTAAAACGCCAAAGATGAGGGCGCCTAGCGCTAGTGGCCTGGTTCGAACGTAAAGGAAACGAAGAGGCCGAATCAGGGAAATCGAACCTAGAACGGCCAGCGCGAAGCCGAGGTAAACCAGATACGAATCGAGCATCTGGGTTCCGAGCGCCACCGCCAGGAATCCAGCCGCGATGACGATAAACGCGATGCCGCGAGTCCGAATTCCAACCCAGCGCAACGGATAGAGCAACGAGAGCGCGCCGGCGATGACGAGCACCGCACCTGTAACAAACGCAGACGCTTCCCACATCGAGATTAAGTCTCCTCGGCGCGCCCCTCGTTACGAACCACGGCGATTGAGCGCCGTCGCGGCACCTTATCTAAGGTTGTAAATCTCGACGAGGGCGATACCTACCGTGCCGTTCTTACCGGCGACAATCGCGGTGAACTGGCCCGGCGGCGCGAGCGAAGCGAAGATGGCCGATTCCTTCGGATTGGAAGGCGCCAGACCGTTCGCGATTAGTTGGGCCGCGGAGACCGGGTCGCTCTGCCAATCGTCATTCGAGAGCATAAGCGTCCCGTTCGCGTTGTGCAGCTCGAGAGTCGGATCGGCCAGCAGGTTACTCAAGCCGAAGCTCGACAACGACGGGCCAAGGGCGCGCACGACCATATTCGTCGCCGTATTGTTGTTGCCCAAGGTAAAGCCGCCGATCATGACAGCATCGCCCGTCTGGACGAAACCGCGGGTGCTGATGTTCGCCAGGTCGGAGTCCACCGTCTTGTCGTTGTCGTAGATCTCAACGATGCCGATACCGCTGGTGTTACCAGCGCCCTTCAACACGACTGTGTAAGCTCCCGGCGCTAACGTCGCCAGGATCACAGATTCGCGGTTGTCGCTTGGCTGGAAGATGGTGCCCTGGATCTGAGCCTTCTGCGGGCTGTCTACCCAGTTGTCGTTGGAAGTAATCAGCGCGCCGTTCGGCCCGTGAAGCTCGATCACTGGATCGTTGAGGACATTGGCGGCCGGAATTCCGAAGTTAGTCAACGACGGTCCGAGGCCGCGTAACACAACTGGCTTGGAGGCGTTGCCGCGGATGATGAAACCACCGATCATCACCTTGTCGCCCACGTCGACGCGCAACCGCGTCGAGATGTTCAAGGCCTGGGCCGGCGTAGTAGTGGGGGTAGCTGTCGGCGAGGCCGTAGGTGTGGGCGACGCCGTTGCTGTAGCGGTAGCCGTCGCCGTAGCGGTAGCCGTTGCTGTAGCTGTCGCCGTAGGAGTAGCAGTCGGGGTCGGTGAGTTGACGGTCTGGCCGCCGCTTAGTGCGCCACTGCTGGTGTTGAAGTTTCCGGAGCCATTGTATTGGGCGGTCACCGGATGATTACCGGGCGTCAACGTCGAAGTGCTGAACTGGGCCGTTCCGCCGGCATTTAAGGCAATCGCTGCGCCGGCGTTGGCTCCATCAATCACGAATTGGACCGTGCCGGTAGGTGTGCCAGTGGCGGGTGCAACCGCTGCCACCGTCGCGGTGAAGGTAACACTCTGCGACGGCGCCGATGGGTTCTGCGAAGAGACGACGCTTGTCGTGGTGTTAGCCTTGACTACGCTTATGGTACCACTGGTTCCTGTAATTGCAGCGTTAACGGTATCGGTCGCGGTAATGGTCTGGTTACCCAGGGTCTTCAACGTCGCGCTGAAGGTTCCCGTGCCGCTGGTCAGGGTGCTGTTAGCTGGCAAGACGGCCGCGCCATCGGTGCTCGTGAAGTGCACTGTGCCGGCATAGCTCGTCGCGGTATTATTGAACTGATCCTGCGCGGTAACGGTGAAGTTAAACGCATTGTTAATGAACGCTGATGCCGGCGCGATCACCGCGAAGTGAGTCGCCGCAGCCGGACTGACCGCAATTACGTTACTCGTTCCGGTGATGCCCGCGCTAACAGTGTCCGTTGCCGTAATGGTTTGATTGCCGGCCGTCTTCAGGGTGGCGCTAAAGGTGCCGGTGCCGCTGGCCAGGGTGCTGTTGGCTGGCAGCGTTGCGGCTCCATCACTGCTCGAGAAGTGAACCGTTCCCGCATACGCGGTCGCAGTATTATTGAACGCATCCTGTGCGGTAACGGTGAAGTTAAAGGCATTGCCCGCCGTCGCGGAAGCTGGCGCGCTGACTGTGAAGTGAGTAGCAACTCCCGCACTAACATTGATCGCATTGCTCGTCCCAGTAATCGAAGCCGTTACCGTGTCTTTCGCGGTGATAGTTTGATTGCCGGCCGTCTTCAGCGTGGCGCTGAACGTCCCGGCGCCGCTCGTAAGCGTGGTGTCTGCGGGCAGAGTCGCCGCGCCATCCGTGCTGGTGAAGTGAACCGTGCCCGTATAACCGGTAGCGGTATTGTTAAACTGATCTTGCGCCGTAACCGTGAAGTTAAAGGCGCTGCCCGCCGTCGCGCTCGCTGGGGCAGCCACAGCGAAGTGCGTTGCTCCAGCTGCGGCTACCGCGATCGTATTGCTCGTGCCGGTGATGGAAGAGGTAACGGTATCGGTCGCCGTGATCGTCTGGTTGCCGGCCGTCTTCAGCGTGGCGCTGAAGGTTCCTACACCACTGCTCAACGTGCTATTGGCAGGCAGCACCGCCGCGCCGTCTGTGCTCGTGAAGTGAACGGTCCCCGCATAACTGGTCGCGGTGTTATTAAACTGATCCTGCGCCGTGACTGTGAAGTTAAAGGCCGTGCCAGCAGTCGCGCTCCCTGGTGCCGACACCGCGAAGTGCGTCGCCACCTGCGCACTTACCGCGATAGTATTACTCGTGCCGTTGACCGAGGCGTTGCCCGTGTCGGTCCCGGTAATGGTCTGGTTACCCGACGTCTTAAGTGTCGCACTAAAGGTCCCCGTGCCGCTGGCCAGAGTGGTATTCGCCGGCAACACGGCCTGACCGTCGGTGCTGGTGAAGTGGACCGTGCCCGCATAACCAGTCGCGACGTTGTTAGCGCCATCTAGCGCGGTGATCGTGAAGTTAAACGGAGTGCCCGCTGTGGCACTGGCCGGAGCGGTGACCGAGAAGTGCGTCGCCGCGCCCGCTGCTACCGCGATCGTGCCGCTGGTTCCCGTGATCGAGTTCGTGACGGTATCCGTCGCGGTGATCGTCTGGTTCCCAGCCGTGTTCAACGTTGCGCTAAAGATGTGGGATCCGGCATCGCCGTTGGTAAAGGTATAATTAGCCGGCAGGCTAGCGGCCCCATCCGTGCTCGTGAAATGGTCTGTCCCCACATAGTTGACATCCACATTGTTAAATTGGTCCAGCGCGACGACGGTCACAGAGATTGCCGTGCCAGCCGTAGCGGTCGATGGCGCCGTCACCGAGAGATGTGTCGCGGTAGCAGGAGCTACGTTAACGTTAGCGCTGCCGGTAATACTGCTCGTGACCGTATCGGTAGCGGTAACGGTCTGGCTGCCAGCCGTGACAAAGGTCACGCCGTTGGTAAAGGTACGCACGCCGGCATCTCCTACCGTGAAAGTATAATTGGCCGGCACCGACGAGCCCGCGCCAGAATCGCTCTTGGTAAAGTGGGCGGTGCCCGTGTAACCGGTAGCCACATTCTCATTCGCATCGCGCGCCGTGACAGTAATGCTGAACGGCGAGCCGGCCGTCGAGTTAACGGGCGCGGTGACGGTAAAGTGCGTGGCCGGTCCAGCGGTATTCGTCAACGAGAAGGTAGCTGGCCCACTATAACCCGTGGCGGCAGCCGTTACCGTGTAACTGCCGATAATATTGTTCGCGGTGGCAGTTACCGACGTTACTCCGCTGGCATCAGTCGGACTAGGACTCGTCAAGTTAGCGCTGGCTCCGTTTCCAGCGGGGTTTGGCGTGAAGGTGACTGTGACGCCGACAATAGGTGTTACGCCCGACTCGGAAACAGTAGCTTGCAAAGGATTGGCGAAAGCAGTGCCGTTGATTGTGCTCTGCGGCGTGCCTCCGGTCGCGGTGATCTTGTAGTTCGCCTCGACCGCGCCGATGTCCACGGTAGTATTAATCACCCGCGGGAATCCTGGGCCGCGCTGATCCACTGGCAGCGGTTCGGCCGTGTTCGCATCGTTATCCAAGTCGAAGGTATCCGGCGGCAAGAGCGCGTTACTACCATTATTAATTGCGAGGCCGCCCAGGACAGGCAGATGCGTTTGAGTCGGACCTCCGTTATTCCCAAGCGTCGTGTTGATTACAGTGGCGGTATTGAGCGTGCCCGAGCCCGCGTTGCCTACGATATTGCCGTGAGCCGCGTCAGTGCTCTTGTCAACGAGACCGCCGGCAGTCGCAGAATCGCCAATCAGGTTGAACGAGCTGGAAGAATCGACTGTGCCTGCAATATCGTCCGGCGTTGTCCCCGTGCCGTTGAAGTTACCCGCGACGATGGTGTTCTTAAGTGTGATCGTTCCATCAACGCGGTATAGACCGCCGCCGACGTTGCCACCCCCGCCGTCGGAATCGGTGCGGTTTTGCGTCACGGTGACGTTGGTCAGGGTAATGGTGCCGCTAACATTGTTCAAAATTCCGCCGCCATTTCCCTTGGCCGTGTTACCGCTGATGGTGCTGTTAACCATCTGCAATGTGCCGCCTTCATTATTAATGGCGCCGGAGTGGTCGGTGTCCGCCGAATTGCCGCTGATCGTGCTGTCGAGAACCGTGAGCGTCGCGCCCGTCCTATTATATATCGCGCCGACAGAGTTGGTACCGTGATTGCCGGTAATGCTGCTGCCGCGGATCGTCATCGTCTGGTTATTACCATTGAAGATGGCGCCGCCGAAATCAGCCGAATTCCCACTGACGTTACAGAAGTTGAGCGTGAGCGTCCCCTCGTTGTCGATAGCACCGCCATCGTCCCCAACTACCTTGCCATTAGCGAAGGTAAGTCCCGAGATGGTTACGGTCTTTCCAGCTTGGACCTGAAGGACTCGGAAGTTAGTCGCGGCGGCCGCGTCGCGTTTAACGGTGAGCAGCGTGGCGCCCGGACCGGTAATGGTCACATTCTTAGCGACCACCAGTTGGCCACTCGCGTCCAGAAGGTTGATGGTATGCGGATTGCCGTCGAAGAAGTTCACCGCGCCGCCGGCAGTTGTGTTTGAGAACGTGATCGGCGCCCCGTCACAGACCTGGCTCAACGCATCGCGCAATGAATCCGCCCCGCTGTCGTTCGTGTTCTTAACGATCGCCGGGTTAGAGCAATTCACCACGTTTTGGGCAACGATATTGGACGTTGAGGGACTCAGGTTTACATCGCCGCTATATTGACCGGTGATCTGGTGCGGCGATCCGGCGACGCTCAGACTCGAAGTGGTGCAGGTCGCCTGGGCCGAAACCAGGGGCTGGACACTGTTACCGCCATTTTCGGTGCAGACGAGAGGCGTAGCGCCGTCGAAGAACTGCACGGTCCCGGTAGCTGTATTTGGCGAAACCGTCGCGGTAAAGGTAACTGGCAGGCCGTTGCCAGACGGATTTTGGGAGGACACCAAGGCTGTCGTGCTCCCCGGTTTCACCACTACCGTGAACTGCCGCTGGAAGGTGTCGACTCCGCCGTTACTCGTCCCGCCAGTGTCCTTCACCGTGACGGTAATGTGAGCTGTCCCTGACTGACCGGCCACAGGCGTGTAGCTCAACGATCCGGTAGTGTTCGGACTGGTGTAGGTCACCGTCGGATTAGGAATGAGCCCTGTGTTATCCGACTGCGCGGTTACCGTGATAGGAGTTTGTCCCGACTCATTGGGCGGACCGGTAGTGATTCCCGAGAGACCTACTGTCTGTTGCCCGGAATTGATATTGATCGCGGCCGGATCGGGAATGGCGTTCAAGGTGGGCGGATCGTTCACCGCTGTCACATTGATGTTAAAGGTCTGAACGGCCGACGTGTCGACGCCTCCGTTGGCCGTGCCGCCATTGTCGTGGATCTTTACCGACACAATCGCGGTGCCATTGGCATTCGCGGCCGGTGTGTAAGTCAGGTCGCCGGTTGCGGAGACTGCTGGCTGACTGGAGAACAACCCATTGTTGTTGTTCGTGACAATGAAATCGACTACTTGGCCCGACTCATTCGGTGGTCCCGCGGAAATATTGGTAGCCCAGCCATTCACCGTCTGCGGGCCCGCATCTTCCAGCACGGTTTGATCGGCTCCCTTGGTAAAGCTCGGCGCGTCGTTGACGGAGTTTACCGTGATGTTCACCAAGGCACCAGCAAGCGCGTACTGTCCGGGCGGTGTCGCTGTCCCGTCGGCGCCATTCCAGCCGAAGCTATCGCTGCCGTTGTAATCGGCGTTCGGCGTATAGGTGAGCAGAGCAAAGTTCGTAAACTCAACCGGGAGCATTCCCGCCGTAATCGTCGTCCCGTTGTTCTTCAGCACACCATTCGAAGGCAATGAAGTGACCTTGATCTTCTGGAGCGTGTCGCCAGCGTTCGGATCGGTGAAGCCAGGCGTGAAGTCGGCCGCCGCGAAAGTCTTCACCGCGTCCTCGTTCAGGCTCACCGAGACGTTCGAGACAACCGGCGGCTGCTCGACTTGCGTCACCGTCGGATCGGAGGCGCCTCCAACAGTCGGATCATCGGTCAGCACATCGCTGAAGCTGGCCGTCGTGCTATGGACGGTTCCCTGGTTCGAAATCGAAGTGGCGGTCGTCGCGCCAATCTGGACGGTAAAGGTAACTACGACCGACTTTCCTTTGGGCAGCGTGCCGATGGTTAAGGGCGAGCCGAGGAAATGAGTTCCGGTCACACTACCGGGAATCGCGCCCAGCGCCTGACCCTTGGCCGGCAAGCGGCGTTCGCCTTTTGTCAGGAACCCATACATCAAACTGTCGCGGTCCTTCTCCTCGTAAGAATCGGGAAGCCCTAGCGCGTGACCCATCTCGTGCATGATCGCGGTGAGTAGGTCGATGCGGCCAGCCGCAGCGCTTGTTGGATCGGTGTAACGCCGGTTGCCCGAGATGTTCGTCGAGAACTGCGCATCATCACTCCCAACGAACCAGGCGTTTCCGCCCGCATTCGCGTCAACGCGAACCAGATCGCCGGCCGCTTCGCCGAGATGCAAGCCAGGCAGGTCGGCGAGCTCGAATTTCATTCGTTGCAAGACGGCCAGTTGTTCAGTCGTTAGGCCACTTGCTTCCCACCGCTCGCGCGCCTCGGCGACAACGTTGTTGAGATCAAGCTCACTGACGGGGCCGGGCGAGGTCTTAGCATTCTCCAAGCGCCTCGACACAGATGCGACCTCGGGAACGCTGGTGGTTACGGCAATCGTCGAAGGCGAAGGCTTGGACAAGCGGGGCGTCGTTACCGGAGCCGCTGGACAAGTTCCAAGGGAAGACGCTTCCACGCCTCCAGCAGCCAGCATCAATGGCGGCGGGCACGTTCCGAACCAGGATGCCGGGTTAGAGGCATCGTTAAAGGCAAAGACCGCTTGCGCATTGCTTCCCGAGAAGGTGGTGTTGGCCGCCACGAAGTTTTGCAGGGCGGTATCGTCGGTAGTGCCGCCTCCATAACCCGGGAACCCAACGTGGCAATTTCCTTCCTGCTCGATGACGATACCAGCAACAATAGCCGAGGAAGCGTTGGCCCCGATATTAATGATGTTCTTTAACGCGCCCGCGCCGCCGACGGTGAAGCAAGACTTGTTAGTATCCGGACTGCCACTGCTAACGGTATTCGAGCCCGTTTGCAGGTACATGCCGGCGAAACCGCTCGTCTGGTCGATAGTGTCAATGGTGTTACTCTGGATGGTCGCTGTCATCAGGCCCGCGACCGGATTGTGGTTCAAGAGGTCGATCCCGCCTCTGCTGGCCAATACGCCAGATACATGATTGTTCGTAATAGTCACCGTATACGTGCCGGCGCCATCAATGAAGGCGGCGATACCGTCGCCTTGCGTCGAACCGCTGCCGGAAGTGCCCTGGATACCTATGACGTTGCTGTCAATGGTGCCGGTAAAGGAGCAGTTGGTGCCAGTACCTTTAGTGAGCGCGAGGGCGGCGCCATGCGCTCCCTGTATGGTGTTGTGACCGAGGTTGTAGGTAAACGTAATGTTGTTCGACGGGCCGCCGCCGCCGATCGTTACACCGCCGCCGCCCGAAACGATGTTCGCATTATTATTTGTAAGCGAATTGCCGAGGGCGTTCGTGGCGCCACCGAAAATAAGGTCAGACGAGATAGTGCCGATGAGATTGAGCTGGAATAGGTCGCTACGCCCGGATGTCATCGCGCAGCCCTGCACGGTTACATTCAACGTGCCGCCCGTCCCTTGGATACCTAAAGCATCGCCGCTCGCATTTCCCGCAGCGGTGTTAGTCGCAAAACGGCAGCCGGTGAGGGTTATGCGATTGAGCGTCTCGCCGTTATTGTTAAACACGTGGAACGCATCGGCGATCGCGTTGGTAAAGCTGCAATTTGTGATTGTGGCCGAAGTCTTCAGGCCCGTGAAGTAAACGTCGCCTTCGCCCACTCCGCTCACGCTTGTGCCGTTAGTAGTTGAGCTACTGACATTCGAGGCGGTCAGAGTAAAGCCAGTGACGTTGTTGCCCAGGATGCCGTAGTTATCGAAATCATTGAGCTGCATCCTCGTCAGCGAGACACTCGACGTGTTGTTGAGGTAGATTCCTATGCCGCCGGTCGTGGTGCCATCCGTGCCGGTCTTATGCTGAATAGTTCCACCGGTGCAATCGGCCGCGTTAGGCGCAGTAATCGTTGCTGCTGTGCCCGGCGCATTAGGTGTTACCGCGCCACCGCATTGACCGTTCGAATTGCCGGTGATGGTGAGTCCGGCGAGGGCGCCTGTGGTATCCAGGATAATGCCATTGCCCGCGCTGCCTGAACCTGTCCCCGCGCTGATGCTGCGGAAGGTGAGACCGTTTGAGCCGATGCCGGTGTTCGCGACATTCAGTGCCGTCCCTGTCGTCGTGATAATGGTATTAACGACCGCAGTGCCAGCGGCGCAGTCGTTGGTCGCGCACACATTGACAGTGCCTCCGTTCGTGGCCGTGAAGGCTGCATTCGTGGTGGTCGCCAAGGTCAACCCTCCCTTGAAGGTGAAGGTCGCGGTTCCGCTTTGATCGTTGTTATCGAGTAAGATTCCTGTTCCGCTGTCACTAACCAGCTGGCTGAAAGTCACCACGCCGGCTCCGCGATTTACTATATTGATTGAATGTCCCGACGTCGCGGTGATCGGCGCATTGATCGCGCAGGTGCCCGCGCCGCCGGACAACGAGATGCCGTTGCCCGTGGTGCCCGAGATCGCGACGTCGCTCGTAGTCGCGTTGCCGATCGTAACGGAATTGATGTTTGTTCCGGCGATGCCGCTCGTTGAAGCGCCGGTCACATTCAAGCCCACGATCGTGTTTCCCTCGCCCAGGGTGATCGCATTGCCGCTGGCATTACTGAGAGTGGGTTTGGTTCCGCCGATCGACGGGCGGGCCGGCGTGTCATTGCCCGGCGTGAATCCAAGCAACAGACTGTCAAAGCTTGTCCCCACCGCCCCTTGTCCCGCTAACACTTCTCCGTTTTCCAATGTGACGCCCGCAGTGTAACTGCCCGTATAGGCAAAGATCTTTTGGTTCGCCGCGTCTACTGTCGCCACTTTCGTAAGCGTCTTGTAAGGCAACGCCAGCGTGCCCTTCCCGGTTGTGTCATCACCCGTCGCGGAATTCGCGAACCAGACGACCGGTCCTACCACCGTTACGGTGACCTTGCCTACGTTGCTACCCGCCGGCGTCCCCGCCACGCCATTGCTGATCGTATAAGTAAAGGTGTCTGTGCCAGTGAATCCCGGAGCCGGGGTGTAGGTGAACTGGCCCACTGTCGCGCCCGAGGTGACCATGGTCACTGTTCCATTGTTGGCGCTGGTCGAGTCGAACGCGGTGATCGTCAGCGCAGTGAGTGCTATCGCATTCCCGCCGCTGTAACCGGCAAAATCGTTGGACACGACGCTGAACCCGCTCGTCGCCGTGTTCACGCTCATGTTCGCGACCACGTTCTGCGGGTAAGTGTCGTCAATCGCCACCGCGGTGGCCGTCAGCGTGTTCGCTACATCCGTCGTGTTTGTGGGCGCCGCATCGGTCAACTGCACGCCGGTCGCATCAGTCGTTCCGGCAGCGTTGCTGTTGCTGATGGTGATCGTGTAAGTGACGTTATCGCCCGGATTTTTCTTTGTCGTGTTCGGGGTGACACCGTCATCCTTCGTCGCCGTGACGGCCGGTGCCGCAATCGCGGCATGCGAAACGAAGAAAAGTGCGAGCGCGAGGACGCGGAGGCCGGAGATCCGAGGCCGGAAATCAGCCAGTCTCCGAAACGAAAAGGCGGTTAGTCGATCAAGCAGGGAGGAAGTGTGTGTTTTCAAGGCGTCGTGGAGTGAGCAGTTTTGGGACCGGTCGGTGTAGTTTTTAAAGGGATTGCGGAAACGTGTAAAGAGTAATTTGCGGCGTTGTTATCAAATAAATTTCAGGCCTGTGATTTGAGCTTCGGATCTTCGAACGCGACCTCGATTTTCGATGCGGTATCGAACGCCTCGCGCCAGTGCACATCCTCCAGGAGCGCTGCGTCGATCCAGCCGCGAGTGTCCTTCTTCACCTGCTTGCCGAGCAGGACGTAAAGCCACACCCCAGCGTCCGAATAGGATTGACCGAAAATCTCACGGACCCGATCGAACTCTCCGACCGCCTGCTTCGCCGTCATTCCCAAAGCCGGCTTGATCACACTCGAAATCAGGGGCGTCATCAGCGCGCTTTTCACGTCGTCGCTTCCGGCCAGCACCGCGAACGCCGGCAGCTCGCGCACGAACGCCGCCGCAATCGGAAGGGCTGCTTTTGCCGTCGCCGTCGCCTTTACCAATTGCGCTTTCCAAATCGCAAAATCGGCGCCTTCTGGAATTCCCGCCGAACGCGCGTCGCCCGTTCCACGCATCGCCACCGTCAGCGCCTCCGGCGTTTTGGTTGGGCGATTCAGGAGCTTGAGTTCGCTGCTGTCGAGCGCGCCGAGCGGATCGTCGAGCTGCTTCGCGAGCGGATCGTAGCTCAACGCATCATGAGCAAAGACGGCGTTGTCTTTCCCACCGAGTTGCGAAAGTTTTCTCGCGAAATCGGCCGCGGAAAGATTCTCGATGACGTGCCCGCCGCCATTCGCGACGAACGAAAGCGAATTCTCCTTGGCGTAGAACCTTTGGAACGGACTTCGCAGAAGTGCTTCCGCCGCTTTGGCGAAATCGTCTACTTGGACGAGAACGCGCAGTCCCGCGTTATTGTCCTGATGAAAATGGCCGAGTACGGACGCGCCCGTGATTCGCGCCACCGAGCTGTAGCTCGCAACGAAATCGAGGAGCTTCAGTTCAGTCGCGTCGAATGAGAGGACGCCCGGCGTTTTCTCGAAACTAAATAGCGATTGCGGCCGCAGAACGCCGCCACAAAGCAACAGCGATCCGACGCGAAGAAAAGAGCGGCGGTCGTGGATCATTCAAATGCTTTCGGGCAAACTGGGACAGCCCGAGTTGAACCATGAAATGCGGATTGAGGTCAAGGCTTTTTACCTAAAGTGACGAGTGACATGTGACCTGTGACGAGTTGAAGAAATTGCAGCCGCGTGCACCACCCGCCGCTCACGTCAACGTCACTTTCTTCTCTTTCCCCTTTACACGTCACACGTCACACGTCACACGTCACTTCTTCATGGATCTCGCCAAAGTTACCTGCGAACAATTCGCCGCCTGTTTGAATCAGGATTTCGAGATCGTTTTTTCTGACGGCACGCTGCCCGTGAAACTTTCCGAAGCGCGGCCGCTTGGCGTTCGCCCCGAATCGATCCGCGAACCGTTCGCTCTAACCTTTGTTGCTGGCCGGCCGCTGCGATTGCCCCAGGGCATTTACAAAATGCGCCACGCGCAAATTGGCGAGATGGAAATTTTCCTCGTTCAGGTCGCCGCCGATCAGGCCACCAGCACCTTCGAAGCGGTGTTTAACTAGGAGATCTCTTACAGAAGGCAGCAAAAGAAACAAAGATTTTCAAACTTGGCCCAATCCGATTCCTTCGCGTGGTACGCGTCCTTCCGTTCTTTTCAATTCCCTTTCCACTCCATCAACAAGTAGACGCCTTTGTCTTCCATTTCCCGAAATCCGAGCCGCTGATATAACCCGAGCGCGTGATTGAAACGCTCGACGTGGATCGTGAGCGATTTGCCGGCTGATCGCGCTTCCTCCTGCAAATCGCGCAGCAACTGCGTCCCGATCCCGGAGCCGCGGAACTCCGGCAGCAATGTGATGTCGACGATCCGGATCTCTTTTTCCCAGCGCGCCACGTAGAGCCGCCCGATCGGCCAGCCATCGCGTTCGATGATTTGAAACGATGCTTCCGGATAATTCGCCGCATAGTACGCGCTCTGCGCGTCGAACTGCCGCCGGCAAAAATCCGTTTTCTGTTGTTCGCTCCAATCCGTGATCGCCAGCTCTTCCGCGCGGCTGCTCGCATACACGCGAGCCAGAAATGAGGTGTCCTCCGGTGCGACTGGTCGAAGACTCAGTGACTCGCCCATTTGGGACTCGTCACTCGTCACTCTCTTTACGTCCTCGGCGGATACACTCCCTGCAGCGCGATGTTGAAATAGAAAGTCAGGTACGGCTGCATGTTGTTGTGCGGCTGGTCGCCGCCTGCCGGCGTCAGGGTGCTGTCACTCATCCCGGCCAGAGCGGGTTGTGGATTGACGTCTGGCACGTAAGCGGCCGCATTGGCGGACCTAGCCATCGACCGACTGGGCGTCGGCGCCGCCTGATCGGCGGGAAGATTCGCAGCATTCATGATATGCGGATGCGAGGGGATCTCAGATTCAAGCAGGGTCACGGTCTGCGAGCCGCCGGTTTCTCCCAAGTCATGCAAAGAGAGACCCGGGCCCTGGCCGGGATGCATCGGGGCATTACCTTCCAGGTTGGGAAGGGCGAAGGTCGATTTGCCATCGCCGCCGTAAGTCGTGCCGAGCAACGAAAACAGGGCGGTGTTTTGCGAAATGGGCAGGATCTGGCCGTTGCACCAAGCCCACCCTTTAGGCGCGAAGTTGAACGGAAAGATTCGGATTTCAGCTAAAAATGGATCGGCCATAAAATTTCTCCTAGGTTGGTGATGGGAAAATCCCGAAGAGTGAAATGATGAAGTCCACACACAGATAGGGCTGGAAGTTATCGTGCGGCTGGCTGCCCCCGACGGAACCGACGGCGCGAGGGCTCATCGCCACAGAAGGCGCCTGATCCTTGTAAAAGAGAATCGCCCCGCTCATTTGATCGAGGACGTTGCCTTGTGGATTGGCGCCGGTGCCGGTGTTTTGATTCGCGACCATCGCGTGAGTGTGGGACGCGATTTGTTGCACCGTCAGCGTCACCGTTTCTACGCCACCGGTTTCAGCGAGGATGACGCCATTACCCTGGTGAAGGGGGATGCGGCCGCGCAGATCCGGAAGCGCGAAGGTCGATTGCCCGTCGCCGCCGTAGGTGGTGCCGATCAAGTTGAAAAGGGTCTCATTTTCCGAGATGGGCAGCAGTTGCCCTTCACAAAACATCCATCCGGCGGGGGCGAAGTTCCCCGCGAACATTCTTATCTCTCCGACGTAAGGTTGGGCCATAAATTTTTCCTAGGTTGGTGACGGGAATATTCCCTGAAGGGCGATACAAAAAGTGAGAACTAGATACGGCTGCATGTTCTGATGCGCCTGGCTGCCTCCTACCGGGGAGATAGTCGCTGGGTTGATTGAAGTGAGATTGGCTGGTTGCGCATAAGCATTGTTAAAGGCGCCCAAGAGGGCGCCGCCGGGTATGGCCGCCGTCCCGTTGGCATTTGTGCCGTTAGCGACGTGCGTATGAGTGGGAAGCTCAGCTACGGAAAGGGTATGGGCCGTTTCCCCGCCTTTCTCGCCCAGGGTGAATCCGCTCCCTACGTGGATCGGCGCGCGGGCCCGCAGATCAGGCAGCGCGAAATTCACGCGCCCATCGCCGCCGAACGTCGTGCCGAGGAGCGAGAAGAGCGCCTGGTTCTGGTTGATCGGCATCAGTTGCCCGTTGCACATCGCCCAGCCTTTCGGCGCGAAACTGAAACTCATGATTCTGATTTCGGAAAGGAAAGGTTCAGCCATGGTGAATGAGGCGGTTGAGGTTTAGCGAGGGATGTCTAGGCTACTAAGTTGGGGAATTTGGGATCAAGGAGTTAATAGGTGTGAGTGGAGCCCGTTGTTATCGGACGCGCAAAAAGCTGTCCAGCTTTTTTTGCGTTTTTGTTTTGTCATCCTGAGCGGAGTCGAAGGATCTCTAATTTTTCCGGGTGGCATCGAGCCGACAGAATAGATAGAGATCCTTCGACAAGCTCAGGATGAGAACGAAATGAACTGGAAAGAACTCAGAACAAAGCTGACCCGAAAACATAACGCGCCGCCGCGGCCGGTCCGCCATCTCGCGCGGCTCGCCTTCATCGCATTCCTCCTCACCTTCATCATCTCGCGCATCTGCGTGATCCTCATCATGACGCGCCGGATGCCGAACCTGTTTTTCCACGCGGGCGGCACCCACGTGCATCATCTCAACTACGGGATCTTCCTTCTTGCAACGACCTGCGCCGTCCTCCTCTTCGCGCCCTGGCCGCGGGAACGGCGCGGGCTCTGGGCGTTGCTCTACGGCCTCGCCATGGGACTCACTTTCGACGAGTTCGGAATGTGGCTGAATCTCGGCGGCAGCTACTGGCAGCGCGCCAGTTTCGACGCCGTCATCGTCGTGCTGACGGCATTCGGATTGATCGCGTTCGCGCCCCGATGGGAACGTGTCCGCTCCCACCACTTCGTTACCGGCGGCGTTCTTCTCGTCATCGTCGGCTCTTTCTATCTCATCCTTTTCAAATCTCTCCGGCACGCGAACGAGATGCTGATGCCGCATCTGATCGAGATCGAACAGAGTGGACCACGGTAAGAAAGAAAGAATTAACCGCGGATTAAGCGGATGACACGGATAGGGAAGAAGGCGGGAAGGTGATCGACACGACGCCGCGTGCCGGCTATTTTCATATTCTTATCCGCGTAATCCGCGGCCCTATCCCTCCGGAATGCCAAAGATTCTTCATGAGCAACCGAGTGGTGCCATCATCGGCATCGGCATGGAAGTCCTTAATGATCTAAAACCAGGATTGGATGAGTCTCTTTACGAACGGGCGATGGTAATCGAGCTGCGTCGCAGAGGCCATTCTGTAGAAACGCAGCGCTCCTTCCCAGTTTTCTATCGCGGCGAATTAATCGGCACTCTGATCCCGGATCTGATCGTCGATAGCTCCATCGTTGTTGATCCCAAAGTTGCGTCTGCATTCAATGAAGCGCACGTCGCCCAAATGATCGGATACTTGAACATCACCGGCCTTGAGCTCGCCCTCCTCTTAAACTTCAAGAACGCTCGTCTCGATTGGAAGCGCGTCGTGAGGCAAGCTCCCTCCACCGAAGTTCCCGATCTCCAAGCCTAAATTCCTATCCACGTCATCCGCGTAATCCGCGGTCAAAATTTCTTCACCTCGGTCTTCGCCGGCGGAACGGGATCTTCCGTTCCAAACGGCACCCGCGGCATGCAGCGAAACAAGCGCGAGGTCGTGAGCCATAGGCCTTTCGGGAAACCGTGCGCCAGCATCGCTTGTTCGGAATAAACGGAACAGGTCGGCTTGAATCGGCAGCGCACGATGTATTTCCCCGGCCGTTGCAGGATCAGCCGATAGCCTTTGATGACGATCGTATTGTAAAGCACGACCGACACCTGCCGGTTCGGCGGGCGCGTCCAGTCGCATAGCGCCGCAATCGCGACGACCGCGCACGCGATGAGAACAATCCGGCGCCGTCTCGTTAGGCCTGGCCGCAATGCGGACACGTCGCGAGGCCTTCGAGCCGTTTCTTCCCGCAATGCGGACATGGCACCAGGTTGCCTTTCGGCCGGGTCACCAGATGCATGATCAACCCCACGGGCCACACGACCCAGCCGAGGATCGTGACCAGTTGCGCGTTCTCGGAGTTGCGCGCCTTCGCATCTTTCATGACCCAGATGCCGGTGAAAATCCAAGCCGCGAGCGAGCCGGCAATCAAAAGGAAATAAACAACGCAGCAGGCGACTCCCACCCCCGTGGCGCCCGCGATCGCGGCGGCGTCTTGAGCGCTCGGCGAATTATTCGTTGCCGGCGATGTGCGTTGGGCCAGGGCGTTCGCGGTGATCAACAGAAACGGCAATGCGGAAATCAATCGCTTCATGTTTGAAATCCTTAGGCCCTGGCGAGTGCAACTGTCAATGGAATTGCCGAGCTAACCGGAAAAACCGCCGCGCCCGTACACGAGAATCGCCGCGCCTGTCCACGACAGCCGCGGCGATAAATTTTCTCGCGAGATGAACTACGGAGTCGGTCCGCCTGGAATCGTCTTCGGACGCGTCACCAAATGCACGATCAAGCCGACCGGCCAAACGAGCCAGCCAAGCACCACGACGAGCGTGCGATTTGGAGAGTTGCGCTTCTTCGAGTCTTTCATGATCCAAATCGCGACGAACAGCCAGATCGCAATCAGGATGAGATAGAAGATGCAGACGCCGCCGAGAATTCCCGCGGCCGCTGCCCCGCTGATCTCAGGTGTCGTGCTGGCATCCTGCGCCAAGAGGGCCGACGCGGACAGAAAAACAAACGGTGAACCAATTAAGAGTCGCTTCATGGCTGGGTTGATTAGCGGTTTTGACTCTAAGGTGTCAACGGAATTTCCAAGTTTTTTTCCCGGGGAAGCGTCGACGCGAACGAGGCTAGTGCTTCGTCATGCCCTCAGTGATCCCCTGCAAAACTGCGAGCCCCCCAAAAAGGAGAATCCAAACGAGCCAGCTCGCGACGGCGACATATCCGATAATCAGACCAGCCATCGCGAGACCGTGACCTTCCAATTCCGGGTTCGCCTTGATCCGCGACAACGCGACATGACCGCAAACAATTCCGCCGATTGCCGCCATCAGGAAAAATCCGCAACAGAATCCGCACAAGCCGAGGATGCTGAAGATCAGCGAGAGGGTTGCAAGCTGTTCGGTCTTGCGTTGCGGCACGACGACTGCCGCAGTCGGCACAACCGCGGCGGGTGAAACCGGCGCCGCTGCGGGCGCGCTGGCCGGGGCGACCGCACTTACACCGGGCACGGTTGAGAGCGCGGCCCAACCTGCGGCACCTTCGTACCATGCTTGATCGGTCAGGCGCAATGTTCCGGCCGCGAGTTGCCGATTCACTTCCTCTAGCGAATAAACGCCCAACTCTTTCCCATCCCGCGCGACGTGGATTTGCATGCGCCATTTTGTTTAGCGACTGCGGACCAGCGTCAAGCGCAAACGCGCTCGCGCTCGTTGCAAAAACGCTTGTCAGATTTCGCCGCGCTCGCCAGCATCCGCCCTTATGGACGAACCCACGAAATCAAAAAAGCCGTTGGTCATAGGTCTGGTTCTGCTGCTCATTTTCGCCGGGCTCTATGTTTTCGTTCTAAACGCATACAAGAACGAAAGTAATAATCGCGCCGCCGAACTGACCGCCGACACCGCCAAAGCCGGCGAAAACCGGATCGACGTTAGCGGACGCATCGTGACCGCGGATCCGATCAAGGGCGACGTCGTCGTGCGGCTCGAGTTTACTCCGCACGGTTCGTTCGCGTCGGGCGAAGGCGGAGCGCTCGCGCGCGATCTCGATCTCTTCGTTTCCAGCGCGACGGGAAAGAACGTGCACGAATTCAAAAAGGGGAAACGGATGAGTCCGGTCGAAGCGGTGGTCGAGATTTATGAAGGCGAGCCGATGGATTATCCATTCGATACGCACCAGGCGGAGCTTTCATTTTTCTTCGAGCCATCGGCCAAAGGCGGCGAAGCGGGCGGAAGCGAAGCGATCCCCGTCGCGGTGGAAATGCGCGGTTCCGTCGCCGGTCTGCGGCTCGACACCGAATACGCGAAAGAGAACACGCCCGATCACGCCGTGATCGACATCAACATTCAGCGCGCGACGACCGCCGTTTTCTTCTCCGTCTTCATCATGATCGCGATGTGGGCGCTGGTCATCGGCGTGATTTCGCTCGTGTATCGCGTCTTCGCCGGCCATCGCAAAATCGAAATCTCGATGTTCTCGTTCCTCGGCGCGCTTCTCTTCGCTTTCCCGGCGTTGCGCAACAGCCAGCCCGGCACGCCGCCCATCGGAACGATGAGCGATTTCATCGCCTTCTTCTGGGCCGAAGTAATCATTGCGCTTTCCTTGCTCGCGGTCGTTCTGCGCTGGCTGATTCGCGGACCTGGCGGAGACGCGCCAAAGTAGCCGAGTGAGCACCGGCCTGCCGTCGCTTTTCCAACGCTATCCAACGCTGCAAGCGTGCGAGAGAGATCTGCGCGCCGCCTTTGATTTACTCAGCGCGGCCTTTCGCAGCGGAAACAAACTTCTGATTTGCGGCAACGGCGGCAGCGCCGCGGACAGCGAACACATCGTCGCCGAATTGATGAAAGGTTTTTTGAAACGCCGGCCGATTCCCGCTAGCGACGCCGCGAAATTGGAAGCCGCGGGTGGAAAAGAAATCGCGAACCGGCTCCAGGGAGCGCTCGCCGCGATTTCGTTGCCATCGCAAATGTCGCTTCTTACTGCGACCGCGAACGACGGCGACTACGACCTGACGTTCGCGCAACAAGTTTACGGGCTCGGCCGGGCAGGGGACGTGTTGCTCGCGATCAGCACCTCCGGAAAAGCGGCGAATGTTTGTAACGCGGTGATAGTCGCAAAAACGTTCGGGTTAAAATCAATCGCGCTCACCGGAAAATCCGGCGGCAATCTCGCGCCCCTCGCCGATATCGCGATCAAAGTTCCATCCGACAACGTCGCCGAAATCCAGGAGTTGCATCTCCCGGTTTACCATTGGCTCTCGACCGAGCTCGAAGCAGAGTTTTTTTCCTAAATCACGCGCTCGTTGCCGCCATCGATCGGAATTTGCGCGCCGGTCGTTTTCGCAAAGAGCGGTCCGCATAATTCTGCCGCCAATTCGCCGACATCGACGCTGCGCACTTCCGTCTTGAGGACGTTGTTGCGTTTGTATTCTTCGACGGACATTCCGTAACTCGCGGCGCGCGCTTTCAGGACGTCGTCCGTCCAGATTCTCGTGTCGAAGACGGCATTCGGATGAAGTGTGTTCACGCGAATTCCCGATGCGCCCCATTCCAATGCGGCGACGCGCGCCAGCTGAGTAAGCGCCGCTTTCGAGGCGGAGTAGGCGGCAGCGCCGGGTCCGGGAGCCGCCACGTTTTTCGATCCGATGACGACGACGCGTCCACCGCGCGGCGCGAGTTTCAAAAGCGGATAGCATTCGCGCAACAACGTCAGGTTCGCATCGAGATTGACGGCAAACACGCGGCGCCATTCCGTGGCGTCGAGAGATTCGATCGGCGTTCCGGCGGGAAAAATTCCGGCGTTCAAAATCAATATGTCGAGTCCGCCGAAACGACGAACTGTTTTCTCCAACGCGTCCGCGACCGCTTCGTTCGAAGTCACGTCGCATTTCAATCCGAGATAATCCGGACGCTCTCCAGTTTGCTCTTCGATATCGAGGCCCACCACGGCCGCGCCGCGTTTCAACAAAGCATCGACACAGGCCTTTCCAATTCCGGAAGCCGCGCCGGTAACGCAGGCGATTTCGCCGGAGAACATCGGCGGATTTCCCGCGCGACGCAGCTTCGCCTGCTCGAGGTCCCAGTATTCAAACTCGAATAATTCTTCTTCCGAAAGCGCGCGATAACCGCCGAGCTTTTCCGCGCGCGTGATCACATCGATCGTGTGCGAATAGAGTTCGTGCGCGATCGCAGCTTCTTTTGCGGAGCGGCCCACGGTCGTTAGGCCAAGTTCCGGATCGAGGACGACGCGCGGCGCTGGGTCGAGCATTGTCTTCGGCTCTTTCGCCCGCGGCGCGTTCCGCGCGAAGTACTCACGATACGATTTCGCGTATTCGTCGACGTCGCGGCCGAGCATGGGCAGCCGTTTCGTCCGCAGAATGTGATCGGGCGTGGCCGGACCGCGCTGCGAAATTTCCCGCACGTTGCGCGCGCGCGCGAAGCCGAGCGATTTAGGATCGGTCGAAGCGCGGAGCACGACCGGGAAGCCGGCCGCCTTCGCGAGATCGGATCGCAACAGCGCGAGCTGCGGGCCGATTCTTGAAGCGGTCTCGTTAGGCCAGCGCAGTTCCCAGGCGTTCTGTTTTTTCAAATAATTTTCCGCGCGTTCCACGAGCGAAATCATCCGTGCGTACGATTCTTCGGCCGTGGCGCCGAAAGAAAACAAGCCGTGTTTCAGCAAAACCATCCCGATTGTCGACGGCTTCATCTCCGCCTCGATCTTTTGGGCGCACGCGCGCGCGAGCTCGAACCCCGGCATCACGTACGGCACCACGAGCACTTCGTCGCCGTAGATCTCGCGCACCCGCGCTTCGCCATCGTCGGTGTTCGTGATCGCGAGCAGCGCGTCCGCGTGGGTGTGATCCACGAACTTGTGCGGAATCACCGCGTGCAAAATCGTTTCGACCGATGGTGCCGGGGCGTCCGCGCGGGTCACGTTCGCCGCCAGTTCGTTGACCATTTGCGGATCGGACAACGCTTCGAGCCGGGCCAGTTTCAACAACGGCGCCATCCGCACCGGCGCGAACCCATTCACCTCGATCGTTTCCAAATCCCAGCCGCTGCCTTTGACGTAAAGAATTTCCTCCTCGTCGCCGACGACGTTGCGCTCGCGCACTTTGACGGACGTGTTGCCGCCGCCATGCAGCACGAGGGTGTCGTCACGCCCGAGCAAACGCGAGCTGTAGACGCGGAGTTCGAGGTCCGATTTGCATTTCGCGGCTTCGCCGGAATCCCAAAGGTTCTTCATCAGGTTGCGTGATCGTCATTGACACTGTGCGGTTCGCCGCCGGATACATCGCCCAAGTCACGCGCATGATCCTGCAAAACGATTTCAAACGCCAGTGGGATGAAGTCGGGGAGGCCGCGCTCGGCGCGGTGCGTCGCGTCGGTTCGAGCGGCTGGTACATTCTCGGCCAGGAAGTCGACGCGTTCGAGAAGGCGCTGGCGGAATTCTGGGGCGTCGATCACGTCGTCGGCACGGGCAACGGACTCGATGCCCTTGAGATCGGCCTGCGTTGTCTCGGTCTCCGGCCTAACGACAAAGTCCTCACCACTCCGCTGTCTGCTTTTGCCACCACTCTGGCCATTCTCCGCGCCGGCGGCGTGCCGGTCTTCGCGGACGTGGACAACACCGGCGCCATCGACCTCGCGCAATGCCGTGAGCTTCTCGAGCGCGACCGGTCGATTCGTTATTTTGTTCCGGTTCACCTTTACGGAATTCCGCTCGACCTCGAGAAGCTCGGCCAGTTGCAACGCGACTTCGGCCTTCGCCTAGTCGAAGACTGCGCGCAATCCATCGGCGCATCGGTCACCAAGCATCGCAGCGGAACCATCGGCCAGGTGGCAGCGACCAGCTTTTATCCAACGAAGAATCTCGGCGCACTCGGCGATGCCGGCGCGGTCCTGACGAACGATTCGGCGATCGCGGCGACGGCGCGTGAGCTGCGCAATTACGGCCAGTCGGCGCATTACGTTCATTCCCGCCTCGGCTTGAACAGCAGGCTCGATGAATTGCATGCCGCGATAATGCGCGACGCTTTTCTGCCAAGATTAAAAGTGTGGACGGAAAAGCGGCGCGCGATCGCGCAACGTTATTTGGGCGAGATCCGGAACCCGGCGCTCGAATTATTGCGGGTGAATCCCGGCGCGAACGCAGTCTGGCATCTGTTCCCGATTCTCGTCAGGCCCGAATCGCGTGCGAACTTTCGAGCGCACCTTGAACGTTGCGGCATCATGACCGGCATTCATTATCCGCACATCATCCCTGACCAAAGCGCGTTGGCCAGCGTCCCGTTTGAAAAGGCGAGCGCGCTCGAGAATGCCATTCGTTTTTCCCGCAGCGAAGTGTCGCTGCCGATTCATCCATTCCTGAGCCAACAGGAAGTGGAGAGTGTCATCGCGGCGTGCCATAACTGGTCTGAATGAAAGACGCGTTCGCAACCGCGAAGGTTTTGATCACCGGCGGTCTCGGTTTCATCGGCTCGAATCTGGCGCGTCGTCTCGTCGAGCTGGGCGCGGACGTGACCGTGATGGACAGCCTCATTCCCGACTACGGCGGGAACCTTTACAACGTCGAAGGCATTCGTGATCGCATCCAGATCAACGTCTCTGACGTGCGCGATAGCCACAGCCTCCGTCACCTCGTTCAGAACAAGAATTACCTTTTCAATCTCGCCGGCCAAACCAGCCATCTCGATTCGATGATCAATCCGATGGCGGACCTGGAGATCAATTGTCAGTCGCAACTTTCCATCCTCGAGGCGTGCCGGGCCGGTAATCCAAAAATCAAAATCGTGTTCGCCAGCACCCGCCAGATTTATGGAAGGCCGACGCGGCTGCCGGTCGACGAAACCCATCCGCTCAGTCCGGTCGACGTAAACGGCATCAACAAAATGGCAGGCGAGCAATACCACCTTCTCTACAACAACGTGCATGGCCTCGCTGCGACGGCGTTGCGGTTAACGAACACAATCGGCCCGAGGATGCGGATCAAGGACGCCCGCCAGACATTTCTCGGCCTTTGGGTGCGTCAACTCCTCGAAGGAAAACCAATCTCAGTCTGGGGCGGAAAACAGTTGCGCGACTTCACTGATGTCGAGGATGCGGTGGACGCATTTTTGATGGCGGCGGCAAGCCCGGCGACGAATGGCCAGGTCTACAATCTCGGCGGCAGCGAAGTCATCGATCTCGCAGGCGTCGCGAAATTGATGACGGAGGTCAACGGCGGTGGCACCTACGACGTGCGCGAATTCCCGGCTGACCGTCGCGCCATCGATATCGGCGATTATTACGCGGACTTCTCCAAGATCCGGACAGAACTAGGCTGGGAGCCGAAGCAGTCGTTGCGGGAAACGCTCACTGTTACCCTGGGTTACTTTCGCGAAACGCTCCCGCACTACTTGTAGCTTCATCGAGGATCGCGCTGACGGCTTCGGCAAAATTCGAAACGATCACATCAGGATCTTCGCGCAAGCTTTCGTCATAACCGTGATCGATAAACACCGCGCGACAGCCCGCGGCTCTCGCGCAATCAACATCCCGCCAACGATCGCCGATCAAGAAGCTGCGTTTTAAATCGATGGCATGCGCTGCCGCCGCGCGCAGCACCATGCCGGGCTTTGGCTTCCGGCACTCACAAGGCTCACCGTGATTGCTGCCGGCGTGATAACAGACTTCGATGCCGTCCAGCCATGGCAAAGCAGCGCGCAGCTTCGCGTGCATGGCTTCGACCGCTTCCATGCTCTGAGTTCCACGCCCGACGTCCGGTTGATTCGTAACCACAATCAAAATAAACCCGGCTTCCTTGAGTCGCCGGCAACCATCCGCGGCGTCGGGGTAAATCTCGAATTCGTCTGCGTGCGCGGGAGGGTAGGGGCGGCCGTCGCGGACCACTGGCCGATTGAGAACGCCGTCGCGATCCAGGAAGACGCAACGATTTATCGCGGCGATCAGGGACATGCAATCAAGGATCGTACTTCGGAACGCTCACGAAACGAGTGTGGTGGTCCCGCCGTCCTCCGGCATTCGTTGGGCGATGCTTTCAGCGTCACGTATCCGGGGGCGACTGTCCGCCACGGACCGGTGGGGTTCAATAAAGCGGCGGAGATAGATCGCGATGACCAGCAAAGTGGCGAAAGAGATTGGCTGAAGATAGCGCACCGTGTGGCCTCCAAATATGGTCGAAACGAGGAGCGTGACAGTTATGTGAACAAAAAGCAGAAAGGCGTATCCTCGCGTCGGCCGAAAAGCCACCGCAAGAGCCGCAGGCAATGGCGCCAATAAGATCAGGAAGTAATACGGCCAAGCCGCTACGGACCACTGTTGAAGAAAGCTCTCCGTCTGTTTTTTTGGATCGATTGCAAGATGAAAGCGTGAAGCGAGTAGGTCGCGCTGGTCCTCTTTCGGTGGATTGTTAAACCCGAAATCGGATCTCGCAGACGCCTTCATCGCAGCCGCACTCCAGTAGTCGGAATAAACGCGCCACCCCAGGTTCAGGACCGCCAGCGGATTCCGTCGCAGCGCGTTCATCGCAGTTTCCCGCGCGATTCTTTCGGCACTGGATCGTTCTGGATGGAGCTTCGAGAATCTGTCGATCAGATACCCAGGGACGAAGCGTTGGCCGTCCCTTGAATTCAGGTCCTTCAGATGAAACTCGTCGCCCTTTCTAATCACATCCGCAAGACCGGGATCGGGCGAGTCTTCCGGCTCCAGGACCGGCGACAAAATTGCGAGCTCGATGATCCCGGCTGCGTGCAAATACGCCGGCGGGCGATGAGAAATCCATCCATTTGTTCGCTTGTAGCCTTCGTGGAGCACAAACATCAGAAGCACACTGATCAACAAATGACTTCCAAGTCTGCCGAAAATACGGAAGACGACTGCCCGCTCGAAGCCATCGCGAAATGTGCGCCAGACAGCCGGTGAGAATGCGATCACCGGCAGTAAAACTGTGTCAAACTGCACGAGGAGGAGATAACTCATTCTGAAACCGATCAGCAGAACTGAAATCACCTGGACCAGGACAAGGTTCCGGAAGCGCCGGTCCCGAAGATATAGAAATGACTGGTAGAGAACGAAAGCGTACAAGCCGAGACTAATGGCTTCGGTCATGACATAGCGTTCGTAAAGCAATTGAAGGGGATCCAGCGCGCAGAGAAATCCCATTATGAAAGACCAGCGCGCCGCCAGCCCGAAAACGAACCGGCAAATCAAAGCGCCCCCAACGGCTGCCGCCGCACTGATGAGGAGCTGCAGAACAAGAAGTGAAGTCAGGCTCTGCGTCCAGACGGAAGACCAACGAATGATGTATCCGTAGAAATAGGAGCGCGCCTCCGGTATCCAATCGGTGAGGGCCGTCTGAATGTAACTCCAGGAATCGCCCAGCAATAGCTTCGGGGTTGGGTCGATGGCAAAGAGCGCAAGCTTGAGAAGCAAAATGGACACACAAAACAGGAGCCAGCCCTCGTATTCGCGTTCTCGAGGCCGCGCGGCGAGGCCGGTTACTTGGTGCTCTCCCATTTCGTCTGCGCCGTCTTGAGCGCGGGATGCGAGACGAGCAAGTGCCAGACGACGGCTTGGAACGCTTCCGAGTGCGGCGTCGTGTTCATGGGATTCACGGTCGGAATAATGATGCAAACATCGGCGACCTGCGCGGTGTAGCCACCATCGCGGCCCACGATTCCGAGCACCGCGCTGCCGCGCTCCTTCGCCAATTGCAACGCCGTCACTAGATTCGGGCTCACGTTCTTTTCCGCGTTCCCCCCGCCCACGGAGAAAACAAGGATCGCATCCTTCGCGTTTAGCCGGCTGCCTTTCAGCCATTCCACGAACACGGTGGTCCAGCCTTCATCGTTCGTGCGCGCGGTTAGTTCCGAGACGTTGTCGGTGGGCGCGTAACATTCCAAGCCGGCGATTTTCCGGAAGTCGTTTACGGCATGGGAGGCATTCGCCGCACTTCCACCTACACCAAGAATGAAAAGCCGGCCGCCCCGAGATCGAACCTGCACGAGAAGCTCGACTGCTTTCTCGCAAAGGGCCGGATCAAGCCCGGCCACGACCTCGGCGGTTTCGCGCAAATGTTGTGCGGAGTAACTCATGATGGGGTGGACAATCGCTGCCCGCGCAGCATCGCGTCAAGCTCCGCGAGGCCCGCCGCCGAACCGATCTCGTAGAAACGCTGCCTCACTTCAAGCCCGGCAAGCTGATTATGCGAAATGAGGTCGCGGTAAACATCCGCCAGATCGAATGCCTGGTTTTGTGGCCAATGCTGCAACGCTTCCGCCTGAAAAACCCCGAGCCCGTAATCGATGAACTTCATCTCTGGAGTCGGGTTCTTCTTGTCGTAGCTCTTGATCACTCCGTTATCGAACGCGACGTTGCTTCTATCCCAGCGGCTTTCATTCTTGAATACTGTCATTAGGCCGAGCCTGCCGGTAGCAACAAGAGCCTTTACCGGGGCTGCGTAATCGATCGGCAGGTAAGAGTCGCCGTATAGCACGAGGAAAGACGTGCCTAGTAAGGGAAGCGCTTTCTTGATTGCGCCTCCCGTTCCAAGCAAATCTGGTCCGTCGAATGAGTAAGTTAGTTCTACTCCGAAAGCGCTGCCGTCTCCGAACTCCTCTTCAATCATTTCGCCCCGATACCCGACGCACAACACTGCTTTGCGAAGGCCCGCGGCATACAACAGGCGCAATTGATGGGCAAGGAAAGGCTCGCCGGCCACCGTGACCAGAGCTTTGGGGATCTTGTCGGTGATCGGTCGTAACCGTGTCGCCATGCCGCCGGCCAGGATGGCCACCGGCCACTTGGCCAGGTCGACATCGCTGCCGCTCATAAGCTGAAGGTCCTCGCGCCTTCGAAATCGAAACGGAATCGAACTTCTGCCAGGCCTTTCGTGATCATGACTAAGGTTTCCGCACTGTAGCTATCACCTGCCAGCCAAAAGGTGAATCGAGAAGGTTAGCATGAAACAGAACGCCGAACAGTTTCATCGCGAAGCGCGCCAAACCGGAGGATGTGCCGCCAGGCTTCGACTCGACATCCTGTGCCAGGCGTTTGCCGCGCGCGATGACCAGCAGCCGGTACAGGTTAAAGAACGGAAACCCGCTGAGGTAAACACGATCGACCGAGTAACCAGCTTGCTCGAGCATTACTCGAATTTTGCGGCGATCAAAATGCTGGCGATGACCTATGTGCCGGTCGAAAGCCGACATCGGACCGCCCGGCACAGTCACGATCAGCCGCGCGTTCGGCGCCAGATAGGTCAGTGCTCGTTTTAGAAACGCGACCGGATCGTCCACATGTTCCAGGACTTCCGAACAAACGGCGTGGGTAGCCCAGCCGGCGAACTCATTAAGAGCGGCGGGCGGTTGGAAAAGATCCGCTACCAGGAAGGTCGCGCCCGGCATTTTGCGTTGCGAGATGGCGACGCCGCTTTCGCTCAGCTCCGCGCCAACGAACCGCGCATTCGGCAAAAGCGGTTGAAGCTTTACGACCAGGTCGCCCTGGCCGCTGCCCAGGTCGAGCACGCGCATCTCGCTTCTCGCATCTTGCTGAACTAAGCGCGCGATAATGTTGTGGCGCATTCGTTGCGCCGGGTTTTCCGCGGCGGCCTTAGCGTAATGGTCCCAGTGCGCGTCCCAATCGTCCCGCGAAGCAGAAAGTTCGTCAGCCATCTTCGCGTCGAGCCGCCGCGAAAAGGTTAAGGCCAAACTTATGGTAGCGCAGTTTGATAAGGCTGGGCTTAAAGCCTGCGCTCACCAGGAGCGGCCAAAGGTCGCGCTTGTCATAATACATTTTGTGATCGTCCATTTCGACCTTCGGACTTAAGCCTAGCCGAAACGCGGAGAGCTCGAGAAAGCCCTTGCCGCGCCAGGTCGGGACGTTGATCAGGAGAACGCCTGAAGGCTTGAGCAATCCACGAACGGCTTTGATGACAAGCAGCGGATCAGCCAGGTGCTCAAGCACTGAAATCAAAAGGACGGCATCAAAGCGTTGGCCGGCCAGCATAAGAAGTGTTTCTTCAATAGCTCCCTGGTGGAAGGTGAACTTTTCTAGGCGGGCAAGCTCCGGCGCTATCTGAAAGTCTACGCCTACTCCATGCTTGAGAGTTGGAGCGAGCGCGAGTAGTTGTGCGGCTCGAAACCCGCAACCCAGCTCCAGCACCTCCAAATCGTTCCGACGCGGCAGTTCGCGGCGGATCGCGCGCTGCGACAACCATACACCCAGGCGGTCGACAATAGTCAGCTCCTTCTGACCGTAAGATTCGCCTGTTCGGTTATTCACGGCCTGTTTTCCGGCGCGACCCGTTGCGCCATCTCCAACAAGAGGGTGAAACAAAACGTCTGGAAACCCACAATGACCAAGAGCAGACCGAAAATAGCCGGGTGTGAGATTTCAAAGAGGCGGAACTCGGAGTTAAGGTAACGGTACACCAGCGTGCTAAGAAGGACTATGCCGACCAGAACAGAACCGGCGGATAAGAGCATGCCGCGATCGTAACTAAGAATAGTGCGCAATCTTTCCAGTGATTTCGGTCGCAAGCCATGCATGACGCGGGCCAGCACACCTATCTGGATCGAGCTATAGCCAAGGGTGACGCAGGTTACACCAAACAAGAGCCAGTAAAGGCTGAACCCGACGCCGCCGATCGTGATTGGTCCAACGGCCAAAACGCACGCAATCAATGCGCCGAGGAAAGTTAGGAAAATGCCAGGCTTAAGGAGGAAGGAATCCGGCGTGTAGACGAGCATTACCTTGAGATTCAACCAGCCCGCGATCCACGGCGAAAGCCAGCCTGTCCGGCGATGATGACTGAACCGGCCTTCCCGGTCTTTGTAGAATTTTACCGGCACTTCGGCCGTGACCAGCTTTAAGCGTGCGGCTTTCAACACCATCTCGCTGGCATACTCCCAGGACTGGGACTTCAAGCCGATGCGGTCGAATGCCGAGCGGGTAAGGCCGCGCATGCCGCAGTGAATATCGGAATAATGGCTGCCGTAGATCCGGTTGAGAATCCAGGTGGTCAAAGGTGTTCCAAAGTAACGATGTAATCCAGGCATGGCGCCTTTCTCGATGCTGCCCCGAAACCGGCTGCCCATCACGAACTCAGCGCCTTTGCGGAAAGCTTCCACGAACGGAGCTAGCTCGCGAAAGTCGTAGGTGAGATCGGCATCGCCCATGACGATCCATTGACCGCGAATGGAACTGGCCGCGTCGATATAAGCGCGACCGAGACCCCGCTTCGGCGTTCGCAGAACCTCGCCCCCATGCGCCAGAACTATCTCGGGTGTCTTATCGGTCGAGCTATCGACGATCAGGATTTGGCCGCGAACACCGGCGCGCTCCAGGCCTTCCTTACACCAGTCGACAAATTCACCGACGGTGATCTCTTCGTTCAAAGAAGGAACCACAATGCTGATATCGACCGCGCCGGGATCGGCTCCCACCGGAATAAGATGCTCGATCTCCTCAGGCATGAGTGAGTTCCTCGCACATCGCCTTCATGGCATCGGTAACCGCTTCCGCGGAAGTTCGCCGTGCTTTCCATCCCAGGGCTTTGATCTTCCCGCAATCAAAACGAGTGAAACCGGCCCGCCGGAAACAAAGACGCGCTTCCATTTGGAGGTAAAATCAGCCGGCACGACCGACAATGCTGGTACTCTGCCCGGTGTCAACCGCCGGCGTGGCGAGTCTATGAATCGCGAACAGCCACATGACCAGAGCCAGCGCGCCAACTGCCGCGAGAACCAGCGATAAGGTGAAATGGCGCGGCCAATAGGAATAGGAAACGACATACTTTCCGGCCGCCGGAATTTTCACGCCGCGGAAGGCGTGATTGACGCGAAAGTAATCGGACGGCGCGCCGTTCACCGTAACTCGGAAGTCATCGGCAACGTATGCTTCGGTTAACACGGCGACGCCAGCGGCGGGCGCGTCGATTGTGAACGAGGTGGTATTGTTTGTCAGCCGATAGTCGCGAGCAGGCACGACGGGCGCGCCTTGATCCGTAGCTGACGCAGGCGTGTCTCCGGATTGGACAGCAGCAAAGGGGCGGATGTCCGCTTGCCGCAATAGGTCTAGAAATTGTTCGACGCGATCATAACTCTGGACGGCACCGACAAAGAACGCGCGGGGCCATTCGCCTTCGTTGCGCGACAAGTTCAGGTCGAGAGTCTCTGGAGTTATCGCGGCCATGTCAGGCCTTGACCGCGGCGGCATGTCCAAAAAATAGCGGACGTTCAACATGCGATAGAGAGGTCGTGGCCGCGGATTCGTTTTCTCGACGATCCATCGCCACTCCCATTCCCAGCGAACACCGGCCGCAATCAAAAGGTCGTGGTAGTAAGGGTTCACCAGGGGATCGGGGCCGTAGATGGATTCCAAGCCGAACAGGGCATTAACCCCAGGGAACATCACGCTCCCGAGTCCGACTGATCGAAAAATGCCGGGTTGCTGTTGGACGAAATCGACCGCCGCGGAGTGCTCGAGCAAGTCGACCCTGGGGGGAGGATTGACGACATAATCATCCAGCTGTTTCACGCCGGTGTGCAATTGGAGGCCGTTCCGCCAATGAAGAGCCGTCAGACAAATCAAGGCGAGGAAAATCGCGCTCCGCGCAAACCGTGACCGACGCACAATCGCGCGGCCTAACAATGGCAAGGCGATGAACGCGGCAACTATCGTGACGGCGTAGAGAACAAAGAAGCGATTGATGGCTGCCTGTTCTGGAAGTGGAAAGTCATTAGGCATTCGCTGGTTTGCATGCGCGAAACCGAAATAAACGGCCAACAGCAAGAGCAGGCCGACGATTACCAGAACATAAGTCCGCTTCCATTCGCGCCGATGGCAGCGTTCCCAAAACGTGCTCAAGCCAAACCCCGCCAACACGAATAACTCGATAAGCAGGACGCACGAGAAGACATTATCGATGTGCCATACGTTCTTAAGGATTGGCACTTTTTCGATCAGCGCTCCCGGGACAATCCCGAAGACGAAGGCGGCCGCGCCGACGGCGTTCACTGCGACGGCGACGAAGGTCCGGTTTCGAAAGAGGCGTCGAAAGTAGGCCAATGCAAAGAGGCAGCCGAACAGGACAAGGAAATTCGCAGAAGGATTAGTAACTAACCAGGCCGTGTTAAAGGCGCGATAAAAGATGTCGTCAAACAATCCAATGACCAGACTTGGCTGAATTTGGTAAGCGCGGGCTGCCTCCTTGTAATTGACATAAGCTCTTGCCAGGGCCTCGAAAAATGTCACCCACACCGGCGCGGCCAGCAGGAGAAGAACGATCCCTGCAACACAAGCATGCAGCAACTTTCTGATCCGAAAGACAGTGGGGCTAAGCAGGAACACAAGGAAGCCGCAGGCGTGCAGGCCTAGGAGTAGCATGTAGGCCTCCTTGGCCGTTCCGCTATTGAGCTCGACCCAACTTGCAAACACGAGCCCCACCGCCCAGACGGCGGCGACCTTGACGGTTGGCGCTCTGGTTATTTCCAGCCAGCAAAGAAGAAGCCATGGCGCATAACAAACGCTAAAGAAGGCGGGATGATTAAAGCGGTAAGCAAAGAAGCCTATAAAGCCGGACGAGAAGGCCAGAAGGAGAGCAACCGGCAGGTTTCTGCAGGCGACATAAACTGCCAGACCCACGCCAAAGCAAAAGAGCGCCTTGGCCAATAAGAATTTGAGGTCCCACGCCCAGGCTTCGCCGCCCGCCAGTATAGGCAACAAATGCAGCGGATCGCCGAACATCGATTGGCCTTGTCCTAGAAGAGTTAGCCCGCATGAGTTATAACGGTTCCAGAGCGGCAGCTCGCCATCACGAAAGATAGCGCGGTTTTGGATAACAGAGTTAGGAAGGTCATGCCACATCATCGCGCCCGCATCGGACCCTTTGAAGTTCTCCGTTTCGATCTCGGTGTCACCGGGCATGGAGGGTATTCCGGGGTAAAGCATGGGAACGCTATTGGCCGAAACGAAGCTTCGACCGAAGAAGACAACCGGATAACAACTTATCAAAACGCTCACAATCGCGGCCGCCATAATCGCTCGACGTGGGTGGGCTTTGACCGCGGTTATTGTTTGCAGCGTGAGCGTGGATAACTCCATTAGGCGGCGCGATTCTTAGAGATTACGAGCTAGCCTGGCGTGAAGGTCGCGACGTCCTGATGGCCGTCCCAGCCTTTCTCGGTATAGGCGACCAAACGCGTGTTCGGCATCTTTTCCATCACCTGGTAAACCCAGCAAGGGGACGCGAGTGAGATGCCATAGTTCTGCCCTACATTAGCTGTTGCTATTGGGTAATTAGCATAACCAAACCCGGCAACTGCATGTTGCTGCAACATTACAGAAACGGTCTCCGGATCGAATCCATACTTCGCTGGATCTGCCCGGAGGCGGTCCGCGACCTCACGTCCATGGATCGTAAAAACCAATAACCCTTGGGAAGAAAGGTTGGCGCGAAAAAGCTCCAGGAACTCAATTGCCGCTCTCGAATTCAAATGAGTGAGGAGCGATCCTACCCAGATTAGATCGTAGCTGCCGGCCAATGGGATCTTTGCCGGCTCTTCGTGACTATAAGCTGGAGTCGCGCCGAAGGTTGCCGCGCAAAAATCCACGCCTCCGCGGTCGATGTCGCAGGCGGTTATTCGAGCATCAGGAAATGCGGACCGAAGATGTCGCAGGACGCGGCCATACCCACACGGCAAATCCAGGATGCTTTCCAACGTGTCGATACCAGCCGCGAACATTGCAGCCTTAATGCATTGTAGCGCCGAACGACCCACTGCAAAGTAATGGTCCCGGTTGCCGCCGAACATTCCATCTTCTTTGGAGATCTCCTCATTCACGGGTTTCAAACCAAAAGGAGGCGTCTGACTCTGACAGGGCCGCCGGTATTGTTCGAGGATTCGCGATCTTTGCGCCGCAAATCCGGTCAGAGCTTAAACCCGGCGGCGGTGGCATCCTGATAAAACATCCGAACAGTATCCAGGGAAAGCTCCTTGAGGTCGGTTCCACCCAACTTAATTGCCTTTGCCAAAATGTCGTGAGGAACGGTGACGATATGGCAGCCGCAAGCATTCGCTTGAAAGATATTCAGAACTTCGCGCACGCTCGCCCAAAGCAACTCGGCCGTCGGCAGCGAAGCTAGTATCTCCAGCGACTTTTTCATTATCGGGAGTGGGTCTACGCCGGTATCGGCGATGCGTCCGGCAAAAACCGAAACCACCGAAGGAATCTCGCTTCGTAGCGCCCGGGCGACGCCTTCAACCTGTTCGGTCGTCAGGATGGCGGTCACGTTGACCTTGACTCCTTCTTTCGCCAGCTCGGCTATCAAAGGCAAAGCGGATTCCGCCTTCGTGTTAGTAATGGGAATCTTTACATAGACGTTGTCCTGCCAGTCGCGAATCTTCAAAGCCTGGCGCCGCATGTCGGCGAAATCGTCTGAAAATACTTCGAAGGAAATTGGCTTTTCGGTCACACTCTCCAGAACAGAGCGTGCGAATTCCTCGTAATCGGAAACCCCCACTTTGCGCATCAAAGTAGGGTTTGTCGTCAGGCCCTTGATAAAGGGTTTGCGATAAAGGTCGATGATCCCTTCCAGGTCGGCGCCATCGGCGAAAATCTTGACAGGGAGATTGTCCAGTGTGGCTGTGCTCATCGCATCAAGCCTGCCCCCGTTGCCGGATAGGCGCAAGTCAGTTTGCCTCGAAAGTCATCGCGCGGGCAAACTCACGCCGGTTATTATCTCGAGCGACTGAATTTTTTGCGACGCGCCGGCGCTCTCAATCTCTGCCTTTACATCTGTTTTGACCACGTTGTAATTGCCCGATGGCAGGTAAAAAGATCATTTTCGTGACGGGTTCGTCCGGATTGATCGGGTCCGAAGTCTGTTTGTATTTTCACGAGCAGGGATTCGTGATTCACGGCCTGGATAACAACCAGCGCGCGACGTTTTTCGGGCCGCAGGGAGATACCCGTTGGAATCAAGAGCGGCTTGCCAGACTAATTCCGGGTTTTGTCCACCACGAGCTCGACATCCGGGACCGGCCGGAAATTCTCGCGCTGGTCCGTGAAATTCGGCCGGCCCTTATTGTGCACACCGCCGCGCAGCCTTCGCACGACCGCGCCGCTGCGATTCCATTCGATGATTTCGACACCAATGCGGTCGGGACGCTGAATCTTCTGGAGGCCGCCCGCCAATGGTGCCCGGACTCGCCCTTCATCCACATGTCGACGAACAAGGTTTATGGCGATGCTCCGAACCGGATCGCGATGAAAGAACTTCCCACCCGCTGGGATTATGACGACCCGGCCTTTGCGCATGGCATCCCGGAGACTTTTACGATCGACCACTCAAAACATTCCCTTTTTGGCGCCTCGAAAGCCGCGGCCGATCTTGAAGTCCAGGAATATGGACGCTATTTTGGGATGCCGACTTGTTGCCTGCGCGGCGGCTGCCTGACGGGTCCAAACCACAGCGGTGTCGAGCTACACGGCTTTCTTAGCTACCTTGTGAAATGTAATCTGGAAGGACGCGAATACCGCATCTTTGGTTACAAGGGAAAACAGGTTCGGGATAACATCCACTCGTTGGATGTCGCCCGCTTCATGTTCGAATTCAGCGAGGCGCCTCGCGCGGGCGAAGTTTATAATCTAGGCGGCGGCAAGGAGAATTCCTGCTCGATCCTGGAAGCATTTGAATTGACGAAACGCTTTACCGGAAAGGAACAAAAGCGCGCTTACGTGGAGCAGAGCCGGAGCGGCGACCACATTTGTTATTACAGCGACCTGCGCAAAATGCGCGCGCATTATCCTAAGTGGGATATCACAAAATCGCTGGAACAGACGATCGAGGAGATTGTGGCATCATGGCGGGAACGCCAGACATGAGAGTTCTTATCACGGGAATCTGTGGATTCGTCGGCAGCTCTGTCGCTCAATCATTACTCGAGCATGATTCTTCCCTTGCCATCATTGGGTTAGATAACCTTATCCGACCCGGCAGCGAAACGAACCGGGGTTTGCTCAGCTCGCGCGGAGTAAAGTTTCTTCATGGCGATATCCGGTGTCCAAGCGATTTCGAAGCGATCCCGCCGGTTGATTGGGTGATCGATACCGCGGCGAATCCCAGCGTCCTTGCCGGCATCGATGGTAAGACGAGCAGTCGCCAGCTAATCGAACACAATCTCGTCGGCACTGTTAACATGCTCGAATATTGCAAACGAGCCGGGACCGGATTCATCCTCCTTAGTACGAGCCGCGTTTATTCCATTCCGCCGCTGGCCGCGTTGCCGGTCCAGGTAGTTGACCAGGCTTACTCGCCCCAGCTGGACAGGACGTCACTGGATGGCTTGTCGGCCGACGGTATCTCCGAAGATTTTTCCACCGCGCCGCCGGCCTCTCTCTACGGCACCAGTAAGTCCGCCTCTGAAAACCTCGCAATCGAATACGGTGATGCTTTCGGTTTCCAGGTTGGATCAATCGTTGCGGCGTGCTCGCCGGCGCCGGTCAATTTGGCCGCGCGGATCAGGGAATCTTTGCCTTCTGGATCAACTCGTATTTGCGCGAACGGCCTCTCAAATACATCGGCTTTGATGGAATGGGGTATCAGGTCCGTGACTGTTTTCATCCGCGCGATCTCACGCAGATGCTCTGGAAGCAAATGAGCGGAAGGAAGAGCGACGCCACTCGAGTGCAAAACCTGAGCGGCGGCATCGAGTCTGCCACTTCGCTGGCACAGCTAAGCGCCTGGTGCGCGCAGCGATTTGGAAGGCACGAAATCGAACGCAATGGCGAGCCTCGTCCATTTGATATTCCCTGGATGGTCCTGGACTCAGCCTTAGCCGGGAGACAATGGTCTTGGGCGCCATCGATGAAGGTCGCGGATATTCTGGAAGAAATTGCGAGCCATGCCGAGAAGCATCCGGATTGGCTCGAGCTCTCAGCCACAGGATGACCTCCATCTTGCCTTTGGCGGGTCGTCCCCTCCACCTCCTCTCAGTCGTGATCCCGGCGCGCGATGAGGAGGGATGTATCGCTTCTACCATTGAGCATCTGCATGTCGAGTTACGCTTACGTCAGGTGCCCCATGAAATTCTGGTGGTTGACGATGGAAGCACGGACGCGACTTGGACGATCCTTAATGAGATGACCAGCCGGGTCGCCACCCTTGTCCCCATCCAAAACCCGGGGCCGCATGGATTCGGGCGCGCTATTATCCGCGGGCTTGATCTGATGAAAGGCGACGCCGTTGTCATCATGATGGCCGATGAGTCCGATGACTGCCGGGACGTGGTCCGTTACTGGGAAGTGTTACAGGAGGGTTACGATTGCGTCTTCGGCAGCCGCTTCATGAAGGGTGGCGGTGTGGTCGACTATCCCCTTCCCAAACTCTTCCTCAATCGCCAGGCTAACCTATTTCTGCGGCTGCTCTTCGGCATTAAGCTCAACGATGTCACGAATGCGTTTAAGGCTTACCGGCGCGAAGTGATCGCTGGGGTTCGGCCTCTTATTGCTCCCCACTTCAATCTCACCGTGGAACTCCCTCTCAAGGCGATTGTGCGCGGCTATTCGTGGACAACAGTTCCCGTCACCTGGCGAAATCGTCGAAGCGGGGTTGCCAAGTTGAAAATCAAAGAGATGGGCAGCCGCTACCTTTTTATTTGTCTCTACGTATGGCTGGAAAAGTATTTTAGCCGCGGCGACTACCGAAAATCTTAACTATTGATTCAATATCTTGGTTCCTTCGAAATCGAATCGGAAACGAACTTCCGTCAACCCCTTTTCTCTCATCGCGTGCCGCAAGCGTCCTTTGTCGTCGGCGTAAAACATGAGAAAGCCTCCGCCGCCAGCGCCAATCACCTTGCCCCCGAGGCCGCCATTAGCCATGGCATGGTCGTACCAATTATTAATGTCCTGGTTGCTCATATTTCTGGACCGCTCTTTCTTGCGTTGCCAGTGTACGTCCATGAGCCGAGCAAATTCATTTAGGTCGCCTGTTTCCAGCGCCACCTGGCTTTGTTTGCCGAGCTGCTTAACAAAGTGGAGATTTTCGATCATTGCCTGGTCCGCTTGTTTGCTCTTGTCATCCTGCTCTTTAAGTATCTTGGAGGCTGAGCGCGAATAGCCGGTAAAGAAAAGAAGCAGGTTATCCTCCAGGTTAAACAGCGTCTCCTCGGAGACCTTCAATGGGCGCGCCTCTACTCGGCCGTCGGGAAGGAAATCGAAACAGGTTATGCCCCCATAAGCGGCGATGTACTGGTCCTGTTTTCCGATAGGTTCCCGCAGTTTCTCCAGTTCGATGCAACAAGCTTGCTCCGCTAACTCGGCGGGATGAACCAGGTTTTTCTTCAAAGCATGAAAGGCCTTTAGGAGCGCCGTGGTAAAACTGCCGGACGATCCCAGGCCGGTGCCAGCAGGGATATCTGCCATGCTCGTTATCTCAAGGTTTCGCTCCTCGATTCCTACCAGCTTCAAGGCTTCGCGAATAATCGGATGCTTGATTTCATCAACGGTCGCGACCTCTTCTAGGTGGGAATACTTCAAGAGGAACCCATCCATGAAACGACGATGAACATTGATGTAGATGTGCTTGTCTATCGCTGCCGCAATCAGGAACCCGCCATGATCTTGGTAGTAGGAAGGAAGGTCGGTGCCGCCGCCGCCGAGTGACACGCGAAGAGGAGAGCGGGTAATAATCATTGTGGAGGCGGGTGCGCCGAGTTCTTTCGGGCGACGGCAACAACTTGCCAGCCAAAAGGCGAATCGCGAAGATTGAGTCGGAATAGTAATAGAAGAACGCGGCTAATCGCGGCAAGGAGCGTCCTAAACAACCAGCTCCTACTCTTGATGTCTGACGTCAACTTGTCCCCGCGCGCAATGATCATGAGCCGATAGAGGTTAAAGAACGGAAAGCCCGCCAGCATGACCTTGGTCACGCTAAATCCGGCCTCTTCCAAAACTTTCCTGATTAACTGCCTGTCGAAATGACGGCGATGGCCAATAAAGCGATCAAGCGCGGACATTTTGCCGCCGGGCACCGTGACAAAGAGTATCGCCCCTTCTTTGAGGTAAGTGCGTGCTATCTCCAGGAACCCTACTGGATCGTCCACATGCTCCAACACTTCGCACGATACCGCATATTCGCCCCAACCTTCATACCGCGCCAGATCCGCCGGCGGGTTGAAAAGATCCGCCGTCAAAAAAGAAGCGGACGGCACTTTGCGCCTTGAAATTTCGACGCCCGTTTCACTCAACTCCAATCCCAGCAAGTTCATCTCGGGGAAGCGCCGGTGAAATTTCTCCAGAAAGTCGCCATGCCCGCTGCCGAAATCGATGACCTTGCTCTTAGGTGACGCTCGCTCCGCGGCGAATAGCTGGATGACGAGGTTGTGCCTCATTACCTGGGCGGGATTGGAGCTGATTGCCTCTCCGAAATCGCTCCAGTGGCTATCCCAATTGTCTACGGTTTCCGAGGCGGATGATGGGCTCGTCATTGTCAAGTTGCGAACCCCGCACCCTGAATGCTAACGTGCGCGATGTCCAGAAGGAGTTGCCGGGAGACTGATCGCTTTTATTGCGGAGATTTCGCCATTTTCTGCACCGCGCGCGTCAACCTGCCCGCCGCCCGGCATTAGACGGACGCCCGGACCTGGATAGTGGCGAACACAAAATGAAAATCGTGGTGACAGGAGGCGCCGGCTTCATTGGTTCTAATCTGGTCGATCGCTTGATGGCACATGGCCACGCCGTGACGGTGCTCGATAACTTGAGCGGCGGCCGGCGCGACTTCATTGCGCATCACCTTGCCTCGAAGAATTTCCGGTTTATCGAAATGGACGTTCGGGATGAGAAACGGCTTAGGCGCGCGCTTAACGCGAAGATCGACCTGGTTTTCCATCTTGCCGCTAATGCCGACATCGCGCGTGGCGTCGAAGATCCTTCTCTGGACTTCGAGCATTCCATAGTGGCCACGTTCTCATTGCTTCAGGCCATGAAACATCATGGCATCCGGAAATTGGTTTACACTTCCGGAAGCGGCGTATACGGCGACCGCGGTTCGACCTATTCCTCAGAGTCGTTTGGCCCCTTGGAACCGGTATCGATGTATGGCGCTTCCAAGGCCAGCGCAGAAGCTCTCATCTCGGCCTTTGCCCACCTCTTTGATTTCCAGGCCTGGATTGTTCGCCCCGCCAATATTATTGGTCCGCGCGCCACCCATGGAGTTGTCTTTGACTTCGTCAAGAGACTTACCAAAGATCCTGGCGAGCTGCGAATTCTGGGAGATGGCAAACAAAGTAAGACCTACCTTCATGTGAACGACGTCATCGACGCACTCCTTCTCGTCCGGAAGAAGGCTGGGGGACGCGTGAACTTCTTTAACCTATCGTCGAACTCGTTCGTCACGGTTAATCAAATTGCCGATGAAGTCGTGAAGACGATGGGTCTGAAAGGCGTCAAGTTCCGGAGGACCGGTGGGAAAATCGGATGGAAAGGCGACGTGGCCGTGGTGCGCCTGCGTAATACGCGACTGCATCGGCTTGGTTGGCGTGCGAAATATAGTTCTCGGGAAGCAGTTCGCGCCACGATTGAAGCTTTGTTGAAAGACCCTCGGATCCGACAAGGCTGAGCAACGAGCATAAGAGATGGAAGTCTTTACCGAGGCCGACAGGAACAAACGCTGGTTCGTAACCGGCGGAGCCGGCTTTATTGGCAGTCACGTCATCGACTTATTGGTCTCGGCTGGCTGCAAGGTGACTGTTTACGACAACCTTAGTCTATCGACGGATCAATACCTCGCCGAATACATCAGAGATGGAAAGGTCACCTTTCATAAGAAAGACCTGCTGGATCTTGAAGCTGTCACGCAAGCGATGGCCGGACACGACATCGTCTGGCACCTCGCCGGGAACACCGACATCCCATCGGGATTTACTAAAAGACGAATCGACCTCGATAACGCGGTCATAGCCACGCATAATATTCTGGAAGCAATGACGAAGGTTGGAGTGACGGACATTCTCTTTTCTTCCACTGGTGCCGTCTATGGCGAGTCTATCCAGGGCGAGTTTAGCGAAGCATCGGGACCGCTTATCCCTTTATCGCTCTACGGATCCGGCAAGATCGCGGCGGAAGCTTTCATTTCCGCTTATTGTAATCTTTTCGGGATCCGTGCCTGGATATTCCGGTTCGGCAATGTCATCGGCGAGCGGACGAACCACGGCATTATCTATGATTTCATCGCGAAACTGAAGAACGACTCAAAGGTGCTTACGGTTCTAGGCACAGGGAAGGGCGAGAAGAACTATTTCCTGGTCGAAGAATGCATCCATGGAATGCTCTATACCTATCACAAGATGAGTGACGGCCCATTCCCGGTCTTGGTTAACCTGGGGACTGATTCTACTTCCAAGATAATGGAGATTGCCCAAATCATTATCGAGGAAATGGGGCTCGAAAACGTCAGCTACGAATTCACCGGAACCGCGCGAGGCTGGCCGGGAGACCAACCGGTCGTGCTCCTTGATACCACCAAAGTTCATGATTTGGGGTGGTACGCCAAGAGAACGTCAGACGAAGCGGTAAGGGAAGCTACCCGCCGGCTCCTGGGCACCGAGCGTTTCAAATTGACCGCGGATAACCTGCAATGAGAGCCGTTAAACGGCGCCGGCTATTGCGCGCTCCCAAGACCGTTTGCGTCATTGGCATCTGGCACCTTGGGGCAGTCAACGCCGTAGGTTTTGCCGAGAAAGGCTATAATGTCGTTGGCCTCGAGTTCGACAAGAAAAAGGCGGCGCACCTGCAAAGGGGCAAGCCACCTCTGTTCGAGCCAGGCCTTGAATCGTTGATGAGGCAACATTTGAAGCGGGGCACCCTGCGTTTTGATGCCGACCCACAAGCAGTCGCAAATTCCGACTATGTCGTCATCGCCTACGACTCGCCCGTCAATGAGCAAGATGAAGTAGAGATAACGCCAGTGACAGAAGCCGCCGTCGCTATCGCGCCGCATTTGCGGTCGAACACACCTGTAATAGTGACAAGTCAAATGCCACTCGGCTCGTCTGAGGTAATTCAAGCCCGGATCAGCACGTTAAATCCCGGCTGGAGGAGTGGCGTTGTTTACACCCCAGAGAATCTTCGGCTGGGCGCCGCCATCCCAAGGTTCCTTGTTCCTGACATGTTGGTCCTGGGTGCGAATCGTCCTTCAGCGTTACGCTCAGCCCTGACTCTTTATGGCCCCTTTGATACCGAGAAGTTGCCGATGGATTTGAGAAGCGCGGAGATGGTGAAGCATGCGCTCAACACCTTCCTGGCGACTTCCATCACTTTCATCAACGAAATGGCCGCATTGGGCGACCGGCTTGGGGCCGATGTCGTCGCTGTAGGACGGGCCTTGAAACTCGACAAGCGAATTGGCGCCAAGGCCCTCATGATGCCGGGTCTCGGGTTTTCCGGTGGGACGCTGGCCCGCGACGTGATCCAACTAAGAAAATTTGCGCGCCAGCATCGCGTTAAGGCGGATCTTCTGGATGCTATCCTGGATGTTAACCAGAGGACTTTTGAAGAGGTCCTGGTCAAGCTTCGGCAAGCGCTCGGCAAACTCGACGGAAAGAGAATTGGCATCCTCGGTTTGACTTACAAAGCCGGCACGTCCACGGTCCGCCGTTCGCCGGCAATCAAGCTTATCGGTATGCTCCGTAAAACAATGGCTGTTTGTATTGGCTATGATCCTAGGGCCGATCGCGGGGAGATGCACCAATACCAACATCTGTTTAAGCGCGCGAAGAGCATTCGCGATCTTGTTAGAGGTGCCGACGCGCTCGTCCTGGTTACGGAATGGCCTGAGTTCAAGGACTTGCCATATCAGGCGCTAGCCAGGCTGATGAAGGTCCCCGTCATGATCGACACCAAGAATTACCTTGACCCGGATGCCCTGTCTCGAGCTGGTTTTGGTTACCATGGCTTCGGACGCCAGCGCTCATCGATAACCGCAGAGAGGGCACGATGAAGAAGAAGGTCGCCGTTATTGGTGCGGGTTTGCAGGCGAGAAGGCGATTGCCAGCGATCGCGGAAGATCAGAATTATGAGGTTGGGCTGATTGTCGATCGAAAACCGGAGAAAGCGAAAACGCTGGCCGGAGATCTGGGAGCGAATGTCTCGACGGATTGGAAGGCTGCGATCTCGGATAGCTCGATTGATGTGGTCGTAATTCTGACCTATCCGGATTCGCATGCGGCGATGAGCGTCGCCGCCATGGAAGCTGGCAAAGACGTTTTGTGCGAAAAACCGTTGAGCCGGACGGAAGACGAGGCGCGGACGATGGTGGAAACGGCCGGCCGGACCGGACGTATCCTTAAGTGCGGCTTTAATCATCGGTTTCATCCCGCGGTCCTGGAGGCCCATCGTTTGTTTGTAGCGGGACACATCGGCAAAGCGGTATTTGGCCGTGCTCGCTATGGGATCGCCGGTCGTGAAGGAATCGAGAAGGAGTGGCGTTCCGACCCAAAGATTGTCAGCGGCGGCCAGCTGATGGAACAGGGAATCCACTTAGTAGACCTCTTCCGCTGGTTTCTAGGCGACATGACTCGCCTTACGGGAATGACGGCGACAACTCACTGGCCGATGCCCGCGCCGTTGGAAGACAACGGGTTCGTTATCATGCAAAGCGAGGCTGGAGCTATTTGTAGCATCCATTCAAGCCTCACTCAATGGATCAACCTCTTCGAATTCGAGATCTACGGCGCCAAGGGATCGCTTACCGTGCACGGGTTAGGCGCGAGTTACGGTGTCGAGAAACTAATCATCAGCGAACACGATCCTAACGGCCCCTTTGCAACGCGCACCATCGAATACCGTGGAGGCGATTCCTCATGGAAATCCGAGTGGAAGGAATTTACGCAGGCCATGGCCACGCGAACCCAGCCGCTTGGCAACGGCGAAGATGGGTTGCGGGCGATGCAAATTGTTAATGCGGCCTATACGGCTTCCCGGGACGGACGGACAATTAATTTGAACAGCTAGCTGTGGATCACCGTGCCTAAGCGGATTTTCATCACGGGCGTAGATGGCTTCATCGGCTCGTGGCTTGCCCGAACTTTGCGGGAGCGCGGCGCCGAGGTCTTTGGTTTGTCTCGCCGAAGCGGAAGTGA